>ERZ724505.61-NODE-61-length-65526-cov-28.761360_pt1 | contig 65526 bp, 97 predicted proteins | sample MGYA00376038_ERZ724505 | MGnify/ENA primary metagenome ERZ724505 (study PRJEB28724, sample SAMN07190884) | wastewater metagenome | isolation source: effluent of sewage treatment plant in Hong Hong | place: Hong Kong | collected 2016-03-17 ... | reverse complement strand
GTGCCGCTGAGATTGACGAGTACGAAATCCTCTTGACTACCGGAGGGCCAGCACTTCGATTGATCGGAAAGCTTGACGGCTACGGACAACCTGATGACTGGCCGCGTCTCGAATATCAGGATTGGGGTACGCCATGGACTGAATACGAGCCGGCGCGTGAGCACCGGGAAGCGTTGCAGAAGTTCGCTTCAGTCTTCTACTACGGAGACAGTTAAGCATCTCAGTTAGCGGCCATCCGGTTGGGTGGCCGTTTTCTCGGGCGCTTAGCCCTATAACAAGAAAGGGTTTAACTTGACTTATTATTCACATTTCCAGTCTCAGTGCTGGGATAAATGCTTCGCGGAAATGCCGCGGAGTATGATGGCTCGGGAGCTTCTCCAAAGCTATCATGACCTCGAAGACCTCTACTGGCTTCGCATCCTTCGCTGGGTGTTAATGCCGTTCCGCAAGGAAGGCAAAAACGCCTATCGAACAACCTGTATGCGAGTGATCGAGAAGCGGGTCGAAATCAAACAACTGGGCGGTAAAGTGCCTCCCTTCTGGAGTATCAGCTGAGGATAGCTAGAGCCCGTCGCTTTCGAGCGGCGGGCTTCATGGTGCACTCAGCACGGAGAGGATTTCTGGTATCGCTAGGAGTTGCGGTGTCCGCACTGACGCGAGTTAGTGCGGCATCCCCAGCGCCTAATTGCTGGAAAGCCCAAGCGCAAGCTTGGGGGTATGGCCAAACCTATTGGCCATCAAGGGTCTAGATAATGACAAATCAATACAAAAGCGCATTCGATAAATATACGTGCGTTGGCGACTGGATTGAAACCGAGCCAGATGGACGTGGTATCTATTTCCGCGCTCGCATCGAGTTCGATCACAACAGCGGGCCTCCAGATGAACACAGCGACGGCTTCTGGCCTAACACAAACCCAGAGTCGGCTGGATATGTTCTGCCGGAGAACTACCAAGTCGAGAGTGAGAAAGCTCACCGGGTTATGCAAGCCTGGGAAGACGATGAGTGGTTCTACTGTGGTATCGTCATCAGCGTTCATGGTGAGTTTGCCGGATGCGACATCACTTTTAACAAGCACGCTGCCTCTCTGTGGGGCATCGAATGCAACTACCCAAACTCAGACAACAGCTACCTCACAGAGGTAGCTAATGAACTGCTTGGCGAAGCTATGGATGCGGCTGACAAGCTTATCGATGCCATCGCTGATAAAATCAACCAAGAGGAATGAGCTCTGCTACTAGCCCTCCGGTTTGCGCCGGAGGGACTTTAGGAGCGCTCTGCTCCAATAAAGGGTCTTACTATGCAAGAATACATCATCACTCTCCGACATGACTCCGGAAAGATCAGTATCCTGACAACAGCTTCCTCGCAAGAGCAAGCTGTCAAGCAGGTGTGCGAGTACGAGTTCGCTCCGCTCAGCGCTGTGATTTCGGTCGAAAAGACTCGGGAGTTCTTCTGATGGAAGGAAAATTAGACATCTGGACCAGCCCCGGCAGCTACGCTGGGTATGATCCTGTCGGCCATATTCTCGTTGCTTCAAAGCATCGAGACTCTGACGCACTCTCCCGCTCGAACTGGACGGAGGCGTGTCAGCGTATAGCTAAGGCTGCGAACGTCGAAACACTACCGGACCTAGCCGATCTTTATGAGGGCGGGTGGCCATCCGGTCGGCGCTTAGAGCCAGAAGAAATGCCGGCCGCGTACACCTTCTCAGCTAGCCACTGCATGGTTGGCTGGGTTGAGTACATGCTTGTTCATCCAGACGCACCGGAGGCGGTGCTGAAGGAAGCTCAGGCTATAGCGGACGACATTGCCGCGTATCCCGCTCTTAACGAGGATGCGTGGAGCGAACTCGAATGGAATGAGGCTCAAGACTACTGGGCTTCAATGTCACTTCAAGGTCGCTTGGAAATCATCACTGATAGCCGCGGCGAACGTGCTTGCTCAATATTTGCTATTCGCAGGGATTACATCCCCGAAGATGATAACGGCTTCATCTTTGAGCGACTGAATGGCTGCTGAGTGTTGCCTTGATGGGCCGGAGCAATCCGGCCCTGATAGCCAGCAATCAAACGCTGGAATATGGAAGGGTCTACTATGCGAATCACCACAACACACGACTTCTCGTCGCAGGACATCTCTGACATCTTTGTCGGGGCTATCGAATGCAACGACATGACTCGGCAATGGTGCAACGGTATTTACCGCGTTGACAATCCCGAGCGAGAACTTCCCAAAAAGGGCTTCGTTTGGTATGGTCAGAAGGAATTCTTCGAGAACCCTGAGTGGCTCGTGAAGATCGTCTATGATGATCCGAACGGCGAGGAAGTGAACGCATCGGCAGCTAAGCTGGTTGGTGAAGAAGAGTTCCAGAAGGGCCTTCAATTGCTCTCAGAAAGCAAATACGATTGCCATCTTCGCGATCTAATCACAGAGAACGCTGATGCGATTACCTACGATGTCGTCCTGCAATTTGTTGTTCTGGGAGATGTTATCTACGGCTAGAATGCAACTAGAGCATCCGGTCTTCGGGCGGGTGCTTCATGGTGCAGTCATGCACTATAACGAAAGGGTCTATTATGGAAACGGTTAAGGAAACCGAAAACTACAAGCTCGTGCAAGACAGGCTCTATGGCGTGACAAGGTTCATCCGCAAGGAAGATCAGTTTGTCAGCGCTATGAATACAGGAAGCGAAGCCATCGAGGAACTAGAAAACCTCCTTGGAAAGAGCGACTCTGCGTTTGATGAATATGCATCAAAGCAGGAATTCTACTGATGCGAAAAGGCATCGATCCAATACGGGTGCGGCTCATGTTGATCAACAACGGATGCCGCTCCATGAAAGTGGGCCGGTTCAGAGATGTTGAGCGAACCCCGCAAGGGCTAGAGCTCAAAATGTATGATCGGCCCATCGTCACGATCAGGACAACACCTAACGGCGTTGGTATGACGACGACAGTCGTCACCCTGGACTTGTGTGGCTTCTGGACTCAAGCTGTGGTCAGAGCTATGCGTGAATATGGCGAAGCAATCGGACAGGACATCAAGCCCTCGATTGCCAAAGGCAGGTTCACCGCTCAATACCGCGGCACTATCCACGAAGCTGATTACAGAAACCAAATCCACATACAAACTAGCTAGGGGATCGACAACTGAAGCCGAATAGGCTAAGAGCCCAGGTTTACTCCTGGGCTCTTTTCGCTACCTGAGGTATCGCAATTTGACAAACAAGAAACTGCACGACTTCGAAAACAACCCTGACCAGTGGTACATCGAGGAAGACTGGGTAAATGACGCCCTTTTCGCTAATGTCACCTTCGGTAAGCCGATCTATGATCCCTGCTGTGGGCTAGGGCGCATCCCTAAAGCCGCTCAGCGGGCTGGACTGGCCTCCTGGGGTTCAGACATCGAAGACCGCGGGTACGGACCTGTTGCGGACTTTTTCGCAACCACAAACTGTCCTGGTGTGGACATCGTTTCTAACCCACCATACGACTATGTTCCTCGCCACAAGGGAACAACGCTTCTTGAGGAATTCATTGACCACTCACTGAAGGTCACTGATGAATTCTCGAAGGTGTGTGTGTTCACACGCTCTAGCTTCCTGGCTGGCGGTCGCAGACATTCCAAGTTCACCGAGCGGTGGCCTGTGCGAGCAGTGCTGATGTTCTCTGATCGGCCGAACTGCCTGCCCGGCGCCAATATCCTAGCCGGCGAGAAGCCGGGTGGCGGGGCCGTGGACTATTGCTGGATCATCATGCAGAAGCAATATTTTGGGTTCCCAATGCTGGGGTGGCTAGCAAAGCCAAAGGGGGATTAACATGGTGGCTAAGATAGCTGACGACATGGAGGCCATCAGGGCTGGCCTCGCAAGACTCGAGGAAGAGAATAGACGCCGCATCAGCGGCGATACAAGCCCTCAGCCTGTTCCTGTGGAGGAATATCAGGAGGAGATTCCTGGCATCCCCTCTAACCACTGGGGACTGATTGGGGGCATGAGATTGCCAACAGTGAAGATCACTCACTCCATTGGCAGCTGGCGCTTCGAAGTTGACAAGCAATGCTATGAATACTGGATCGGAGACCGGTGGGTAGATGAAGTGATCTGGAAAGCCAACTACCAGCATCTCCACCATCACAAGCCTTAAAGATTGCCCCCGCCGTTGCGGGGGTTTTCTTTTTCCTGTTCGAGACTCTTCTCAAGCGTTAGCTTGAGGCTTGGCGCGGGAAGCGCCAAGACATTCTTCCGACTCTTCAGGTCTAGGAGCTCAGTGAAGGCCCCTAGCAATGCCTTGATCTGCTCATCTGGCTTCTGTCCTTTATACCATGGGTAGCCGCAAGACACCGAGAGAGTCTCGATAGCTTCAACCTGTTCACGTTGACTCTTTGCGTCGAAACTCTTCACTTATGCCACCCCACAATTGACCGATAATATCTAAGGTCTTGGCGCCGCCCTTCTGGGCGGCTATAATCGGCCGAGAACCCCTGCTGGAGCCGCAAGACGGCTCCCTTAAGCTCAGAGCAACTATCATTCTGGAGGGCTGTGCAGGCCCCATAGAATTCGTTTGTCCTAGCATCTCGCTCAAGCATCTCGGCCGCTAGCATATAGCGGCCTTCATCACTCTTAAAGCAGCGCCAGGATAGAGGTGGAGCGGCGTTCAATAGCGGAATCCCAAGAATGTGCGGTCGAACCACAAGCGGGCAGATTGCCACCAGCGCAGCACACCGACCTTTATGTCATGCGTTAGCGAGATACGCCAATCCTGAGCTTCAACGGCGTCATCGATCTTATCGCACGAATCACCAAACTTAGCCAAAACTTCGGCGGGCGTTGGCTCGTTGTAGAAATATGGCCTGAGGTATTTCTGCTCTTCGGTCGGCTCAGCTGCGCGAGACCCAACATCAGCATACGATCCAGGACAGAAACGCCGCACGTTCGTTCCCGGTCGATTGGCTTCCTTATCCAGGTTGCCGGCGCTATCGAGCAGCTGAAGGTTGCCCGGCGCATCGTTCAAGGAGTCACTATCCTTGTGATCGACCTGATAGCCTTCAGGGATCGGGCCATGTGTTAGACGCCATACCGCGCGATTGGCATAGACTCGCTGGCCATTACACCACAAGCGCTTACGGGTAGAGCTCTGTCGACTAGGAGATAGGAATGTAGCTAGACGCCAGACCTGTGGGTCTGTCGGCCGGCCTTGGCGATCTCGGCACGTCTCGATAGTGCCATCTTCGAGGACTCGCCACTGGCCTGAGTTGGCGATGAACTCAAGAGCCTCAGCATCCCTCGTCTTCATATTCTTCCTCTTTTAATTCTGCATAACCGATGATGTTGCACATCTCTTCGATGAACTCATGTGCGTTACCGATGACATGATCCATCTGCCAGATAGCTTCTGGACAATGAATTTCATTGTCCACTACAAACCGCTCACAAAGCGCGTACAGCGCCTTTCTGATCTCTCCATGAGTCTTCTCCTCAGGAGACCCGATCTGGGCGTTACGGCGCACCTTGCTTCGAATTGGGTGGTTGTCACCGCCAGTCATTTTAGTCATAGTTCCACCTCGGGAAGAAGACCTGGACCCCAGCCTCTTCCGCTCGCCTAACGCAATCCTTTGTCCCCGATCCACCAGGGAATGCGATCATGTAGCTCGGACCTTTATCGACCATCACTTGGTTTCTCTTAGGGCCGGCTCCGCGGCCGTGCTTCTTCCAGTCAGCCGGGAAGCGACGAGTCGGTATAAGATTGCGTTCGGCCCATTTGTCAACCACCCGATCAACGCCTGTTGGACAGGCGCCATGCATGAGGATGATAGGGAGAGGTTCTCCATCCTCACCATAGCCGCAGATGACGTTCATCACATCATAGATGAAATCACGCTCGCGTTTAACAACGCGAAGCTCGCCGCGGTCATCCTTGTAGCATCCAAATTCTCTTGAACCGGCCACTAGAACTAGGGCTGGCTTATGCTCCTCCCGGATTTCCTCCGGGAGGAGCTTTTGCTTACGCTTGCGAGCCATCTACTTGCAGAGACGGTCAACCCAGCGGGCCAGCATTTGGCGATCACTATCGCCATCGCACGCGAGACGGAGTTTCTCTTCAAGGTTGTCCAGATCGACAGCGAGCTCAAGCTGTTCTTCTTGTGTGAGGGCAGTCAGCGAAGTGCCGCCCCAGCCTTCACGCTTGATATCGAGACCGCCATCAGACTCGATATGCAGCACGTTCTGATTGTCTTTGAATTCCGGTCGCATTCTATACTCCTAATCCCATTCTAGTCATCCTGGCGAGGATGATGGACCGAGCACGCTGCCGATCTTCATCATCCTCCGCCATTCTTATGCCACTTCCCACGGTTGTCCTGGAGGCCTGGAAATACGCAGAGATTCCGCGTTGCGTCATCCCATATTTCTTATTCAAAATCCACCACAATGCATCCCTGTAGGGACGAGCTCTATCGGTACTCGCGCCATTCCGGAGGCGATGCGGCTTCACTCCAGCAAACATTGCTATGTCGTCAACAACCGTGCTAAGTTCGTCGTCCGTCAGCGGTGGAAGGTAGTCGGGGAGTTCGCCCTCCGTGGATTGGAGAGTGTACTTCCTCAATAGAGACTTCACTCCAGTTTCCGTCATGATCCACCCCATGCAGGCTTGCCGGCCACCCGAAGGCGCGGCAAGCATAAATAGCAGCTTCCTTAGCTGAGCAGCCAGCCATCATAGCACCCATTGCTATCTCCATCCCCTTACCAATCGCATAGAAATCACATTCGATACGTGATGGCTCGACGCCTGCGAAATCGAGAATAAGACCTTCTCTGGTAGCGATGAAAGCTTGACTCACAGAATGCTCCCCTGTGAAAATAGCCGGAGGCTTGCCTCGGCCTGATTTTGCCCATTTCAGAAATTCTGAGCAGGGACTAGCCGTCCCTGATGCTCCTGCTATTGCTCCATCCTTTTTCCTGTGAACAATTTTTAGCTCCCGGCCGAATACGAGACCGCTGCCAGTGATAAGATCATCAGACCAACATTCGCCGTTCTTATAGGTGATGATCGTCACTTGGCTTCTCCTTCAGAGCTCTGGCCTCCGCTTGGGCGGAGGGCCATTCTTGTCCAGCCTAGCTACCTCGCCACCCAAAGGGGTTAAAAACCCCTTCTGGACCAGATTATTCCACCGAACATACTTGCCATCGATAGACGTGATGACCGCATCTTCGGGGATGCTGGTGAAGCAGCGATAGCCCCACTGATCACCTTCATCTAATGCTCCGACGAGAGCCTTTCGAGCCGTGTCTGACAGGGCTAGAAGGATTTTGCTTGCCTTCATTTTGCCACTCCCCTGCGAAGATCGTAATAGACATACGGAACCAGCGCCTTAGCACACTGAGCGTTCAGGTTCGCAACCTGATCAGCAGCCAGTTCGAACTCCACGTTGAAAGGTTTTCCGTCAACCTTCAAAGTAATGTTCAAGAGGAACTTGCCCTCGCTATAGTAAATGCTTGGGCTGTACTGCTTGTGCTGAGTAATTGGGAGAAAAGTCTGGTCGGAGACCAAGAACTCTTCCGAGTTCATCTTCGATGTCTCGTTGCAATCCTCCGCCTCTACTGCCGAGTATCCTTCCGGATACTGCCATGAGCTCTTCGCTTGATCGTTCATTTATTAACTTGCCCCAAGTCTTATACTTACTAAAGAGAGCGGCGTTCAAGTCAATGAGACGGATACCGGCTCGGCGGAGCCGGCGCTTTAAGCTTGCGGCCAGGGGGCTCAAGGCTGAGGTCTCTTCGGATGATTCGCTCATAGCAATCTTTGCACCATGATTTACGGGGCATAGCTGCTTCGCCACAAAAAAAGAAGGGGGCTTCTTCATTTGGAGTGTATTTGCACATGGATGGCTTCAGGGCCTCATACGAGACCTTTGCCTTCGCTAGGAGCTCAGGCGTCCTCGGAGGCAGGGGATAGGTCTCCATGGCGCCAGGAGGGCGATTGTGGGCATTGCAGGCGCGAGCCTTGTAAGCGTTGCTTGCTTCACCGACTGGAGGGACTTGCCGGCCGTTCTTGCGGGCGCGAAAGATAACGCCTTCGACGATATCCCGGTTCACATCCCAGCCCTCAAGTTTCATCAGGTCGGCTATGCCTGTGCCTGAGATATGGATGCCGGCTCGATAGTTATCGTTGGCGATCTCAATGATCCGTTCATTACGGGCTGCTTTACTCGGGTCCGGCAATGGACCCTCTTGAAGCTCGTATCCATGCCGCTCTAGGAGTCGCGTGATACTCTTACCATTGAGGCCGACAAGCCGTCCGATAGCCTGCCAAGACATCCTGTCAGTATAGCGCAGGTCAAACACCCCCCTTGCTACATCCTCTTCTTTCATGTTCCGGTATTTGCCAAGACGTTCTTTAGTTCTTACTTTCCAGGACATCATTAACTCCAAGTTAGGTAACTAATTGTGCTGATCCCTATTTCCGGAAAACCCGGCGACCTTGATGTATCCTTGATCAAGACTGCTGGAGATGCAGATCGAGTTCTCATGTGGCTTGGAACTGTTCTCAAGGACATGAATACCCAGGTTCAGGACCGCGGCGCTAAATGCGACGAAGAATGGCTACGCAAGGTCCGCGCGGCTATGCGGGCGACATCTAACCTGTTTCACAGGGTTCTAGAGAAACGAGATGCATTGACTGAGACCAGGGCTTTGCCTGAGGCTTTTATGGCCGCTGTGCTCGAGGCTGCGGAGCCAGCTGTGCTGGCTCAGATTCAGCGTTGGATTGAAACTCATGCCCCCCACCTGAGCGGTCTTGATCTTGCGGCCGCAGTGTATCGTCCTGATTAATGTGAGAAGCAACGTCTTTTGACGTTGCGTATGAAGAAGCCTACCGTACATGGCCACGGTCACGATGGCTGTCTTGCCGGCCATTATAGCATACGGCGTTTCCACCCAGCGCATGTACTGCTTGTGGCCTTGCCGGTAGCGCCGCTTCGCCCTTGAGGGCGAGCGGCAGAGCGACCAGTCCTGCTCCTTGGGAAGCTCTTCTGAGAGCAGCACCTTCGGGCCAGCGTAGCTATTGATCACCGTGGCCACTCGTGATCGCAATCAGGACATTTCCAAGCGACAGTGCGATCCTTCCCCATATCATAGATGCCTATCTCTCGACCCCATTTTCCAGTCGTTCTGGTTGCGCCGTAGGCAGCTGCGTATTTATCAGCGCGGCACTCGGCTTCCTCCCTGGTTGAGGCCGGAACGCTAGGCCAAGTGTCTTGGCCTGTCGTGAGCGCAAAGTTATACCCAGTTTCCCAAATGCTACCGCCGTTAAGGTCGGCGTTACAATTTGGGCAATGTCCGTGATCATCGCTCATAGTTCATCATCCTTAAAGAACTCGTCATCGAAATCATCGGAGCGCCGCAAGCGGCCTCCGTTAACGACCTCAAACTCCACAACATCCGCGCCTTTCTTCTCTTGGCGCCGACCGAAGGTGAAGGGGTCTTCGAAGGGATTGTCTAGGTCATAAAAAGTGGCCCTGTCAACATCGTATTGGAGCAAAGCTTTACCAATCTTACCCAACCAGGAATGCCGGGTTTTCCAGTTGTGAACCTCGGCAATACGGCCCTTCTCGGGCCGGTGGATAGTCAGACCAAAATCGGTCTTGGCGTTGAAGGTTGAGTTGCCGCACACAGAAACGATGCCGCCTCGGCGCACAAAATAAGCGCCCGTCGAGACCGTTAGGCAGTACACCTTCCCGGTGTATTCAGCTGTGGATTTATGTCGAAGCGGGTTAATCCACTTAGCTTTGCGACGAGCCAAAGAAATGACATACTTGTCCTTCCATCCGTGCTGTGTGCGCTTCTCGATATAGAAGCGCGTACCGATACCGAGCTCCACAGCAAGGCGTTGAATTCCGTCTGCAAGACTCTTGCTTGTTGTAAATACCACAGATGAATGCTCTCCGTTTTCGGAGCCATCACCGAAAACGAGCCCATCCAAAAAGGCGCGCTTATCTGCCGCGCTAGCGGAAAAAAGTGCAACCGGAACCTTCTTGTTCTCACATCCCTCACCGCACTCTTTCGCCATCCAAGCACAAAACTCAGGATGAGAGCGTTGATAAACGCGACCGGTCCACATCGGTCGCTCATTTTCACGTTTCGGTATGTAAATGTTTGAGTTAAAGCTTAGCCCCATTTCTCGCATGATCTCAATTGGAGTCTCTGAATTTTCTTCTAACTGACAAGCGGAAACTCCGCCTTGTTGCATGCAACCTTCAGCAACCCAGAATCCAACGTACCACCAAAATGGATTTGATGGATAGTTCTCGTTTCCAATATGGAAACGTTTGCTTTGTCGAGATTCTATCTCGGTTATTGCGGCTACCGGAATCTCAAAGTTAAGTCGCGATGGAATGTTTTCGCTTAACTCAAACTCCAAACCTCCATCTTGCCGCCAGCGACGACATCTACCCCTGTTCTCCAGATTTGTAGACGGCTTACGACTGGCGGCACTCCCGAGCAGCATACGGTGATTGGGCGTTACTAGAAGGTTCACACCCTCTGACAACCAATGATGCATTTCGCCGTCATGATCATAAACGTGACGATGTTCTGGGGTTTCGTAGCGCATAGCCCAGTCTTCTGGATCGAATATGGCGACCTCGTCATCGTCCCGAAGGTCTTGATGCAAGACCCATCCACGCTTGGTAAGACATTCTGTATCATCTGAATAACATCCTCCGCTGATAGCTGATCCCGTAGGAACCTTGTCCTCATCCATTGTCTTCGGGTGAGCAATGAAGAACACATGGCATTCATGGTTCTTCGACCAGTCTGTGCCAAGTGTCAGCATGTCGCTGATCTGAAGGTCCTCGCGCGCGATCTCATGATTCTTTTGGATGTAATTGTAGGGGTCGATCACACAGCTTTTGATGCCGTATCGCATGACCGCACCAGTCATGCGTTCGAGGATAGACTCCATGGTGTCAGGCCCGCCATCGCTGGTGATGAAGGTCGCGTGCTTCTCGACCTTGGCGAAGCCCTCCTCAATCTCCCGCTCAGACATGACGTTGTTCATGTCCGGATGGAACCGCTTCTTCTGGAAGAGCTCGATCAGCTTGGCTGTATGGACAAAGCCTGCATTCTCTCGAGACCAGATGCCGAAGTTCCAGTCTTCTCGAACAGCCATGTTGACATGGATTTGATCAACCCAGGCTGACTTGCCATGGTTGGGGTGGCCTGTGACTGTAGTGAAGACGCCCGGGGTGATTCGGAAGATCGGGTCCAGACATTCATAGCCGGTCGATAGTCCTTGTAGGACTTCGCCGCGGCGGAACCGCATAAGGTCTCCCTTGAAGGCTGACGGCTTAGTCAGCCCGGGAATGTCTTCGGCTTTAGCGCCTTCCATGAGCTTTCTGAGAGCGTCGTTGCCCCGCTCAATGAGGACATCGTTGGCGTCTTTGCATCCCTCAGGATATACCGGTCTGTAAACGCGATAGCGCCCGATTCTGCGGGCGATCTCGTCTGCGGTGGCCTTACCTGGGGCATCGTTGTCTGTGGCGACGACAATCCGCTTAAGCCCTCGAAAGAGGGCTTCTGATTCCCCCAGGAAGGCAAGCTTAGTATCTCCCCCGGTAGAACCGGGTGAGATGGCCCCGTGAGGGATGGATAGGACGTTCCGTAGGCCGGCTTCATAGCAGGCCAAGGGATCGAACTCTCCTTCCAAGATTGTTGCATGTCCGAGAGCGGGGTCGAATACGTGTGTTCCGAATAGGCCTTGGACTTTACCAATGATTGAAAAAGCTCCTTCCTTCTTAGGAAGCTCGATGGATCGAAGCTTGTAGCCTGTAACGCGGCCATCATGGAAATAAGGGAAACCGACCGCATCAGTTCCGCGGACCTTTCCTTTCCGTAGCTTGAAGTGATCAGCGGTCTCGCGAGAGATTCTACGCTCTTCCAGGAATTCATAGCAATCCTCGTTTAGGGGGTCTGTTTCGTCCTGAAACACTATCGCGGGCTCCTTTGGAACTGGTTTAGGGGTCGCAGCTTTGCTGCTAAATTTCAAGTTGGCAGAAGAAGCCCAGTGGGGCTTCGTATGGAGCGAAGCGACCCCTGGCTTGCGAATCGCTCCCTTGGAATCGCAATGCCAGCAATGATAGGTGATGCGATCACCCTGATCGCGAACCGCTAGGGTCTTCTGGAACTTGTTGTAGGTTTTTCGCTCTGGGCAGGCTGGGCAAGCCAGCCGATTCTCGCCCGCTCTAAGCGGCTCGTTTAGGAGATAGTCAAACACTAGCGCCAGTCCGTGTCAGCTAGTCGCTTCTCACTAATGGGTCTTATTGGCTTAAGCCCCTTTCCTCTACGTCTTTTGCTCATAAAGCTTTCTCTAGCTGATTGCGTCCGTTTGAACGGACGCTCTTTGGAAAGTCGCTGTGGCCTAGGCAGACGAACGATACTCCCCAAGAAATCGTGATGATTTCATGGGGAGGCGTTCCGCCTAGGACGTGATCCTGCTACGCTCTTCGGAGCCAGCCGCCTCGTCTAGGATCAACCACCCCCAGCGAGGGTTGACGTGGTGGCTACTTTTCGAGGTTGCTGGACCCCGCCGACCTTACCCGCTTCCACCTTGGACTGGGGCTTCCCTGCATGTCGGACTCCACTAGTAGGGAACAACCCTGGAACGCTAGCGGCCCGAGCCAGGGGTTTTCGAGATAATTGCTTCGGCGCCAACATGCAATGGCTTGACTCGAGTCGTTCAAGGCTGTAATCAGATTCTCATTGGAGGATTGGATGACATTTGCTCTCGGCACTAAAAGCCTCAGAAATCTCGACGGAGTCCACCCCGACCTCGTGAAGGTGGTCAAGCTGGCCATTAAACGCTCGCCAGTGGACTTTCAGGTTGCGGAGGGTCTAAGGACCCTCGCTCGTCAAAAGCTCCTGGTAGCCCAGGGATTTAGCAAGACGATGAAGTCTCGCCACCTGACTGGACACGCTGTCGATCTGATCCCGCTCCTGAATGGAAAGCTCCGTTGGGATTGGCCGGCGATCTATCAGATCGCGCCAGTCGTTAAGCTGGCTGCCGCGGAACTAAAGGTTCCGATTGAATGGGGCGGAGACTGGCGGTCGTTTAAGGACGGCCCGCATTATCAGTTGCCATGGAAAGATTACCCATGAGAGACGAATTCGAAGCCCTGAAGAATGTGTCTGGTGCGTTTAGTCAGCACGTAGATGGCCTTACTCCAGGGGATGCATCTTTATTTGAGTTAGGAACGCGCTACGCAGGCGCGAGACTTTTCCTTACCCAAGTGACGGTCAAGGAGCTCAAGCTCGTTATCGAGCTTGCTGAGCGCTATGCGGGGCTGTGCGACGAATAATGCTAGCCACTGATTTGATTAAGCTCATTGAAGCTGAAATTGAGCGCCATAAGGCTGTCGAAGACATGATGGGGCCATGCCAAATCATGATCGATCACTTCGGCTGGAGGCCTAGTCTCGAGTACCATGGCATCTCTCCGAACATCGTTATCTCCTACTCAGAGGATGGAGTTTACCCAATCCTTATGGCCACGCCAACGGATTGTCGGATATGCGATCCTAAGGATACGCGCCGCAAGCTTATCGATAAAGTGGAGAAGCAGAAATGACTTTGTTCCCAACAAAGCCAGACCGGTATCCGCGGCCGGCACTGGCTCGTCATGAATGCCGCGACGAAGACATGGGCATGCTCTATTGCAGAGCGTGCGGCTGGGCTAGTTACCCAATCTGGCACAAAGATATTGGGAAAACTTTTGGAGCCCCGTTCCGTTGCCGCGGGACCTGTGGCGGTTTAGCTTGGGTTCTACGTTTTCATCCTACCGAGTGGCGCGAGGCTTACGAGCGGGCTTCTGTTTCGGTGGATCAAGCTCCGGATTCTCCACCAGTCTGATCTCACACCGCGGGCTCTCTGGGTCTAGCCGCCAATAGATGTGCTTCTCGCGCACTTGGCGGTCATTCAGGATGACCCCCTTCTTATCCTTGTACTTCTTCTCATCCACCTGAAGCAAATCCAGGATCAAGCTCTCGTCCAGGTCTGGCCTGCGCGATGCATACCAGATTGTGATTGTCGCTACCACAGGTAGCTCCAATGGCCGCTCTACGACCGGCATCTGTGCGCGGAAATGTGGTGTGTAGTCCAACGCTTTTTTGGACTTGATCATTCGCGACGAAGCACCGATACGAACAACCCTTCGGCTATTTGCCTTTGAGCTTGGTTCCCCCAGAATGGTAAATTGTATTTCAGCCATGGACCCTAGATCGGGTAAGTTTCGAGCGGGTCAAGATCACATCCAAGCAAAGCTTACTGAGACTCAAGTAAAAGCGATACGCCTCAAGAAGAAGGCAGGTCTAACGCTGAAGGTGTTAGCCCGCCAATACAATATTCACGAGATGACAGTCTCGCAGATTTGTCGCTATCAATCATGGAAGCATGTAGAATGAGCCTCGAAGACCTACAGGACTCTAACTTCTTATCCGATAAATGGCCGCACATGAGCGCAGCCATTGATCGAGAAATTGTCGATCTGACGCTGCTGATCAACAGCCAGTTCGATACAGTGGTCTATGCCGGCTTGGGTGACGACCAGGGCCAAGAGCCAGCCTGGGTGGACCTGTCAGGCTTTAACCCGGGAGTGCCCTCCACGATCACCCTGAGCCCGACAAAGAGCATCTCTATGGTGGTCGATCAGTTCCGCTATGAGGCTCAACAATTGTATGGCGATCTGGCCTGCGTCGCTGAGAAGATTCGCTTCTTGGCCGGAGCGGCCAAGCTTGAATGGTGGCGTCCTCTGAAGGCCAGCTTGGTGCTACCGCCCTCGAGGGAAGAGCTTATTAAGTGGCGCGGCAGAGCTCAGGGCTTTGAGTTCACTGACCACATCACTGAGCCGGCCCTGTATGTCTATGGCCGGGTGCTTTGCTCTGGAGTGGAGCAATAATGTATTTCCATCCAAAGCCTCCGACCGAGAGCGAGACATTCGAGTTGGATCGCGCAACGTATGCCGCGATCTTTGCTCTTCAGTTCAACCTGAACTTCGGTAATGGAATGTACTGGGGGGAGCCGCTGAATGTTCCATACGGGGATGGCGTCAAGCATGTGTTTGTCCTGAGACAGGAATAATCGAGAAAGTACGAAGATGTGGCCGTTTAAAAAGAAACGTTGGGGCGGCAAGATACGAATTGTTAAGGTCTCGTCTGGGACCGCTGCCTCGTACCAAATTCAGCAACGCAGAACGACACGAAGGGGTTATAGTTACTGGGACACAACTGACATTCACTACGATGAAACTGATGCTATTGAAGATGCTCAGGGGCTTTGGAAGCAGATGCACACCAAGACGGAAGTGATTGCCGAATGACAGAACAGAATCTAGGACACGCTCGAATTGCTCTATACGAAGCTATTACAGAAGCCTCTGCGGCTATGGACTTCGCTCTGGCCGTGATCGATCCGCGAGGCCTTGACGGCCTACCTATCGAGATCGATGAGAAACATAGGAAGACCGCCGTCTCTAAACTTGAGAAGAGTGTGGCCGCTCTTCGCAATGCTCATTTCACATTTGAGGATTGGCGCATCAATGGTGGCGGAATGACTCGCGTTATTAAACCGGCCCCTCTATGCGATTAACTAACCGCTTCAATCTGCCGGGTCCTATTGTCCGCGCGGTGTCGCCATGAGTTGTGGAACCCTCACCGATCCGAACCGAGGGTTCGGAGATAAGGCGTGGCATTGGGCTGGCATCCCAGCCGAGGAGCGATTTTGGGCCTGTATAGAATTTGAACAGAATAGCGGATGCTGGCTATGGACAGCCAGTTTACGCAAAGGAGGGTACGGTCAATTTTGGGTTGATGGTCGAGCGACGCTAGCACACAGGTTCTCCTGGGAATTGCACAACGGAGCAATTCCCGAGGGAAAGATAGTTCGCCACAAGTGCGATACCCCAGCCTGCTCAAATCCGCATCACTTGTGTCTTGGTGGATACCAGGACAATTCAAACGACATGGTATTCAGGGGCAGAAGCCTTCATCTTCCAGGAGAGCTTGGGCATAATGCAAAGCTATCAAAAGATGATGTAACGGAAATCCGAAGATTACTTTCTGTTCGAGTTCCCCAGAAGCAAATCGCAGATAAATTTGGCGTGTCGCAACCAACCATCTGTCTTATTAATCGTAAGAAAACGTGGTCTGAATGAAACTGACGAACAAATACAATTTACCGGCACCTGTGGTTCGCGCCGTGCAAAGAGACCCATACGACAGGGGGCCGGCAACTTTCAGTATTTCAAATTTGATCGATGCCCCTCGAGCCCAAACGCTCCAATGGAAACATGATGACGAAATCGAAGAGGATATTGCCGACCGGGTGTTCAGCCTCCTCGGGAGGGCTGTCCACCAAATCCTTGAAGACGGCGCCGACACGAATGTAGAGACGCCTGAAGAGCGCCTCTTCATGGATGTCACCATCAACGGTACAACCATCACTGTCTCCGGCGCCATGGACCTTCAGGAAGCGCCGAAGAAACGAGTTGACATTAAGGACTACAAGGTCACGTCCGTCTATGGTTTTCAGGCTGATAAAGAAGCATGGCATAACCAGCTTAATTGTTATGCTCATCTGGTGCGCCATGCTCAAAAAGCTGGTGTCTATAGTCCCGATGGATCATGGAAGCTTGTGGATCGCGTTGGTCGCGACGTGGGGTCTCTTGGTATCGTGGCTATTCTACGAGATTGGTCATCAGGCAAGGCTAAGACGACGCAAGGCTATCCTCCGGCAGCGATACAGGAGGTGGCTATCCCGCTATGGACCCCTGATGACGCAGAAGCCTATTTCAACAAGCGAGTCTCAATGCACCTCAAGGCAAGAGCCGCGGACTTCGCCGGCCGGGAGCTCCCGCTTTGCTCGCAAACGGAGCGTTGGGAAGACGATCCGACCTACGCCGTGAAGAAGCCCGCTAACAAGCGGGCGACGAAGGTGTTCGAAGAGAAGCAAAACGCCATTGACTTCATCAACGAAAGCAGCGACACGCTGATCATTGAAGAGCGTGGCGGGACGCCCCGCAGATGCGATGGCAACTGGTGTAAGGTTGCCGAGTTTTGCAGCCAAAACAAACGCAGATTAGAAGAGGCGGAAAATGACGACGCAAGTTAAGATTCTGAACGAAGGCCCGAACTCGGTCAAGATCGAAGTTCAAGGTCGCGAAGAGGGACGTTTTGTCCAAGTTGACGAAAAAGTTCTTGAGCCTAACAAGTTCGCTTCAGTCTACATTCATGCGACACAAAGCTTTCAAGTGACCGAGGTCAAAGAATAAATGCACAGAGCTATTCAAGCTAAGATGGTCGCTGCCGCACTGGCGGCGCCATCGCTCAAGAAAGAAGAGCGAAACAATGAAGCTAAGTTCAACTTTGTTGGGATCGACCGCTTCTATTCTGATGTCGCCAAGGTCTTGCATGACATGGGCATCGGCTGGAAGACGGTCGAGGTCGGGATTGATCTGATCCCGCACGCCTACCAGCAAGAGATGATTGTCTTGCAGAAGTTTCGCTTCGATGTATGGGACTCGGAGTCTGGGGAGTATCAGGAAGGCTATTCATTCCTGACTATCCCGGCGCCTTTCTCTGACGCGCAGACAGCTGGCATCAGCTTGAGCTATGCCGACAAGGCCTTTCTCCGCACGTCACTCAAGATCGTGACTGGCGAGAAGGATGCGGATCACTTCGCTAAGGCAAAGGGTAAGCCGAACAAAGCTGAAGTCGCTCAGGCTAACACTGATGACCCGCTGCCAGAGCTTGACGAGTCTTCAAAGGATGCTAAGCAAGCCGAGCCTGAGACGAAGAAGAAGCCGACCACTAAGAAGACTGAGAATCCTGCCGCGGAAGCGGCTGGCGAAGCTGCCAGTGACCAATTCGCCGTCATCGCTGATCGGTTGCTCGATCTAATCAGCGGCCTTGAGTCGGCCTCTGAATGCGAGCAGTTCCGTGTGGATCAACAGGGCGACATCAACGTTCTGAAGACAGCGGCAAAGACAAATCCGGAAGCTGAGAAGCAAAAGAACCGGGTGCAGGAAGCGTACAGCGCGAAGTACGATGAGTTCAGCCCTCCAGAAGAGGAAGAATAATCCGTGGGAAAGTTTGATGACAAGGGGATTCTCTCCCCGAACAAGTTCCGAAAAGGCAATGATCGAGCTCCCACTCACACCGGGATTATCGACATCGGCCGGGACACATTGAAGGCGCTTCTGGTGTCCATGAAGGACACCGGAGAAGCTAAGCTGGAAATCTCTGGCTGGCGCAAGACTGACAAGCCTGACATGCTCAGCCTCAAGATTCAAATCCCGCGCGAGCGTAGCGAGGGTGGATCGCGTAGCCGCTCTCGAGACGACGATGATGATCGTCCAGCCCGACGCTCTGATCGGCGCCGGGACGATGATGAAGAGGATGATCGCCCCCGCCGCAACGCACGGAGGGATGACGATGACGAAATCCCTTTTGAGCGTTCCCGGTCTCGTAGCCGGGATGAGTATGATGATGAGCTCTAAGCCATGCTCATCTTCCTGAAGATCGTTACGCTTGGCATCTGCATGTGGCTGGCTGGGTGGATGGGATATTCAATTATCCCATCACTCACAGTCGAGCAGGCTAGTGTGATCCTCGGGCTGGTGGCTGCCGCTTTCTTTCTTGGATTATTCTTTGGGATGGACGATGACTAGCTTCAATCACGACTCTTACTACGAGCTCAACGAGTATCAGGAGGATGCTGTTGCGTCAGCAATCTATCCTGGCCGGAAGGCTTGCGGTGGCGTCCTTTACACAGCGCTGAAGCTTGCTGGCGAGGCAGGCGAGGTTGCTGAGAAGGTCGGCAAGGCTATTCGCGACGATGGCTTCTTGTTCACCAGCGATCCTAACATCGAGTACGACTCGAACAATCCATGGGCTGATGCAAAGTATCTCACCGTAGAGCGGCGAGATAGTCTGATCAAAGAGCTTGGTGATGTGCTCTGGTATGTTGCGGCTATGGCCGATGAGATCGGTGTTTCCTTGGCTGATGTTGCCGGCGCCAACATCGCTAAACTGCGCGACCGCCAGGAGCGTGGCGTCCTTCAGGGAAGCGGTGATAATCGATGATAACTAGTCAATTCCCAATTCGTGGGTTGAGCGATCTGGCTTCATCTGAGTCTGTTCGTTCATTCTTTTACCTAGCCACCCCGTATGCAAAATACGCTGGCGGAAAGAGAGAGGCCTATGAGCTTGCCTGCAAATACACACACGATCTGATTGCTGCCGGCGTCCCAGTGTTCAGCCCTATCGCTCACAGCCATTCCATTGCCAAAACCTGCAATATGAACAAGAACAGTCACGATCTGTGGATGCCACAGGATTTAGCTATCCTTCGTGGAGCGAGCGGGCTACTTATCGCTCCTGTTGCTGGGTGGCGGAACTCAAAAGGGATCGCGATGGAAGTCGCGGAGGCTAATGAGCACAATATCCCAATCTGGCTTCTCGATGTGCATTGGTGAATAAATGACGAACAAACTCTCTGACACACTGAAAGAACGAGGGGGACGTTATGGAGAGTTCAAGGACCAAGCTGTGATTGCGGTGGCATTGAAGAATGTGCTTCGGTATCAATGGTCAGACGATCTTCTGACCTTGACTATCCGGCCGGGCTGGGCTCGTCTCGAGCCCTACCAGCAACATGCGCTTGACATCACTTGCGATAAGCTGTCTAGGATTATCAACGGCGATCCGAACTATCTGGACAACTGGCACGACATCCAAGGCTATGCCAAGCTAGTTGAGGATCGACTCATTCAAGAAGGAAGAGGAACTTGATCAAGGCTCTATTCGCATCCATTGCCATTCTGGCAATGATCCCACTGGTGTAATGACCAAGCCGTTCCACTTCGAAGCTAAGGTTGACTCAGTGTCGCGCTCTAAGCGCGGCACGTTCATCCGGCTTGAGGTGTCCGAAGCTCCTGCGGAGCTTTTGGGGCTGCACCCAGGGCAACGGCTCATGGTTGCGGCAAGTCCTCTCGGTGACTTCGATGAGGACGTGGGGGAAGGCGAGCGAGCGGTGCAGTTGGCGGGGATTTTGTGCCGCTCGCAGACCTTCTGGAAATTTGTTATGGCAAAAAGCAAGATTAAAATTGCCATTGACAACGAGGAAGAGGCCGCTCAGTTCCTTCGCAACAAACTAGGCATTGACTCCAGGTCTGACCTCAAGCACAATGAGGAAGCTCGAGAGCAGCTAAGGGTCATCAATGGCAAATTCCAAGAATGGTCAGACCGACAAGTCTAAGCCGGTCACTCTCTCTGAATGCTACGCAGCGTTCCTAGAAGAGAAGATGGCCTCACTGGCCATCAAGACGCAAGAGAACTACACCCGGGCCGGCCGACTGATCCCTCAGAGTCGCAAGGCGATGCGGGACTACACCCCTCAAGACATCACCAAGCTCATCAAGGACCTTCGTCCTGGCGCTTACATGACGGCTAGAGGGTTCCTCTCCAGCCTGTTCTCATTTGGCATTAGCCGCGGCTGGGCGACCGTTAACCCGGTCGCCTATGTCGAGACTAAGAAGCTTGGCCACATCGCTAGAATAGCCAGGGATGAGGCCAGGAAGGCCATACAGACCGTTCCTGATCCGATGCTGTCTCTGCTGTTCGAGACCCAGTATGCCTGTGGGCAGCGATTGTCGGACGTTCTGGCTATCAAACCGGTGAACATTAACAATGGCCAGCTGGTTATCACCCAAAAAAAGACAGGGAATATCGTGGACATTCCTATTTCCAAGGACCTTACCGATAAGTTACTTGCCCTTGGGCGCCAGCCATGCGAACCCTTTTTCCAGATCAAGCCCAGGAAGGTCTGGGCCGAATGGAGAAAGCTCCGCAAGGAGCTAGGTTTGAACATGAGACAGAGCCCGCATAGTTTCAGGAAGGCAGCCTCTTGTGAGGCTGCTGAGGGCGGCGCCAGTGAAGCTGAGTTGCAAGCCTTGCTTGGACACAAAAGCCCAATAGCAGCCTCCCTATATCGATTAGAAGCCAATCGGAGTGTTCTAGCTGGATCAGCTATGGCTAAGCGGGAACCGATTGTCATTGCAAAGGACAGCCGCGCTTGAGCAACACCGCACAACTGCCGTTTGACGAGCCAGAGATTCGCCCGGTCAGCGTCATGATGGCGCGCGCCAGAATGACAAGGGGTAACGAGCTATGAGCTTCGAACCGATAACGCTGGAGCGCCTGCTGCGCGTCCCGACGATATATCAGAACCCAAAGCACCAGGCGAAGTACGCGGAAAATCGCGCGCGCCACGTTGCGGAGGTCGGTGAGCTTGTCGAGGCTGTGGCGACACTCGCTGATGGCGGTCATTCATCGCTATGCTTTGCGCCGTTCGAAAACGGCAAAGGCTCCTACGCCTGCACGTGCTCCCCTAGCAAGTTCACAAAGGCCCGCACCATCGTGGCTCTCGTGCAGTCGGGCACGGTTGTCGCGGACCCTCCGTGGCAGCCAACGATGACGACATGAGCGGGCAGACAATCCGTCAGTGGAAGATCGAAGTCCACGCCGGCCACGTCACTATACGCTCGCGCGACGAGCTTTCATTCCTAATGATACGCGCCGCCGACATACCGATCTTCCGCTTGGACTTGAACCGCGCGGAGCACTTAGCGAAGTCGCTGGCACATGAAGACGGCCCTCCAGAAGCAGATGAGGCTAGCTGACCGATGGCTGAAGAAAAGTGCTTCGCGTGCGGCTGGGTGTTCGCACCAGACGAGCCGAGCATCGTGATCGATGATCGCGAGTACTGCACTGAGTGCGCTACCGAAGAAGCGGAGGCTGGTCAGTGAGGTTGTTTTGCATCTGGTGCGGTGAGCACAGACACAAAGTCGGCGACCTTCTTTGCGCCGATTGTCGCGAGACCGCCAACTTTGCCGAGCGGGCCAAAGAGATCATCGAGGCCCACGACGCTAAGCGCCCTCTCAATCCGCGTGGCGAAGGAGACTCGAATGGCTGAGGACATGTTGGGCCGCGCCGCTCGCGCGCTGATGGAGCGGAAAATTCCGGCGTACAAGGATGACGCTATCTGGGCCGAAGATCGCGCGTCGATCCTGATGCGTCTAGCTCGCGACCAAGACGGGTTCGCGGAAGCCCGCACCGCCCTTCTCGCAGCGCTTGATCCAGAGGATGAGGCGCTGGTGGATGCCGTGGCAACAGCGCTGACAGCGGGTCGCATCTCTCCGAGCATTCCAGCGTGGAGACCGGAGGCGCGCCTAGCAATTAGTGCGCTCAAGCGATTGGCGCAGGGAGGGCCGGCGTCACAAGAGCAAGCGCGGGAGAAGGACTAGGGTTGACCGGTTTGTCGGTGCTGCGGCGATTAACTGGTAGGCACAGGAGAAATGCAATGGACGTTGAACAATACATTCGAAACTTGCCGTGGTCTGAGCGCGCGACCGATCACGAAAAGGCGCTCGTCGAAGGAAATCTCCGAGGCTTCTATGCTGAGATAATGACAAGGGGTAACGAGCTATGACGGGCAGAACGTACATCGTGCCACCCATCGTTGTGGACTTCCGCAATCAATCTGACCCGCCCAACAGCGACGGCGTAATCACTTATTCTGGCGTCCAGCCAAACGAGCGGCGCGGCCTCTATCGTCACTGCTATGGCGTGCGCGGCTTTGTGTGGTCCGTTCATGGCTCATTTGAGCGAACTTACTACTTCACGCCCGATTACGTGGACGGCGCGCTGCGCGAACACTTGGAAAGCACCGTCGTTACCTTGGCGGCTGTCATTCGGAGCGAGCTTGAGGCCGCTATCGCCGCACCAAACGCGTATGGTGAAAAGGTGCAAGAGTTCCTGCGTGCGCGCGGCTCGAAACACGCCGTTGAGGAGAAGTGACATGAGCAAGTGCGAAGTCTGTGGCGAGCCGATGCCGGAAGGCGAAACCATGTTCAAATTCCACGGCTACAGCGGGCCGTGCCCCGCGCCGCCTTTGCCTCGCCCTACGTCTCCGCTGGCTGACAAACTGCGGGCGCGTTGGTTGAGCGAGAGTAGCGCAGTCATCGATGGCGACGGCGGCGTCTATCACGGTCAGCTTATGGGCGAAGCATCGACGTTGATGATCGAGGCCGCTGATGAAATCGACCGCCTCACTCGCGAACTCGCCGCTGTCCGCGCTCGCTCTGCGACAGCCAATAGCTCTGGAGACAATAATGAAACCTGACATTGAACTCAAGCATGTTAAGGGTGACGCCTACGTTCTGATCATTGACCTATGTGACTCAAACACATCGGTCTACATCAAGAACAAGGACCACACTATCTCAATGATGCAGCCCAAAAAAAAGAAGCTCAAAGAGAGCTCTGTGCTTAGTGAAGCTTTGGATGTCTCTCCCAAGGGAGAGGCTGCTGCTAGGCGGGCGGTTTTTGTGGTCCATGATGGAGGTAAATGTGCCTGAACATTTCCTTATCAGCGATACACACTTCGGCCATGAGAAGTGCTGCACGACATTTAAGCGATCCGATGGATCGCCTCTTCGGCCGTTTGCGAGCGCCGAAGAAATGGACGAGGAGATGGTTAAGCGTTGGAATGAAGTCGTTCGACCGAACGATAAGGTCTATCATCTCGGTGATGTCGTCATTGCTAGAAAGAACCTTCACATTCTCGGCCGACTGAATGGTAAGAAGCGTCTTATCCGCGGCAATCATGATATCTTCAGTACAAGCGATTTCTTCGCTCACTTCGATGAGATTTATGGTGTGCGTGTATTGGATGATATGATTCTCTCGCACATCCCACTGCACCCGGATTGCGTTACAGAGCGTTTCCAGACAAATGTGCATGGTCACCTCCACGCGAATGACATTCCTGATGGGCGCTACCTGTGCGTTTGTGTGGAGCATACGGATTACAGGCCTATTCCTCTTCATATTGTGCGTGAGCGTATAATCGAGAAAAAGCGGCGCTTTCCGGTGAAACAGAAGACAGAGCGTAATCATGGCCCAGGTTGATCTCGGGTAGATGGGTAAGGACACTACCTTCGCACCGCTCGAGACTGAGCGGAAGTCTCTGACGAAGAAAGAGCGACTAGCTATGCTAGTCGCTCAGAACTTTAAATGCGCCACGCCAGACTGCAAAGGTAAGCCTGAGATTGCAGAGCACACTGATCCTGTCGCTATGGGCAACACTGAAAAGCCTGACTGCCTTCTGTGCCGCGGCTGTGCTGACGAAAAGACCAAGATCGATGTGGCGACAATAGCTGCCGGCCACCGCAAGGGTGGCAGGACAGGTCAGTTTGCTAGACGCAAACGCCGCGGTAAATCGCTGATTCCATCCAGGCCCAACGCTTGGCCGAAGCGAAAATTCCCAAGCCGAAACAAATGAATTTTGATCACTTAAGCATCGCGGGACGAACAGTGTGGCGAGCGATCTCACCATGCACTGAATCCATGACGATGCACTTCATATCGCTAATCGAGCGATAGCCTTTGTTCATAGCCCACGCATCCGCGGGGGCGAGGATGCGGAAGCTCTCGACTTCGATTCCAATATGGTCTTTACTGATCTGAGCCATCTTGGAGCTATGATGAATATGTCCGGTGTAGAAGTATCGATGCTTGGTGTCGCCCCACTCCTTCGGCTGATCCGTTGCCATGAGCAACGGGAGATTCTCGACCTTCGTACCGTGGCCGTGATGACTGGCGATCAATACATTGCCGAAACGGAAGTGGTGGTAGTGGCGTGGCGAAGTGTCGATACTAACTCTGGGTTCGTTCTCGTAGACATTAGCGAGACATTCCATCAAGAAGATGGAGCTCGACAGGTCGTGATTCCCGATTTCGACTATGACTCGCACCTGACCATGACGGCGCAACGTCTGCTCAATCATGTACCTCATGCATCTGATGGCAGTTCGAACCATCTTCGGGAAGCGGCCATCAGCATCAAGAGGATGACCGCTGGTCGGAGTTTGAGCCACGAACGAGTCGTAGTGCATAAAGTCCCCAAGAAAGACAATCAAAGCTTGCTCGCAGGGGACGGTAGCTTGGAGGAGATAGTCCGTCGCTTTATTGAGCAGCGCCTCCCCAATCTCCAGATCGTAGTTTGCGCCGGTTTCATCTTCCCAACTCAACATGCCAAGATGATGATCACCGACAGGATAAACAGCCATCATGCCCTTGGCGGTATTCCGCTTGGGTCTGGGGACCGGCTTGACCCTCGGGAGTTTCTGGGATAGCTCGTCAGCAACCGCCCTCCAGGCGGCTTCTCTGGCGATCTCAGAGGGCTTCTCCTGAACCCATTGTTGAGCAACCCGCCCCTCTTGATCATAGAGGGTGGAAACCTTGGTGATTGTCTTCGGATCAGGTAGCTGTACCGAATCCTCTTTCGCCATGCTGGGAATGCCAAGCTTGTCCCATCGGCCGACCTCCTGTCCGTCTCGATAGAGGACGGACTTCTTCCTTACTTCGAGTCTTGGTGGAAGCAAGCCGGCTCTGCGTGCTTTCTCAAGCCTGTCTGTGTAGGTCTTCCGCGGGATGCCCAATGCTCGAGCAGCTTTAGCCGCAACACCGCCATGCGCTTCTAGCGCATTGGCGGCTTCTTGTAACTGATGTACGGATAATTCGGAGAAATGGCCAATATCGTTACGATTGGGAGAGGCCATGAAATCATTCCGTTTGACGCCGACCTTCGGCTTCCACTGCTTCGGCGGTGGACCTGATGTATTCATTGCGTTCAGCAAGAATACGATCATAGTTTCGGCGCAATTGTTGGATGCGCCTATCCCTCGCCTCTGGCGTCAGATCGCGTGCTCGGTATGTTCTGTCAAGCTCTTGATCGAGTTGACGCATCTGATAGCCCCATTGGCGAAGACGCTTCTGTTGGCCGTAGACGACATCGTTCGGATACACGTTCAAGCCTAGAGCTCGAGCCGCCAGCTGACCATTGGTTTGAGTGGGCTCCCCTCTGGAGTCGAGCCCTGTTCCCCACAGCGCTTCGAAGCCAGGGCCGCCCTTGGTCTCACCCGGTAGTGGCGGGGTGTAATAGCTGAAGAAGCTGGGCATCATGGATCGCAAGGCGAACCATGACATCTTGGCTGCTTGAGTTTGCTGATCGTCAGTCTCTTCATAGATCGGCTGACCACGGAACGGATCGATGCCGGTCGTCCATCCGATATACATCGTCGTGAGCGGCCCTCCGGTTGCTCCCAGAGCCCGCAGAGCGGCCTGGGGGTCTGCATCCTTCCCAGCCATCGCAAGGCCCAGGAGAGCGCCCTCAGGCATCATGTAGCCCAGGTCTATCCATTGCAGGCGATCATGCTCATCCCGCCATGGAACAGGAACTAGCATCGGCCGCTCAGCCAGATACTCATTGAGAGTATCTTTTGCGTCATCCGGAGCAAAGCCCCAGAGCAGGGAGGCTAGCGCCATCAGAGCGATGTATTGCCCGTAGCCAGTGTACGCCAATCTCCAAGGAGATGTGGCGACCTGTTCCAGGAAGTTCGGCACAGCGAAGTAGGTGTAGCGAATGAACGGCGCGATAGCTGTATTTGAGAGCCAGCGCACTAACGGAGTCACGGCCGAGTAGTCGAAGAAGTATTTGCGAGCCTCGAGAGCCGCCATAGCCGGCGGTGTGCCGCGGTCGAGCTCGTCTGCTATCTTCGCAACCTTGAAGATCACGTCTTCGTTCTGGTAGAGCCACGAGGCGCCGTCGCCATAGGCGTTCTTGATGGCGCCCATGATGGCACTAGCCACGTCCATGGAGGACAGAGCTTTATCAACCACGGTGTTCTGACCGAACACCTTCTCAACACCCTTACGGAAGTTGGCCTTTTTGATTTCATTCTCGATGCCACGAGCGAACTGATCCATGACGCGAAGCTCGGCGTCCGTGAAGGTTTGCTTCATGGCGCCAAACTTGATAGCAGCTTCAACGGCCGGCGAAGCTTTACCCTTGCCGCCGTTATAGCGAGCCATCTCGGTGATCGCTTGGACAACCCGCATCGGGTTGGTCCCCGAACGGGCAAGCATCAGGATGTTCGAATAGATGTTGCGAAGGTGAGTCGGTGGGTTTGCAACAGTCAGCATGAACTTGATGTTGCGGTTGAACGCGCTGTAGGCATCCATCGCCTTGCCGGCGATGGTGTTCTCATCAGCAAAACCAGTGAGACCACCTGTAATGTCATTGTAGATTTGCTCAAGGACGATACCCCCGGCAGCGTCACCATACTTGCCGCTGTCATCTGGCAGCTGACGATAGCCATCAGGCAGCTGGCCTTTGGCTAGGATGGAAGCGTAGGTCGGATTGGCGTTGATGACCAATTGCATGTCTTGGATGACACGCTCAAGCAGACGAATCTCCTGACGGAGATTACGCGCTAGGTCACTATTAGCAGAAACACCACCGAGGTCTGAGAGCTCAGCCTTCTTTGCATTGAGCGAAGTCTCGCTTTGCTTCATCTGCTTGGCGACATAGAAGAGCGAACGCCACTTGCCACCGAACATCACGAGAGAGTCAGGCAGGAACCACCGAGGGTTACTCGGTGAGTTCATGCTGTGATGCATGAGCGAGTTCAGATAGCTATAGGCCGCGATGTCGTGGAGAGGACGTTCGATGCTCATGTAGAGCAGGAACGGCAGACTCTCGATCTCACCCTTCGTCAGGCGCTTATCCTTCGGGATGGCATTGCGCCATGCTCGATAAGGAGCGCCAGAAGCACGAGTACCCATGGTTGGTTTATAGGTGTCGAAGTGCTCCATGTACGCGCGGAAGAGGTAGTGTCCACTAAACTTGTCACGCTGGCGCTTAGAGATGATGCGGTGCTCCACCAGAGCATCGCCCACTTCCTGGATCGCTTGCATAGCGCGTCGTCCAGCGGCTTGAAGTTCGGCCGGCAGAGCAGCAAGCATTGCTGCTTGTTGGGCGGGATCAGCTTCAGTCATGGCCGCTTTCAGCTTGGCCAGCTTGTCCTTAGCATCTTCGCGCACGGACTGCTTCATCTTAGCAAGACCACTGAAGTCACCACGCATGGCCTTCCAGGCATCTCCATAGGAGATGTTAAGGCCCTTGGAGACATCGCGTGCGAGCTCAGTGGCGAGCTCCTCAGCTTTACCGACTCGGCCCTGAAACATAGTCCGCAGCACTTCCAATGCTGCTTGATCTGGGATACCGCCGAACTGGAAATAGCGCGAACTCTTCGAGGCGATCTGCTGCAATATCGGAATATTCTGGAAGACACCGCGCCACATGGCGCGAAGAGAGCCCTCAGCCAGCTTGTCGATCTCGTCCAGCTTGCCGCCTGCCACGTTCCAAGGACGGAGCCTCTTCATCCGCTTGTCTTGGATGATAGTGCTGCCGATGCCCTTCTTCCGCGGCACAGAGGCAATCTGCCCCGCCACGTAGGCCACATCGTCCGTGAAGCCCGGCTGCTCGCCAATGATGGGATAAGCCGTGCTTGAAGAGGCGGCGCCGAAGCGCCCGCCAGGAGGCGTGTATTTGCGAGACTCCATAGGTCCGATGTTCTGCGGTCGATCAAGGCCGACAAAGCCACCGTCTATGATGCCGTGCTCGAGGAAGGCCTTGAAGGCCTTCTCGTCCTTGAAGAAGTTCTGCATGAGCCGACGAGCGACAATGCGCTTTGATGCGCTCATGCCATCAGTGATGAAGTCTTCGTCCGAGATAGAGTCCAATGCTCGCTTCAGCTGAACATATTGCTGGCGAGTGATCTTGGTCACTTTGTCACCAAGACCGATACGGTCCATAGCCGCCTTGACAGGCGGATAGACGCGCATACGCTCGAAGGACTTGGCTTGCTCTCTCGTCAAGCCAAACTCCTGGTGAACCAGCGGAGAGTTGTCTTCCTCCTCGTTTGCAGCCGCAACGATCTGAGGAAGATTGTATGCATCCTTCGGTGTGAAGGATTGCATCGAGAAGTAGGTGATGAGCGCCTTGGCAATACCATAGATACCAACACCGCCAATCGGGATCGCAGCAAGGAGCTTGAGCGGAATTGCCTTCAGGTGCTCGAGAGCATTGAGCGCCTCGAAAGCAGGGAGCGTCTCAAGCATCGTGACAGGTGGTTGATAGTTTTCTGGCCGCAATTGTTCTGCGGTCATGTTCACTTCTTGTTCAGCCGAACGAGCTTGGAGTTCGTCAGTCAGCGCTAGATAAAGGGCGATAGCACGATACATTGTGCTGTTGCTCTTTACGTCCCCGTAGTCATAGCCATTGATGGCTAGGCTGACGGCCCACTTCGGCGGATTAACATTCCAACCACGACGCTTGATCAGAGCATCGTAGATGCGGTGAGCGTTTCCACCTCGCTCAAACCTCTCATGCTCTGAAATCAAGTGCTGGATTTCATGCGCCAGAATACCCTGAGGCGTAGCCGTTTTATCGCCTTTAGCGTTACCAAAGACGATCATATTCAAGAATGGATTAGCCGCGGCGCCATCATAGCTGCGATCAACAACGACACGAACATTCCTCAGCCATGGGTAATGTTCAAAGATTGGGCTGTCGATATAGTCAGACAGCTTGCGCCCCTGAAACAAGTTCAGGTCATTGTACTTAGTCTTCCCGGCCCGATAGTCCTCAGCGAACTGGGACTTGAATTTGATCTGGGCATCAGAGATGATGAAGCGCCACTTGCCCTTACCGCTCAGCGGCCGGAACCAGCCAGTCTTCAGTCTGATAGTGTTTGCGTCAACACCATCCTTCGCCATTTGCTCAGCCTGAGCAAGGGCGGTCTTATCGGCAAGTTTAGAACGAGCGCCTCCAGTGGAAGCCATTCTATCCAGGTTGTAGCCGGCAGTCTTATTCCAGTCCTCGAAGAGCTCGGCGTACTCAATCGCCTTAGCCTTCAGTCCAGGGGTAGGTCGTTCCCCGCCAAGTAGTCGTCCAACTCTGGCCAGTCCCCCGCCTGCGGCGGCGTGGACGCCTTTAGTCGTTCCAGGACGAGGGTTTCCGGATCGACTGAGGACTCTGTATCCGTTTCCTTGGGCATTCTCAACCTCATAAAAGCCATCAGCAAGCTGCATACGCACAGCCGCCCTATGAACATAGGATGGCTTGTTGCCAATCCGGATCATGTCGGAGACGCCAACCGCTCGACCTGTGCCGAGAAAGCGAGCAGCCATGCGGCGCATCCGCGTCGTGAAATCGGCGCGCACATGAACAACGTCTACAGAGTATCCGAGTTCCCTCAGCCTTGCTACTTGTTTTTGCAAGGACTCCATATCGTCGCCTACGCGCTCATGGATGAAGTTAGCACCTTCTTCCGTGAGCTCGCGATAAGCCTGACCGGCTAGCGCTCTCGCTTCGCCGGAGATGTCAGCATCATTAATCCCATCATTGTTCTCGGGGATGTATTGCTTGATGGAGTCGGTATCGACAATCGCAGCGCCCATGCGGCGCGCGATCTGTTTAGAGATGGTGCTCTTGCCGGCGCCCGGGGCGCCAGTGATGATTGTGGCTCGCTTTTGGTAGCGGACCTTTTTCGTCGCCCGACCTTCGAACACAGAGCGAACATAGTTAACCATCTCTTTTGGGGAGATGAGTTCATCTCCGCCATCGGGATGGGGGTACTGCTTCTCGCCCCACCAAGCGGGATCAGCGATCTGCTCCCCTGTGACCAGGGGACCTTCTTGTAGGTCCTCGAGCGAGCCCCAGATTGGGGCTGCTGCGATCTCTGCCGCGCTAACGTTCGGGTCTTCTATGCGCCGGATAAGGTCGTTAATCTCTTCCGTTTGGAAGGTCTTGTTCACTGCCTCTTTGATTTTCTGGACTTTGATCCTCTGAGAGGGTTCGACGCCAGCTTGAGCGAAGGGCGGAGCTTGACGAGCCTGCGCTCCTGAGCGGAGCTCGGCTTCCTTTGTCTTGTAGAACTCAGCCAGCTTTGATTGCTGGTTGGCCGTCAGATGACCAATAGCGCGCACAACAGCGCGGCCCATCTTGATGAGCGTGCCAATGGCCTTGCGCCACATGGTATCGTTGGCGTCCACATTCTCTTGCTCGTAGCGGGCGCGAGCAATTTCGATGCCGACCGCAACTGCCTCTTCCTGGCGAGCCCAGTTCGGTCTGTTAGCGTAGACTCGATCAGCATATTGCTGATAGGTCGGCGCTTGGCCAAGCTCGGTTCTAAGCTCCTCCCAGGCTTTAAGCTTTCCAGTGCGAACGGCGTCGCCCTTAGTCATGCGGCGCTTGCCGGCCGCAGTGACGAGTTCAGCCCATTGCTCTGGAGTGTAGAATCCCATAGAGCGAGCCCAGTGCAGGAGCTCGTGACTCAGCGTTGCCTGCAACGCCTTCATGGTGCCATTGATCGTCTTGCCTTGAATGGCGTTCAGAGCGAAGGCGATCACTCGATCCTGATACTCAGCGATGTTGCCGTCAGGGAGGCTGTTCTCGATAGCGACATCAATCTTGCCGCCAGCTTTAGTGATCTCCCGCTCTAGGCGAGTCTGAAGGTCCGCTCTATCCTGAGCAGACCACGAGTCTCCCTTATAGCGATAGCCGCGAAGCTCCTCGGCCGCACGCGCACCGGCTTGCCGGATGCGCTGAGCAGGAGACATGGCTTTGAAGGCGGAGCGATTGTCGTTTGACAATTGCCGCAATGATCGGACCACAGCCTGATCGATAAACCGGGCTTCTCCTTCTTGCAAAGGTCTGCCGATTTCGGCCTCAACCTTTGTGCGGCATTGTGCTTTCACGAGAACCTCTAGGTTTTACTCTCGGGGTGGTGCGTCATCGGGAGCGCCTGAACCATTGCGGAGACCGTACCGGCGAATGTCAGCTTGTCTGCTAACATTCTCTGGGGTGATCGTCGCACGAGGCGCTAGGCTTCTGATCTCGCGTTCCGCCGCGGCGAGCTCAGCTTGTGTATATGGGCGGGCCGGACGGAGGGGTCTGCCTCCGCCAGCAACCGGAATAGGAGGCAATACATAGCCCTCCTCATCGGTCTGAGGGGGCCTGTAGTTGCCGTTCTCGTCTACATAGTCATTCGCTGGCGCTAGGCCAGCATCGATCTTCTCCTGCTGCTGGCGCTGACGGAAATCAGTCATCCAGCGGAGGCTGTCGCCTTCCGCGGCAATCAGGTTAGCGATAGGAACGGCTCCAGCCGCCCCCAGGGCGGCGCCAGTGGCGAGGGCGCCAAAGGCAGCCCCGGCAGCTGCTTGGCCGGCAGCGCACGCCGCAGCGGCCTTAATGGCGCGTTCCATCTCATTCACCCAAGCCTTATTCGGGATCGGGTTGTCATCAGCCTGGATCGGCTTCTCGCCAGCATTACCCTGAGAGAACATCGGGATGCCAGTCTCGCGGAAGGCTTCCTTCATCTCAGGCGTGATCTTCATCACATAAACTTCGGCGTTAGAGGAGGCTCCTCTTTCCTTGTCGTAGCCCTCTTCGAGAACATCAATGAAGCGATTAAGGTAAGTTTCAGCGAAGTCAGTGAAGACTCTCTTCACATCCCGCTCACTCGGAGATTTCTCGTCATTGAAGAGTTCGTCATGATAAGAGGTGTTCTCCTTCAGGAATGCCAGGGCAGCACGCTTCACATCGGCTTCAGCCTTCTCGTAGAACTTAATATCGAAACGGTTAGGCCTGGAGGGGTCGCCCTCGCGCCCCTTCATGTCCAGCCCTTGCTGCCAAGCTCTGTGACTTTCAGACAGGACGTACCCTAGCTGATCTAGCGCGTCGCCAAAGGATGCCTCAACGTTTGTTTCGACACCAGTAGGAATAAGATCGTTAGCGATGTCGCGAGCTTCGTCACGCATTGTCTCGTCAACGAACTCTTCAACGGTCGTGAGGTCTGGATTTTCACCTTTATATTCGGCGCCCTGCTTAGTCACCTTAGCTCCGTATTCACGGAGCCATGACTCGGCATACTTCGGCCAGCGTTCATCATAGAAGCTGCCCTTGTACGTGCTGTGGCCTTCGTACATGCGGATAGTGTCAGCGGTCGGCCACACGAGAGCGTCATGATCCGAAGACACTGCCAGCATGAAGGCGGTGCGGAACATTAGCTCGGGGTGGGTGTCGCGGTAGGGGGCGTTGATGTCACGAGCATTGTATTTAGTTGAACCAAGAGCTTCTAGCTGACGAACTAGAGCTAGCACATCTTCGTTTAAGCCGCGCCCTCCAACTCCAATGGCCGAAGAAAGCATTTCATCTCCAGGCATATCCTGAGGATTCGAAACTGTGATTGTTGCCGGTCCATCGTTATCGAAACCACTGGACCTGAACTCAAGTGGACGACCCTCCGGCCATTTAGCGCGAATCTCCGCCTGCAAGCGAGTAATTTCTTTTGCCTTGCGCTTTGCGTCATTACTCATATCAAGATAATCAGACGCATCAGCGTCATGGTAGTCCGACTGCCCCTGATGAACAGCCATGGCGTTTAGTTGTTTACCATCGACCTCAATCGGGTAATCGCTGATCAGCATACCAGCGACGGCGCCTTTGCCGCCTACGTGGCTGCCGGTGAACTCAGAGCCCGGCTGACTGGGTTCAATGACAATGCCGACCTCCAGGTAGTTGTGCTTGATAACATCCCCTCCAAGGAGAGTGTATTCGTAATACAGACCTAGATCGCCAGCACCATCTTCATCTGTTTGCTGAGTAAACCCAGCAAACTTAGCAGCGTCGTCAACATCGCGCTCAAGACCCCCATCGGCATTAAAGCGATCCTTGTACGAGTACGTGTTTCCGGGCTGCCCATAAGCGTAACGCACCGTGAGTCGCAGCTTGCGACTGGTGATGTAATCTACGAGCTCTTGGCGCGTTGCCTTATCACGCAGAGCGTTCCCGGTGGGACCGCCATGCAGGAACTCACTCATATCAATGAACTTGAGCTCAGCTTTACGGACACGCTTCTCGAGCCACTTCAGCATGTGCATGCGGGTCGAGCTTTCCTCCGGGAAGGTTCGAGCCATACGTTCTGCGCGAGAGAACATCTGAAGCGGGTTTAGGTCGCCTGAGACTTTACCTTTGCCATAGTCTCGGCTAGCCATCTTGTCTGCGTTAGGCGCGTCGGGTATCGGCTCAACGCGCCACTCCCCGTACTGCGGGTCTTGAACGGCACGCATTCCGGCTGGCGGGTTTGTGATGCGATCCACGTCATAGATGCGGACGCGAATGTTAGGCCCAGCCTCACTCAGCGCGCGATGATGACCGTCCATTAGCAGGAGACGGCCATTCACTCGCGCGACCAAGGGCAATTGCGATGGCGCGGCAGCCGCGCCGCCGCCTCTCGCTTGATACCATTCGCCCGTGCGGTTAGTCGGGTCCAATTCATGCTGACGCACTAAGCTAGCAAGCGGGACTTCTTCGACTGTGAAATTGTCGTGGTAGGAGAGGTCTCGGTAGATCGAGTTTTGCTCACGCGTAAGGAGACCCGCCTCCACTGGCGACTGGGCATCTTCCCACGCTGGCACACGATTGCCCCCGCCCGCCGCGCCTCCATCAGGCAATGCGCGCGCGGCCTGCTCAGCCCGCAAGGCGCGGTTCTGCGCGACAAACTCTTCCAACGCCACCGCTGCGCGCGCAACCGCACGCCGGTTTGGCTCAAGCGCGTCAACGTCGATCGGCTGCCGCGGTGCGAAGTATTCTTCGTCGCCAAGCACACGGCGAATGTCAGCCTGCGCTGCGCGCATCGCTGGGATCATCGGCTCTAGCGCGCCAACAACGCTGGGAACTGACCCGCCTTGCTGACTTGGCGCTACGGCCCTATTCGGAAGGATGACTTCACCCTCAAGAGCTTGCCCCGCGCCTCCACTGCCCGCGTCAGGACCTCGTGAAGCCATAGCTCCTCCGTGGCCATTCACGGCATTCCATGTACGTTGGATCAAAGCTTCCTGACGAGAAATAGGCCATTGCTTGTACCAAGAAGCATCGGAGCGAGCACCGATGCGATCACGCTCCACTTCAAGCCATTGCTCGACTGAGCGCCGAACGACATCGTAATCCTTTGGTTGGCCACGAGAGAGAGACTCAGCCATAGCCCGATCACCAGCATCGCGTTCCTTGCGGACGCGAGCGGGACTTTCTTTTTCCTCCTTGGGTGCAGCTTTTTTCTTCGGCTCAGCTTTAGGAGCCTCTTCAGTCTGCTTGGACTTCTTGGTGTTCTTGCCGGCGCGGAGGGCGTCGTTGAATACCGGCCGGAGATTATCCAGACCATTGTCAGTCTTCATCGCCTCCCGAACGGCGGCCGCCTCTTCGGGGGTGATCTTAAGCTTAGCCACCGCAGCATCATAAGCATCGTCTTCCAGCGATGATACCTCGCGGAGGGCGGCTTTGATCTGAGCGGGAGAGCGATGGCTTATACGCTCTACCGTATTATCCGGCTTTATACGCTCTGGCGTATCAGTTTGCGGTTTTGATACCTTTGTAGGTATAGGTTTCTTTTCTCTACGAGCTCGCTCTTCCTGAGAGAGGACTAGCGGAGTCTCACGCTCATGCGCTCTACGCGGTGTAGCCTCAGGGGCTACAGGCGGAGCCACTTCCTGTTCCTGTACGGGGTCAGTAACTTTCGTTGCTTCCATACGCGCCGTAGGCGCTTCTGGTGCGGGCAGACCTCTGGCATCGCTCGACTTCGCCATCTGACGCACGCGCTGGACGATCTTACCGCGCGTCTGTGCGATGCTATCGCCACGAACGCCCTGGCCACCAAGGTTTCGCAGGAGCGACCGCGTAGCGGTCACATTGAGACCGCCAAGATATTCTTGGAGGCCTTGTTCACCTTTTGTTCGATAGCTGTTCAGGGCTTCGTTAGCGGCCGGCTTGAGGTTCTGAACACGACCGGTCGCCACGACATCTCGAGACTGAGGTTCCTCAATCTCAACATTGCTTGGCTCACTAACATTGTCATTGTTAGTGTTCAGTTCTTCTGTTAGTGTGCTGTTATCGTTCGGCCTTTCAGTGGGGGCTTGCTGCGGCGTCGCATATCGCGCCGCCTCTTCTGCGGTTTGAGCGCCGATGTCATAATAGGAAACGTTGCCATCTGCATCCACGACCTTGAGGCCGAAGCCGACAGCATCGGCCGGGTCTCCATCTTCACTTGCGAAGGTATCGTTGTCTAGCGCACTGTAAGCTTGGAAGGTGGCAGTGTCGCTAATCGGACGCTCTTCCATCTGAGCGCCGCGGTAGACGGCTAGAGCGTCTTCGTCCGAGGTTTCGATGTCTTCCCGGTTATATTTGAAAAGCGGAACAACCGAGACGCTAGCTGCGTTACTGGTGTCCAAATCCTCATCCGGCTTCGTCTTGCGGGCTCGGCCGAGTTCTTCGAATCGTTGCTGGAGGCTGGAGGCGTACTCTTCATCAAAGTCTGAGTCGAGAGTGTCCTCAGGGTCTCCCGAGTTTGCAGCATCCTGCGCTCTAAGTTCAGCCTCGCGAGCGCTTGTTTCGTCGCTTGCTCCAGCTTGATCTTGTCTTGGCGCCGCTTGATCATTCGGTCCACTTCCCGCGGAGTTTTCCGGAGGAAGGTCTGCCCATGATTCTGTACCACGCCTCCAGCCCTTTGGCTTCTGGCGCGGACGTTGGTCTTCGATGATGTTTTCACCGGGCTCGGTATAATCGGCATCTTCGGCATTGTCAACGTTAGGAGCCGTCCACCCTGGCGGGTTTCCGTCTCCTTCAGCGGGGCCACGGTTAGGATGTCCCGGAGGGGGCATAACCGGACCCTGTACTTGAGCAGGTCCAGTGCCGCTTCCACCGCCGCGACGGCGCATGTTGCTGAGAGCAACGTCCACACCACCCATGGTGGCGCCCATGCCGGCACCAGCAATGCCACCCATTATAGCTGCTTGATCAGCGCCCTCCCACATGCTGCGGCCATCGATCTGGCCGATAGCCAGATTGCCAGCAACTTGCTCTTGCGTCGATTGCAGGGTTTCTTCCAATCCTTCTCTGGCACCACCGAGAGCGATACGGGCTACAATGCTAGAAACGGTCCTGCGGGCCGGCCCTTGGCCAGCCCTGAAGACATTCTCACCGAGCCGAGACAAACCGGCTGTAATCGCTCCGGCGAGCACTGGAGCCGCACCCTTAGCGCGGTTAGCAGCAAGCTCAACGGCGCGAGGATAGTCGCCATCAGTTTCGGCCAACGCTTGTTGACCGAGAGGTGAATTGATGAACATCTCTGGGTCGAACGCCGCGACATCTCGAATGCTTTCATCGATGGTGTCGGCCACAGAACCGCCACCCATCGTGCCTTCGATAATGGCCGGGACAGTGATTGATCCACCAGACAGAGCCCCACCGACAAGAGTCGGAATGAGACTAGGCGCGCTTCGACCCATGGTCGCAGCGACGTTACCCGGATTCAACCAGTCCGGATCATTCTGATCATGCAGCATCTCCGGAGAGAGCGAAGCCATTTGCTCCTGCCCCCACTCACGAGATGCATTAGCCATTCTGTCCCCGATGGGGACATCACCACGCCCACGAGCGCCAGAAGCGGTTGGGTCAAAGATATTGACCATCTGGCCGACCGCAGTGCCGATGTCAGCGATACCGCCAGAGAATTGGTCTCCCATATCCCGGAAGAACTGGCGGGCTTCAGCGGCGTTCCTAAGGCTATCCTGAGCCCATGGAGAACGATCACGAAAGCCTGGGTCAGATGATGGGTCTTCGGTGTTTACCAGCCGCGGATTAATCTCGCGACGAACGCGAGCTTCCGCTTCCTGGAACGACATGCCGTTCTCAGGGTCCTCTTGCTGGGAGGGGTATTGACGAACAACGCCACCCGGAAGATTAAAAATCCACGGCATGGCTCAGTTACATCCTCGGGCTGTTGACTCGGTTCCCGTTCTCGTCGTATGTGTATGGCGTGTTCGGTTCTGGAACAAAGCGTTGCTCTCTGTAGGCATCTAGATTGCGGACGTTGCCCTCATTGTATTCACCTTCAGATGGGGCCGCATTACCTTGAGCGGTAGTTCTACCACCACCTTGGGTGCTGGTGTTAGCGTTGCCGACCTCGCCGTTGAGGATGGCCTCAATCATTCGGCGAGCGCGCCTTCGCTGAGCCGGATTGCCGCCGTTAACCGGATCAGCCATGAACAGAGCCGCACGTAGGCGCTCGTTCAGGTCGTCTGGAGAACGGCCACCCAATCCACCACGGCCACCGGCCATGGTTATTGCGTCATGCATAGCGTCCTGGCGAGTATAGAGGCGCCGGTTCGGACCCACCGAGCCATCAGGGAACCGATAATTCGGGTCATCTACAGTCGTCCCTTGGTTTTCCTCCCAGAGCGCATCAGCGATTTCACGCAGCTGGCTGCGATCACGCGCGTTCGCGCTGTCAATTTGAGCGCCGGCAGAAGCAATACCGCTTGCCGAAGACAGAAGATTCTGATCCGCTTGTTCAGCACGATTGCGATCAGCCAGAAGGGCCTCAAGGCCCTGGCCTGCCATACGATCTTCACGAGCTCCACGAGCTTGGCGGTTGCGGCTGCGACGGTCTCGAGTGCTGCGACGCTCATCACGGTAGTCGCTCATCGCGCTATTAGCCGCGTCCAGGCCCATGATTGCGCCTTGGCCGATATTACCAGTCTGCGCCATACCGAAGCCAGCGCGCGCTAGGGCGAGCCACAGGGCTTGATTACGGTCATGGCGAGCGTCAACCTCTTCGTCCTTGAACTGAGGGTCTTCGTTCAGGTAATCGCCATTGCCATAGAACTGGCCAATGAGGCTTTGGGCCTCTTCTGGAGTCATGGCTGTGGTGTCGAAATGCGGGGCGAGAGCACCCATGATGCCCTGCATGTTATTCATGATGCTCCCGGCTGAGCCGCGGACGGCTCCGCCAACATCGTAACGGACGGGGCCACCCTTTGACATACCTTGCGGAGCAGGACCGCCAGGGCCTTGCTGTTGCTGGGCAGCCATAGCCATCAGGCCGGAGCGAATGGGATCGCCCGGCGTCGGAGCAGTCGGGGGAGGCGTCATCGCCTCCATGGCCATCTTCTCAATCACAGAAGGCTGAGGACCGCCAGGAGCGGTCGGAGGAGCCCTCATCGCATTGCGACGCTGAATCTCAGATACGGCAGCAAACTGAATGTTCGGATCGCTACCTGTCGGGTTCCTCGCAAGCTGAGTGAGCTCAGGAACACTCATGCTCCCGACCATCTGTTGGATGTGCTCAAAGGGACCGAACGGGGGCATTAGCCGCGGCCCCCGTTTGTGATTCCGGTATTGCTACCGCCACCCAGCGCGTTGGCGAGACCAACAGCGCCGACACCCAGACCCAGCATATTCGTGTACGGGTTCGTCTCCGTGGTGTTTACCACGTTGCTGTTCGAACCGGTGACATTGCCGCGGATGATGTTGTTCAACCACGTAATGTTGTTGCGATTGTAATCGCGTTGGTTCACGAAGTCATTGTAGCCCTGATCGAGAGAAGCTTGCGTCAGACGCTCTTGCGCCAAAGCAGCATCATTGAGAGCGCCGATACCACGAAGCTCCTCATCACGGCGCGTAACGCCTTGACCGAACATCTGCTGACCGATACCGGCAAGCCCTTGGGACTGGGCGAGGCCCTGTTGGGCCGAACGAAGACGATTGGCCTCATCCTGGAACTGGTAATCCATACCAGCCCGGCGAGAGTCTTCATTGAAGCCACGGTCGGTGTTGAACTTATTGAACGCATTGTCATAGCCAGACATCAAAGTCTGAGCCACGGCATCGTTCATGTTCATGTCGTGCTGACCAAAGGCAACGCCCTCGTTCACGGCGCCTCTGTAGCCGCCGAAGGTCCCTTGCTTCATCGCAGCCGCATCGCGGCGTGCTCGATCCTGGTTGTAGCGATTAGCGCCTCGAGCCTCCATGGCGTCGAGGACTTGCGTCATGTACGGGTTCATATACTGCGTAGCCGCAGCATTATCCCACGTCGAATTAGTCGGCGTATAACCCGCACCTACGGCGTTCGGGTTGTAGCCTGAGTTCGCAGCGCCTACCGCGGCAAGGCCTGTAAGGCCTTCGCCTGTATCGAACTGATCTTGTCCGACATTTGCTAGGTTGCGCGTTTGATCAAAAGCTTGTAGACGATCATCGCTGAACGGCGCAATGCGCGGTCCAACGTATGCTTCATACGGCCGGAAGGCCTCGCCACGAGCGAGGTCCAACGTCTCATGGACGTAGGGGTAGAACTCCTCCGGAACAGTCGTCGTCGTGTTCTGGACTTGTTGTGTTCCCTGGTCTCCGCCCTTCTTAGGCAACAGGACACTCCAGCGTTACAAGCTCTGATGGTTTAAATCCATATCGAGTTAGATAACGAAGCCACGGTCCTCGGCCGATCACTTGACGAGAATAGCATCCCGTTCGATCAGCATAAGCTGCCGTGACTTTATCGAGCGTTCCGATCCAATGTTTCATTGAACCGAAGTCGCCTGAAAGAGCTACAAGCTCGAGCACGCTGGCTCGCCAGTAGTTCTTTCGATAAGTCACCAACACCGCCACTAGGGGCTCTTCACCTTCATCCAAAGCGTCTTGATCGAAGACGCCCCATAGTAGTGCCGTGTCAGCGATACAGTCAGCAATCAGGTCCGCGTGCGTCCCAAGCGGGGCCATCAAATAATCCACCTTCTGGAGGAGCTCTTTGATGCGCGATAGATGATTGCAAATTTTATTAGATGGAATAATGGATACTATCAAAGACTGACTCTCCCCGGCCTCCGGGCTTGCCTAGAAGAACCATAAGACATGGTTCTGATCTTGCTCATCGCACTCTCAAGGCGCTTAGCGCCGGCGTCTGAAGAGCCAGCGCCAAGAGCAGAGACGACATCTGCCGGAATGACGAACTCACCATCGGACAGACGAATATCGAACCCGGGACCTTGAGCCGGGATATGATCGCTCTGCCCATCGCCAGGACCGCTGATCTTTCCGCCACCAAAGAAGGCGCGTCGACGACCGCGGGGGAAGCGACCTCTCACACCAAGAATGCCCAGAAGGTCCTCAGGGATGCCACCGTTATCGTTGTTGCCGCCATCTGGAAGGGGCGGTAGTTCACCATTTGTTCCACGCTCTAGACCTGGATTGTCGAAGAACATCTTCTCGCCTTCATACTGACCGTAACGATACGGGTTGTCAGGCGTCTGAGGTTCCCCTCTAACATAGGTACTCGGGCCTGGAGGCGGGCCTCCGGTGAAGGGGAGTGTGTGACGATCAACCGTGCGGGCTTCGTCATCGAAGCGCTTCGGCGTTTCCTTTTCGGGCGTTTCAGGCGGCTCCATCAAACCGGAGCTCACCAGACTCGAGAGCATCAGGCCAGATGTGACAGGCTTGCGAGCGAGGAAGTCTGCCCCCATCCGGAGCATGTTCTGAGCTTGGCCTGAGCCGGTCACGGCGTTAGCCGCTTGGCCTACAGCCTGAACGCCATTAACACCCGTCTGAGCGGCTTGGGCTAGATTACCGGCGTTACCGGCTAGGCTGGATACATCGGCTGCGCCTTTGGTCAGAGCGCCAATTCCTTGAGTTGCGCTAGCAGCGTCAGTCGCGCCTTTAACGGCGCTAGCAGCGCCACCGGCAGCGTTACCAAGCGCACCGGCAATGCCGCCGATACCAGCGCCAAGCAGGCCTGACATCAGGCCTTTCTTGAAGTCGCCAGTCGCGGCCCACGTACCGAGGCCGCTGATGAGAGGCATCAACCAAAACATTAGCTGTGGCTACCACCTTTGAAAAAAAACGAGACAAACCCGGCGATGAGAAGGCTCAGGAAACCGGAGATACTAAGAATACGCGCCTCTGAAGCCGCGATGCGCTGGCCTAGCTTAACTAGGTCGGCAGGAGGAATGGCTGACCATTGCCCTTTCAAAAAGGCAATGTCAGCCGCCATTTGGTCAACCTTGTCTTCGAGGTATTGACCATCTCTGATTGGCATCACGCAACCTTAACCGTACCGGAGTCATTCCATAGAGTACCACTCGGCAGGCCGGCAGAAGATGTGGGCAAATCTGTGATTCGCACAGTCTTCGCGGTGACTGAACCTATAGTATTGAGCTTCTTGAAGAAGTTTTCAAGCTCATCCACCAGAGAGCCTATGTACTCTTGGCTATACTCTTTAGGAGCCGGGGCGAATACTGGCGGGTTAACTGGTAGGGTCATCTTTGGCCATCCCTTTTAACATCAAGGCTATTAACGCCCATCCTCCAAGCGGTATCCAGTTCAGTGCAATCCAGACGCAGGGCCATATATCTGGCCCGCTTGCCAATATCGAGCTTGTCTGTGAATTGCTGGACCGGGAAAGAGATAGTCCTGACGATCTCCCCGATCTCAGCCAAATCATCGTCTGAACCTACTCGGTTCTGAAGGCGGAACGACATTACCACCTTCGGCTGCGCCGCGGTGGATTCCATGAAGTCAATGTCTGGTATGGCCCATCTCAGCCTGAACTGGTACTTACCATTCTCGAACGTGAAGAGGTTAGTCTCGATGTACGAGTTCAGCGGGGCCGGCGTGTCAGTCGTGCCGTCATTGAAGCCGACCTCATGCTCATAGATGTAGCCATCGGCCGAGACGGCTCGAGGGCGCTGGAAGACGCCGCTTCCCAACCAAGCAGTACGCGGCAGCGTGTCTGGCCAGAAGAGGCCCGTAGCCGGATTGTAGACAACTAGGCTATCGATCTCATCAGAGTCCTTCGAGCAGTAGAAGAACTTCACTTCATTGAAAAGCGGATCAACTCCAACATGGCATTTCCAGCTTTGGGTCTCATTGAGGTTGTCATAGATGTACTGCGTCAGCGGAGCAGGAAGCTCCTGCACCGTGCCGTTGTACGAACCGAGCCCACGTTGAGCCATCCAGTATAGCACGCCATTGAGCGTGTTAGCCGCTCTAGGGCCAAGGATGGTTGTGTTATCCGAGATGAGGCGAGGAGCGTAACCGCTCTCGCCAAGGAATTGGATGAGATAAAGGGCCTGATTAGTGAAGGTCGCGATACCCTGCCTGATCTTCTTGGCGATCATGTGCTTCGAGCCAAGTGTCAGTCTGAAGCCGCCAGCAGTGGTTAGCTCTGTAGGCTCCCATTCACCAAGGTCTTCGCGATCACACCAGCGCACCATCAACGGGTCCGCTACGGTTTCACCGAGCGGATTGCAGCCAAAGGCAATCGCCGTTCGCTCTTCCGGAGAGACGATGATCTGATCTGCGACAACCGGTGTCTCGTTGGCGCCGGAGTAGGAAGTTAGGTTTGTGGCGCGACCTCCGGCCGAGGTGTCATGGAAGTAGATCGCCTCGCCTCTCGGGTTGATGAGGAGGTCCTCGCCCCAGCTGTCTTCCGTCCAAATACGGAGTTGCGAACCAGCGATAACGCTTGACGCTGCCGATCCCCAACCGCCAGAATGGCCAAAAGAACCAGCGCCCCAGCCAGCACCAAGAATAACCGAATCCTGTCCGCTTGCCAGGAGGTAGTCCACTGAGACGCCAGCACCTCCTCCAGTCGTTGTTGCAGATGCCACAACCCCAACGTCAATCTTATAGGAATCCGCATCGATGACCTCAGTGATCTGGTGTTCTTGATTGAAGTCACCAGCAGCTATACTGGCAAAGCCAGTTGCGCCAGTTACAATAATGAAATCATCGACAGCTGCTCCGTGAGCCACATCAGTCACAACAACGGTCGAGAGACCGTTAGTGGTCGCGAAAGGATTCGCTCCCAGAGCTTCTGTGCCCCTGACTGGCGTGATGTCTTCGAGAGCTCCGCCGTCGAAGACATAGTATTTCCAGTGCGTGCCAACGCCAATCAAATCCATGCCGGCGAGTGTTGACCAAGCGAATATAGACCGCGGCGTGCCAAGCATCGCTTCATCGAGAAGCCGTTCCCACCCACCAATGGATTGAGGAAGCCCACCAACAAAGCGAACCTTGTCGCAGGCGAAGTAATCCATCTCGCTCGCGCGGCGAGTCGAGTCCTTAACCACTCTCGGGTTAAACTTAAGGGGAACTGGCTGACCGTCCATTAGTTCCTATCAAGGGTAACGTGATCGATCAACGTACTTGTATCGTAGTCATACAGGTCGAACGAAACGAAATTCAGTGACGAAATTACAGTACCTCGAGCCTGGATGGCGTCTCCAGAAACAAAAGTAAGAATTTGGTTTTCTGTAACGGTTGCAAATGATCCGGAAGCGACCTTTATCTGCGGATTGCCAGTGTCAGAAACAAAGATGTTTTTGACCTGAATTCGTCCAGTATTGCCAAGGGCAACAGTTACAATTCTGGACGGTCCAGTTACAGTCGGGGACGAACCATTCGCGCTTAGAGAGTCAGGAATCGTGCAGGGGTCAACTCCGCCTCCACCACCGCCGACAGTAGTCAGAGCCTTCCAGGCTCCAGCGATCTTGTTCGACAGAGCAAGCTCTTTCCAGCTTCCGCCAACCTTGACGTAAAGCGTTAGAGTCTTATAGGCGCCGCTTACTTTGACACTAAGCGACATCTGTTAAGCCGTGTACTTGCCCCACAGATCGCCATCGCTTCCGCCTGATGGGTCTGAGGTTGAGATGGTGAAGGTGCCAGTGAGGCCGCTGTTGGCAGCAAACGCCGTCAGCTTGGCCGCGAGCGGCTGGAACGCCGCGTCCGCGGCTGTCTTGGAATAGAAATCCGTACCAGCCTCGAGATCGAGCAACGCGCGCATCGCCGCATAGTTTGCGGCTCCAACAAGCGAGATGCCATTCGCGCTGAAAGCGCTATAGGCGAGGAAGTCGGTCCCGGCCTCAAGATCGAGCAGACCGCGCATGGCTGCGTAGTTAGCAGCTGCGACCAAAGACTGACCGTTAGCGCTAGGAGCCACACCAGCCCATGTGGCCAGATTGGCGCTATAGGCTTGAACGTTCGTGCCAATCTCGAGGCCGAGCGCTGTACGCGCTCCTGAAGCCGTGCTAGCTCCAGTGCCACCGTCAGCAACGGCGACGTCAGTGCCGCCTACAGAGTAGACGGCTCCGTTACCTACCGTGGCGCCGGAAGGAAGATTGGTGATAGCGTCATAGCAGTCTGTGCCGTCGCAGAAGACGAACATCGTCTTGCCGTTCGGGATGGTGATGCCGGCTCCGCCGCTCGTCTTGATCCGAATGGACTGAGAGCCAGTTGTGCTGTTCTTGACCAGATAGAGCTTAGAGACAGCCGGAATGATGATGTCGCGCGTCGCAGTCAGCGACACCGAGGTCACTACCAGAATAGCCTTACGGGCTTCGTCCTCAGAGCCGTTGTTCGAAGTGAGGGTGTAGTTGGCGTCACTCGCCAACGCAACAGACGCGACGCCAGCAATGGCGTCGTCAATCCGACTGAACACAGCATTTGCCCGAGTCCCCCAGGTCGTGGTATTTTCGCCGTTCGTCTGGAGTTCCAGGCGAAGGCGAGCGCTGTATGTGGAGGCCATTAGCCCACCCTGATGATCGCCGTGTCATACCCGGCGACCGGGAATCGAACGGTGTTTTTCTCCGAGGTGAATAGAATGGCGCGGCCGAAATTCAGCACCCAGATACCGCGATTGGACTTGCTGCTGTTGTAAATTAAGGCTCCATAGGCCTCAAAGGAAGCCCCTGGCCACGAAGCATCGGCAAAGTCTGCGTATGCCACACTGCGATTAATGGCCAAGACTGGGCTGGTCAGCGTCTTACCGCCGGCCGTATAGCCAGTCCCGGTCACTTCTCCAGTCGCCGTGTAAGCGGTCGTATTCGGCCCCAGGCTGGCGCTGGAGCCGTACAGGGCGATCTTGATAGTATCGCCCTCTAGATCATGGATGGCCTGCATGAGCTCCTTTTTGAAGCTATCACAGGCGCCCTGAATAATACTCATGATCCGTCCTCTTCAGTCCATGTATTTGAGCCGCCATCAACGGGCGTCCAAGACGCCCCAGAAGAGCCGCTCGCTTGGCTCCAGCTTGGGTTGCTGGTATCACTCACTGGTGTCCAGGAGGCTCCGCTAGTGTCGCCAGCTGGAGCCCACACGTCCACTCCCGCCCCGGGTTCGTTATCCCAGTCCTCCTCCAGAAGCAGGAAGCTAACCCCATCCTCGAGTAGGATAAAATCGCCACTCTCTAGAGCGATCCTACGCATTAAATAATCACATAGCTAAAGTGAGTGTACCAAGTCTGATTGGACGCTACACCAGGAACGAAGAACGCTTCAGCACGATCATTAGTGGCGTCAGCACGGACCACGCCATAGCCATTAGCTCCGCCGTTACTAATGAATGCGCCTCCAGCGTTTTCTGCTGCCGCAAAGTTCGAAGCAATTGGCAGCGAGATTCCGACTTGCGTTAGGGTTCCGCCAGCGGTAGGGTCTACATCAATCTTACCCCAGACAGTTACACTGTCTCCGGAACGCATCCACCGAAAGGTTCCAGACGTAGTGGCGTCAATATTAGCAACACCTGTTAGTGTTGGAGTATAAGAGCCAGTTGCACTGGCAAGCGCTGACGCCGGGTAGCTAGTGCAATTAGACAAAGCCCCAGATGTCGGAGTTCCGAGGATCGGAGTGACAAGAGTCGGAGAGGTTGCAAAGACCAAAGCGCCACTGCCAGTTTCGTCAGTGACGAGTGTTTTTAGGTTTACACTTGACGGAGTTGCAGCAAATGTATCGAAGCCCGAAGCTCTAGTTACGCCGGCCCAAGAGTCCAAATCGGCATCCCACGCCTGTACGTTCGTGCCGATAACCACGCCCAAAGTTGTCCTGGCCGTGGCTGCGTCCGCGTCATCAATTAGCGTCCTGCCGAATGAGGACAGCGTGGTTGTGCTGACGGCACTTGTGCTCGTCTGATAAGTGATGGTGTCGGCAGCCCAAGTCTGGGCAGCCAGAGCAGCAAGCTTTGCTGAGTATGCCTGAATATCAGTACCAGGAACGAGACTGAGGTCCGTCCGCATCTGAGCGAACGTGTGGCCAATCAGAGTCAGCGCATTGGCGCTGTACGCGCTATACGCCACAAAGTCAGTGCCAGCCTCTAGATCGAGGTCGGCTCTCATCTGGGCGAAGGTATGCCCAATGAGCGTGATGCCATTGGCGCTTGCGCCAAGTGAGCTTAGCGAGACGAGATTAGCGATGTCCTGCGTAGTCGTTTGGACATTGCCGCCGCTCTGAACGACAGGAACTAGCTCAGCGCCAGTTAGCGCTGTCGCTGGGTCCATCTGACTTATTTTTTGATCGGGCATTAGTCGCCCTTAGAGCCGGGTCTCGCGTCTCGTTCTTTATAGCTGTCCTTCTTCATGCGGAGTTCACCGAAGATGGTCAGCCCTTTGAGCGCGTCCTGATAGCTGTTTTCATAAGCAAGGATAACCGAGTCATCCTGACGCATAAAGATCGATGCTTCCACTAAGGCAGCATAAAGCAACGCTCTGTGAGCGTTGATGCTAAGCCACGTCTCAGAGGCAGTCACTACACTTTCAGGGAGCCTCGTGTAACGAAGCTCCACATCATAGATGGCGTTAGGCGTCGGACCCATCACGAGAGAGTCTTCATCCCAGATGGCGTAATAGATCGGAGCCGCGGCAGCGGTTCCTGGCGGATAGCACTCAGCAACCCAATCGACCTCCTTGTTCAGGAGCATCCGGCCGTTCACCATCAGGTAGTGCGGATAGAGGTATCCTTCTGGCGTCGAGAGAAACTTATTGTTCGCTTGTGTGCTAGTCTGATCAGTCTGCCGGAAAGCCGGCAGATCGACATCACGAAGGATGCGCTCCTCCGCCCTCTGAAAGAAGTTCGGGATAGCAGCAACGAAATCAGCTTCTTCGTACTCGCAGCCGTCCTGAAGCTCGGTGACTAGCTCAGTGTAATTCATACTTGAGGCAGCCTAACGCATTGTACCGAATAGCCGGCGACATACTGATTCATCGGGAGAGCCTCCTGAACAACCTCAGTCGCCTTCTCCATGCACTCAGCGCGAGTTTCATAACGGGGAGCGGAATGCAGTTCCGTAGGATACGGAACACCATCGATACCCAAGATCATCAGCACGATCACAGCAAAGAACATTACACAATCCCCACAATTCCACCACTCAAGGTAATAACGTTTCCCGGAGCCCCAACTGGATCGAAGCCGAAAAGGCTGTTTGCAGCCAGCCTATCTGGCTCTGGTTGGGCATCTGGCACGCTCTGCTTGTCTGCCACGGCTCGAGAGCCAACCCAATTCTGCGGGTGATCGGGGTCCCAGCAGGAAGGGCAAACGGCGTTGTTCTTGCTACGACCGCGTTCGGTCTCAGCGTTTAGCTGAGACAGGGCTACCCGGCGACCGCAACGCTCGCAGATACCTGGGATTTTCTTCCCATTAAGGTAGAGTCCCATCGGGTCACTTCCTACTCGGGTAGATAAAAAACGACTCCCGACCACGATCTTCAGCCATGGCCATACCAAGCTGCTCTTCGTAGGCGCCTTTAAGCATCTGCACTCGATTGAAATCAATCTCGCGACGCTTCATGGCAAGTTTCCAAGCTAATCCCGCGGAGAGCGCCGGAAGGAAGCGATAGGGGACATCTGGCGTCTTATCGGGCGTGCCGGCGTCTTCCAGACGCCTCAGACGCCAATACACCAGCGAGCAGTTGTCGTTATCGGGAATGGGCCAAACATTGACAACCGGCTCGATGAGCCGCTCGATGTAGACCTGATTAGGACGATTGTTCTCTTGTGACTTGTTCGAGATAGAAGCCCAAGTTCCAACGCCAACCCGGGTAATGCGATAGTCTGTGTCGCTGATCCGGATACACTGATCGATCACATCAACCGTGTCGAGAGGAAGGTCGTACTGTTGCTGACCGGCAACGAGTGCAATACTGTCCTGATCAATGGCCCAAAGGTTAAGGCCGATATTCGACCACTCAGCCATCAGGAAGTTCATCGAACGCGCAGCGGTTCGATACTCATAACCGGAGCGGCCCTCATACCCGGCTAGGTCGAAAGCTTCCTCGATGAGGGTTGCGATGTCTGGCGCAAAGGATGTCGTTCCGCTAGTGGCCATTAACCGCCTCTGCGGCCCTTAGTCCGGCGCGGAGGAGGTTGCGTGCCACGAATCTGTGCGTTCACCTCAGCGGCCGATACACGACGCTTGGGACCGTTTGGATTCATCTCCACGAAGTCGCCAGTCTGAGTCCTGATCTGGCCACCCTTCGCAAAGCGGCGAGTTACTCGGACTCGGTCCCCGTCGAGTTCGACCTCATTACCTCTAACATTCGCGCGCGGACGCGGAACGGTAACGCGGCTACGGCCCTCTTCTGGAGCTCTGATGGGGATTTCTTCTGTGAACGAGCCAGTACGGAGGTCAAAGACCTCGCCATCGTTCGCGTTTTGTTCCGGCGTGTAACGAGTGCGATCATTACCTTCTTGAGCAGTGGCTCGCCGCTCGCTGATCACCGTATCGTCGTAGCGAGGGGCCGCGACTTGGTTCAGTGTTCTTGGAGCTTGGCGAGGCTTGGCTCGCTGCTGATTACGAGCAGCGCCGCCTTTGTAACGAGAGATGTCGGCCATTAGCAGCCACCCTTAACCTTACCGCCTTTTGAGAAGCGATTCATCGGGCGAGCCATAGCCGGAGGACCGGCAATGGGGCTAGGGCTCGCCACAGGACCTTGACCCGGCAGCACTTGGGGCATAGGCGTCTGAGGAGCCATAGCCTGGACTTGGCCACCGACAGCCATCTTACGTGCCTTTGGGCGAGCCTTTACAGACCCGCCCGTAGACATCTTCTTTACCTGGGCCTTACCGCGGCAGCGGGAAATGTCGCCCATTGGATTAACCCGGAATCGGGATCGGCGGGAGCTTCAGATCGCGAAGGACTTCCGGCAACCGATTGCGGACCTTATCGATGACGGCATCCTTGCCGCCGACAAAGCGAAGCATCCAGCCTGGAATGACCTTGAGAAGGTCATTAGCGATAGAGGCAACAAAGGCGTTACCAACGCTGACTGTCAAGCCTTTCGTCGCTAGTTGCGGATATTCCGCAGCTAGCTTAACCAAGCCACCTTGGATGTACTTGCCGAACAGTTGATCGACGCGAGCGATCTTCGCCAGCGGCGCCAGAGGGCCGAGGAAGCGTTCAACGAGCGCCCAGACAGCGGCAGCCACAGCTGACGCGACAGCGCCCAGGAAGCCGGCCTGGAAGTACTCAGGTGGGATGATCTGGACTTCGTTCGATTGAATCGCCGCGGCGAAAGCCGGGCCGGCGATAAGCGCCGTTACTGCGAACGCGCAGAGCGCGAAAAGCTTGTTGATCTTCATTAGGTTTTCTCTGTGTTTACCTGAGGCACTCTGGTATATAGAGCGTTGATGCTCGAGAGGTGAGTCTCGAGAGTTAACTTGAGCTTGGCAGCATGTTCATTCAAGGCCTGAACAGCCGCCTCATGGGCGGCTCTGGCTTGAGTTTCAACGGCGATAAGCTCAGCAAGATGAGCTTCCATTGCGTCAAATGGACTTGCCTTAATGTTCAGATTGAAATCTGAAAGGATTGGCGCTGAAAGCGATGGGTCGGTGCGACGAAGAAAACCAGGAACGAGAGCAGACAGTTTCATTAGGGCCTCCAAAAGGAACTTTATCCATAACGGATTGAACATTGTTCGTCAACTCCTTGGGTGAGACAAAGGCCAGCCATGCGAATGCCCGATCTCATGGCACACGACTTCAGCGTACCGCCCCGGATACGTGCAAGGATCAGGCAAGATCATAACCTGCTCATTGGCGCAGGCTTCGACGCCGTGAAGGCGTCCTTCTGTTATCATGCCGCAAAGGCTTTCCACGTTTTGGGCGTCTGTGAACTGGACCGTGATCTGAACCGGGCCGCGAAAGGCACGCGGCGACATCTGAGCAAAAGCCACGCTTGCGACGATAGCCCAGAATGCACAGCCAAGAGCGAAGGCTACGACCCAGCCTATGACGCGGCGCTGGCCTTGGGTCATGTCGTCACCGCTTGAAGCTCTGCGTTAGTTAGAGCGCGGGTCCATAGAGCAGCGCGGCGGAGGTATCCGAAGGTCGCATTCGTCCCTGCTATGCCGCCAAATCGCGCCGTAACAATATCAGAGAGCGCGGTGCCAGATACGTCCGGAGTCCCAAGCGTGCCGTTTGATGCAAACTGAAAATCGTTGGTCGCTACCCTGGACGCAACTTTCTGCGTAACGCCCGATAGCACTAAGCCAGCTACGCCTATTTGCGATTGTGTGGCCGCCGCGACTTGCACAATCTGCCCATTGGCTGACGAAGGATTGTATAAGATTAGGCGATTGCTGTTATCGGTGCTTCCGAGCACTAACCCATATTGACTCGCGGCAGCACTAGCTGAGGTAACGCCGTCAGCATAGGCAAACTCTAAAAATCCCGTCAGTGGCGATGCCATTGTCACCGGCACACTCAGCACATCTGCTGCTCTTGTGGCTGAGGCTGTCGTGGTTGGAACATAGCTTGAGGCGTAAGCTGTGGCTTCTAGTTGAGCGCCCCAGAGGTAAATGCCAGATGTGCCGTCGCCGGTGTAGTTAATGTTAACGCTTGCGTTTGCAAGCATGATGCGTACGCGAACGGTTGTTTCTGTCCCTGTCGTTCCCGTAACAGAGCACCGATACCACCCGTTCCCAAGCGCGCTAATAGTGGCAGAGCCAGACGTGAATGTTCCGGCCACAGTTGCCGCTGTCTGAATTGTCCCTGCAGATAGATTGAAAACGGCAAACGCCTGATTTGTACTATTGCCCGCATCAATACCGACGCGGCCATAGGTTCTCTCGCCTGCCTTCAAATAGCAGGTGGCCGTGTACTGCGTCGCTGACGCAGCCTTTGTAAAAGATTGAATTGCATCGTGAACGCCTGCATCCGTATCTTCGGTTAATTTGTCGGCTGTCGTTGTCCCATCCGGTGCGGCGACAGCATCGGCTGAAACGGTGGTCTGGCTTTTCGTCCAGCTCGCATTATCAAACGTCTGCGACTGCAAGCAAAGATTAGTCCCTGCTCCTTCTATAAGCACGCCCTTATCTGTTCTGCGGAGTTCGCCTGATGCAAACGGTACAAGAACACCCGCCGCCGTTTGAGCGTAGCCAGTCGAAGCGCGAGTGAAAGACCAGCCGGGCGTATTGGCAAGCGGGCCGTAGTAAACGTCTTTGAAGCGAGCGTAGTTGTTAATGAAATCCCAAGCAGAGTTTGCCCCTGGGGCAAATCTCGTTGTAGGATCGGAACCATCTTCGGTTCCAGAGCCGCCAAGATTTGGTGAACTGTTGCTTAGCCCTATACTACCAAGTCCTGCTCCGCGAGATAAAGACATTGCTTTAACCCGCCTGGATCAGAACAATCCGACATGACCCACTTCCGCTATTCTGCTTTCCGCGAATGCCGCGAACTGGGAATGAGTAATTCCCATCCGAGTCAGCGGTCTTCGCAACCAACGTAGGGTGATCAAGCCAGAGTGCAGAAGCGCTATCCGGGTCATCAAGCGTATGCTCAATGTCAACGTTCACCGTGCCAGTAACGTCAACAACAATACTGACATTGAACGGCGTGACAGACGTGTCAGGTCGATGGACGGCGCTAGTTGTAGCGCCGCCCGAAGCATCAGTTGTCGTCAGTGTAACGGGACGCATTGTCGTCTCCCGTTAAGAGGTCTTGGAAGAGTAGGACGGAATGTAAGCAATCGTTCCGTTAACGTTAACCTTGATCCATTGGGTGACGGTACCCGGCGAGGTTTTGGTCGTGCCGGCGTCAACAGCCTTGTGCGTGCCAGCCGCGGCGTTGAACCAAACAAGCGCAGCATCAGTCACGGCAGCTGGGCCTGCGCCCGCTAGCGTTGGTGAAATGCACTTGATGTAGTTGTGGCGCGTGACCGTCTGCGCCGTAGCGGCGCTATAGGTCGGCGTGAGCGAGATACCAGCAACAACACCGTCAGCAACCGTACCGGTGATGACGCCAGTCTCAGCAAGATCGGAGTGACCAGCTGTCACGTTGCCAGTGACGTTGCCAGTAACGTTACCAGTGACGTTACCCGTCAGATCGCCAACAAATCCTGCGGCGGTGATAACACTATTAGTTGTGGACATGCGAATTCCTCAGGGAAAAGAGGGGGCCGAAGCCCCCTCAGAAGTTTCTTACGAGGCGCCGGGCGAGCCGTAGAAGCCAAGCGGGTCGCCTACGCCGAAGCTGTAGCGTTCCCGAGCCTTGTACTTCACGTTGCCGGTATCGAAGTCGCCTTCCATGCCCTTCTTCATCGCGACGCGCTGGAACATCTTGTAACCGTTGGTCACGTCCGTCTTGAGGAACCAAGCGTTCGTGTCCGTCAGATAGTTGATGACAGCGTAGCCACCCGGGATACGACCCGTTGACTTGATCGCGTTCAGGTCGTTATCCATCGAGCTTGGACGTTGCTCAGTTTTCAGGATACGTTCTGCCGTGAACTCAAGCGCGGCCGGGATGATCAGGCGTTGCGGACGGGCGTTGACCAGAAGGCCACGGTCGTCAGTCCAGGCTGCCATCGCGATAATCGCTGCTTCCAGCGAGGTCTCGTTCAAGTCAGCACCAGAGTTCGGACGGTTGGCGTTCGTGCCACCATTCACCAGCGTATGGCTGGTGGAGAAGGCATAAACATCGTCGCCAGTCTTGTAGGTCGTGAAGCCGAGGTTCAGAGGAACCATAGCCTTGATCTGCTTCGTTTCCGCGAAGGAGCGTGCGAGCGCCTTCGTGCCACGTTCAGAGAGCGATTGATAGAGGTTGTCCTCCATCGCTTCTTCGGTGATCTGGAAGCCGAGCTTGATAGTTTCGTGGTTCCAACGAGCCACGTAACTTTCTTGCATCGAGTCCCACGGAACCCCGCCGCCTTCATTCGTGGTCTGAGCGAGACCCAGGCCCGTCACGCGGAGCTCTTCTTCAAAGCTGCGATCAGAGTTGTAGGTATCGTAGACCAGCTTATGCTGCTCAGGATAGCGCTTGTACTCGAGACCGAACAGGGCGTTCAAGCCCGGTTCGAGTTCTCGGAGCATCTGTGCGCGTGAAATTGCACCAGCCATTATAGCTTCTCCTTACGAGGCCGCAACGCCAGTGGTCTGGCGATGGAAGTGCGTGTTCAGTCGCACGTAGCATTCGGTATAGGTGTCACCCACAGAGCTCAGCGGGTCGTTGACGAAGCCAACGATGCGGAGCGGAAGGGTTGCAGTGTTCGCAATAGACGAACCGTCGAGCGTAAGGCCCGAGTTACCGGTCGCCGTGCTGCCTACCGCGGTTTGGATCAGGGCTGCGTTGCAGCCAAGAGCCGTAGCCGGGACGGCCTCATCCGCAATAATGCGGTAAACGAGGTCCGGATCGTCATAGACGAATGCGTATGCATCGTCTGCCGGCGACGTAATGGCGCCAGGATAGAAATGACGTTGGAGCCACTTTTTGCTCGTCGGGTCAGTGTACTGGCAACCGCCAAATACGCCAATCGGCGTGCCGCTGGACGTGACGGTCGTGGCCGTCAGCGTGGTGTTGAGCGTCTGGATATGACCGCGGCCCGTTGAGGACGCGATCAGTTTAACCGGGTCGCCGTTGAAGATAGCATAGGTTTCCCCAGCGTACATCTTCATCAGCGTGAAACCGAGGACGCTCGGAGCACCGTTACCAAGACGGTAAGCGGGCTTCAGTCCATACGGCTTAAGACTAGTTGCCATTTTGTTCTCCGAACCTGACTACCCGTTAGCGGGGCGGCAGGGCGTTGACTCTGCTTCGACTTTCATTTTCATACTTGACCCTGCCATCGCTTTCTTGTTCTTCACGAAGACGGGCATTGATCGAATTGATTTGGTTTAGCGACAAATCTTTGTAGTATTTGTCACGAGCCTTAGCGAGCTCCACCGGCATCCTGCAAAGGATCAGACCACCGAACTCAATCGTTCCGATGGATTCACCCTTGTTGAACATCTGCATGGAAATTTCGGGGTAATCCTCAGCCGAAACCGGCTGCCAACCCTCTCGCACGGCCCTCGCCATGTTCACGCTATCAAGTTCGCCTCTGGAAGAGCCACGAACCCAGCGGTGGACCCAGCCATCTTTTTGCGGCGGGTCAGGTAGCACATCAGCCGGCCTCCAAGTCAGCGGAGTAGCGTCGGCTTCGCGTGTTTCCGCCTCCCGATCCTGCCGCGGCGCTCTAGCAGCCGATGCCCGATTAGAAGGTTGATCTTGACGTAGTGCTTGTTGCTTGCTCTTTTCAAGAGCTTCTGCGATCTTTTTCATCTGATCGCCAACAATCGGCTCGTCTACTTTGTCGTCAGTAAGGTCTCGCTTGGTCATTTACTTCTTCCCCAGGGCGTGCTTTTCTTCCAAATACTGCTTCGGGCTGATGCCAAGTCTATCTGCAATAGCCTTTTCTCTTGCGGTGATCTTGTAGATTTTCTTGCCGCCCTTGCCGCCTCCACCGCCGCTGTTAGAGCCATTGATCGGAGCAGCGCGCGATTCCGCTCGCTGCGGCCGACGAGGAGTATCCTCCTCTTCTTCGTCGTCGTCCTCATCTTCGTCGGTGCGACCCTCGAAGTAATCAGCGAAGACAGTCTTCATCTTCTTATCGATCTTCTGATAATACTCTTCAGAATCAGGCACTACGCCGTTCTTGATGAGCTTTTGGTGGAGACCATAGACATAGCCCGTCATCTCCTCATCCTGGTGGAACCAGTCCTTATTTGCATCAGCCCAAGCTTTGCGAGTCTTTGGCCACTTCGAACGATCATTGGGATCATCCTGACCGGCGTCACCGCCTCCGCCACCGGGATTGTTCTCGGTTTGTTCTTTAATCTGCCTTTCGGCGTGGAGGGTGCTGTTGAGCTTACTGCGCGTGTCAGCGATCTTGTCTTGAAGGTCTGCGACCTTCTCGCCATCGCCAGTCTCGACCGCCGCGGCAACCTGCTTTTTCAGATCGACAAGCTCAGACTCCAGCTTCTCCTTATTGGCGCCGACAACAGAACTGGCGGCCCCTTGAAGTTGGGCTCGCTGCTTTTGCACAAGGCTAAGAGCCTCGTTGAGCATCCGGTCCTTTTCATCAGCCCGGCGACGTTGTTCGTGCTTTTGACGAGTTAGTGTCTTGATCCGCTTGGCTGCGCCAGCGGAATAATTCTTAAGTTCCTCGTCCTCGATCTCATCGTCTTCTGGCTCATCATCAGAAGCCTTAGACCGACCGCGATCCTCTTCAGGAGTATCGTCCTCGATCTCAATCTCGAACTCGTCTTCATTCTCGTCTTCGAGTCTCTCGGCACTCATTATGCAATCCTCTTGATATTGCTCGGGTCTTGGACGACACCTTCAACCGTATCATCGTTGATGAAGCGGAATTCCTTGTCATGGAGCACCACGCGCGTTCCCGAGAATGGACGCATGATGATGAAGTCACCTTCCTTGCAATACGGCCCACTGGGGAACCGCGCCTGATCGGCGTAGCAGGAATCACCAAGAGCGACCACGTACCCAACCGGGCTGGCCATCTCTTCGCGTTGGACGTATTCGTCTGGGAGAGCGATGCCACCTTTGGTGGTCTTCGCGTAATCCGGCATAGCAACCAAGACTTTCCAGCCCTGAGGCTTTAAGGAGAAGTCTTCTCGCTTTGTTACTTCTTCAACAGCTTTGATAAAGTCTTCCCGACTGGGAAGCATGTAATTACTGCTCATCTTCAATATCGTCCTTTTGCTCTTCTTTGGCGAGCATATCGATTTCTTGATCAATACGATCTAATGCGTTTAGATAACCTTGTGAATACCTGACAGCCTCAATAGTCATTGAAGGGTCTGACAATAAGCTGCGCTTATGTTCCTCCTGAAGAACTTCCTTTAGCTCGAGCAGTTTCCTTAGCACTCTCTCTGCGTTCATCCCTGTCCTCGTTTGCGTTCATAGTTGTTATGCCAACCTTGAGAGCCTCTAGCGCCTGTTGAGCAGCGCTGGTTCGCTCGGTGAGACCGGTGTCGGCTTCGGCCTGCTTGGCCTTGATGGCCAATTCAATACCCTGGAGGGTAAGCTCGGCTAGGGAAATGCGTCCTTCGAGCTCTTCCTTGCGAGCCAGAATCTTCGTCTTCTCAGCGTCAGTGGCGCCCTTAATCTGGATGCCCATCAACTTGATCTGGGAATCCATCTGTTTGATCTCGAGCTCCTTCTGACGAAGCATGACCATCGGGTCCTGGGCGGCTTGAGCGTTGGCTTGAGCTTGTGCTTCAGCTGTGTTGCGCTGAAGAACGCGGTCGGCCGCTTCCGCGGCGACGCGGGACAGGGCAGCTTCAGCCATAGGATCGAGCGGTTGGTTCGGTGGCGGAAGCGTGATGCCGGCTTCCTTCTCGATCTTAGACCGATAGGCCATAGCTGTGTGTTCGGTGATGTGAGCCATAGCCGCGGCTTGGATTGCCGCGGCGTTCGGGTTCTGCCCAATGATCTGTTGCATCAACGGGTCCTGCATCGCAGCCATGTGGACGCGAATGTGAGACTCATGATCTTGAATCAGATGCGCCTTCACCGGGCGCATCATCAAAAGATTCATGTTTTCTGAAATCGGGTCTGTCGGGATGAACTCATCCTGGATAGGAACGATCTTCGCTGCACTCGGGAGCTCCATTGTCTCCACGATCATGCGGTGAAGAAACGCCATGTCGTAGTGTTGCGGCTGCTTCGACGCGAGCGTCTCAACCGCTGTCAAACGCATGATGCGCTGGCTCATGGTCGATCCTGACGGATCGGCCGTTGGCACTATGTTTGTGGCCGAGAAGTCTTCCTTGCGATTGTGGGGACCATCTTCGGTATTGTACTCATACTTATCGCTCATCTCATTCGCGATAATGTCCTTCGCCATACGAAGTTCATGATCCATTGAGATGTAATTGCGAACGCCGACAGCTGAGATAACGCGCGTGTGACGCTCGATGAGCGCCAGGGTGGTTCCAACAGGCGCATTCGCGCCGCCAGCATCGCCAACCTTCATATCAGACAGGGAGCCAATGCGGCGACCTTCTTCGACCAGCGTGCCAAGCAGGGTTGCGAGAACCATGCTCGGTTCTTTCGTTGGCACCCACTCAATCGACTTGCTGAGCATACCCGGTGGAAGGTCAATATCGCGAAGTTCACCCGGGCGGAGGGGACCATCGTCGCCTTTTATGCGGAGATTGCGTGACTTGAAACCCGAAGGCACGTTATTCATCGTGCCGGCGTCAACAAGCTGACGAAGAATAGACGTGGCAGCGTCCGAGACGCCGCCCATGATGTGGATTAAGCCTGTGCCGTAAGGGCCAAAGCCAGGAGCGAACTTGTACTGAGAGAAATACGTGCGCTTCTTGATGAACGGCTTGTCCTCATCATAGTTGCGATAGATCGCCAGGATGTTCTCTGACTCGCGATCAATGGTCACGATATACGGGAGCTTAATCCCAGTCTTCTTTCCGTCCTTCTCGTGCTCGTAGCCTGGGAGGTCCAGGTCAACATACATCTCGAGAAGCTCGTTTGTCTCATCAAGCTCGAACGGCTTCGATTCACCTTTCAGGTCATCGATCTTCTCCTGCGTCTCTGACGCAGACGACAGCACATCGCTGATCTCGATGTCACGATAGAAGCCGATATTGATCAGCTTCCTAATGTCATTCTTATTGGTGTCAGACATGATGTGCGTGTAGCGCGGCGATGTCTGAAGGTTTGAGCTACCGTATGACATGACCAGCTTGTCAGCCGGCACCATCTTCTTGACCATCCGCTCGAGGATACGGTCGTAATAGCACTTGCGGAAACAGGAGCCAGCAAGGGCTTGGCGCCAGAGAGTAAGTTCGAGCTCGTCTCGATTCTCGGGCATCTTCACTGTCAGCTGGTAGTTAAGCTCTTCCTTGACGCGCTGACCGCGCTTCATGTCTTCCGGCGTCACATTGCCTACGGCCCGGTATTGAGCCGGGCCTTGCGGCGGAAAGAGTTCGATGGCAGCTTCAGAGACGTATCGAATCAACGCCTCAGCTAGAACTGGGTGAAAGACGCCACAGGCGTCCTTCCATGGGAGGCTGCGCTCTTCAACCTTTAGACCAACGTAATCAAGGCCTTTCTGGTAGGTGTCAAACCAATCAGAGCGGGCGTCAAGGTCAACCTCAAAATCTCGGATTAACTGATTTGAGATAGACCTAAGGTCTTGATCATCAATGGATTCCGCGAGGTTATCGTTCCATCCAGGTTCGCCAATATCGGCAATGCCGCCTTCTGGGACCGGCACAAGCTCGCCGTCAACCAGCATAAATTCCTGCTCGCCGTCGCCCTCTTCGCCGTCAAGCTCGACCTCGATCTCCAGATCATCTTCTGGGTCAAGACTAGCGTCTCCGGCGCCGCGGTCGGTGCGTTGGAATTGCGACATCAGTAAATCCGTCCTGACGGCCGAACAGGGCCTAGTTCATCGTCTTCAAACAGCTGATAGGTGTCTTGACTTGACCCAATGAAGGACCGATCCCTGAGGTGTTGAACAGCTTGGGTTGTAGTATCCGCCAAGTCGTCGTTCTCCCCCCGAGGTAGATCGGCGCATTCATCAATAGTCACTTCATTTAAGGCGCAATTTGTATTGTACCAGACCACGCCTGACCTAAAGATGTCGGCCACATTTACTGCCCGGGCCACCTTATCGTTCGAAATGCCAGCCTTTCTCGCCGGCACAAAGGCCTCAACCGGGAAGCCGGCATAGATCAATTCATCGATAAGCGATATGCCGCTACCGCGGCCTTCGACCAAGATCAGATCAACGAAGTCGCCTGACCCGTAATCGTTTTTCACCTGAGTCTTCAGGGCCGGGAACTCGAGACGATCACGATAGGAGTCGATCAGCATGATGTTCGCTTTGTTGCGGCCATCTGCATCCGGATGATAGAACACACCCCAGCGCGTGCGCGCTGAGAAGTTGTTGGCCGTCTTGGCTGTAAAGGCCGTATCCCAGCTGTCGATCACATAGCTGAACGCCGGGAGCGTGGGGCGCTCCCATGGCTTCCAATCGCTGCGCTTAATGATGGCCCCACCTTCAGTGACGGGCTCCTGCATGTACTGAGCGGCCCAGCGAGAGGGTGGAATTTCCGCCTTGACCTTCATGAGCTCTTCGATAGACCAGTATTCTGGCCAGAGCGGATTTCCTGTATCCTCGAAGATGACCGGGAACTTAAATTCCTTCCAGTCATCGATAGTGCCATTATCCATAGCCTTTGCTAGGACCTGTCCAGACAGGTCCCGCTTAGACCAGCGCGTAGCCGTGATGACGATAGCCCCACCCGGCTGAAGGCGCTGACGCGCCAAGCCGTACCATTCGAAGCTGTCATCGAAAATCTTTGGATTATACATGCCAGCAAGGGCATCTGCTTCGGAGTGCGGGTCATCGATATTCAGGACGTTCGCACCGCGGCCGGCGAGAGCGCCGCCGACACCTGTAGCGTAATAGTCACCACCCTTATTGGTGTTCCAGCGACCAGCGGAACGGCTGTCGGACTTGATTGTGACGCCACCGAAGAGGTCCTTATAGGACTGGCCTTCCATGGTGTCGCGGACGCGACGCCCAAAGCCCTCAGCCAGCTGGGCTGTGTTCGAGACCTGGATGATCTTGTGGTTAGGATGGTGTCCAAAATAGAAGCTTGGGTTCAACCATGACGCAAATTCGCTTTTTGTGTGACGAGGAGCAAGCGAAATTATGACCCTTTTAAGTTCACCTTTGTTGATGGCATCATAGATTTTAGCCATCTCCCTGTGGTGTCGGCCCTCAACGAATTTCGACACGTATTGAGGAAACATATAACGGGCATAGCCAAGAAACGTGTTCTTTGCGTTCTCTAGTTCCCGCTTTTGCTGGGCCTCTTCGAGCATCCGCAGGATTTCCCGCTGATCGTTCGGAGAGAGTTTGGCAATATCATTAAGATTCAGGTCGTGGAGATTCATCGGCCGCTAGCGCCTTGACGTATCTGTAATATTGGGATTTAGATACGCGCTCGTAGCGGACGTTCGGCGGAAAGATTTCCCTGTTGAGCGAGAGCAGGGTGCCGTCTTCGCATGGGGCAACTTCGTTGCCTTCCATGATAGCTACAAAGGCTTCTGCACCGCGGTCTGTGAAGACCGCCCAGTCACCGATCACCGGGTAGGTCTCCGGCTCCACGATGACCTTGCAAGCAACGGCCCTTTTGCGGCGCTGCAGCACAGTGCAGAAGTCGATCTTGAGAAAGGCTGCCACCTTGTAAGCAGATGGCGGTCTTCCGTCTCTGTTCTTCAGATAATAGTAGGCGTAGAGAAGTTCAAAGATATGAGCCGGCATTCATTGGACCATTAGGCCTTCGTAATGGATCAGCTGCGTGTCGGGCATGAGCTCAGGATTGACCAATCCATTGCACTCACTCAGGGCTTGGCCGAATGCTTCGTTGAGGCGTTGGTCAACAATCTTGTCCACCATGTCGCCATGGTAGTCTCTCTGGCCCTCCGACCATTCAGAGCTAGCCATGAGCTTGATCATGTAACGAAAGAACATGCCGGCTGCCATGGTGACAGCGGTGAGGGACGGATTCATTTCCACGACAGTATCTTTGAATTCCTCAAAGATGATGTTAGCGTTTTGTTCCATCTCGGCTATGATAGCCAGTTTGGTTTCTTCTTCCATCTTACCCCTCAGATACACATAGGGGCCAGGAGGGACGAACCCATCCTGACCCCCATGCACTCCCCCTCGTAAAGATGGTTAGACGGTCGGCTCGACTGCCGGCACATCAGCTGCTTGCGCGGCTTCTTGGATGGCCGCGTCAGTTGCAGCAGCTTGTTCGTCAGCAGCAGCCACAGCGTCGTTTGCAATAACAGCCGCATCAATAGCGGCTCCATCACGAGCTTGCTCTTCTACAACCACAGCGCTTGCGTCAGAGGCAGCCGTCACAGCTTCAGCAGCTTCTTGCTGGGCTTGTTGCGTATTCAGGACCGCATCCGGAACCTGATCGGCAATGATCGCCACGTCGGTCACCGCAACCGCTTCCTGCGCGGCAGCTTCCTCAACCGCTACAGCTGCGTCGGTGCGGGTGGCCTCAGCCTCGACAACCGCTTCGGCGGTTGCTTGAGCAGCGACAGCCGCGTCCTGAGCAGCGGCCGCGGCAGCGGCAGCGGCCTCAGCAGCGACGCGATCAGCTTCTTGCTGACGGGCAACCTCAGCAGCAGCTTCTTCAGCAGCGGCCTGTGCGGCAGCGGCAGCTTCGGCAGCCAAGCGATCACGCTCTTGCTCCTCGGCAACTCGAGCAGCTTCAGCTTCCGCTGCTACGCGGGCTTCTTCTGCGACACGAGCGGCCTCAGCGGCAGCGGCCTCAGCGGCAGCCTTTTCAGCCTCAGCAGCGGCGGCAGCAGCAGCCTCAGCGGCCAAGCGCTCAGCCTCAGCCTGAGCCGCAGCGGCGGCAGCAGCATCGGCTGCCTCTTGAGCGAGACGAGTGCGTTCAGCTTCTTCGGCTTGAACTCGCTCCGCTTCTACGCGGGCAGCTTCAGCTGCGGCAGCAGCTTCGGCAGCAATACGGGTTTGTTCGGCCTCAGCAGCCACGCGAGCCGCTTCTTCTGCGGCTGCTTGAGCAGCAGCTTCAGATGCAATTCGATCTGCTTCAGCTTGAGCAGCAGCGGCTTCAGCCGCGGCAACAGCCGCAGCATGATCGCGCTCTGCTTGCTCAGTCGCGAGACGCGCAGCTTCCGCGGCAGCTACAGCTGCATCGATTTCCTCTTGAGAAGGTCCAGCCGGGGGAGTTACTTCACTCGACCCCGGCTGGGAACCGTCACCTGCCGGGTCTGGAACAGGAGCGGTATCTTGGACGATAACAATAGGATTGGTCGGTTGTTCCGCTGGAACATCAGGCTGGACAATCACGACATCAGGCGCCGGAGGAAGGGGCGCCGGAATGGGAAGGGGTTTATCAGCATCACCCTGCAAGATCAAGGCGCGAAACTCAGTGACAGCCTGAAAGGCATCGCCTTCGACACGGCGGGCTTCATCGGCCGCGGCCCACGCAGCAGCTTCTCGAGCATCGAGCTCGGCCTTGGCCTGGATGTTGGCTTCTTGGAGGGACTCAAAGCTCGAGACCGCAATTTGCGTCTCGGTAGCTCGATCCAGCCAATTCTTGATTACATCTGCGAAACGTGCGTCGAATGCTGGCACTATAGACCCCTATGATTCCCTGGTAAAGCGAAATACGTCCACTCTAAATATTCCAGCCATACCCATGAATCAAGGGCGCTGCGAGCTTAGCGAGCAGGACTGTTAGGGCTCCCCAGGCTAACAAACTTATAAACCACAATAAGAGGTCTGCACCCCAGTACCAGCCACCGGCAAAGGCCATAGCAAAATTGATATATTTCATTGTGGAAGGATCAACGTGCTCTTGAGCATCGGGACCGATTGCTTGGCATGTTCCAAGAGCTTCTTTGCAAGAAGCTCGAGTTGATCAGCATATTCCTTAGTGCCGGCCTGATGGTTGCCATTGATCTGGATGATCTGCATGTCGGGTAGAAACCCGACAAGAAGACTGGCGGCGCCGTTGTTTGCAAACTCCTGGCAGATAGACCCCAAGCGAATGTTCATGAATTGCTGCGGCGACACATCCAATGGGGTCGTCATCTATCGATTACTCCATACGCAGCCGATGGCTGCTTCTAGTAACTGAATTCGCACCCGGCAACCTCTAAGCGTTCTGCCGGTTATCACGCTCTCTCGCCTCAGGTGGCCACCTTATCGAGTCTCCTGTTTGCGCTTGGCCAACTGCTGTTGACGGCGCGTGCGAAATGGATCGGAGGCGGGTAGCGAACCCCTAGCTGGCCGTGGCCAGCTTCGAGAACAATCCCCCTAGAAAGGACCATTCAACCTCCAAATTTGGAGCGAGGGGTCGGGCGGTTGTCCGACCTGTAGTCGGCCTGCGGCCTCCATACACAACCATTCTGGTTGTTTCTGGCCCCAAGCTTTCCTTCCATTACGCCGCACTTAGCGGTCCTCGCAAACTTATTAGAGAAGGCGCGCGACGGGATCGAACCGACACACCCGCAACTGTTAGCCAACTAAACTCCTACCCGGCCTTATCGGGTCATTGGAGCAGAGGTTCATGGATACCCTCCCTAGCCCAGTGGCCTTCTCTAAACTCACAAAGCTTTCTTACCCGTTCGCTTTTCTTTGTCAAGAGAAGAAGCTCTGCTTCGCATGGAACCTTGGCGACCCCAGGGCAGCTTCACCTTCACTCCCACCGGAACATACTGCCCATCACTGTGCGGGCTGTCCTCGTAGACCTCAATCTCTGCTTCGGTCCTCCGAAGCTGTGTCTTACCATCATGAGGGATCAGGACAGATTCTACAACTAAATCATCCGTAACCTTCGACTGTCGGCGGATCGTCACATTGCCTCGACCATAAAGGTCTCGGCTCAATCTGATCTTCCCTGCATCGGCGCCAGAGCCGATTGTCAACTCAAGACTGGTATTCTCGCATTTTGCCCCAAAGAGCATCTCAGCGGATTCAGCAGTGAAGAGCACATACGGCGTCAGTTTGCCTGCCTTGCCCCTCTTGCGGGCTCCTATGCTGATTGCAGGAACGGGGCGTTTTGAACGCCCCTGTCGCGTGGGTAGTTCAAAGCTCACGAATTGTCTTTCCAGTCTGCAAGCGCCAGCATAAGGGCCTCACGCCGCTTACGAAGCGAATCGTCGTAAGACTTAACCTCCCAATTGCGGCTTCGGCCAAGCCCTTGTGGCGGGTGGGTTGCCTGATAGGCAACCTCCCTTGCCAGAGCCTCAAAGGCGTCAGTGACGTTACTGAGCAGGCTCATTCTACTTTAACGCCACCAACATACGTGCCATACTCGCCTTCATCAGATTCATCGTCCTCATCATCTGAGCTATAACCAGATGGCAACTTCTCCCCGGTCGCAATCCAGCTATCGTAAGCTTCACTTACGATGTCGTCATTGGCCGGACCAAGAGCTTCGTAAAGCTCATCGTTCACGTGCTGAAGGAACCTGACCTCATGGACAAGTTCGGCCTTGGTCTTGTTGTCCAGATCGTACTCACTCATGGTCGCTTCGCTCCATACGCAGCCCGAGGCTGCTTCTCGTCATTCAGCATAGGTGTTCTCTTCCATGCTACGCATGGTCCTTCCGCCGTACTCAGCCTTAGCCTTGTTGTAGCCCTCGATGAACTCCTGGGAACCGACATCCTCAGGAATGTCCTCTCCGCGGACATAGCAGTTCCACCCCCGGGCAAACTGGCGATCAGGGCCTTCATCAGCAGACTGGAAGCATAAACGCTTTCCGGAGGCGTATAGCCGTTGTTTCTGTAAAGCACTCACGATGTCACCATCCAAAGGAACCCGAAGGCCACAATAGCCATTGCCGCAGCTGCAATAGATGCGATCATCAGCATGTTACTTAGGAATATGTTCAATCTCATGTAACTGGAAATAGATGCTTCGCTGGTGTATGTCAACTGGGATGCTCAATTTTTGTAGAAAATTTTTGTAACGCTATGATGTGATTGGAGAAATGTGATTTTTGTAAAATGTATTTTTGCGACGGCAAGAGTGCGAATTCATAATCGAATCGCGGGTGCGGGACGCGCGTCACATAGCGGGGGTGCGGGTGGGTGGGTTCTCGCGCGGTAGATAGCTC
>ERZ724505.60-NODE-60-length-65854-cov-11.125640_pt1 | contig 65854 bp, 98 predicted proteins | sample MGYA00376038_ERZ724505 | MGnify/ENA primary metagenome ERZ724505 (study PRJEB28724, sample SAMN07190884) | wastewater metagenome | isolation source: effluent of sewage treatment plant in Hong Hong | place: Hong Kong | collected 2016-03-17 ... | reverse complement strand
CAGCCCTCCCTCGTCGATACTGATCCCTGTTCCGGGTGGTTGCTCCAGCAACCACCTTATGATCTGTTCTCTGGGCATCATGGTGCTGAGTATGCATACAACCTGAGCAGTGTGTCCGTGGCATCCGTGCGGCTGGCTATGTACTTGTCCGGACCGCTTTGGATCTCCTTGCGAAGTTCGTCTTCACTACCACAAAAACATCCGATGTGAAACATCGGCTTGCCATCCTGTTCTACCAACAACCACTGCCTGGATATCTCACCCAGACCTGCAAACGACAGAACAGCGTAACGAATACCTCTGGTGCAGTTAAATTTGGCACCTTTCAGCTTAGCAACACTCAGATCCGCGCAGGTCAGTACCGCCCAAGTCAAGTCAGCATTTACTAGATAGGCACCACTCAGATTCGCACCTGTCAGATTGGCACTGCTCAGATTCGCACCTGTCAGATCGGCACCTGTCATATCTGCACGTTTCAGGTCAGCACTTCTCAGGTCGGCGTTGTACAGGTTGGCACCAGTCAGATAGGCACTTCTCAGGTCGGCACCATACAGGTTGGCGCTGTTCAGATTGACACCACGCAGCTCAGCCCTTTTCCCTTTGCTGTTATCCTCCAGCCACAGCGCATGCTGATGTAGTACTTCTTTGATTGCGTCCTGTGTCACTGCTCCAGCATGCACCGCATTATGATCCGCTTTGCATCGCCCACAGTCTTACACTCGTCAGCCAGCTTGTCCGTTATGTCAATGTCCGCTTCCTCTTCCGCATAAATGACCAGCTCCACAGTGTCCAGACTGTCGGCACCGAGGTCCTCCACGAACCGGTCGGTGTCTGTCAGATGTTGCATGACGTCTTCGCTAGGAGCGATAACGTCATTCAGAGCGCCGCGTATGATGTCCAGCACACGCTCCTGCAACTTTTCTTCCAGGAACAGCCGCAGGGCACCAAACGTGCGCAACTCCGCAACATGCCTCCTAAGCACAGGTTTCATGTCAAACTCGTCACATGTGGCGTCGACCACCCGCATGGTATCCACATCAAGATCGCACCCCAGATCCTGCAGCGTTGTACTGTCCTCTGCTGCCTGTATCAGATCCTTGTTCGCGATACTGCTGGAGGTACGCAGCCGCTCTTTGATGTAGTCCTTCAGCATCGTGATGTAAGCAAACGCGACCATATACCGCCCATCTCTCTCAAGGCTGTGTATGCATTGGCAGGCTTCAAAGCGGCGAAGTAGCCCATGCACCCGATGTCGTCTTTGACCACATACAGAGGATGTCCCTCGTGTGCAGGTCCCAGCACCACCAGGACACTGAAACTGTCCACATCCACTTCGTCCGCGAGTTCCTGCCGCAGCAGATCCAGCGTCGTGGTCGCCGCATCAGCCCTGTTGATGCATCCTGCCAGCACTGTCTGCTCTGCGCAGCACGGGTGAATAAGGTCCAGGTACTTGTTCATCATTGCCTCGTCCAGACGCTCAGCTGAATCCTCGACATGATCATTGTAGTTGGCGGCCAGCGCCCGCAGTGCTCCGTCCAGCACTGCTGCCCCTGCAGACCCCAGTGCAATGTCCTCCAAGGCATCCCGTATGTCAGCCGCCTGGGTCATGAAATGAAACCAGGAATTGTTGAATGTATTTGATTTGCTCATCAGCTCTGAACCGGCGAGTCCATCCACACCGAAGGGGTTACCTCCACGCTCTCCACTTCTGCGTGCTCCTGCAGCACTACTCTCATGCTTTCGGCCACGGCGTCAGACATGCGCGCAAGAGAGTGTCCGTTCTCTGTCGAAAGCGGAGCCCACTCGATGTCTACGACCAGTGCTATTCTGGAGTACCTTCTTGCTGCCATGAACCCAAACCAAAGAGGCAGGGACGGCAGCACGCAAGCGGAACACTACAAATCCAGCGCCAGCTCCACTTCGGTTTCCAGCTCCTCGGGCAGCAATTGCTTCACCGCCTGGCACATCCCGATATACACCAGCCGCCGCACATCGCGCCCAAAAACACACCTCCACAGATTGCGAAATCCGCCAGTCGGTACTTCGGGCGATATACGCACCGCGATCTGGTTTCCGTACAGTACTTCCAGCTCCTGACCTTGAAACTGAGAGCACCCCTGCACTATCAGGATGTCCGCCATATCTCGTTTGCTGTTCTCCAGAGACATCATGATGCCTTGCTGCCACAGCTTCCTCTGAATATCAGACGCGGCCGCGACCGCGTACCGTTCGTAAACTGGTTCGGCTTCCCAATGCAGTACAGGCTGCACTATGCTGGAGGATGTGGTGGCGTTCATGCGCACAACTCTGGACTGTTCGCCCGGAACAAATCTTCTGCCTGCATGGGACTGACGGAATTGCCGACCATGCGCACCTGGGCTGTTTTTGACAGCTTCTTGACCACCGGACGTCCGTTGATGTAAAACAGGCCGCGGTCGATGATGTAGCGTTCACTTATTTCTACAGACACGCCGAATGAATTTGCCTCTTTTATTGCGTTTAGAGTGGACGAAGCCATGGCACTCGCTACAAAGCAAAACAAGGTTTCCAATAACGAGCCGTAACTCTGGGAATTGCGTCCATCCTCCGATATGATGGACCGCCCATTTTTTACCTCCACGGACAAACTTATATCGCTTACCGCAACATCTACACGTTGCAGCGTCTCGCTTCCACACTCGCCTGCACAACTCCCGCCACTCAGTTGAGAGGTAGAATCGCAGTTGTTCTTTTTTAATTCCACCTTTCCATGTCGGGGCTTTGTCTCCTCGCATTGTAAGGCTTGAACAATACACCGAACAGAACCTGCGATTTCTGTAGGCAGGGGATACCTTTCGCTCTCTACCGCAGCGCTCACACCTGATAAATACTTTCTTGCACTGCGTAGCTCCAGAATGTTGCGCCCTAAGTCTATATGCACATGCACGTCCACATGTTTGCTGAATCCTGCTTCTGTGGCTGTGCTTACCAGGGGTAAAGGCGATTCCACAGATGCTGCACAGTCTGGATTCGACAGTTCTGAATCGTGCAAGCCATCCAGCTCCCTGAAATCGGATCGTGTCGGCGCAAGACCTGCTGCAGGTCTTGCGCACTCTGCCTGGGCTCTCTCTACGGTTTGGTTGAAACAATTCTGTACAAACGATGCATGCTCTTTTTGTGCGATTGTCGTGCGGCATGCCGTACCGTAGCACATCCAACCCCAGTTGGGAAATCCCTGGGCAGCAAACAACTCTGAAGGTGTCAGCATGCGCATACCGATGTCCACAATGACATACGGTCCGACCATGGCAAATTCGCCTTCGAACTCGACACCATGCCGCCGCAAGAACTTGGCCACTCTCCTGGCTCCTGCCAGTTGTTCCGGTGTCAGCAACTCTGCCAGATTGGAAGTCACCAGTGCCAGACAGTCTTTGGCACGCGTGGTACGCGCCGGGGAGTCTACGGGCTGGCCGTGCTGTTCGGTGCCATAATAGCACACGGCCGATGCGGCGATGAGCCCTTGCTGAGATCCAGTGGTTGTGACTGCAGACAGCGGCATGTCACAACGCCGTCCGTCAGTAGTGTACCCGCCTCCGTTGTGCTGGGCCATGAAACAGCCTTGCACCACTTCTGCCTGCACCAGCTTGGTCTTGCCCAGTCCGGAACCCATCACGGTAGGTGCCGGCTGATCTAGCGCCCCTCCCACACTCTGTCCGAAATCTCGAGACAACATGCCTGCCGCCAGATGCAGCTGCATTGCAGCGTGGTGCTGTCCGCCGGCGCTGACTGTACGCAAAGGCTCGTCTGCCGGAGACCCGGTATTCTTGCCGCGTAGCTTGACCATGACAGGCACCGCCAGTGCATGGTGGTTGGCAGCTGCCACTACTGTAGAAAGAGGTTTGTTCGCATCCATGCATCTTGGAGCCTGGCCGTCACGTTCACCATAGCCCACCGGGACAAGGGCGGCCCCCATCAGGTACTGGTGCCCGCCTGTTGTTATGGTGGGTGTCGGACTGCCCAGCCCCGCTCCAGGATGTCCCGTGGTATTTACCATGACCGAGGAAGCCACTGCAAAGTGACCTCCGTCGGGTTGTGCGCATATCGTCCCCAGCGGTCTGTCCGCGGGGTTCAGCCTCTGGTTCGATCCGTTGGCGTGCTCGGTGATGAACGGTGCCGCCACCACGGGCATCACCACTGCCTTCTCACCCCGACGAGCGCCGGTAACGGTCTTGGCAGGCTGGTCGATGTCCTCCAACCTTCCACCATGTGTCAGGTTCACCAGGAACGGACGCGCAGCTTTCAGTACGAACTTGTCCACGCCCCTGGCGCATCGACGCTCGGTGTTGACGACCAGCGGTCGTTTGCACTTGGCTGCCTTGGCTGCCTTGCCGCGCAGGAATATGGACGGACACGGTATTGACCAGTCCAGACACGACGCCACTGGACGCCAGCTGGGTTTGCCCAGCCGCTCCGCCTCTTCAGCCGGGAAGAAGTGCTGCTCCGGCCACACGATCGGCTGTCCGTCGTTGCGGCACACCATGAACAACCTGGTACGTGTTGTAGGAGCCCCTGAGTCCGCAGCCCGACGCTTGCGGAACTCCACATGGTAGCCGAACCCGCGCACCATCTCCTCCCTGGTGACTGCTCCTTCCAGCAGGTTCACAAACTCGTCCAGATCAGGATGATCATCCGGCACCCCTCCCTGCAGGATGTCCAGCATCGCCTTCCAGCTGCGCCCTTTCTGCTTTTTGTCCGGATGATACTCCACGCGACCTTTCACCCGTCTGCGCACCAGCGGGCCCCAGTCCATGATCTCCTCCACATTCTCCATGTACATCACCCTGCACCCGGCCTTGGCCCACTTGAGCATGACGATGCTCAGGCACCTGTCTCTGCGATCCTTGGGCTTGCCGCCCTTGGCCTTGGAGTGATTGGTACAACTGGGAGAGAACCACCCCGCGCCCCACTTCTTACCACTGCCACGAATCAACGCGATCGGATCGACGGCAAAGGCGTCCTCACGCAGATGAAACGCTCCAGGGTGGTTCATCCGGTGCATGGCCAGCGCCACGTCGTTATGATTCCACGCCAGATCGACTTCCCTGCCCATGGCGCGTGCCATGCCGGTGGAGGCGCCTCCACCTCCAGCAAATCCATCAGACACAAGTTCGGTGCGTCTGATGTGACTCCAGTCAGGCAGATGCGCTCGCATCAATCTTCAAAGGTTGTGGTACAGGAGTAATACCGTTTCTATCTGTCGTACTCATGCGTGACAACACGTTCAACATGTCGAACAGCGCAGGCGTTACAAAGTCCCCCGGCCATGGAATGGCCTCCAGCAGAGTGTTGTACTCGCGCACAAGCCGCTCTTCATTTTCCGCGCAGTGTAGTATTTCTTCGACCAACGCTTCTTTGTGCGTATCTGCCTTTTTCCAGGCATTGCGTTTTTCCAGCACCTTATCCAGCGTCGCATTGCGGCGTCGCAAACGCTCCAGACGAGCTTTTGTATCTTGCAGATCGTACAGCAGCATGTCCTTCAACTCCTCCCTCACTGCACTTGTGATAATGCCCTCCACCGTACGGCTGTAAGTCTCCCTGGCTGGTATGCACGTTACCTTGTGCTGGGGCTGCAACAGAACCTGCAGCTCAGGCACCTTAGTATCTCTAGGACAAATGCGATGACATCCGCAACGCAGCAACACCCTGGGCACCAACACCTTGCCTTGTGAGACAGGCACGGCGTACTCCGCCAATGCTTTGGCGATCTCGCTGTCTACCTCCACGATTTCAGACACCTGCTGCACTTCCAGCGCACCCACAGCACTATGCAACTGTCTGCCGTTCCGCAACGCGTCCAATATCTGGGACAAAGTCCACGGGCATTTTACCCCGGAGCTAATTACTACCTTGTCGCCTTCTACGGACGCAGTATGCGTCGGCGCAGACACTGCCGGAATACACTGAAGAGGCGTACCGGTTCTGGTCACAACCAAACCTTCATGCGCATGCATGTCCGACATATGTATACTGTGTACCCTACTGAGAGTACTGTGTGTTTCAGGGCTGTAGGGCAGTCCGTAGAACGACCGGCTTATTTCCTGCGCACGATCATGGTACGACCGCAGGGCGCATTCATTCGACAAGGCCTCTCCCGTGTCCAGGCTGCGCTGCAGTTCTTCCAGGGCTCCTTCAGCAGCATCCAGCCTGGGCCTGACATCTTCCTTCCAGTTCTTGAGTGCGTTCCTGTATTCCGTTTCCAGCAGACCATGCTCCATAGACTGCACCAGACACTTCAACTTATGCTCTGTTCCGCGCTTTTCTTGTCGCGCCTTGGTCAGCTTGAGCTCGGGCACGGAAAGCACGGAAGCAATAGCTTTGCCACGCAGTCCTGCTGCTCCTGCAAAGGACCACAATTCATTAGCCATGCGCGTTCGAAGATCGTCCAAAGTAGACAGTGCGAACATGGTGCTGTCCCGCGATACAGGCAGGTTGTATCCAAACACAGATGTACGCAGCCGATCTACACACAGGCGATCGTCGACGCGGTGTTTAAGAGTGACGACGTCGCCATTAACAGGTCGTATGCACTCCAAGTAATGCATGCGCGCCGTCACCGTATTGGCCGCTGCGCTGTGCAACTCCGTGTATGTAACCTCCTTGTTGCGCCACACCTCCAGCCTGCTCTTACCAGCCCGAATGACATACTTGCCATCCCGCTCCATAGCGGCCATCATGTCCTGCTTGTCCTTGTCGGCGAATTCAACCGCCATGCCGTGGTCGTGCACATGCGTCAACGTGTCCACTTTCTTGGTGTATAAAATGACAGGAACCAGGCTCATAAATCCAGCCACCACTTCATAGGACCTACAATCCAGCCTACCACCCGATCCTCGGCCGATGTCCAATCACCGGGCCAGTTCGGACGATGCGTGCGACGCACGCGCATAGCTATCAAGACCACTGACAACACCAGGCCCATGAGCATGGTATAGAGCAGAACTGGAATTACAGTCAGCATCATCAGGATGCCCCTCAGCCAGGGTTTGTTATTCTGAACCCCCATTGATGATTGTAGATGCTTGCACTCTGTACCAATACTGATCCAGTGTTTTGGGGCGTGCGTAACCTGCTGCGGACATCATGGAGCCTTCCGGATGCCTCCAGAAAACCTGATGAGGCCGGAGTACGGCCGTGGTGTCGTTCCCATACTGCACCAGTGGGTTTACCGCCCATGCTTTTTCATGCGTACCGAACCCAAACACGTTGTCCGGCATCATCCTCTTATACTCGTCCAGCGTATCAAACATCTGCGTCAGGCGCATGCATGTATGACATTGCGGCCTGCCAGGGATGTTGTATGGGCGCACCGCCCGGCCGTATTTGTGAATTACAGCAGACATTCCAGCGGACGTACCAGAACAGGAGGTTTTCTGAGCGGTTCCGATGGCAAACCATCGGGTAGTACCGACACGGGACGCCACAGATCCTCAACCTGGCAGTAGCGGGTTGGTACTGTGGTGTGCATATGCAGCCTTGCCAGGTACAACCCGGAAGCCAGATTCTTATGCGGTGCCGCCCACAAACTCTTGCTACCGTCAATTTCCTCCATCCTGATGTCGCGCGACGTAATCCTGAAGTGCTGTGCGCAGCACTGATCGTGCAAGGTGATCCTGGAAGGTATGCAGAAGGACGAGAAACACACTTCCGTGGAGTCATCCTGCACAAACTGCAGCACCGCCTGAACAAACAACGCCACTGCGTTCCCGTCGGGCCCATCATCGGACATCAACAGCACGCCCTGCGCATGATGTGGATCAAAGTGTTCCACCAGACTCCAGTCATCGATGGGAAAGTCACACAAGACTTCCAGCCACCTGTTACGTCCGTACGCAGGGTACAGTTTCGGATTATCCAGAGGGATATCCAGCGCCAAGGCATCCCGAAGTATCCTTGCTACTGTCACAGCCACTTCCCGTTCGCGCTTTTTACGCAATGGAATGAGGCACAGAAACTTGTTCCTGTAGTCAGGCATCTTCGCTTACTGGCTCAGCCTCTCAGGCGCCATCCCCTCGTACACGTCGAAGTATTCACCTTGCGGATGATGTGTAGTGTACAGCTCGACCAGTGCCTTATCATCTCCGGCCTCTGCAAATCGCTTCGCAGCCTCATGATGTTCCTCGGGCAGCTCGTCGATGTAGCTCGCGCACCATCCTGCCTGAACCTTCAGCACTTCTTCCTGGGAAGGAACGATGTCCAGAAAATCCTGTCCGTACTTATGATGCACGCACACCACAAACACCTGACGCTTTGCAGGGGGTGCAAGCTTGTACAGCGACGCGTCGACTTCTTCAGGCAGCTCTGCTACAGCATTGTGCACCACACTCCAGTTCACACCGACATCCGCACTGTGCATGCGTGTGAGGTTTTCCACCACCTGACAGTTTCGAGCAAATGTCGAAGGCGCCAGATCCAGAGTATCAACCGGAGCTTCTCCGTGGAAGTCCGGCTCGGGAAAGAAGTCCCTTGGAGTCCAGGCTTCAATGTAGCAGTCAGGATAGAGATCCTTCAGCTGCTGCAGTTCCTTGTAAAATGCCTCCGCCCTGTCATTTTGAAAGAACGGTGTAGGATTGAATGTGTCACTCATGATACAGGGGTATATAATGCCCGTGAGCCTTCATGCGTTTGAGCCAGCTGTTGCTTATGCCTCCGTACGCTGCCAGTACCGAAGGTGCTCCGGCGTTGTGCGGATGTGATGTTCCATCCTCCTTGGCGAACACCAGCCTGCCGTACAAAAACAGCAGTCCTTGTGCGGTGCGACTCTTCCACACACACTCCTTAAACCAATCTACATCCGTACGCGCAAACACCAGTGCCATGCCACGTCCGTGCTCGGACATGCGCTGCATCCATTTTGGTACCTTGCCTCTGTGGTACGGAGGATTCAACCACACCTCCCCGTGCCAGGGCTGTACCAGACCGTCCTCCTTCTCGGTATAAGACTTGTCCGCCATGTGCCAGGGCTGATTGAGCGCAGCGCAAGGATCCAAATCAAACCGGGCGCCTGCGTCACGCAATGCTGTTTTAAGCCACAGCGGCGATACGTAGGTGTCTGTGCGACGCTCCGTGACCCTGTGGGATCTCGTCAATCTGGACACAGCCCGAGGCAGTAGTCTGTCATGCTTACCGGAAACCAAGCCCACGAACCGGCCATCTCTCCTTGTCGTATCACCGTACCGTCCCTGTGCTCCAGCTGCGTGCCTGCGCCTGACAGACGGTCTCCCACCAGCACTGGTGTCCAGTCGCTCTGCCGTGTGGGACTTCCTGCTTCCCACACTTCCTTGCGTATTGACCACCACCAGCCAGGGGTGTCAGGCCACTCCCAACCATGATCGAAAACGTCTGCAGCCCTCCCATAGACAGGCATCCATTCCGAAACCGAGCACACCTTTTTACGCACCTCGGCTGTATTGAGAATGTAGCAAAATGTCATGCTTCCCAGCCCGTACTCTCCTGAAATACTCACGACTTCTACACCATCCAGCCACAAAGATCCGGAGAATGTGCGATCCTGGTTCACATGACGTACTGCGAACTTTAGTCCATGTGCTACATCAACCATGCGCGCACAACAAGGTATCGTAATGCCATACACCTGCATCCTGAAACACGGACACGACTAGTTCTCTGACGTCGTACACTTTTTGCTCTCGCAGGCACGCACGCAGATCCCTGTCGGTTGCCATATAGCCCGCCACGTCTCCGATGTTCAGATCTTGATCGGTGAATGCATACAGCTCCATTCCCTCTTCATATGTGCGACACCACTTGGTGACTGCTGCTCGGACAGCCGACAAAGTCTGCTCCAGGTTCCACTCCAGCGGAGTATTCATAGCCAATGTGCAGCTGGTATCGGTCTCCGCTGTGCGGGATATGCAAACCAGACGCCACACTCCTTCGGTGCAAGCGTCAGCAGGGTTGGACGGGTAAAGACTCAGCATGTTCGCGCTGCATTTCTCGTTTCAGTTTTGTTTCCTCCTCCTGAAAAAGGTGATAGCACCCTTCCCGGATCATGCGATTGCAGACATTCGTCAGCAGCCTGTCCGTGAAATCCCAACGGTCCGCCCGCTGGAACGTATGTACCTTGGACACTTCCTCCACCAGTGCAATGGACGCGCTCAAAAACATGTCCTGCCACTGCAGCTCCAAACGCTCCTCGGCCGGGGTGCTTACCTGGTTGAGTGACCACAGCGCATAGTTCTGCGCCTGCTTGGCCCGCACCACATGACGCAACGCTGCCAACCTGCGCTGCAGACCGGACAGCTGTTTGCTGTCCTTCTGCAGAAGCCCGTGCAGATTTACCAGCTCCAGATCAGCCATCGGCGGAAAGGGGCTGTTGCGCAGAAGCATCAGCACTTCCTGCTCCAGCATCTGGATCTCCTGATTGGTGAACGCCTGTCCTTCGATCACGACGACAGCGCCAGAACCGGGTCAAACACGCCGTGCAGCTTGCGGGTGCGTTCCGGCAGCTGCAGCGAAGATGTCGTGCGCAGCACTCCGGTAACCGCGTTGTACAACGACCACATGTTGCGCGGCTCGAAATCCTTGTGCGGCGGCCTGTACCACTGCTCCAGCACATGGGGCAGGTGTGTACAGCCGATGACCCCGGCATTCATGCAGCGTACTGCCAGATCGTGCGCACCGGCGTCGTCCAGATCACACGCCTTGAAACCGGCATACAGCTCGTCCATACGCCCAGACAGATTCATCAATTCCGACACAGCCCCCGCCATCAAACCAGGAAATGCCTTGGTTAGATTTACGGTATGCCGATGGCCGATATGCACCTCCCCGCTGAAGGAGAGGTTGTCACACACAAACACCGAGGAACCTGCAATGGCGCTTGCCCGGAAAGTCTGGTCATGACTGCTGCGCAGTCCGAACACCCATCCATAGTCTTTGGCTGCCTGCTCCCGCGCTTGAACATGCAGCAAGCCGAAGTACCTCGAGTCCTCTTTGGTCAAGGCATGCTGCTCTCCCACCACATCCAGGCCGGCATTGAGCAATGCAAGCTTGGCAGTACGCACCAGTTCGATGTGGGGCATAGGATGCCAGGTGCGCGTGCCGGAGGGGGTCTTGGCGTTTTCCAGTTCTGTCAATGTCACCTCGCGTCCACCTTTGTGGAGGCATAGTTTGGTTCTAAGCAGTGTGCTCATGTTATGCAAATACTGGCTCTTCCACTTCTTCGTGTACGTGCTCGGACGTTTCCTCGGTCTCGGCAAACCGGTCTGCCTTGAAACCAAGCTCCTGTTTTACGCTTGAGTGAGGGTCGTCAGGATTGACCAGCTCCTCCAGCAACACCAGCACGTCGAACTCAGCATCCTTCATCTTGATCTCGGCGTCGTCGCCCACCTCGAACTTCGGATTACTGCGTCCGACAGCCACAGCGCGGATGGTATAGATACTGTCTTTTTTCGGCAGCGCCCTGTACAGATCGTAAACCCACGGCGCGAAGTCGTCGTTGATGTTAATTACTTTTTGTCCTATTTTGAACATGTGAATATAATTGGTAAGACTTACGGAGACCTGACCATACTACGTCATGTACGCGGAGTACGATACATTTGCCAGTGTAAATGCGGTACTGAATGCGAACGAAGTATACAATCCATGCGATCTGGAACATCCCACTGCGGCTGCCAGCGCAAGCCAAGTGAAAAGCGAATAAAAAACATCAAGGGTCGAAAGTATGGTAGGCTGCTGGTCTTAGAATTTGTAGACCTTCATCCGGAAGGCGTCGGCAAACCTTTATGTGCGAGATGGCGATGCCGCTGCAGTTGTGGAAATGAGATCACGACGTTTGGCACCAAGCTGAGAACTAAAGTACCAAAGAATGCCGTAAGAAGCTGCGGCTGCATGAGCACGGAAGCCTCTATTACGAACCAACGACTAGCCGCCGCAGCCGTGCGCAAAAGTCCGCACCATCGCAAGATAACCAGATTATTTTGGGACTATAAATCCAGAGCCAGGAGTAAAAACTTAGAATTCAAAATCGATTTAGAGTTCGTGCGACAGCTCACTTCTGAATCTTGTCACTATTGCGGAACGCCGCCCATCTTGTACCACGGAATGGACCGTAGAGACAATACCTCAGGATACATTGAGCAGAACGTAGTTGCCTGCTGTCGGACTTGTAACGTAGCTAAATCCACCATGACGGAGCAAGAGTTCCGCACGTGGATAAACAATGTATACTGCCACTATGCTGCGCGGTGATGCACACTACTTTTTGACCGGTTTCAAACATCTTTGGTAGACAGGTTCTCGATCACTTTTTCCAGCACTGCGCGATCCATTTTGCGCAGGCGCTTCCAATTGCAGAACGCAGCCTCTGCCATGCACTGCATCAGTTCGGCAAACTCCTGCGCCTCGTCTTCGTCTGTAAATGTGGCGGCACTGCCAAAAGGCGAATCCAGATTCTCGTACACCTCATCATCCTCGCCATCTTCTCCTTCTCGCACCCTCTCCACTTCGACCCACAGTTTGTAGTACGGCAGATCCGGCTCGCTCATTTGCGCGAAAACACCCAGTTGACCGTGCCAGGTATGGACAACCAGCAAGTGACTGTAAAGGCCATGCAGTCTCCCACGCCCCAGGAAGGCACCCACAACAGCAGCATCAACACCGTGGCGAAAAACGACAGCCATACTGACAAACACCCAGGACAACCCAGCACATGAAGCAACCTGCGCGGAAATTTGCCTTCTGTAACAGCAACACACATGGCTACCACCAGCTCGTCCCGGTTTTTGGCGGCCAGTTCCGTGTCAGTGTACCGGTCGAACACCTTCAACCATTCCGGGCGGTCGTGCTCATACCACCAGCGCAGCGCCAGTAACAGTTCATTGGGCCAGCTGGTTTTGAACCACACCCACAGTGCACTGAGCACCATGCTCCAAGCCGCCCCATACAGGAACAGCATTTGCAGAATTACATTTTCTTCAGGCATATGTCTCGAATTTGCATCACATAACGGCTGTGCAGTGCACCTAGTTCGCATTGCGAACAGTTTTCTGAAAGCCTGCTTTTCTCGTCCAGATAAGCATTGTACAGCGGCTTTAAGTTGTCAGCCGGACTGCCCGCCATGAAGTCGTCCACCAGGCTTTGCAGGTCCATCACCACGGCTGCCTCCCGCGGCCGAACCACGACATCCGAAGCCTCCATCATATCCTCCCAGCTCACATCCCGCTCCACTTGCAACGCACCTCCGTAAAATCTGGCATCGCGCGTGGAGTTCATGGACAGAACCAGGTACTCTCCACTCCATATTACGGATCTGGTACGAACGCTGTGCCGACCCTGACGCATACGCGCCTGCTGCAGTTTCCCGTGCGGTGTCACACGGTACAACCAGGCGCCACTTGCCGGAACAGGCATGATTTGCTCTGTGTGTATCCCGGGTGGTAGTATACCAGCGCCCCTGGTGGAGGCTCCGAACACACCGCCCAGTACGAGAAAGTCCCCGTTCTGGTATGTCACGTCGTAAATGTTCAATGGCAATTGCCTGGTGCGTACTTCGCCATTTTGCTTTGTGCTGAGCGTGCCGTAAGCGTCCCAGGCCAAGGCCGAATCCCTGAAACGGCTCATACCAGATGAAGCTGTGTCATACTCCTGCTCAATGCGTACCTCGGGCTGGTCTGCACGTACTTTGTACTCCACCAGCACCGGAGCGCATCCCTCCGCGGGAGGTATGAGTGCTTTGACGTACCACACATCCTCGCAGCAGTTGACGGACAATATGGCAGCTGTGTCCAGCGGAGCCGGCCAGACAACAAACCCCGCAGACACCACTTGAGTGTCTTTTACCTGAAGTACGTGCGTGCGTCCCTGCACCGGCCTCATGACAGGTCCGGTCCCGTCTTTACACGGAGCATAGCGCTGTTGCTGGGCCAGGAACCGATCGGTTCCTGGCATATGTGTCAGACATGACAGAAAAGACGCATTCATGAGCACTCGGTATCAAACAACATGTTGGTACAATCTGTGTACCCTCCGGTATGCATGCCGCTGAGACTGTTCTGCTGTGCCGGACAGAAGCAGACGATCTCCAGTACGGTAAAGTAGGCGTCCCCGCCCCAGTCCTTGTTCCAGTGTACTGGTTCCGGTCCGGTGAATCCCTGCAGCGCGCTGTCATAGGCTACATGCGTGCCCGGAGCTGCGTAACCAGAAGTGACATCACAATTGTATGTTGCGTAGTCTCCGCTGGTATGGGGATTCACCAGTTCAACGTCGGCTGCTACCAGCTGGTAGCCCAATAAGATGGCACTACCCAGAGCATCGATCAGATCTGGAAAACCTTCGAGCGTGTTGCCGCACGAGTTTACTCTGCCTGCGATCGGAGAGAACTCCTGCACTGCGCCGAGATCTTCCCCTTCCAGTCTGTTTATGCCTGCCCAAGGCAGACAGTACGAGCGATGACCCCCACTGAAATACGGATATCCGACGACTGGCAGGCGTTCTTGAAATACTCCCTTCGCCTGTCCCTCCCCGGTCCAAGCCACAAACCCAGGCGACAAGTTCAGATTGTACACCCTCCAGTAAGTGCGGCAGTGCAGCCGGTCTGGGGTGCTTGCGTGCTGCGCCTGCCATGCAGCGTAAGCCCCATCCTGCAAAGCTTTGCCAAGGCGCACAATGAACAGCCTGAAATACGCTTTGGTCTTCTTCGCCACCGCATCGTTGCCCTCTTCGTCAGCGTAGCAGATCACATCGTCACATTGATCCACAGCAAAGTCAGCATCCAGCAGCTCTACTCCGTCTGGCAGAGTATCCCCATCTTCATAAGTAGCCGGAAGCTCTCCCATGACAGTGTGCTGCTCGCGCTGACACTGGACCAGTTGAGCTGTACGCATAGCTGCGCACGACAGCCCGCACTCATTGACGTAACCCGCCGGCTGCAGCAGATCCGGCAGTGCCTCGGCCATCTGTTCCAGATTTTTCAAAGTGTTGCAGTACACGGGGAGCAAGCCAGAGTCCGCGCACGGCTGCGCACCGCACGTCAGTTGCATCCAGGGCTTGGAAACACTACAGCCCGAAGTCGTGACGCAGCCTGGTAGAGTGAAGCCATCTGCACTGTTCAGCCGCATTGTATAGATGACATCCCGCAAAGACACCTGTGCCATGTCGCACAACTGATGCGACTCGACCTGGGCTTTCCATACTTTCGAGGGCTTCGCACCGCAACTGGCCGCGCAAATACTCTCCATGGTGTTGTAAATGTCATCCATCCTAGACGACGAAATCAGCCAGGTAAAATACCCCCTGATCTCGCGCTGTGCTGCCTGTAGTACCGCAGCGTCGCGACGGATGTTTACGCCTCCGGACATGGCCCGGCACTTGTCCAGCTCGCTGATGTGCACAGCGCCTCTACCTGAAGTACCGGGAGCGCGCACCCACTGGCTCAACTGTCCGGCTGGAATCCAGTACTGGGTGTAGTCGAGCTTGTCCCCTGCGGTCGGCACTTGCAGCGACTGACAGCATCCGCACAGGTTTGGCGGTAATGCTTCCAATGTATGCCCTGCGCCAGAGGGTACTACACGCCACATGGAACTACACCAGCAGGCGTCGGCTTCTGCTAAAAACACCAGCTCACCTGCTGCTTCCAGCGGCGCCATGAAAGCATGTGTGAAGTCCCACGCTGAGAAGTCTCCGAGCGCCGGAGACAGAAACGACTGCACCACCTGCGCGTCAGGTTGCAGCTCAAACGTCAGAGCCAGCGTAGCCTGCACGCCAGATGTACGGGACCACACAGACGAGGGATCCGATCTAGGATCATACACCCCCGTCTCGAGCACAGTGTCCGCCTGCATGACAGCGTCCATGATACTGCGCATTGCAGCCCACACTACAGTATCACCTTCGGAGCAAACAGCCATGACTCAGATTACCACACTTTAGACGCTCTGCCACCGCAAGGCTTCCCGCTCAGGCCCCATGTGCGAAGGCTCCACCCACCCTGGGATGGTCAGCACGTGTTCAAAATCGTCCGGAGTTTCCGCGTCACTCATGTCGCATGCCTGCCTCTGCGCTTGAGACAGGGCAGCTTCCGCGTCCGCGGTACGCACCTGATGTACGCCGTACTTGGATTCGTTCCTGGCCAGATACTCCGGGTGTCGGAGTACGACGGTAAACATGGAAGACTTCTCGCCTTCCTGAGGGGTTGGTGTGGCGCTCATAAACGTAGGAATCTGCGTCCGTATTCTGCGATCAAAGCCGCATCCACGATGCCTTCGTGAGGTACCTTGGATCTGTCGGTGGCCAAAAACTTTTCGACAGGCCAGAGACGGCGCGCCGCGTCCAGTGCCAGCGCCTTGGTCGTACCTTTTGGAATATTGGCGCCGAGCAGGACTTTCTGCCATGCCTGTGGTGTCACCCTCTCCCAGCGAAACTGAAAGAGATCCAGGTAAGCCCGCAGTGCATGAAACACCCCGGACATGACGACTGCCGCTGCCGCGCTCTGGGACCCGCCTGGTGCCTCGACAACCACGGCCTTCACTGTGTCTCGACACAGTCCACCGTCGTACATCAGCTTGTGGAAAGTGCGCACATCCAGCTCATTGTATGCACGCCCCCGCGTGGAGGGCAGCGTGAAGCTGCTTGTGATGGCCCCTTCTTGGTTCAGTACAGTAACTGCGCCGGAGATGCCGTTGTCGATGCCTACATAAAGACCCTTCATGCTGCTCCTTTGGCACGTTCTTTTCTGACTGTCAAACACCCTCCTCGCAGATCTGGCGTACCTTCCACCCACACGACATTGGTCTCATCCGCCAGTCCAGGTGTTCCATGTGCGCCTCCCATGTTCAGCACCCAACCACCACTCCTGCTACTCATGACAGTCCTGCCGGTATGCACCTGTCCGAACCGGTTGGCGATTGCCACTTTTAAACCGGCACGTGTAATGGACCTGGCCAGCGCCTCACGATGAAAAGCTCCAGGAAGATTATCCGAAGTACCAAACGCTGCTGCGTTGCGTTTTAGCCAGCTCGCAGCTGCGCACATCATACCGGCTCGGCTGATATGCAGTGGTCCCTGCCCATAACCCTTTGCACTTCGCGCAAAGCAAGTTGCGCGTTGCGTGCCCAGATATGGGGGCGTGCCACGGATTGAGCATTGCACGCTTTCTCGCCAGGAGCCCCTGGCACATGCGCATACACCACGTACCTGTTCAACCCGTCGGTCTCCGTCCATGACGTCTCCGGTTTCAGAGCCCGCTCCAGCGCCTGCCGATCCTCGTCGACACCGTCCGCTGCATTCACAGGCAGTTCCTCAATGCGCTGCTTCCACATGTGCCTGACACTTGGCACCAGGCACAGATCATCCACGCATCGAAGCAACTGATCCTTTGCCTGCTTCTCGTTGTTGCGTGCAATGTAATTGCTCTTGCGACAACGCGTGCTCCATTCCGCCCGCGTAAAGTTCGGTACCCACGCCACCACGCCTCTACAGGCAAAAGTCACTGTTTCAAACCATTGTCCGTTGGTGTGCTGCCGGTCCTGAGTAACCCCGGTGATCCTGGCGCTGCACAAAGGGCAGGCCTCAATGTTTTTCAGATGTTGAAGCTTGATCACATGTTCCACTTGTCGTCTGTATCATCACGTTCCAGCCGGGAATGACCGCGCACCACATCCAGGATACGGCTGATGGGTTTATGGTGCTGGAAGTCATGCCCTATCTCCTGCTCTACCTTCGCATACTCCTCCAGCAGTTCCGTGTTGTGCTGGCCGGCCAGCACCAGTTGCGCCTGAGGTGCGAAGATGCAGAACACGCAGCTGAGACGGCGCATGCCCAACGCATATGCCGGATGTACAGGCATCCCGCTTGCACGGACGGCGCTCCACACCTCCTCCTCCCGCATCTTGTGTATGGGCAGCCAGTCCCACACACCCCAGGCAGCGGTCGAAGCGCGGTTGTTGTACGACAGTTCCGACCGTTTGCATCTGGCTGCACTCTCCTCCGCCCGGAACCCAAAGCACTGCAGAATGTGCCCGGGGTGCTGCCTGCGCAGTTCCGTCAGCACCCGGTTGCCTGGACCGCGCTTGAACTCCGAGGTACAATAGCGGTTGCTGCTGTCCGGCCACTTGCCACGCTTGCGCACATACTCCAGTAGCGACAGCGGTTTCTGGTCCTTGTTCCTGTAGGCTGTAACGTGCAGAGGCAGTTTGTACTTCTCCGCCACGTCTTTCACCAGTTGCAGCGTGCCCTTCCACTCCTGTCGTCCAAGACACTGGTGACTCAGGATGATGCGGTCACGTGGGAAACCACACTGCTCTGCCTCCTGCAGCACTTGCAGGAGGCAGGCTGACGAATCCTTTCCGCCGCTGAAGTTCACCACCACCCAGCTCCAGTCTCGGAGCTGTAGCGTCATCCCATCAGATTCAGGTATGCCTTGCCGCTGACCAGGGCACCAACAGCTGCGTCCATGGCCTCGAGAGCTTTCTTGCCACGCTCGCTCCGCGTGATCTGCTGACGTAGCACTCTGGATTCCAAAGCCTGCATGCCATCACCCACATTGCGCAGTCTTTCTTTCAGTTCTTCCTCTTCTTTTTGCAGCTGCTCAATCGTAGCTGCGAGATCGATCGACTCTGTGTGCAGCTTGTACGTTTCTTCATCCATCTTCACACGCACTTCCAGCATCTCACATCCTGCCAGTTTTGACGCATCGGCGTAAGCCAGCTCACAACCTTCCGACATGTCGCAATCGTCGAACGCCGTGTCGTCCCTGGACGAAGATACAAAAGGTACGGCAAACGCCAGTTCCACGTGTAGACGCAATACACGCCCTTGTACTTCACTCACGCGCACATGGCGCACGAGGTGGGCAGAGTTCACCGGACTGTCGATGAGTTTTCCCATGGCGACCGCCACACGTTTCAAATCACCGTCGGTTTCTGCCCAGGCCTGGCACTGACGAATCACCGCCTTGTCAAAGCGCTGCACGCACTGGTGATGTTTGTTGGCGACAGCTGTGAGCTTGAGCACCACCGCACGCATCATTTCCTTCAATTGCTGCGTGGCTTCGATGCGCCCCACCTTGAGCACGTCTTTCAGCAGCTCTCCTTCTTCTGTACGCCGCTCAACCGCAGGGCTGGATTTGTTCACCAGTTCCAGTTTGACGTATTCGCCGTCTCCACTTGCTTCAGCGGAGGTTGCAGATGTTGATTTATTGGTGCTCACGGAGCATGTATTTGGTGTGCCGCCATGTAAAAAACAGCAGTTCCAGCCAGTCTGTAACGGTGACTTCTCCTTCATGCCATTGTAGCGCCTCGAGCATGACTTTGTGCAGCGTATTGCGTACATCCTCCCGCAACCCCAACCAGCAGCACGACACCTGCCTGAACATCAGTTCAGACGGATTCGCAGACAGCAACTTGTTAAGCGCCGCATGGTACACTGGAAGCAGACGCTCCAATTCATTGTAACTCACTGCATCATTTTCCAGCACACTGGAGGCGTTATCAGCCAGCTCTGTGTTACAACCCCACATCCCCGAACCCTCAACCGCCGGGTCAGGGAGCTGCGCTGGTTCCTGCAACTGTTCCAGAAACTGTTTCCAACTGCCCTCCCAGCCTGCTCGTTCTGATAGATTGTCGCTCATGGTTCGGAAAACTCGTAAAGTCCCAGCAATACTTCCAATGCCCTTGTTCGGCTGGCCCTGTACTTGTCCTGACCGCTTTGGATTTGCTTCCGCAGTTCTACTTCATTGCCACAAAAGCAACCGATGTGAAACACAGGCTTGCCGTTTTGCTCAACTAGCAACCACTGCCTGGACGCTTCGCCCAGGCCTGCGAATGACAGCACAGCATAACGTACACCTCTGGTGCAATTAAATTTGGCTTCCGACAGGAGGGCACCTGTCAGGTTGGCACCTCTCAGGTTGGCACCTCTCAGGTTGGCACCTCTCAGGTCGGCGAGGCTCAGGTTGGCACCTCTCAGGTTGGCACCTCTCAGGTTGGCACCTATCAGGTTGGCACCTGTTAGGTCGGCACCACTCAGGTTGGCACATCTCAGGTCGACGCCTGTCAGGTTGGCACCTCTCAGGTCCGCCCTTTTCCCTTTGCTGTTGTCTTCAAACCACAGCGCGTGTTGCTGCAGCATTTCTTGAATGGATTCTGATGTCATGCCGGCAAATACAATCGTGCCGCATCCTGCATGCTGTAGAATGCCTGCATGTCAGTGGCGTTCATCAAATGCAGCATGCGTCGTGTCAGATGCAAACATACATGCCGCATAAACACCGGCGGAAGATGAATCCGACTGGTGATGTATGCAGGCCACACTTCCTCGGTGCAGAACACCGCAGCAATGTCTTCCGGATGATGCCCGGCAAAACCACAACCTACGGCCGAAAACACCAGTTCCGTGCTGTGGTTCTTCTGCAGTACATCCAGCACCGACGCCCGTATGCTCTGCCTTACATCCGTGGACGACAACGGTTTCATGTACCTGTCCTTGGTAGGAACAGCCAGAGATCTGCCTTGCAAGCCTGAACCCTGTCCTTCCACCGCTCCGAAATACACGGCAGCGTCCAACGCCGCCCCTGCACCATGCCGCCCTCTCAAATTGGATCCGAACACGAAAATCTGATTGGGCTCCAGACGGATCACCTTTTCAGGAGCGAGTTTGTAGTACCTTGGATAAATCACACCGCGGTCTCCAGTATCCGGGCAATGTACCGCGCAGCTGGTTCGTACCCCCAGGCGTGGATCGTACGCCCTTCTTTTGTCACATCCTCGTCAGGAAACAGTTCCTTCGCCGTTTTGGTACCGCGCGTCTCAGTCCACTCCAGATGAATCACACGTTTTCGCCAGCCGATCTGGAAACGTCCCACGCGCGTAGTCACCGAGAACCACGGCAGATGCTTGCAGCACCATTGTGAGCAATACCCGTTTGGTATCTCCTCTACGAAGATCGGCTCCGGAAACAACGACAGCAACTCCTCACGCTGTGACGCGGCGCGCTGCTGGGCTCTAGGATCAGCCTTCATCATATCCGTCAAAACCGCCTCTCTCACCAGGTCTGCTGCCTTGTACGCGGCGTCTCGTATGGAGTCGGATTCCAGATCAGGCAGCTTGTCGGCCCCTACAGTAATCTCGAGCTCGAAAGTACCACCTTCTCCGAACTCCATACGCTTGTACAACGACTGCCGGTCAGCCGGACACTGGCATGGGCTGATGTTGCCGCGTTTGCAAAATTCTACAGGTGTACTCATCCGGCGGCATCCATCAGCACGTCCAGCTTTCCTACTTCCGCCAGTACCATACCATCAGGCCGGAGGGTCAGCGGTGTCGATGACAGGAACTGCAAAGACCTGCTGCTGTTTGTTTCCGCCGTCACATGCACTGCTTCTGTCTCTACCTGCAGGTTTTGGAAGAATTCAAGCTCCTGCTGGGTTACGCGTTTGTCGGAAGGGATGATCTCTTTCGGCAACACCCTCAGCCACAACGAACCGTCATCGTCACGAAACACAGCAGCCCGCTCAACGAAGACCACACCTTCATCGTGCTCCGCCTCCTCGTGCCCTGCTTCCCATACCGACACGTCGGCCGACATCGATGTCGGCCGCAAATGCCCGGAAGGACCTTTGGCATGAGTGTTTATAACCCATCCTGCCCGCAGATGCTCCACACTGACTTCCATCTGCTCTCCTTCATCCCACTGCACCATGACCAGCCACTCTTCTCCTTTGAGGTAAGGTTCCCCTTTGAGGTAGGCTCTCAGCTCGTCTCCAGCCACAATGTGGGCATAATCCCCGCTGCGCAAATCCACAGTAACCGCATGCTTCAATACAGGAATACCTCTCGCCTCCAAGGATGAGACCGAGGCCTGTTTCACGTGCATGACGTTCTCATCCGGCTGCGCATCTTCCAAATGCTCTTCTTTCATCCTGGGCGCCCTGTAACGCTCGTACACTTCGTCTTCGGTGTCCGCCCATACTAGCTGTGTGCCGGTTGCCTTCCAGGCGCTGGTCACCTCCCACGCCTTTTGTGTATCGCTGAGTTTGATATGGCTAAACATAGCCGCTCTTTTTTAGCACGGACTTGCCCGCTTCCTGCAAGATGACCGGATCTGAGTTTTGCATGCTGGAAGGAAGTACAATGCACTTCTCGATCACATAAAACACGCACAGGCGCCCCATCCATGAGGCACCTGGTTCGAGATTCAGACTCTCAAAATCACGAGCATGCCCCTGCCCGGTTTTGCGCACGCACGCCCAGAAGGCATGATCCCACAGCAAAGAACCAAGGGAATCGAACTTGGACGTCACCGGTATCAACCGGCACAATGACAACACAGGCAGGTCGCTCCATGCCCAGTATTCTCGATAAGGTACATCATCTTGCATACTCGCCAAGCTTTGCCGTCTCCTCCCAGTCGATGTGCTGCATCCTCGCCAGCAAGTCGCAACGTGTACGCACCATGGTGACACGCACACCGGCGCCGCGGTTGAAGACCTTCACAGCTACCAGCTTCACACTGCGCACTTCTTTCGTACGCTGCTCAAGAGAGTGGAACTTCTCCTGCTTGGTGCCGCATCCGGGAACCAGTACGATACGCACGCGATGGTCAGGCCGCACAACACCATACCCGGAAGGCCAGGATATTTTCCAAGCCTGTACCTCCGGCCATCGTATGTGCTGCTTCCATACCTCCATAACCCGTTCTCGGGCTGCTTTAGACGGACTCGTTGACGATCTCGATTTCATGTATCAGCGGAGGACTTCCGTCCAGCATAGTACCCTTTGGAAAACCGGACGGCTCCAGCTCAATCAGCTCCTCAGGCGTTTTGCATAGCGGCTCCAGCAGGTCGTCCACCTTCTTCCTGATGTCCGCCTTGTACCGTATCCAGTTCCGTCCTTTGCGCTGCGCCGGCGGCGCTTCCTCCATATCCACGTCAACGTACATACGTGTGACGACTTGAACTCGAAGACGGGTCATTGAATCAGAGCCCAGAAATCAGCTTCACTCCACATGGGCAGGCCCTTCTCCATGGCCTTTGCGATTTTCTTAGCACCAGGCTCCTTGCCCACCAGCAAGTGTGTGGTCTTGCCGCTGACAGCTCCTGCTGTGCGGCCTCCGTGCTTCCGCACCAGCGCCTCGAATACAGGACGGTCTTTCGACAGCTCCCCGGTAATGACGATCACGCATTTGGCCAGTTGAGTGCCTGCTTTCTCCTCTTCCGGCAACGTCATCACACAACCCGCTTTGACCAGTCCTTCCAGGCGCAACAATGCCTCACCTCCAGCCCGCCACTGGCAGAACGCAGTCGCCGCAACCGGCAGCAGATCGGGCGTGGAATGCACCTGCTCGTCGGTAACACTGCCATTCAGCAACGCGCGCAGATCGCGCCAAGCTGCAAGCAGTGCTGCGCTGGCTGTCTTGCCTACGTTGCGAATGCCGATCGCCTGAAGCAGCTTGGCGGGACTGATCTGCGCTTTGCGCTCCGCGATCTGCACAAATTTGCCGGTCGCCGTAGCGGCCGTCATGCCGCTGCTTGTCCACTCCAAAGGTCCGCACAGGAAAAAGTCCTCCACGTGCCGCAGATGCCCGGCTTCAATCATGCGGCGGATGCTGGCCGGTCCGATGCTGTCGAGATCCAGCACAGGCTTGGATACGGCGAACGCCAGACGCTGAACGACCGCCTCGGGACATGCCTGGTTGGTGCACCGCAGAGCGACGGCTTCCTCCGTATCGGCCGCCACCGGACTGTTGCAGAACGGACAGGCAACAGGCACCTCGAACGGCGCGTTACCGGAAGCTTTGGACACACGCAGCACCTGCGGAATGATTTCGGCAGCCTTGCATACCTGGACGACGTCACCGGGTGCCAGACCCAGTTGTTTTACCATGATGAAGTTGTGCAGCGAGGCCCTGCTCACCGTGCTGCCTGACAGCTTTACAGGCTCGAGTTCGGCCACCGGCGTGAGTGTGTTGTGCCTCCCCACCTGTACGGTGATGGATTTCAGCACTGTCTCTGCAACGTCCGGCGGATACTTGAACGCACAAGCCCACAGAGGAGAGTGGTTGTTGCTGCCAAGCGCCGCGCGTCCGGCAAAGTCCGTCAGTTTGACGACCGCCCCGTCCGTATCGTACCGCAGCTCCGGCCGCACCTTGTTGTACTCCTGCAACATGCCGTACAGCTCTGCAGCTGTACGCACATTACCGCGTGCGATGGGAAACATGGATTCGTACGGCCGCCCCCACCACGCGGTCCACACAGCGCGCATGGACTGCAATAGCACCAGGTCACACGAAGGAGATACGCCGCCTGCCTTGTATGCCAGCACCTCGTAAGGCATGAACGACAGTGTGCGCCTGGAGATCTCCGCAACATCCGACAACCCCATAGCCCCCACCGCCGCATTACGACAATTGGCGAAATCATAGCCCGAAGCGTTCAACCGCTCCAATGTCGCGCGCGACATGTAGATTTCCCCGCGCACCTCCAGCATGGGAACGTGCTCCAGCGCCGCAAGGCGCAAAGGCACGTCACGGATGGTGCGCATCACATGAGTCACATCCTGCCCGACACTTCCATCTCCACGTGTCACGGCAATGGAAAGCAGACCGTAGGCATAGCGCAGCGCCACCGAAGCCCCGTCCACTTTGGGCTGCAGCTCCAGAGGCACCCCTTCGGGGTAATCCCCGGAGGCAAGCACACGGGCCAAGAACCGGCCCAAGTCGGCCTCGTCGTGCGCATTCTCCAAGCTGAGCATCGGCGCCGTGTGCCGGATTCCGCCAGTATCAGGAGCTGCAGCCATAACACGCTGCGTAGGACTCCAGGTGCGCTTCACATCCGGGAATGTGGCTTCCAATGCCTGCAGCTCTTTCATGTGGGCGTCATATACCTCGTCCGTCACCTGAGGCGTTCCCAGCTGATATTTCACCGCCCATGAATCCAGCAGACGATGCAGTTCGTCTGCTCTGTTTTGTGCTCTTAGTTTGTCGGTCACGTCGTTGCAGTCATGTGCATGCATTTGCTGTCCAGCAGCCTTTGCAACAGTAGCGCACAGGCTCTGTATTCCAGCAGCATCGAGCTATCCAGGCTGTCTCCGTTTACTTTGTGCCACTGCCATTTCACCGCAGCCCTGCGAAAGTTATAGCTACATGGACGCATCACCTCAAGCGACGGACACACATCCCAACAAGTGTGGAAAGTTGTGTGCCGCAAGCACACCTCAACCTCGTCTGGCAAGCCCGCTACTGGCAGCCCTAGCTTTAAAAGCAACTCGCGATACCCTGTCAGGCGCATACGCCACCCAACAGGCAGCAAATGGTAAGCACCTAACATGAACGCCATGGGATTCATATCGGTAAGCAACCCTGCACTCTCCCACACATCCTTCTTGTTCTGTTCAGTCAGCAGCGGCAGAAGGATACGAACCGAAGGTACCCCGGCACTGTCGTACACAGCTACACAGGTGCGCGTCTCGCGCTTGTCTTCCACCTGCACAATACGTCCTTCGATGTCATACCTCAGCTGCTCGTACCGGGCGTGTGATGTTTTGGCGAACATGGTCTCCCAGCGCACGCGCAGATGTCCGTTAAAAATGTCGTTTCCCTCGGAGGTTTCTACAAACCCTGCAAACCCTCCACCCATCGGCTTGGTACCTGAGAATGCCGCCAGTACCTTGTCCCTGGCTTTCTTCCACCGTCGCTCGAGCGCCGCCTCGCGTGCCAGCCGCAGCGCTCTGCGCTCTGCAGGCTCAATCCTTTCCAGAATGTCGGCATCCATATAGTGCTCGCTTCCGTACTGGTAAGGTTCGATCTGCAGGCCATGCTGCTCCCTGGCCTGCAGCAGGATTCCGGCAACATGGTTGTGCATCCACCTTTCATCATCCTCCTCTGCGTTCATCCATCCCCCGCTGAGTTTCCAGGAACCGGATCCCATGGGAAACGGGTACGGATCACTCTGGTGATGCGCCGCGTTCCACTCCTGCACTACTTTAGGCGTGACCAGCCAAAGCGCCTCGTGATTCAGGTATGCACACCCGCGCACCACCCGTTTAAACACATCTTTCTTTCTCAGTTGCAGCATTTGCGCACGCAAGAACGTGTTCGTCCTGCTGATCTTCTTTGGATCAGGCTGTTTGAATTGCAGATAAGTACCCATCAACTGGATCCGTGCTCGTCCAGGTCTTCGCCAGTGTCAGACAGTCCGAACATGCCTGGGTCCTGTTTCATGGCCAGCACCTTTCTGGCGGTGTCCGTCGCAGTGATGGTCTGAGGAGCGTCTGGAACAGCGCACGCTGCACACAGTCCCTCCTGCATAAAAAGTGCAAGCTGCGGAACGGTCACGCTGGCGTCCAGCGGAATGTCCGTGATCACCCGCACTGTAATACACTGCTCGTAAAACCTCCTCTCACTGCTCACAGCGTCGACAGAATCTTCATGGTCTGTGACCTCTCCTTCCAGATGCTGAAGTCCAGCTCGGCACAGTCCATGTTACGCTTGGCTGCGTCCTTGATGAAAAGCGCCTCCACAGTCAGATACAGTGCTCCGGAAGGCGTGGCGGGTGGTATGTGGTGCCGCACATGCTGCTCCTTGAGCCAGGCCAGAATGTGCGTGTCCAGCGCCGCCATGCGCATGCCCCTGCGTGTATACAGCAGATAAAACGAGGCACTCTTGAGGCCGAACCCGGGGAGTTGTACCAGGTCCTCCCGCGTGCAGTTATCCGGCCACTCCGGTACGCCGGTGGACCTTTTGATCACCTCCAGCAGGAAGCGCCCGAGTCTGGTGTATTGTCCGCACCGGCTTTCGATCAGCGTACGAAAGAAAGGGACGCGTCTGGCGGCTTCGACCGACGCAGGAAAGTCACGCGGCCTGCCTCCGGAATGCCAGCTCCACTGCAAGGCCTCAAACGGCGTAGCCCCGGCAGGAGCCTTTTCGTACAACACCGCCAGGTAGCGGTCCAATGCCTGCTGCTGGCGCAAAGCCTGCTTGCCGGCTACAAACGCACTGAGCAGCAGAAATCGCTGTTTTCGACCGACCGGTGCGTCATACAAAAACGGATTGGCTACTGTGCCTGCTTCAGCTTTCATCGTCGGCATGATTGGAGATCGCGTCCATGGCGTCCGTCGCCGCTCCGGCCAGCAACCCCTCCGCGATCTGCTTGGTCATACCAATCACCAGATCCAGGCGGGCGACCATCGCCAGCATCGTACTTTCAAAGCTGTGTACCGCCCACTCCCAGGCTTCCGAATCCCCTGGATTGATCATGTTCTGAGACTCCACCGACCAGCCGGTACCGGAACGGGTAAACCGCATGCTGTAAGAGCCTCCCCTCAGCACGAAATAGGTCGTATCCGAGTTTTGAACATATTGAGAAACGTGAAACACTGTTCAGGTTTTTACATCACTTTCCCCCAGGCCCAGATCCCACGGACGAACCAGCCTTAGCTCTTCCGAAAGCTGATTGACCTTCAATAACACACCGCGATGAGCTTTGCGCCCCCAGTCCTTCTTCTTGGTGGCGACCCCTTTGGACTGAGCCGCAGCATTCAACGCTTTCTCCGTTTTAGTGATTGATGCTGTCTTGAAAGGCTTTTTCTTTTCGGTCTTGCGATACCTGACGACTCTCTTGCTAGCGTCGGTGCACACAAACTTCGTAACCTCTCCGCACCTTGGACAGCGTGCGCACGCTGTAGTATCCCGAATCAATGGCTTCTGGACTGCTGATGCGGGTCCGATGTAGCAGACAGAACACAACCACGCCAAAACAGAATACGGAGAACCGCCGTCTGTCGCTTCTGAAGAGGTCTTGCTCATTCAGGTTTTGCCCTCCTGCGGAAGCCGTGCAGCTGCTTTCAGAAACCCGCGCACTGTCTCCGGCGCAGGAGAGTGATCAATGTAGCCCCAGTTACCACTGGGAAGTCGCACGTCGATTTTGAACCCGCCCGAAGGATACTCAGCCTCCGTATAAGGCTTGCCGGTATCCACCACCCGATAGGTGCGCCCGTTGGGCAATGTGTGCTCGCCACACACCTCTTCCGGAGGTGTGTATGCTTCTATTGTACTTTCAGACATCCTACTTGTTAAACCACACTACGTGTGTGGCGTCTTCCGGGATTTCGTGGACTAGCGAGGGGTAAATGTCGAAGTCTATGCTCCGCAGTCCGTCTTTCACAGGTGCCCCGCTGCCGTCGTAGTCGTTGAATGCGCCACCTTTCACCTGGGCGACGAACTCCTCCACCGTGTACACATCATCCTCGTCTTCAGGTCCTGTACCGTACTGATCTGTGTTGCTGAATTTGACAGGCTCGCTGTATGCCTCCGGCAGCCATTTTCCGAAAGTGCGAAGCAGTGCTTCAATACGCACTGGAAACGGCGGCAGCATCGTCGGAGGCTCGAGAACCGCCTGAGCGTGCTTCCGCAGGCTTTGGCGCAAGGACCGGCGGTATTTAACGTGCAGTTCCTTCTTGGCAGGGTCGTATAATCCCAGGTACTGCAACAGCCAGTCGAATGCGTTCTGGTCTGTGGTGAAATTCGGAGGTCCAAACCTGTAGTAGTGTCCTGAGTGATCCCTCCACGCTTCAATTTCCTGATCGAAACCCATCGCCAGGTCGACTTCATCGCACTCGGCTTCGGGGATTGCCTTTAACTTCTCCCGCTTCCAGCCAGAAAGGCTGATAAGCGCATTGTGAATCTGGTCTGGACTCATACGTAAATCACACTGCGTACCTGACAGCCTGGGAACAGTATTCTGGCCGTGGCTTCCGCCTGGTCGTGCGCCGACTTGTTCAAAGGACTTTCAGAAGAAACAACGATTTCTTCTCTATGCCCCCATACCCAGAACCCGTCCTCCTTTGGATAGTCCCACACTACCAAATATGATTCGCTGTATTCATCTCGTGCCACTTGGGCGTAGATCAGTAGTTACGCGCATTGCGGAACGGCGGATGTGAGGGTGCCACCTGCAGTACCTGCCTCAGGCTTTCCGGTCCCTGCGCAGTCCAGCTGGATTCAGGCGTGCGCAGCATGGCCTGCAGCCTGGGGTTCTTCCAATCGCGCAACGCCGCTGCCGACGGAGGCTCCCAGCCCGCGCCTTGATGCGGAATCTCATGCGACTGCAGTGCGTGCTCCCCTGGCATAGCCAGATAACCAAGTCCGGCACCTGCGCCACCACCCAGCAATCCGCCATAAAGCAGTCCGTTCAGCAGCGAAGGACTACCGTTTTCAGCTTCGTCCTCGTCCGACTGAAACAGTCGGCGCAGCAACTGAAGACCGACGCCGCCAGCGGCGCCGATGGCGGCACCTTGCAGACCTCCAGAAAGACGGGGGTCGAGACTGGCGCATTTATGCAGGACGGGGATAATGGAGCGGTTCATCGTTTAAGGTCTGTCAAACTGAGGTTTCCTGCAAGCACAGCTTCAAACTGCTTGCGGGTAAGGCCGAGCAGTTGCCGGATAGTATCTTCGGCGGCCGGGTTCGGGAGAGGTTCTGGCAGGTCAATGCTCCCCCACCGACTACCACCCACCAAGGCAGTGTCGAACAAACCCCCTGCTACCGGGGACATGTCTTTGAAGCTGACGATCTCGCCGTTCTTGAGAGGTAGTGGCTTGAGTTTGTCCAGTGACTTGTCAGTCATGTAGGACAAACGCAGATTGCCGTCGCCGTGCTCAACTGTGTCGGCGCCTACGCCACGAAGCAGTGCGCGGAACTTGTGCCAGACGAACGGCACCCCAGGCGCCGCTGGTGTACTGCCTGCACGCAGTGCCCGCCAGTAGTCATCATTCTGCGCGCCAGAGAGTGTGACATTTTCACGCAGGTTGTTGTAGGCGCCAGCCGACATCATACCCACCACTTCCAGTCCTGATCTGCGCTTGGCACCGCCGCCTTCACTGCCACCCTTCAACGGCTGCTGCTGCTGGTCATATGAGGCTTGCCCGCGGCTGTCCACCTTACCCTCGGCCAGGTGGTGCAGACGCAGCACGTACCCGTGCCCGACGGTGATGGGTTTGGCCAGCATGCGGTTGTCCTTCGGATCGTACACCTGTTCTTTGTCGGACAGCCCTGCAGCTGCCAGTTTGCTTTTCAAATCACGCACCCAGCTGTCCGAGTACTTGTTGAAAGCTGGCAGCACCACTGGCTTGCCGGTCGCAGCAGCCAGTTTGCCGTACAGAAGTTCCAAAGGCAGAGCCGGGTTTGCGCGGGAAGGGATGCCCTGATGGTTAAGCAGGATATCCAAGGGTCGTCCGTCCGCAGTACGCGGCATTTCGTTTTGCGGAATGACCGCCGATACGATGTCTTTGTTGCCAGACCGCAACACCATCTTGTCGCCCTTACGCATTGGTCGCAGTGATTCGACCACTACCTTGACCGTACCGTCCTTCTTGCGCACTACGTCCGTAACCGTGCCTGGATCTTCGTTGTCCCATGTAAGTGCGGCATTTGTACGAGTGTACGTTGCCTGCCTGGACAGCATGCCCAGGGACTTGGACTGCGCCGAGTTCATGTTACGGGGGCGGGTGGCCAGCACCAGGGGGTCCCCCTTCTGCACGATCGTGCCTGGTAACACAGCACCTTCCTCATCCAGCTTGCTCAGCTGGTCCCGGTTGAAGGCATCCGGGAACATGGAGATGAAATGGCTCATGCCGCCTTTGGCACCGTTCTTGACCGTGTTGTGCGCCAGTGTGTCGATGTGGTGTGTCGTGGCGCGTTTGGCAAAGTCCTCACTGACGACGATGGCATCGTCCATGGAAAAGCCTTTGTACGGTACCAGGCCGATGCGGGCATTGAGCCCCATGGCCAGCACACCGTTTGCATCAGTGAAATTGGAACGAGCCAGTGCCGTCCCTTTGGTCACAGTCTGACCAGGTTTCACCACAGGTGTTTGATGCAGTCCGCTGTACCGGTTAAACGGCAGGTACCGGTGCAGTGGAATATCGCGCACGCCGCTGGCAGTACGCAGTTTCAGCCGCTGGTCCTGCACGTCCTCTACCACCCCGTCTTCATCGGCGAACACAGCCCCAGCCTGCCTGCCCAGCACCTGGTCGAATGCCTGCCCGCCGTGCAGATCAGACGCACTCTGTACGAGAGGTGGTTCGTTGTTGATCACAGGCAGTGCCTGGTTGGCGAAACGCGCGCCATAGAACAGGCGTGTAGGCTGCACCGCATTTTGCAGCGGGATCAGACCTACGTTAGGGCCCACGAACTGATTCGGGCTGAGGAACTCAAAGTCCACGTCCCCGTCCGTTTCAGGATCGAGATACCCCAGTTCATTCTGACGTATGACTTCGCGCATGATCAAAACATGGGCTGCCTTGCCATTTGCGCAAGTTGCGGGAAGGCCTGCATCATGCGCGGGTCGGCCATGGTTCTGTCCATGGCCGAGAGCATAGGACTCCATTCCGGGTTGTGGCGGCCCAGTTGCCCGAGCAAGGACTGTTGCGCCATCAACTGCTGCAGCACGTCTTGAGATGTACTTGCATGCCCCATGGCTTGCAGATAGTGCGGTCCTACTCTGCTGGCAGGACCAGGGGAGAATGCCCGAGGTGTGGGTGGGGCCGAAGCCTGCTGCGGAACTAGCCAGTTCCGCCCCAGCGTGAACAACAGGTCAGCGATAGGCGATCCTGTGCCGGCTGCAGCCTCCCGTTCCTGCGGGGTTCGCATTCTTGGTGCGAGCATGCCATAATTCAGGCGTACGCCTGGAGACGGATGCGCCTGGAGTTCGGCGAATGGAGAGGGAGGGTTCACAAGAAATGATTGAGGTTCGGGATACGGTGCCCGCCTCCGGCGTTAGCAGACGGCAGTGCTGCCCGTGCTGCCTGCCAAGGTCTGGGGTCGGTCAGATATGGCTGGATCTTGGCCCAAAGCGCCTGAAGCCAAGCCATGATGTCAGGACTTGCGCTGGCGGTTGTTTCTGGTGCAGGCTGCGCCGGAGCAGCAGGTTGCTGCTCTTGCGGATGCAGCATGTTGGACACTGCAGATGCCGCCTGCGGCAGGGCAAAGTTCAACCCCATGCCGACCGGTGTGGTGTTCAGCGCAGTTGTCATCAGCGACTTGCCGCCTTCCGCAGCATGACCCAGCGCCTCCTGCGCATATCCAGACTGAAAAGGCTGCAAATCCAGAATACCGGCGCCTATACCGCCTGGGTGGTTCCAGATTGATTTACCCCAGTCAGCTAGCGTGTTGGGTACTTTGGCCGCGGCTTGCAGCGGATACGAAACGGTACCCACTGCAGCGTCCGCCACTCGCGGCAAAAAGTTGAGCACGTGCTTACCCTGCGTGCCAAGGAAGTTGGCAGTACCTTGCACCGCACTGCCGACACTACCAGGCCGATACTGACCGGACATGACTGGTGCAGAAGGATCGAACACATCGGTACGCCCCATGGGATTCTTCACATAATCCTTCAGCGTATTGCCCGCAGCACTCAGCATGTTACCAACAGTCACATTCTGCGGCATCTTGTTTTCAGCACTGAAGAAGTCGCCAGGCTGCATCATGCCTGATTCAATTCTGGCCTGGCGGTCGTAGTGCGCCTGCTGCTCTGGAGTCCAAGGCCCAGGTGCGGTAGGGTCCGTAGCCAGCTTGATGCCCGGATTGATGCGAGATTTGAGCGAGTCCATCCGCATCTTGCCGATGCGTGCGACGGCGTCGGACACTGTTTTGCCCACCATGCTACGCCCCACGTGCGCTGCGGCTGTGCTGGTCTGCTGGTGTTGCTGGCTCTGCTGCTGGTTGAGCTGCATCTGCGCCTTGGCCATCTGCGCCTGTGCCTGTGCCGTCTGCGCCTGCAGTTTAGCCTGATGCGCCGACTCCTCCGACTTCTGCAGTTCTGCCGGGTCAATGGCCTCCTGGCCTTGTTGTCCAGGCAGCAGAGCCGTGCTCATGGTGTTGTTGCCGCCGTTTTGAGGCTGCGGCAATCCGAGCATCACCGGCTTCAAACCGTTGGGGTTGATCGGCTTGGAAGGTCCAGGCGCACCACCGGCGAAGACAGCGAATTTGATCGTTGGATGGAAGGGGTTCATCGGTAGGTGGCTAGGACAGCAGCGCGACGTGCGCGCTCTTCAGGGGTCAGATTCACGTGCCGTGTACGCTCCTTGGTCTCGGAGTGTAGCTTGGCTTTGACGTCGCGGCGCAGACGGCCGAACAAGGCAGGCGACAGGTCAATACTACGCACAGGAATATCGAGCGCAGTCTCCACGTCACCTGGTCGACGGGTGGGCAGCGTCACTTTGATGCGACCTTGACCTTCGCGATCCGTGGCCTCGATCAGCGACTTCAGCGCATCTCGCGCCAGCATACCGCCACCAGTCAGCAGGCCCAGGCCGGTCAGTGCGCCGCCGGCCGCCAGACCCGGATTTTCGCGCACCCACGAGGCTGCGGTATCCAGACTGGAGGGGGAGTTGATGTTGACTTCCGGACTGGTGGATGTGCCGGATCTGCGCATAGCTTCTGAGGCTTCTGGCAGTACCCCAGATACACGATCCAGCAGAGGCGCCGCAGCTACCAGCACGTCTTTGGTAGGTACCATCAAGGTAGATTGCAGTCGCTTTACCACATCCCCGCCGTATGAATTCTTGTTGGCCGCGATACCAAGAATAGCCGCGTTCAACAAACCTTGCCCGACGCGCGAAGGATTCCAATGCGTGTTGTCGAAATTGTGTGACAACTGATCCCAGGCCGCAGCACCTCCTGCTCCAGCAGTCCATGGAATGTACGTGTTCGAGTGTCGGGACAGATGCGAGCCTGTTGCTCTGAACGCCCTTCCCAAAGCGCCCAGCAGACCGTTGGCCTGCTTGACGACGCTGCTCTGCTTCACCGCCTGCAACGCCGCCAGCATCTGAGCCGTGCGCAGCGCCTCGGTGGAAGCCGAGCTCTGCGCCTGCCGGTCACGATCGGCCTGCAGCACAGGATCCGAGAGCATGTCACGCCTGGTACCTCCTGTAGGAATGCGGCGCATCATTTCCTCGATACCCTCGTTGTTGGCCTGAGTCGAGTGGTATGCTGCCAGTGCTGAAAGCAAAGCAGCGACGCCGCCGACGCCAGCCGTGGTACCTGTACTCCCGCCCATGATGTGCGAAACACCAGCTCCCGCGCCACCACCGAGCAAAGCCGCCATCAAAGCTGCCTTGCCCGGGGAATGCATGTCGACAGCAGGAGAGTCCGCCATTGAGGTGAAAAGGGCAGGCAGCCACTGAGACTGACCCTGCGCAATGGCTGCGTCCTCTGCCGGACTGAAACGGGTGCGGCGGGCGGACAGCGGCAGGTACTGCTGCATGGCGACGCCGCTGTAACGCCGCGGGGACAAAGCTGCTTCCTTTGAAAGGGTCATATCCGACACTGTAGGCGGCAGGCAGCTTCCGTGCAAGCTCGCGGCTTTGTGTTGTACCGGCACCCCCAGGCGCTCCGCCAAACGCGTACTCGCTGTGTTACCTGGTACGATGTACGCCTTGATCGTGTGGCCTGGAGGTGTGTGGTCACGGAACATCTCGGACAGGGCTGCCTGCGCCAGTCCTTTGCCGCGGTACTCAGGCAGCAGCCCTACAGCATAGTACGCCTCGGGCTTGTCTGCCGTACCGCGAAACTGCCATCCGGTAAACCCTGCAGGTTGCTGGCTGTCCGGATCGTGAATGACAAAGGCCCTGTCCATCATGCTGCGACGCAGCCCGAAAGGCCACCAGGCTGGCTGCTCGTCGTAGATGCGCTTCAGGATGTCGTCGATCACGACACCAACCATGCACGACACGCCGCTACAAGGCAAGTCTTGCACTGGGATATGCTAACGGCTCGTCGCAGAATCGGCGTTCGCCCGATTGAGAAGCGCGTCGGCAAGCGGTTTGCGGCGTTTCAGTGCCGCATTGTGACGGGCGCGGAGTTGGTTGATCGTTACATCTAGCCGCGCCCTTTGTTTATCGTTGTAGCTGTGGTTTCGCAGCCGGATCACATGATTGAGAACGAGCATCCATCCTTGGCACCAAAAATTCATCCGCTCGTAAGCAGCAACCGGCGAACAAGCCTGCTGCTGGCAAGCTGCGCCAGCGTCTTGTAGTATTGAGTTAGTTTCCATTTTGGGTATCAGTTCCTCCGTTTGAGTCTTGTGTCGGGCTTGCTGCCAGAGCAGGGACGTTGGGCAGACGAGAAATGGGCATTTGGAATCGGCGGTTAGCGTTGAGCCAGTCTACTGCTGGTTTCCAACGTGGGTCAGAGATTGGCATTCCCACCAGCACTGCCGACAGGTGATTCCATGCCTCCGTTAACTGCCCAACAAGACGGTGATCCGAACCGCTGCCAGCGGCGGAGTCACGGGGCGGAGCAATGTCAGTTCGCGCTGTCATCGGTCGGATACCTCGACGTTCTGCGTTTTGAGTTGGTTTACCGTTTTTCCACAGCGGAAGCACCGCCAGAGGCTCATCACGTCGCAATACCATTCACAACTCTTGCAGTTAGGACACTGGCTTGGAGTCTTGAGTGTCGATGGATGTTCGCCCGCAGAACACCCACTGGAGGCAACAGACTCGTCGTAACTGGCCTGAATGCGCCTGAGTTTGTCTATGAGGATTGCTCTTTGAAGATCGTTTCGCGTCATGGCTGTGCCTCAGTTGAATCGGTATGCGCACTCTTGGTGCGAAAGGTCCATGCTCGTTTTCTACCGAGTCGGTGATTCGTGATTTTACTCGATCTTGTGTGACCGCCGATGGGTGCCCACAGACCGATGGCCCGGCGTGTATATGGCTTGATCACCACGAGCCGGATCAGCGTCGTGCGTGGCTCGGGCGCATACCCGGCCGCTGGTGCGCAACCTTCGTTCGGGCTATTCACCGTCGATGTCCTCCGCTGATTCGCAGACGCGATCCCTCACTTCCTCGATCAAAGCGAAGGGGTTGGGGAACGATTCATTCCCCATGCGAGAGTGTTTTGATCCGTCGCCGCCGGTGACGATGTCGAGGCTTGCGCTGGCAGCGTCCACCGGGAGCGTTGCCACTTTAATCACGCTTGAGATGAGTTTTCCTAACATGGTAGTCTTGTGGGTAAATCGAGCCTGAACAAAACGCAGCAGACAACGACTCGAAGGTTGTCTGTCGTATTTGATGTTTTTTCAAGATACAAATGGATCGAACAACCTTGGCTCTCCGGCGCACTCTCTGTTCGCTGCCGCCATGATTGCCTCCTTGTACTCCCCACGCGTGAAGAGAATGAAGTGACCGTTGGTGTTTTCCAGCCAGACTACAGCCCCTGGACCTCCTACATCTTTTTGATATTGTTCCCAGTACTCGTTGGCTGCCTCCAAAAGCGCGGCACCCCTGCGCGCCAGTTCTGAGTTATTGTCGATCACTTTGTTCGTCGCCATACCCGTGTCATTTCATTGAGCAGTCTGTGCACAGGCCGTGCTCTCCATTGCGCAGGTCTGCATTACATGCTGCGCACTTTTTTACACGCTTCGAAGCCCCGCCATTTCCTTCTGCCTCCTGCAGCTTTGCATACGCCTTCCAGGCAGCTGCCTTCGCCGCATCGCAAGCTGGTTCGTGTCCTTGAATCCACGCGGCTTCAAGCAACTGCCAGCTGTGCGCGCCGTCTTTGCACCTCGTTACTGTTGCGACAGGACTGTGAATTTTTCTCCCGTCCAGCAGTCCCAGCCACCATACTGTCGGGTTGTGTGCCACGCACGCCCAAGACAGATCAGAACTTGGCTTCTGACTAACGGCTCCCATACATCATCCGGTAGATAACGTCGTCTGGAATATCGGGACACGCCTGCTTGATTATCACGGCATCCAATGCCCCGACGGGGCGCTTCAACCTTGCGCGACGCTCTTCGTCAGTTTCCACAAACGCAACCTGCTTCACAGCAGAACTGGACGTTGTACCGGTGTCGAGTTTGTTTTGCAGAGAATCGCTCATTGCCCTGCAGCCTCCTGAAGGCGTTGAGCGCGTCCCAGCTGGAACAACCTGGCTCCGCGCACAATCCAGGATCTCCTGGCCGACGCCGAACTCCTGTCCAGCCACAGGTTATTCCACAGCATGCCGAAAGCCCGCGCCTGCCGCGCAGGCAGGCCCGTCAGGTCGCTGCTGCTCGCGGCCTGTACCATGGCGTACAACTCTCCCACCTCATCGGTCTCGAGCATGTCTGACTTCCACGTACCTACCTTGGCCAACAACGCAGGCCACGCTTGCGGCAAGGGTCCCCATTTGTGTCGCTTTGCCTGTCCTGCAATCAACGCCCAGGCGGGACCCTGCAGCCCCGCCGGAATAGAATCTACATCATAACTCATGACTGCTGTACCTCGGGCAGTGGCCGACGAGTGCGAAACCACAAATAGTTGCCTGCAAGTTTTCCGATTGAGGCGTTCACCTTTTGCCATGTTCCCGGTTCTATTCCCGGGGTCTCGTCGCCAAATTGCACGTATTCACCTTTTACCAAAGGGCGATACCCTTCAGGAAGCATGTCTGGAGTCCAGCCATCCGCGCGATGCCATTCAAGCGGTATAACAGCCGGCGTTGTATGCACTTTGGAACCAGTGCAACCCACTACACTTAGTACTTCCGGGAAGGAAGTGGTGGGGCTCGGATCCCACGTGATGTTCGCCGACTTCAACTGCTTTAGTGCCTGCTCCTCTACATCTTCCGTACTGTCCGTTGTAAACACAAAGCGGCCCGTGCGGGTGATCACACAAGCGACTTCCACTTCGTAATCAGGCACGGGCCGAAAAGTATGCAGACTGGTACTCACGCAAAACCGCGAGCGCCTCGCACATGACCAGGTGTGTTTGAGCCCCTGGTGCGGAACGCTGTTTGAGGTCTTCCAAGTTCTGCTCGAACTCCTGCAGCGTGTTCGCGTCCTGTGCAAATTTGCCCACCAGTTGCCAGGACTGTTTCACCAATCCTGATGCGGCAGCAGCAAACTCCTCCGCCTGGACGATCATGTCGACCAGGGCTAGAAGTTCAATATCTTGCGTTACCAGCATAATACAGAGTACCCACCACACACATACGTCAAGGTGTTTCGTACAACGGCAGCTCGCTGCACACCTGCCCATCTGCGTCCATTAGCAGCAGGCGTATTCCTTTCCGCCCAGCCCAGGAGTATAGCGTCCTCATAGGCTCGTAGTACGGATCGGAAGTGTCTCCAGCATCCCATTCACATGCGCGCTTGAAGTAGTAACCGTAGGCAAACGCATCCACGTAAAACCCTGGCAGATTGGTTTTTGGCCACTCGTGCGCCGCCCCCAGGATGAGTCCGCCTCTACTCTGGGACAACTTGGCCAGCTGCTCCCGTAACGATACCGGCAGGTGAAGCAACGACAGCGTCACGCCTTTGAAGACTTCTAACTCGTCTTTTGCCATCTGGTTGTCTCAATCGTCATGACATGCTCCAGTCCAGATTCATGCAATTTGATGTCCGCCCACCCGGGAGTGCTTACTGAAGGAAGGTCGAACAGTTTCAGACAGCTATCCACATAGGCGGCCAGACGCGGTACCAGAAACACGCTGTCTGCCCTTTTCGCAGCCAGCCTGGCCTCGATCATCAGGACCGCTCCGGTCCTGGTAGAGGTGGCTTTGAAAATACAGCTCTCCAGCATGGGATGCTCCAATTTCGAAAAACCGCTTTCGATACGCCCGCTTTTCAGATCGCTGGCAAGTTGTGGTAGGGGTATGGGGCTCACTGCATCGGACATGCTAGCAACGTGCCCTGGTTACAGGCGCGTCGCAACATTTCTTGGCCTTCTTTCCAGATCCGCACATGCACGGGGCATTGCGGTCCTGCACGTGCGTCGCAGCCTCGGTAGAAGCCTGCAACACCTGCCGTTCAAAAACGGTGCGAGGTGCTCCGCCTGGCGTAGCGTCCTGCATATTTCTGTGCGCGTACAACTGTGCGAGAGTACACTCAAGATCCTGTTGTATGTCTGCTTCAGTCATCTTTGCTCTGCATGATGCTTACAGCTTCCTCCATGCCCCGGGCGTGCTGTTGCAAAGAAAGAACCCGGGACAGTGTCGAGTGCGCTTTGCCTGCACGGTTCAGAAAAGCTGGCGACAACCGGTGCGTGTCTGGCTGGCGCAAGGCCTCCAGTACAGCCTGTATGTCTTCGCCTGCCTGCTCGAGCGCCTCGATCGTCTTGCCCTTGCTGCGGCGCAGCGCGCTTATCAGTCTTGAGGTTGCCATGAGGTGTCAGTTTGAAACTCGACATTGTCTGCACACACCACGGCCGGAAGGCCAGGCACCCCGTACGCGAAGACAGTGAAATCCCCGTCCCCTGGAAACAGATGCACTCCGACAGAATTCACCAGCCTGCCGGCCATACCAGGCGCAGGACCTATTTCCTGCAAACCAGCCTCTGTCAGGCGCGCAGTATCCACAAACCCAAGTTCCATATTGTTCAGGAACAACCTCCATCCGTGCGCCTCCGTATGTACCACCAGCTGCGGACCTGTACGCGCAGCTTCGATTATCGTTTCTTTTTTCCTGGGGGTGTCCATGAATTGAAAGTCTGCATGACGAACCTGGCGAGATGCTCTGCCGAGCACTGGCACAGTGCCTCGAATACCTGCATGCCGGACAGCTTGCTCTCTGTGTGCAGTTTGAGCAGCGTAGCGATGTCGCGCTCTCCAGAAACGACATGTACTGCGTATGGCGCCTGTAACTCGATGACATCGGTGTCATCGAACTGCGTACGCAGCAGGGTATGCAGTTCTGTAATGTTTACACCGTGTGCCGAGAGCTGGTCACGTATTGCGTCGTCGCGCAATGCAAACAACGCCAGCTGCGCCGCGACCGATCCGTTACCATGTGGTTCCTCTGCCATGCCGCATAGTAGGCATGCAGAACGCAGTGCAACCTAAAAGAAAACACCGGGGCCGTGCTGGCCCCGGTGTTTTGCTGCATGGTAAATGAGGGGGTAGCAGCGAAGCAGACTCCTCCGCTTCGCTGCTGTGCACGTGTTACCAGACAGCCGGAGCTTGCACCCCGCTGCGTACCGTCATGCGGTGTGTTCGACGTCTTGCGCGTCGGTGTGGACGATTTCCTCTTCATCGGCTTCGGCCTCCTCGCTTTCAGCCTCCGAATCGGCGACCGGTGCCATTTCGGGCGCCGGTTCGTTCGCGGGTGCAACCGGTGCCATTTCGGGCACCGGTTCGACATCGGAGGTGGCCTGCGGCAGCGCGAATTCTTCACCGATCCGCTCCACCGACGCATCGATCTCATCCAGCACATCATCATGCAAGCCCGCCGTGCTGACTTGCTGGAGACGCGTTTCCAGCTCTTCCCGCACCTCGTTCTGAAGCTGCTGGATGTACTGCAGCCCCACAGGAGTCACGCCCTTCTTCGTGCGCATCGCCAGCGCCCGCAGCGCGAGCACGCCCGCCAGACGGGCGCTGTTCTTCGTGTCCATGGCCGCCCATGCCGCCAGCGCAGGAAACGCCGCCAGCACTTCGGGGCGGTTGACGAACACGTTCGTCAAGAACTTGGCAGGGGATGCCAGCAAAGGCAGCGCATCCAGGGCCTGCATGTCAGCAAACAGGACACGATGCTCGTGATGCGAACGGTAGTTGCCGACGCCCTCCTGGTAGACCTTGCCATCCTGAAGCGCGCGGAAGCGCGTCGTCGTACGTCCGCCTTTGCCCTCCGCCTTGTAGGATTCGATCTGCAGCACGCGCGGAATACCACGCGAGATGGAGACTTCACCGTTACGCACCGAGACCTCCAAGACGAAAACCTGGCGACCTCCGAGAGTGGCCGTGACCGGCGTGAAACCGGCACGCATCACAGGGTGGTCTTCCGAGGGCCGTGCCGTGGACACCGCCACCGGCTGGATGGCACAGTCGAAAGCTTCGAGTTCCATGTGCATGATCTCGCCGTGCAGCTCGATCAAGGCCGCCAGATCCTCTTCGCCGAAGCCCAACACCTCGACGCCAGGCACCTTGACCGAGGCGTCATCAGTGTCATCGAACTGCAGCGGCGCAGGAGTGGCCTCCATCTCCATGTTCCACGGATACGTCGCCCGGGGACGCTGCTTCAAACTCCGCTGCATCTGCGCGTCATGCGCGACCAGGTCGCACACGTAGCGCACGGAGTTGATCAGCGACCCTTCAGGCTGCACCAGCATGTACTCCACTTCTCCCGGATGATCGGGGACGTCGTAGGCACGGATGACTTTATGCTGCAGGAGCTCGGTGAAGACGCGCTCCTCGGTGAGCCCGTCGATGAGCTGCACATGCTCGCGGCCGCGCAGCCAGGTGTTGAACAGGCGACAGGCGGCGATGAACATCTGCAGCGTCTCGAACTGTTTGAGGCTGGGTTTGACTTTCTGCCGGCTGTTCACGGCCGCGATCTGGAAGAACCAGTTGTTGGGATCGCTGTAGCGGCTCATCAGAAACACGCCGTAGGGGTGTGTGCTGGATGCGGCCTCGGTAGAAACCGGAACACTGGCGTCCGGCGAGCTCAGCAGCTGGCTGAAACTGCTGAGAATCTGTTGTGCGCTGAAACGTGCTTTCTTGGTACTCATGGTAGTGTGTGATGTTGCTACTATCCGTTGTGATAGGTCAACGCAGGTAGTGCTGGAAATTGACCAGCACGACGAAGTGTTCGCTCCTGCTGCCATGCCCGTGCTTTTGTGCACGGGCATAGAAGACCTTCTCAATGTTTTATAACACGACAGGCGCGTTAATTGCACGCCTGCACCACACCAGCAAACCTTCCCTGTCCGTGCGCATTTCCCGATCCAAAGCACCTTCATACTCCAGCCACTCCGCAGCCTGTCTCCACACAGTACGAATGCGCAGATGCACCGGTCTTGGTATGGCGCCTTGTGCACCCCACACTTCAGAGCCTTTGTACGCAGGCATCACTTCACCTCCGTGCTCGACCCAGCACCAGGCTGGTTTCCATATGTGGGGAAACCAGCACACCACACCAGCTACAGTACAGTCAGACCTGGGTCCTGCGACGTACTGACTGTCCGGCACGGTCGCCAGAAAATCAGCAAGTGTCTGCAGCAGGTCTGTACGCATGTCGGCTTCAGGGTGCGGCAGCTTCCTTCGGAGCCTCCTGCGCCGGCATATCCTCCTGCATAAAGTCGTAAGCCAGGCGTGGTGGTATTGTGGCGATGTCCGTAATCTGCTGCGTGACACGGGCCGAGGAGGGAGGCTTGATGGTGAAGCCTCGTCTCTCCAGCTCATCCAACACAGCCCCGGCCGTGCCTCGAAAATACCGGCGCTGTTCGGGATGCTCTCTCCAGGCATCCGCTGCACTGGAGTTGACGTCGGTGTGCAGTACACCGTGCAGTACGAATGCCAGGATATGGCGCAATTCAGGATTGTCGTTCATGGATGGTGTGAAGCTGTTGATGGACGCGGTGACGATACCAGCACAGACCCGCCAGGACCACAAGCAAAATCAGCGCTGTGCACAACACAGTGTTACGGGCGCAATCCAAAGCCAGCATGACAGGTACCAGTATCAGCGACCCCCACAGGCAGACCTGTACAGCCAAGCGAAGCCGGACCAAGAGTGCGGACAACGCCACTTCCTCAGCGTCTGGCATACGCATACTGCACCTCCTCTTTTTTGAGCACCTTGATCGCGTCCGCGGCGTCGCTACCTGCACGCTGAACTCCGTGCACAATAAGCGCAAAGGACTTCTCGTTTTCCACTGCGTGAGAGTCATCGTGGTCCACCTCCAGTCCCATTGCTTCTGCCGTATCCGGGTGATCAACGATAGTCACTGTGACCATGTCCTGGGTGATCAGCGCATCGAACTTGCCACCATCAGACGCCACCAGTTTGAAGTTGGGAGGTAGTACGTAGTTTGCCGCCAACCAGCCCCTCCAGTAAATGATGGATTTCGTGTACGCGTAGAAAGTCACCTCCGGACGTGACAGAGCCACTTCCATCCAGGCATTGAAATACGCCTGGCTCCAAAAATCACCCCCTACATGCACCCGCACTTTAGTGGCCTTGACTGGCAGATCACGAAGAATCACCGCTTTCATGCGGGCCTCTGTCTTTGCCTCGCGTAACACGTCCATGTTACGCCATGCCATGTCGTGAATATTGCTGAATGCGATTTCCAAGGCTGCGGCGTAGCACCGAACCTCCTGTTGGGGGCCGTCCACCAGCTTACGAGAACCGTCCGCATTCTTCACCACCTTGGCCAGACACGTAGCAGCTCCTGGACAGGTGTGCCCTGCTGGCAGCGTGAAGGTGGTCGTATCGGGTCCGAGCTTTGCGTTTCCCTTTTTGAATGTCAACCTGGTCGAAGGCAGATCCTTCGACCCTTGTAGAGTTGGTTTACCCGGCATGTGGTAAGGAAGAAACTACCGCCCTTGGCAGTAGCGTGTCATCCCAGTACAGCACGGACCCTTCGCGGTACCTTCTACAGACGAGTCTGACACAGCCGGGACTCAGTACTCCTGTGGCAAGGTTGGGTGCGTGTTGTTTTATATCCTGCGCGGTGATGCTGGGGTAATAGCCCAGCAGCCGCTTCAATTCCTGCGCCGTTGAGCGCTTACGCCTGGACACTGCTGCCATCGGCTAGGACGATACGGTTATCGACCACGTGAGAACGTATACCGGCAAAGTCAGGACAGCGCTTGTCATGCACCATCCAGACCGGCACAAAAAACCACGGCAGCTCCGGGTTTCCCAGAAAGAACAGAGGGTACTTGTGTTCGTCTCTCTTGTTCATGCGTCGTAAATCCTGCCACCAGGTGCGGTAGTCTCCGTCGTCCATTCCCTCGATGCCAAGCTCGCCCACGAAGTCCGCGGTAGCCGGGTAGAATCGCGGGAATCTGGGTACTACCTGCTCCTGCCATATCTGGGGAGTCAGGCCCAGCACAGCGTGCACGTGCGCCGCGGGACCGCGCACGAACGCAGGCGAGTGCTGCACCGCCATGGTGACGATCTGTGACAACTGCCACGGGATCACACACATGAAGGGCGTGAAGTTCGGATTACCTTCCATCAGATCGCGCGCTTGCGACGCTGACAGTGTCCCGTGTGACTTGGTACTGATCACCTTGTCCGACTTCCCTTCAGGGTGCACCTCTTTCTCCAGAATCTCGACGTGGGGCATGACCACCTTGGTGGGGTCTGCAACATCTGGACCTGGAATAAAGACGTTAGGCGCACTCATATTGGGGAAGTCGGAACGTGGTGTCAGGGTTTATGCCGGAGGCGGCGGGGGAGGCGGCTGCAGTCCTTCGAGGGACTTGGGTGCAGGCGATTCGGAAGGTGCGGGCGGATCTTCAGCCTTGCGAGGCTTACGCGGCTTGCGCGCCTTCGGGGCGGGAGATGCAGCAGGCGGCGCGTCAGCGGGTGCTTTGGAAATGCCCCCTGTGAAGAGCGCTCGCACACGATCGGGATCTCCGACAAACACCTTGGCCAGCTGCTCGTAGGCAGGGCGGAAGGCTTTGGCGTACCGGGGTGATGCGAGGCCGAGGAGCCCTTTGATGAGCGCTTCCTGCTCTTGCTGGGCCTGCTGCTCCTCCAGGTGTGCCTGCGCGGCTTCAAGAGATGTGAACTCCAGTTTGCCGATGCGGTGCACAGTGCAGATCGTATTGTCAGTTGCCGCACCGGAAGACTTGCTTCGAGGTGCACGTTTGGTTGCTTTTTTGGCCATGATGGTGTGAGTTGAGAATCGGATGAGGAGCACTGGCACAACGCCAGTGCAAGCAAAAATACAGACTACGCCCTGTAATACAGGTAACGCTGCAGTTCGGCGTTATAGAAAGCAAAGGCACTTCGTATAGTACCTGCCCTCACATAATCACCGCGCGCGCCCTGCGCGGGTATGACGAAAATCTGCTCTCGCGCAGACACTTCCCAGGTGTATACGACACCGTTGTCATCTGCACCGACCAGCCGACATACAGTTGTCTCCGGCTCAGGCAGTACTCTCCACTCTCCGGTATGATCGTTCACACTGATGTGCTCGACCACAGTCCGCACCGGCACAGAATGCTCGTTGAACATGTACACTGTGTCCCGGTGTCGCACACTGGACGGATCCACATGCACCGGGATGTTGTCCTTCAGAGCTTGAACTGACTGACAGCCGGAGTGCACCATCAGCACGACAACGTCTCCTTGCGCAGTTTTGCCTCGAAACTTGTACAGATCACTCATGCAGGCAGCAAGAGCATACGCACCACGCAAAGCAAGCATATAAACACCTGAAAAAAGACCAGCTCGTTTTCTCCCTGCCTGAAGCTCTGCCGCCAGCCTGCCGCGAGCGCCGCAGTCGCTTCCAGCAGTCCAGATATGTTCCGGCTAGCTGCACATTGTGTTCCACTTTTGACCGCAAACTCGCATTAATTGTGAAATGCTCGTTCATGTGCCTATCGCAAACACAGGAGATGGCCTATCAAACCTGGATGAGAACAGCGTGGCCATCACTGTGTCGTTCCTGTTCCTGGCCGCCTTCTCAGCGGCCGTTGTAGGCGCTGCATGATCCTCCTCCAGACAGGCTTGCACCCGCTGCAGATCATACACCACGTGCCATGTACCTGTACGGCACAGCGCGCCTAGAATGGCCGAGTGACAGCCTTCCAATACAACGGAGCTAGATCGCTGCACGCACGCCCAGAACAGACCAGAATGTGCATGACTCCAGTGACCGGAAGTCACGGGCGGACACCACAGCCATCCTCGGTCGTTGGGCCTGCGGTCTGCAAACACCGGCACACCGTGCAAATAATGACCCTTCGCCAAATCACGTATCGTCATCGTCTGCGCCTTTGTCGGCCCGCGCAGATGCCTCCGCCTCTGAGAACGCACCAGAAGCATACCTGCCCTTCAACAGTTTGGTACTGTTCATGGACAGCAACACGGCCATGCTCTGTACATTGGTCATCTGCGTAGCCTCCTCTGCAATGTGAGAGATCAAAGCCGCCAGACGCTGCGCCAGCTCCTCCCGCAAATCTGTGCGTCCGTAGAACACCACCTTCTTGGCGATGCCTACGACCGAGAAAGCCGACGACACCACACCTTCCTCCCGTCCCTGATGCTTCGAAGGTAGTGTTTCTGCAGCTGCTCTCAGCGCAACCAAATCCATCGCAACCCCCATAGAGTCCAATGCCATCCAAGCGATAGCTGCATACCAGCAAAGATCTCCGAGCTCCTCAGCATAGTGCTCGTCATTGTCCGCACCGCTCAGTTCCGCAGCTTCGGTGGATAACCCGACAACCGCATGCAGCAGCCGGGTTGGCGCGTGCAACACCTGCAGGTTGTTGAGTTTGACCAGTCCGCAGATTGTTGTATGCCGCAGCTCCACCTGCGTCAGATCCAAGGATGTGCACTCTTCCTTGCGCTTGCGCGCCAGGTCTGTCTCTCCCTCGTCCAACACGCTGTACGTGTCCAGCAACCCCCAATTGTGCAGAAGCAGCCCCAGAGGAGGTTCTGTACGGGATGCGTTAAGACAGTAATCACTCCACAACGCCGGCGTAAGCGCTGTATGCTGTGTGTAATAGTGTGCAGTACTCATGCCAGTTCGATCGTGTTGAACTTGTCTGCCGCCAGTTTGAGCATGCCTCCATATGCAGCTACAGGCCAGGCACGCCGCAACCACTTCTCCGCGCCGGCGACATCCTTCACCTCAGCCGCCTGCTTCTCCGTGTCATCGTGTCTCTCGTAGCTTACCAGGTAGAGAGGACCTTCTGTGCCGTTTTTCACCTGCAGGTTGTCGCTCACCCGCAGGAAATCATTGCGCCCTGTATTCTTGCCTGTGAAATAGTTGCTCTGCAGCAGCTTGCCAGCCGCTTCCTGCAGCAACGCACGCTCGCAGTCCGGTACTGGTTCCAGGGCCGTGCTCAGGCACTGCTCGAGTTCGTCACCCGATGATGCCAACAGTTTGTTCAACCACTCCGCCGACCGCGCCTTGAGCTCGACGTAAAAATCCGCACCTTTCAAGATGCATGTAATGTCCTTAGGTGCTTCGTGCGGATCGCTGCTGCGATAGCCTCGCACGATCAACTTCCTGCCAGATGTCTGTGCCTGGCGGATGATTTCTTGAATCTGTGTGTCTGTCACGAAAGCAGATTGTCTACTGCGTCCTTGTCTGGCGCCGTGTCCGTGCGCACATCCGCCTGTTCCGCCTGCTGTTCTGAACTGTGCTCCGAAGCTGCTGAAGCCGACAGCAACGTGTCATTTTTGTCACTACCACCTGTCTGAAGTTGAACCAGCAGATCGGCAGCTTCCTGATTGGCTTCTGGCATCGTCTCCTCCTTGGGAGTACCTGCGGCTGCCAACAGAGCGAGCTTGGTGAGAGTGCCGGCCAGAGCCTCGAAATGGGGCATATGGTCTGCAAGCACTTCACGCAACTCCGCTCCGCTCTTGCGCAAGCCCGGGCTGACGTTGTCGACGATGGTCGCTGCAAGGATGTTGGCCACTGGTGCAAGCGCAGAGTTGGCTACCAGCCGCACGGAAGCGTGCTTGGCCAGTGTGGACCACTCTTCTGAAGTTACACTTTGCGCCACTTTCTCAGCGTAGGCCAGCGCCTCATCGGTGCCACGTTCCACCGCCGTGCGCAGTACATCTTTGATGGCGCCGGCGCCCGCGGCTTTGACCAAGTTCTCCAGTCCCACGGGCTGATCCTGCTCCAACTGCATGCCCAGATGCAGCATGAACTCGCTGGCTGTCTTGAGGCCTTCCTGCTCCTCCTCCTGATCCCGTATCTGCCCGATACGGAAACCACCCTTCGGCTTCGCAGTCGTCGGAAACTGCTGTTCCAGAATACGATCAGTGAACACGCCAGACGCGATGCCTGTAAGACCGAGCGCTCCAAGCACTGCCATCAAACCCCAGTCCATCCCGTCGGGAGCGCGGCGCGCGCCGTCCACACTGGCGTGTTTGTGCTGCTGCGCCTCCGCTGCAGCTGCAGCCAGAAACGCCTCCTGCTCATCCCGAAGTCTATTCTGCACGTCCTTCTTGGCCCAGCCCTGGTAGAGGTGATTGACACCCGCATACGCAGCCAGCGCCCCGAGCGGGATACCCACGCCTGCGCCGAGGTAGTCCCAAATACCTGCAGGACCTTCTGTTGACGGTGCACTCGCTGTCGAACTGTCAGGGGACGATTTCGGAACAAGTCCACCCAGCGCATTGATAACAGCTCCGGGAGCTTGCAGGGCGGAAATAAGCGTGGCGGCGGTATCACCTGCCTTCTTGGTCTTGGGGCTGGGATTGACTGTCGGAATGACCATCTCGTCCTCCTCGTTTTCTTCGGGCTCGAGAATCGCCTGACGCTGACGCAGTAATGCTCTCAACAGCCCGGCACCGCCCCCGACAGCTGCACCGCCCAGGAGTGCACGAAGAACGAAATTGGGTTGCAGGCTGGCGAGTTTGATGACGGAGCTCATGTTAGGCGGAAAGGTTTGGTGCGCGGAAATAGAGTCGCACCAGATGAAGGTAAAACAACAACCTGTTCCCGACAACGACCTTTTCCGAGGCCATCAGGTTGTACAGCGGCACTTGCTTGGATCCGGGTATGACGGCGATATTGTCCTTCTGGAACTTGTTCAATCTGCGTACTTCGGAGGGCTTGCCCAGGTCGAAAACCATAACCACATCCTCCCCGGTCTGCACCATTTCAACATCGTCCTTGGCGCGCAGGTAGTCGAATCCCTGCGGCGGCTTGGAGCTCCAAGCCGTAAACAGTTCCTCCGTGTTGTTGCGGCGTTGCGCCGGAGTCTTTGGTTCCGGTTCAGGTTTGTCGGCTACTATCGGGCGTCCTGGTTGCATACACCCGCACGCTTTAGCGTGCTGGCGGCTTTAGTCCAGCCTCGGTTTCGATCTCCCGGCGCATCTGCTTGTACAGATCCGCCTGTGCTGCCAGCCCCTCAGTTTCAGCATCGTCTTCGCGCACGCTGCGGTTGAAGTGCCAGTTGAGACCGCCAAGTGCAGCCCCGCCTGCAGTGCTTGCCAGGAGAGCTGCCGTAAACAGATCGAACAGACCATTGCCGGTCTGACGGGCGGCGCTCATACCACCCACAATAGGTCCAAGAGGACCCGCGGCAGCACCAGCTGCCATTTTCACCCGTCCGAGCAATTCAACCACAGGCGAGGTCAGCTCGTCGAATTTGGGATACCAGCGATCGACATGGGCGAGCTTGTGAAAGAAGATACCCACCGGCGTGTGCTCGATGGCGGCCCGCTTCACAGCGGCCAGCGCCAGCAATGCGTACAGCCTGCCTGAACCGCCATCGCGCATGCCTGCTGACTTGATACTGCAGTCTCGCAGCAAACCGACGTTGGCATTGTTGTCGCGTAGCGCTCTTACAGCGCTCGTACGAAAGGCAGCCCGAAAAATAAGTTGGTGCATGTGCGATTATACGAGCGCGCCTCGTGGCCGTCAACGACGTCCGAAGCCGAGCAAAGCCCCCAAAGCAGCACCGATACCCGCAGGTCCGCTAACGGACCTTGCGTCTTCCGGGTTCAGGAAATTGTACGCCCCCTGCAGCCCCGCGGCTGCCATGCCTCCTAGCCCTGCGCCATATGTGGTCTTGAGCCATGGGTCCTGGGATATCCATCCGGGTACGCTGGCCGAAGTCGCCATGTTGCGCAGCGCCCGGCCTACGCCAAAGGGAGTGACACCGAACAAGTTGAGCTCCGGTCCGCTCCAGGGCTGTAGAACACCTACACCAGGTGTTTGCTTGCGCCGCAGTATGCCTCCGCTGTTCCACGCATTCTCGTCGTAAATGGAGGCCAGCGACTTGGACAGTGCTGGACGTGCGGCGGCGTACTTGTTGCCTTGAATCTCCGGCCCCTGTCCGTTGCCGACCGGGTAGTCGGAGGTGACCAGGTTCAGCTTGCTCAGGTTGCTGGGATCTGCTGCATCTGCGTCCGGTCCGTTTACCTCCACGTGCACGCCGTCGATCTTGTCCTGCGACAAGCGGCGCCTCTTGGCGATCTGCTTGGGTATGTCCTGTATGATGCTGACTGCGCGGTGCATGGTCGTACTTTACGCAGCCTGCGCGAGTTGCGCAACCTGCTGTCCTCCCTGGCTTCTCGCTGCATTGCGCAGATCCTCCATCTTCTGTTTGACCAGTGCGTACAGATCCGGATCGGAATTTTCGATGGCGCGCAGCTGCTTGGCCCGATCACCATCATCTGGGATCTGCAGCAATTTCTTGGCCTCTTCCAAAGCATCCTGCTGACGCTGGGCCGGCGTGAGCGCGACACCACCAGGAGCTCCGCCAGCAGGACCTCCGAGACCTCCGTTGGCTGCACGTGCAGCGTCTTCCTGAATCTTCTGCACGCCCATTTGGATTTCGACATCTTCCCGGGCACGCAGCTTCGCAGCTGCGACCGGATCCTGAATGCCAACTCCGCGGAATGCGAGAGATCGCGGAACTTCCCCGCCTGCCGCCAGCTGCAACATGACGTGTTTCGTCTCGAGATCGTCGATGATACGGGGAGCCGCAGCCCGCACGCTCATACGTTCGCGACCGAGGAAATCCTGACGGGCGTTCACCACCCAGCGCATGTGGATCGTGGCTGCTTCAAGCAGTACGCGCCACTGGTTTTCATACACCCTCAACGCACCTGGCATGGTCTGATAGTTCATCGACCCGCGGTACAGTTCTGCAGGCAGCCCCATGGCATTGAGCATACTATCCTGCTGCCAGGCAATGGACTCTTTTGGCGAGAACTGTTTTCCACTGGCTCCGATTTCCTGCAGTCCGATCGGAAAAGGCATGGCATGCATGTCGAAAGGGTTTTTCCGGTGTGACTTGATCATCATCGAAGCCGCAGCCTTGAACATGCCCATTGGGCCAGCATTGGCATACGTATCCAAAGTAGCCGATCCCAGATTCGGGAACATGACACGCAGTGGCATCATGGCATCCAGACCGAGCGCTTCATCCGTGCGACGGTATACTTCGATCTGGTGCAAGTTGGGAAAATTGGAAAGGATCATCGGCAGACCCCATCCGGCATTGCTGATGCCTGAAATGGTGGGAGCCTTCAGATGATATATTTCATCCACATTGTAGAGATAGTCGGCATCCTCCGCTATGGCCTTCAACATGCTGATGGGAGTCTCGTTCACGTTGTGCAGATCCCCTCGCTTGACTGATGTAAGGAACCACGGATGAAAGCGCTCTACCACCTGACAGCGTCCGGAACGATCTGAGTACTTCAGGAATACATAAGCCGGATCGATTCGGCGCAATGCAATGCGGCTCTTGTCTCGCGCCACGCGGTCCACAAACGCCACCGGGATCTTGCGTCGGTGCTTGGCTTCCCGGTGGGACTTGGTGGGATCATCCACCGTGTACGTCAGTTTGGTGTGGTTGTACGTGGGGTTTACAAACTCGGACACGGATACTTCTGCGTATCCGTTTTCCGTCGGGATAAGCAGGAACCGGTTGAAAGGCTTGTGAATACGCCCAAACCCGTTCCCGTAACAGGCAAAGTCCAGCCCTAGTGCGAACATGTGCTCGTAGGCACGTGCCTCGTACTGCAGCCACTCGCGCAACTCCAACTGTTCTTTTTTGTCTCCGGACTTTTCCTCCGCAAACTCCACTTCGGTGATGAAGTGGCTGATCAGTTTGGCCGCGCCTTGGGCAAACTCAGGACACCTGATGAACAAAAACCTGCACACATCGAACAGACTCCTGAGCGAGTCCGGCAGGATCTGCCAGCTCGGCCGCATGAACGGGTCCCCGAACAGCTCGACCGCGGACGGTTGTGCTTTCTGCGATTTTCCAGGCAGAAACTGGGCGGTCAGGGATGGGTCGAACATACGATGGTGGGTTTTATCAACTGTGCGATCCGCTCTTCAGGAAGTGTATCAAAAACTTCTTCCTTGGAAGGGGTGTCGTCCTGCTCCTCTTCGAGAAAAGTATCAGTGCGCGCCGGGACTGTGGTCTTCGTCATCACCCAGCACGATAAATGACGTAAGCCGTGCGATCAACCCGATACGCAAGGGTGGGAAGGGACACAGGCATACATAGTGTCGACGTCCCAGTTGCAGTTTCCATTGTGTCTCAGCATCCGGTTTTGGGTTGAATGCGGTTTCGGTACCCCAGTTGAACAGCGTCAGCACGCGCATACCATCCAGCTCCTGTTCCAGCACAGTCACCTCCAGTTTCAACTCGCAGGCCGACATGCGCACAATCAACTGCTGTACAGGCAGCTGCGCCAGAGCACTGGCCAGAGTCTGCTCTCTGGAATCCGGTAGCCGCGCTGTTTTGGGTGAGGGTGTCACTTCCGGTATTACAGGTGCGACGGGTACCTGAGTTGTTTCCGCCAGTTCAGGCTCCACAGATGTACCTGAGGTAAGCTCCGCGGCAAGCCCGGCGGTGGCCTGAGAAAGTTTGCGACGCGCGAGTTCCCTCAACGCGATACTTGGAGGAGGTGCGGATACCTGCGGGATATCGGAGGCGTTCATGGTAGTGTCAGGTGCCGTCGGACAGGTGCTTTTGCAAGTGCTTAATGTCAGGCACGGACGCGACCGTCTTTCTGCCGGTTTTTCGTGCTGGTTTGCATCTGCGGTCGGACAGCGCCCGCACGAAAGCCTCTACAGCATCCGAACTGGCTACCAGCCTGCTCTCGTAATAGAACTCCATCACACCCGCCGGGGTGACGGCTACTTCTTCCGTACCCGACAGTCGAAGTAGCCAGCTCTTGTTGCTGTCCGTGGATCCTGACACCCTTATCGGCACCCCGAGCAGTACATGCAGTCTGGCAGCCAGCTTCCATGCGGTCTGCAAATGCGCTGGCTGCCAGGGCGCCGCCATGCCCTGCGCTGGTATGGACAGTGCATGCTTCCATGTCACACCTGCTACACGCAGCAATGCCTGAATCCTGTCCTTTGTCGGACGTCGGCCTTTACGCCAGGCCGAGAGTGTAGCGCGCGGTACGTTAGCACGAAAAACCGCGGCAGGTTTCCCCGCCGCGGTTTCGATAAACGTCACGAGCCGCCTGGTTTCCGCGGCCGTCAGCTTCATGCAGCTGCAGGCTCCGGTGCCAGGATGGCCCGACGCGTCATCAGCGTGGCCATGGTGATGTTCTCGGCCGCCTGTTTGATCTCCTGGCCGCGGCCGGCGAGTTTGGCGGTGGCGGCTTTGACTGCCTCCGGCGTAGCAGCAGCAGAAGTGATGCCGTGGATGAAACCGCGCAGAAGCAAAGACGACGCGCGTTTGACGAGGGTAGGGTCAGGGGTGTTCATGAGGATCGTGGAGTTGGGGGTGAAAAGAATCAAACTCAATCGTCGCCTTCGGCGAAAACGGTGAGGATGTCGCCGGCAGCGAAATCCGTAGTACTGTTGTTTTGCACGAGCACCACACGACTGTTCAGCAGTGTGACGGTGCCGTTGTGCGCCACAGTGGCACCACTGCGCGTAATGCGCAGCGCCCAGCCGGTAGCGGCCACGGTGGTGATGCCGGTGTCCAGCGCGATCCAGCCGCGGGTCACATCTCCGGCAACGGCCGTGTATGCCACTTTCACCGGCACCGACGAAGTGGACACCGTGTCGGTAGCCGAAGGCGTAAGCGTGGTGAAGGTGAGGTCAGGCGTGGAAATCTCGGCGTCCGTCTCATCCGTCAGCGTAGTGTCGGTAACGAACGTGTCCCAGTCCGCCACTTCTGTACCGTCGATCAGCACCAGAGCCGTGTTGTCCGCCATCACTGCGGAGGCGATCACAGCAGCACCCAGATCAGCCAGGTCAGTGCTCGCGGCGAGTGCCGCCGTAAAAGCTGCCAGCAAGGCGGTCACGTTGGCGCCGTCGATGTTTCCGTTGCCGAGAGTAAACGCCACCCCACCAATGGTGAGCTTGTGCAGGGTGCTGCCATTGGGCAGCACCACACCTGATCCGTGGTCCACGCCCAGAATGATGCGCAGGTGTCGGCGGGCTGCAACCACACGGGCAGCGTACAGACCATGTGACGGCTCTGAGTCCTCGACCACCAGTGAACCAGCGTTCACACCGACGCGCACTGCGGCCAGCAGTTCGCTGTCGATACGAGCAGCGGGAATTGTGAAAGATTCGTTTGCGGCGCAGATGCGTGTGTACTTGCGACCAAGGCCAATGGTGCGTGCGAAAGTGGAGCGGAGTGTAAGTGCCATATGCTAAGTCTCGCTTCGTGTTTATAAGCGTCAAGCGCTTTCATCATACGGCATACCCACCACTTTACCGTGCAGGTCTTCGGGGGCTAACCAGTGCAAGTGTCCGGTCTTTGGATTCCTGAACTGCTGGTACAGCCGTCCGTTGGTACCGACGCGCACACCATTCGACATACGCAGATCCACACCGGCACGCGAACTTTCTGGACCCTCAATAGCTGACACGAACCCGAACGAGGAAGGGGATACAGCTTGCATGTCCGCTGTGATGAGGTCGTCACTCCTCAAACCTCCCGGTCCCATTAGTGTTACGCGCCGGGCCTGTCCGAGCTCGTCCAGAGGGTTGATCTGCTCCAAGGGCGTCGCCAGCGGATTCCCCACCAGGTGCTCCTCCACCAACGGAGTCATGAACCCGCTGGTGATGCCTTGCAGATCTTTTCTCTTAGCCGCCAGGTACATCATTTTACGCAACAGATTCTTTCCCCCAAGGGCTACACGCTCAGCCATAAGGTCTGCCGGAGTGTGTATGCGCTTGTACGCAAAGCCGTCTCGGTGGTCAGGATCTGCCACACCACGGTTAAGAGCCAGCGCCTTGCTCGTAGCTGCCAGCAAGCCTTTCACCCCGACGGGGATGTACTTGTCCGGCTGTGCCGAGAACAGCTTGTCATCTTCAGTCTCCATCTGCGTCCTCCTGGTTGAGATCATATTCGGTCAGCACGCTGTAGGTGTCCATGTCCCGAATTTCCATACGGTCAAACACCAGAAGCCGACCTTCAAAATCGGCGGCATTGTCTGGGATGCCAAACGAGGCCATAGGCATGATTGCAGTACCGTTGACATCGTCTGCCAACATTCTGGAGGTCGCCCGTATGATTCGTTCGATCTGCCCCGCCAGCACAGCAACCAACACGCCATCATCAGACCTCAGCGCGTGCACCACGGCGGTGACCGGGTTTTTGAATGCCGATCGGAATACGTCCACGTCTTCAGTGTCTTGAAACACCGAAACCAGCACAGATAGAGGGATGTCGAAAGTCTTTGAGGCTGCGATGCCCGCCTCGAGGTAGAACGTCCTCAATTCTGCATTGTGCGTTTCTGCCAGCAGTAGATTAGCCAAGCGCATGAAAAAGCTCCTCCGCAAAGTCGGTTACATCCAACGTGGTGGATGCGGATTTCAGCAAACACCTGCCCTGTTCGTCCAGACTCGGTGCGAAGTACTCAGGATCGTGCCGCACCAGCAGGGCAAACAAACTAGCCTTCTTGACCGTGCTGGCGTCCTTCATGACTGCCTGCGCCAGGCAGTCCAGATCGGGTGGTACCTCCAGCGCACACGCCATGTCATGCAGTACGTCTGCAGAAACCTCCGCCTGCTTGTCGGCCCACTCTTTCCACGCCTGGTCCCGATACTCGGCCATAGCCTTTTGTACCTCCGGTCTTTGTTCTTCTGGCAGGAGTTTGATAGCATCCACCGCCCAGTTGCGCAGCGCATAGGCCCTGCGTGGCGTAGGATGTCGCACAAATGCGGCGCCATGTCGGTTACGCATGGCCCTCCACCTCTGAATCTGCCTGGTGTCCCCCTCCGCGCGCCGTCCATTGTGGTAATTATTGTACCACTCCAGCCAGCCCAGCGGATCAGTGCTGTGATCGATCCACTCCTCAGGCCACGCCTTCATGCTCGCCAGCCGCGGGCCGTGACGCCCGTACAGCGCATTGTACTCCTCCCGCAAATCGTCAGGAGTGAAGTCCGGAGTAAAGTCCTCCGAAGCCTCTGCTGCGACCTTAACCTGCGCCGGTGTCAGCATGTTGCGGTTGTAGATGTGCTCCAGTACCTGGCCGCGGTCCAGCGCATCGCGTACAGCGGCTGCCTGCACTTCACGGGAAGCATCCGGGATCTGGGCACGCGTAGGGACCAGTTTTCGGTAAGCCTGTCCGAGGGCCTTCGGGTTGTACTGCGCGGCGTTCTTGTTCCAGGTACCTTCTCCCCATAGTGTCTTGAGTTCATCATCCTGTACACCTATGTCACGCAACACAGAGTAAAGATGCGCTCCGGAGTCTGCAGCTCCACCTCCCATGCGTAGCTTGAACTGTGCTGTTTCAGGATCCAGTACCGCCCGCCAAGATACGCCAGTGCCGGGCTTCACATTGGCGTGCACTTCCACCTGTCCGTTGGACATGTGTCGTCCGTACAATCCTGGAAGCAGTCTGGCTTGGTAAATGGCCATGTACGAAGACCCGTTGTGCGTGAAGGTGCCTCGGTCCGACATGACCGGTACACGGGTCACGGTGAAATTGGGAAGCATGTCCAGAAGCTTGCCATCTTTGTCCAGCAAGTGCACATCTCCACGCAAGCGCCTGGTGACGAATTTGTCCTCGAGCAGCGCCTGTTTGTGTTTGGCAGGATCGTATGGAGTCTCAGGTTCATACTCGAGATTGTGCAGTTCCGCGCGCAGCCCGTTGTGCTCAAAAGGAAACAGATTCGCTGTGGCCGTCTTGACCTTCTCGAAAATGTCCCCGCGCCACGCCGCAAAGTCCTCCGGCTCCCTGAGCTGGACACCTGCTGGCTTGACTATAATGGGTTCTGGATCTGGCATCTTGGCAAAGCATAGCTAAAAGAAAGCGGCCTGTCCAGTTCTCGCACCAGACAGGCCGCTCCCAGACTCAGTAGGGAACTACGATCACAGATTCGCGCATACAAATATGGGTAGTGTTACGTGCAATGCGCGGACGCACGAAAGGTACCGTCGAAGGAAAGGGCGTACCGTGTATGTGCCAGGTTGCATCCAATTGCTCCCAACACACCTGGGACTGGGCATCCACCTTTCTCTGCCAGAAAGGTAGCCGCACCTCGGCCTCTCCCATCTCGTACTTCCCTTCAGCGAGCAGATATGCGACATGGGATATCACCGAGGAGGATACACTGCGAATGCAGTTGCCGTCACGCAACTGCACCGATCCCGGAAGCTGTCTAGACTCGAATACGCACTGCATATGACTGCCTGCATCATCCAGCCTGGCTATGTCCGCGTCCGCTAGCCAGCCTTCCAGGACGCTCAGCACCAGTTCTTGTTCTGTGCGCCTCCACTCTCCCGACGACGGAAGCCATCCGGGAAACAGTGTGGAGCTCCACACGCCGGCCATATTACGATCCCACACCACGCACTCTGGCACGTGATAGATGAGACACTCACGCATCTGGTACCTCCTTGCGCGCACCTTGTTGTCCCAGCCGGATCAGTACAGTACCGAGTAACAGCGTCACAATTGTACTGGAGAGTGACCAGTCTCTGTCCAGCAAGGAGAGAATCCACATGGGCAGCGGGTGCAGCGTAGCCACCAACAGCATAAACGACAGTATGCTTGCAGTGCTGGGTTTTACCGGACGCCACAACAGCAGCAGCCAGGAAGTCATGCACATGGACGTTAGTCTGGGACTGACCAGTACGGTCAGTGCGACACTCACCGGAACCAGGCCGTATACGGCCGTCCAGGTAGTCAGGCGCAACCACATTACCAATGACGGACTTGCCAGCGCAGCAGCCAGCTTGTCCCCTCTTGTATCAATACAGGCCAGAACTTCTGCGTCCGGCCTTTGGGGGTTATTTAAAACTCCCATCAACAGTTTATAACACGCAGACGACGGTTATAGCTTGATCACCGTCACTTCGCGTCTGGAAGGGTCGATCGACCTCACCACGAAGGCGCCATTCGGCATCAACGCCTTGCCCTCCTCAAGCTCGGGGAGCAGGTCGATCTGATTCAGCACGATGACTGCATCCTGCAGTGTGAACCGCTTGGCGTTGCTCTGCGATGTGGGGTAGTCCATCACCTGCAGAGAGCCCTGCTCGTCATCAGACACCTTCACCACCAGACCCTCTGGGGAGTTCTTGCGGTCCATGATGGAGGTCTCGAGATCTGTTAGCAGGTCCACTCGGTGGATGCGGGCGGCTGCGTTGACACCGTGCACCCGCCAGATGAAAGCCATTTTCTCTCCGCGACGGTGCAATGGTACGATACGCTCATCATCTCCCACGGCCTGCAGCAGCACCTCCCTCGTCATTTTCATGCTGCGGGTGTCTCCAGCCTCGTTGATCACGCCGGTCAGCAGGCTTTTCTCCAAGTCGTGCGCGCCGGTAGTCATGTCGACAACCTCGCGTGGCACGTCCAGATGACGGCAAAAAACAAACGAATCAGACTTGGGGTTTTTGCGAGTGAGCTTGCTCATGATTGGCATGCTGGCGCGCGCAAGGGGTTAGGCAAGTTGTTTTTTTTCCTGTGAAGTATGTGCTCAATAACCTCGGCCTGACCAACGCCGCTGCACACCGGGCAGGATTCCACGTGATACACGGCGCCGGCGACAAAACGAAACTTATCCCCCGCATCCACACCCGGAGTCGCCCTGGCTATGGTACGCTTGCAGCGTATGCAGACTATGGTGGCGTGGTTGGGTGTGTACGACTTCTGACAACTGAAACACACGTCGTCCATAAACTGCAGAACAGACGACTTGCGTCTGGGCATGTCGGCTTTTTGTCTGGTTTTGCCACAAGCGCATACCAGCTTGGAGGCCATGGCCAGAGAAGCGTCCACCGCCGGCTGCAGAGGGGGCATGCGACGGCAAAGCTCCACATACTCCCTCAGCAGCCTGTTGTCCTGTTCGTCGTTGTTCATGCCAGTTACTTGGTGTTCATCAGTTTCTCTATGTACGCGTGCTTGTCCTGATCCGGAACCTGCGTCGCGTAATAAATGACCTCTTCCAGTTTGTGTTCGGCTATGGCGCGCAGCATGTCCACACGTTCTGCATCAACACGCTCAATACCCCCTATCAGGCGCATGGGCGCTGCCCGTTCCGGGGGGATGGAGTGCAGTACGCCCTGCTTCGCCCAGGCGTTGATACGTGCCCTTACAGTAGCTTCTGCTAGGCCTATTTCATCGGCCAGCCTAGCCAGCTCGATATCCCAGTAACCGTCCGCGGACGGCATACCAAACCTGCGCAGTACAGCCATCATGTCTGTGAGCTTCGGATCATCAATGTCATTGGTGCGTTTGAGACTCCATAGCTTCGTCTCTGCCTTGGAGCGCTCGATAACCTGCGCGCCGGACAACACCTGCAGAATGGCCGACATTCTGGGTGCTTTGAGTCCGGACTGTTTGGCAATATCCTCATGCGACGCCTGAAGCACTCCGGAGGACCCTGCCATGCGCTTGATTGCAGTGTATACCTGCGCCACTTCGGCGAACGTAGGACTGCTCAAACTGATGAGAAAACGGTGCGTACGCACAGACTCCGGGTCGTAGTAGGTATGGCACAGGGTGTACTTGCCGTCACGTCCTCCGCGTCCGTCTTCCTGACTCTGAGCTTCCATGCTACCTGCGATGTCCCTGTGAATGACCAGCCGTACATTGGAATTATGCGTCACGATGAAATTATCAGTGACGTATAATCCGTCTGCATTGGCTACAGTAATACAGCGCATTTTCTTCGTGCCTGCTTCTTCGACGGATGTAATAGCTCTCGTCGGCATATACTTCACTTTAGGCCTGTACTGCGCAGCTTTGCGCTCCCTCCTGAAAGGGGCAATAGAAGGATCCAACCGTATGCATATGTAGAAGGCAGAGTTCTTTACCTGACACGTGGCTATACCTCCAAGACTCTGCACCAGCTCTACCACACCGTCGCGCAGCTTTTTTGAAACAGTCACATACACCAGCGTGTTAAACGAAGGAGCAGCTACGTGCCCGTCTGTGTCCAACAGCCCTTGAAGCAGAGACACCCTGTCCTGCACGCTGGCTCTCAGATACATGTCCGGAATGAATTTTGATGAGGATCTGCATCCTTTCAAACCAAGTTCTTTCAGATGCGCCCAGAGAGGATGCGCTCCTCCTTTACGCTCGGCAGTCAAACCATATGTCCCGTTTCCGTAGTACTTTAGCACAGAACCTTTTGGGACGACCTGTCTCAGCAAAGGAATCATATCACCTTCTCGAGAAGCAAATGTAGCGGAGCCTATAATACTACCATCACCGAGAAGCAGTCCCATAAGGTACGGATTCACAGGCAGACTGACAGCCGCATAGTTCACAGGCGCTATCATGGGCACAAACCATTTCAGATTACCGCTAGTATCAACCAGATCATGCCTGATATCCTTAAGCCGCAAAACTGAAAACCCCTTACCGCGATATTTCTCTTTCGGAGTTCTGACCGCCCATCTGTGATCGTCCGCACATTCCGTACCGGTACCATCACTGAATACAACGCGAAAAGACGGCAAAACTCCCCGCTCTGATATAGCCACGATACTTGTAGGTTTGCCGTCAGATCCTATAACAGCATCCCCCACACACAGGCGGCCCATTTCAACCCAACCCTGCGGAGTCAGCACTTTCGCCGAGTATGGCTGGGCTTTGTCCACCCCCATGCCAAACGCGTTGGTAGCCACCATGATGGTATCCTCCGTCATGAACCTGTCCTGAATATGAGACCTGTTGGACTTGGTCATACCCCCGTGATAATACAGCACTTCCCTTCCCAGCATGTCCCGCAGCTCCGCACATGTGGTCTCGACCCTGTCGCGCGAAGCGCAGTAGATCAAAGCCGAGCCGTCCCGGTGACGTTCCAAAAGCCCCACCATACCTACCAGCCCAGGGTAGTTGGAAGACCTCAGGTCCAGGTTTTCTCGACGCGGGTAATGCAGTACCTTGAGCGCGTTCGGAATACACATGACCCGGCGCACATCCTCCTCCACTTTAGGAGGACAGGTCGCAGTAAGCGCCAGTACCACCTTCGGATTGACCGCGGTGATAAAATCCCCGATGACACAGTAAGCTGATCTGAACGTGTCCGACCAACTCGACAAACAGTGGCAATTGTGTACCAGCGCCGCATGGTGCGTATCATAGGCACATCCCCTGCCAGACACCTTGGAGAACACGAAGAAGTTGTGATTATCCTCCACCTCTATGTCATAAAGGCTCTCGTTGGCTGCTCCTTCGTCCGTAACTTTTTCCACTTTGAACAAAGCCGTGGAAAATCTGTCATCCCACGAATACGGAGCAGTAGTCTGATTTGACTCCGTTATACCGAATTTGTACAGGAACTCAGGCCTGATGTACGGCCTCACCAGTTCGTACACCTTGCGAGCATGCGCCACTCCGATCCTTATGTACCAGCCTTTGCTGAAGGCACGTTTCGAGCGGATGCCGAATCTTGAACGCAACATGCGCTGCAGCGCAGCTACTCCCCTTTCGGAAAAACCTTCCGTGTGCAGGCATATTCCGCCGCCGGAGTAGGACCCGTCATCCATGACCCAGATAGCCAAAGCCCGAGCATCCGCCATCTTACACATCCATGACGGTACTCCGTCTTTTTTGACCCATCGGCCTCCTGGACCTATGTGACCTGGAAGCTGAAACACAGCCGATCTACCGACTACTGCTGGCTTGCCGCTAAAACCGTTGCACTCTACATCCGTACAGTTGCCTCCAAGCATGCTGGTCTTCCACCTGCAGTACGCCTCTTGCCGAATTCCGTGCGTCCAACGCACGCGATACGACTTGGTACGAGATCCGGTACACCCCAAACCACCATCCCCGAAATAAGATCCTATAACTAATTGCAGTTGGTCCGGGTTCAGGCCTCTGAGTTCCTGTCCTCCGAAAGCTTTACAGCTCACTGCACTTCCAGCTTTAAGGTTCTTGGCTTTGATTTCCTGAGTGCCGGAGAACCACACATGGTCCGCAGTACACCTGATCGTCCCTTTGCCTACCAGCTTGACGCTCACCATACGTTTACCGTTAGGGGGTCGCTTCCAGGTACGAAGTACACGTTTACACTCCAAGAAACCAGCAGCGTTACGCGACCATACGCGCGGTGCCCCTTGACCAGATTCCAGTGACTCGTGAATGTCATGCAGTGTTCTGTGGCCGAACTCTGTAGCCACACAAAAGTCTCCTGGAAAGCACTCGTCTAGGACGACCATGTCCGGAGCACGCTGACGCATGACTGTCATAAAGTCCTCCCGCCGCAGGCGCTCCGGAGCCACGTATAAAAGATCCAGGTCTCCCTGTACCCACGAGCGCAATGTCTCGCTGTTTAGAGCGTCGCTCGTGTGCGAGGACATTGCGCCGGAGCGCACGCCCTTGAGTACCTGCGCCTGGTTCTGGTCCCGTATAAGGCTGATCAGCGGAGAAAACACGATGGTCTTCCACCCCAACGCCAGAGTGGCACTGACAAACACGGCTGTCTTGCCTGTGGATGTGGGCAGCACTACCAGTGCGTCCTGACCGGCCAGCACCGCCGAAACCGCTTTGTCCTGACCCGGCCTCAAAGAATTGTAGCCCAGTCGCTTGAGCACCGAGGGCAATGCCAGGCTGCCACGCTGCAGTTGTTCCAGATTCACCTGTTGCGGACGATTGGAGTATCGGGCTCCTGTCGGGATATCTGTCATATGGCCGGAGTCTTGTAGAGCACCTCGCACAGTTGCAACCACATTATCAGAGCCTCGTGCATATTCCCAAAGGGCTTTTGAGACTGAAAGAACAGACGGCGCATCCGACCAGTAGTCCAACCGCATCGGTCGGCGTACGTCATGATTGCTGGAGAGTTGCACTGCTCCACCGGGTCAATGACTTTGCACATGTCGCTGTTCGAGAACATGCTCAACCAGGTCGGTGCAGTACCACCTCCCTGCCAGAGGTGGTATTGGTACAACAGTCTTCCCGCCACACCTCGCGCATGGGGTACAAACACCTGGTGAGTGTCACGCAGTCCGCTTAGCAGCTGTGCCAGGTGTCGTACGGTAGAAATGCCTTCCAGCACACCCCTATCACACACCACTTTCCCGGACGCATCACGCACAGCTGACCATACACACACAGGCTTGTCGAAGTCAGGTAGTACGGACATGGGCCACAATTCATCATCCTCCGTGTCGGCTGGACACAGCGTTACAAAAGCTATTGGTCGGTTGATGATCATCGCCGCAAACCGTAGACGAACGACTTCTGGAATGACGTACGCAGCCGCACAAAACGAAAGTCAGGCCAGTTGTCATGGCCTGTCAGCACCTGCTGATACCACGACCTGGACGAAGCCTTTTTCAATTCTGAAACGCGCAACAGCATATAGTCCGACGCACCGAACAACTGCTTGCCTGAATCCTGCCTTTGCGCCTGACACACATGCAATATGTCGTAGCGCTCCAGGCCGCGTCCTTCTGCCACGCTACCCTTCCGGGTCATGAACTCCAGCACTTCATAGATGCAGAAGTCGGTCGGGTCGTACGCTTGTTTTTCCAAATCCTCCTCGGTGTTCAAGGGGGCCAGCACGTCCGCTATCTCTGCCCTCGGCACAGCCTGCTTGCTTGGAGCATACACTTTCATATCCACCGATTCAGGCAGACCTGCCCCTGAATACATCAAGGCTTCAAACCACAGAAATTTTTGTCCCACCCTGGTCACGCGAGTATGTACACCCATTCACGTTCGTCTACCACCCCTAGCCCTTTGAACCCCACATTGCGCGGCCCGGTAACAGACACCAGAACAGGCACCTTGAGTGTCTTGTCGCACGACACCAACAACCCCTCGCTGGTGTTCTCAAACATGCGACCGTACCGGTCGCGCAAGGCGCGCAGATCGGGTTTGCACGCGGTATCGATCCAAAAGTATATACCAGGTACCCAGGCCACGTTACGCCATGGAATCAAAGCACCTCGTGCATCGCTGTACAGAGCATTGAAATGCTCTTCCCCCATGTCTCTTCGGGACATGGGGTATCTGCCAGGAAGCTGCATATGCTTCCATACAATGCGCATCAGCTCAGACTCCTGCATTTTGCTGTGCCAGCACGTCCTGGATCAGAGACACATATCCATTGATCCGCAGATCCTTCCCAAGCTGAGTAATGAGATCAGGACGGTCTTGCAGCTGCCGGTCAAATATGTCCGGGTCCACGGCACGCAGCCCTAGCTCGGCACACGTAACCAAACCATCCTCTTTACCAACTTTCACGCCGAGCAGTCCGTTTTCGTGCAGCAACTCCGCCAGACCAGCGGCATAGCTCAGAGGACGGTCCAGGTATGTGGGTGTGTCCCTTCCTGCATGATCCATGCGCAGCTGCCATTTGACTTTACGCTCGCTTACCCCGTGCGACTGCTTGGAGACACGCGACCGTATGATGCGTCCGGTCACTTTCTTCGTCACAGGATCCGTGGAGTTTTCAGTCGAAGTAACCACCACTGTAAGCGCCGCCAGACCATCCAAAGCACTTCCGCCTATCTTGGCAAACGACTCCAGACGCTGATTCGCCTCGCTCATGTTCTGCATCCGCTGCGCTGCCTGCCTGTTGAATGTCACCTTCTCGGTGCGGTGATGCACTACGAACAGCAGCACTCCGTACATTTCACAGAATGCCTGCAGCCACCTGGCCAGCTGGTGTGCATTCTGTGCATGTGCCATCTTTGAACCCTCCCCAATCTCCAATGCCGCCTCCTTCATGAAGGCGTCCCATTCAATGGCGCCCATGCTTTCCGCCTCGGACAACAGTCTGGAGTACGGGTCTATCGCACCCAGCAGAGGTATGTTGCGAGGGACCCCGGCTTCTCTCCAGGCTCTGGCCCAGCTGCGCAGCTTTGGTATAAGCTGTACCACAGACTGACATACCTCGATCTGCAACACCTGCATCAGTTTCAAGGCCTTGGCCGGATCGTGATGCATGCAACGCAGCATGCGGTTTGGATCCATCATCTTGTCCTTACCTTCACACGCCAGATACAAAGCCGGCGTGTTGTAAGTAGCCATGATATGCCCCATGTCACAAATGGCCCTGGTGCTCTTGCCGCAGGACATGTCACCCACAAACTGCACCACACCTGTAGACGGGTATCCTTTGCGATCCGCCTGCCACTGAGGCAGTAGATGCGGCATGTCCAGCGTATTAAGCTGCAGGTTGAGCGCCGGGAGGTAGGAGGCTGGACGCGGGTTTTTGATACGTCTGTTTGCCTCTGTGATCAGCTGTGCCTGTACTGTTCTGGCCGTCGCCGCTGCCTCTGGTCCGAAGATGTCGAACGCCGCGGCCGGACGCGGTGGTGCCTGTGCCTCCGGCGCTGCTTTGCTGCCGGCTTTGCTTTTCTTCGCTGTTGTTTTCTTCTTTGCCATGACGTGGGTTGGACCGGCGGGCTGTGCACCCGCCGGTCCATTTCCTCCGAATTACTGCTGTCCCAGTTGCTGTGTCAGTTCCGCGATCCTCTGAATCGCTGTCGCGAGCTGATCTTGTGGTATCGATCCACTGGTTACGCGGGTGCGAAGACCTTCGTACTCTGCGACCAATGCCGCCTTGTCCGCGATGCCGCCAGAGACAGAGCCCACGACATCTGCCAGCGGTTTCCATTCCGAACCGGCGACATCTGCACGCATGCAGGACACGTTACCGGAAGGCGGATTGGCCTTGAGCTGGCTCAGCAAGGATGGCTGAGGCTGAACTTGCCGGTCAATCGACACCCAGAACGGAGGGTCTTCAGCTGGAGGTGCTGCCGGAGGCGGGGGTGCTGCCGGAGGCGGGGGTGCTGCCGGAGGCGGGGGTGCTGCCGGAGGCGGCGATGCAGCGGCGAGCGCAGCAGCTGGAGACAAGTCCACGTGTCCCGTTGTAGGGGAAGGGGTACCAAAAGCAGGTGCACCACCAGCAAAGGCAGGTGCGCCACCAAAGGCAGGTGCACCACCAGCAAAGGCAGGTGCAGCAGGTGCGCCACCAGCAAAGGCAGGTGCGCCACCAAAGGCAGGTGCAGCAGGTGCACCACCAGCAAAGGCAGGTGCAGCAGGTGCGCC
>ERZ724505.57-NODE-57-length-67326-cov-10.028824_pt1 | contig 67326 bp, 69 predicted proteins | sample MGYA00376038_ERZ724505 | MGnify/ENA primary metagenome ERZ724505 (study PRJEB28724, sample SAMN07190884) | wastewater metagenome | isolation source: effluent of sewage treatment plant in Hong Hong | place: Hong Kong | collected 2016-03-17 ... | reverse complement strand
ATAAACGTTGCAGGTATTTACAACAGTAGCCCCACGGAGGATCGAACTCCGATTACGAGTGTGAAAAACTCGCGTCCTAGCCATTAGACGATAGGGCCATATGACGGGTGCCCATCTCCCGCTTTGGGGCAGTCCTGTCGGGAGGATTTGAACCTCCGACCCTTCGCGTATCAGACGAATGCTCTAACCGGGCTGAGCTACGACAGGAGGAGGGGAGGCAAGCGCTGTCGGGTCTAAGATAGCGAAGGATGTTATTCCCTGCACAAACGACGACGACCGCCTCCCCATGAAGGAACCGCATGACTCTTACGGCTGGCTCCCTAGTGGTAACTGAGGGAATCGAACCCCCGCACTCCGGGCTTCAACCGGACGCTCTACCTACTGAGCTAAGTTACCTTAGTTGCGAGCGAGGGACTACCAATACCCCCATCTCTCATCTCACGGATGATGGCTCTACAATGGTATTTGAGCTAATTCGCAGTGGAGCTAGTGGGATTCGAACCCACGACCTCTTGCGAGCCATGCAAGCGCTCTCCCACTGAGCTACAGCCCCTAGGTAGCCGATATTGTAAGGCGTCGGCCACGCAGCGCCTAGTTGTCGTTTGGCAGTCAACTATTGCCTACTACTAAAGCGGAAGGAACAGGGGTCGAACCTGCAAGGGCTGTGAACCTCGGCGGTTTTCGAAACCGCTGCCGTCGCCAGCTATCGGCTAGTCCTTCCTTCTTGGACGGGGCTTAGGTGGCTTTTGGCCTACCGGCTCATCCGGAATAACCTCTACTACGTGCTTCGAAAAGTACGTGTGTCCCCGGGAGATAAAGTACGGCTGCTTGACGACCTGATCGACAAGTTCGTCTGTCGTCCAGTCAGGGACATCAATCGTCTGGCCGTTTGTTAGTTCTACCTTAGGCATACGGAAACGGGAGGATTCGAACCTCCGGTGGTTTTTAGCCACACACGCTTTCCAAGCGTGCGCATTAAGCCGCTCTGCCACGTTTCCAGAGCGTAGGAGTGTTTCATGAAGAAGCTATCGCGCTGACCCGTTCTTGGCTCTCCCAAGACACCATGCTCCTACGCAAACGGAGAGTGAGGGATTCGAACCCCCGGTGGTGTGACCCACGTCTGCTTTCAAGGCAGGTGCATTAAACCGGACTCTGCCAACTCTCCTAGACGATGTAGACGGGTGTGTAGAGCGGTACCAAGGGGTAAAGCTCAATCACGTCGTCTACGTGCATACGGATGCAGCCGTGTGATGCTGCTGTGCCGATGGAGTGGTCAGCGGCGGTGCCGTGAATCCCAACGCCATCTTCCGTAAGCTTAAGAAATCTCGCTTTGATTGGGTTAGCCGGGTCGCCGCCAGGGATTACCTTACCGCGATCCTCAGGCTTGACCCAATCAGAATTGGGCATTCTCCACTCAGGGTTCTTTGCCCGCGCAGTAACGACGAAAAGCCCTCGCGGAGTCTCGTAGCCAGCAGCGCCCACGGCAATTTTGTACCGGGCAACGCGCTTGGGCGTCAGAGTCAGCGGGGCACGCTTGTATAGATCAAGCGTGAAGTTTTCGCGGTCAACTGCGATAAAACGTGTTAACGGTCTAGGAAGTGCCATAGCACTTATTACTATCCGCGTTAGCTCCCAGAGTAGGACTCGAACCTACAACCATTCGGTTTCAAGCTGGCGAGGTAGGATTCGAACCTACAACCATCACCTTAACAGGGTGCTGCGCTGCCATTGCGCCACTCGCCAAAGTTACAACACCCGCCTCGATTTCTGCATGACAATTCTTACACACAAGAACACACTTGGCGGCTTCTTCACGCATTGCCTTTAACGATCTACAGAACCCTCTACTTGAGAGTCCAAAGGACTTCTTAGAGGGGTCAAGATGGTGAAAGTCTAATGCACCAACATATTTAGAGTATCCACAGATTATGCACTTTCCGCCCGCCTCGTTTACAAGCTGTTCTCTTCTACGTCGTCGCGCGTTGATTACAGCTTCAACCTGACAGGGGGCGCACCGTACGCGGTACCCATTTTTCATTCTCTTATCCTTAGAAACATGAACACGACTTTTCCCGTGCTTTTTACACTCTATAGTTCCGTGCTTTCTAAGCCGTTCGATTGAGTCTTCCATACTAATTAGACTCGCGTGGTTAGCAAAACTTAGTAACCACTAAGTACCCCCGGTAGGATTCGAACCTACGACTATCCGGTTAAGAGCCGGTTACTCTGGCCTGACTGAGTTACGGAGGCAAGTTGGTGGACGCGGAAGGAGTCGAACCCTCACTTCCTTGATTACCCTTCCCTACTTTGTGCGCACGCCATAGGGTACTCTCACCAAGTTTCATGACCACCCGAGCCATTCTAGGGGAATGCCTTGCGGTCTGCGTCCCAGCGGAAGGTGGGGGATTCGAACCCCCGGTACTGTTTAGGTACGCCGGTTTAGCAAACCGGTACATTCGGCCTCTCTGTCAACCTTCCGGGCAGCCTGATTTATCGGGCCTTATCAGGCTTAATGCGACCGTTCGGGTACCCGTCCCGTACTAAGTCACAAAGAGGCGTCGGTCGGAGTCGAACCGACTTGAAATCGTTTTGCAGACGAAAGGCTGGCCGTTCACCCACGACGCCTAAAAGGTGCAGCCCATAGCGTTACCTCAAATAGAATACTATGGGCCTAGTATGGCTTTCGCAAGTGGCACCATACCTTGAGCGCATTGCAGCCACAGTGGAGGCGGGGGGAATCGAACCCCCGTCTTTGACTGATTATCGTACCGAACTTCTTAGCAGCTTAGACCTTATCGCGGTCAACGACCAACAACCAATTGCGCAAACCTCAGGGTTCTTCGGTTTGTTATGTATTTTCTACTTTCTGTTGACAGGCAGTAGACGCCCCGCACCTACTTAGAGGTTTAGACTAAGCGGTGACAAGAGCCGCAGCCTCAGCCGTAATGGCCTCAGCCTCAGCAACGATATCAAAATCGCCAATTATGTGTTGTTAACGGTAGGCCGTTACCCGCTGCGTCGGTGCGACTCTCGTTTAGCCAAATCGAGTCCTGTCGCCCCCGTATTTGGCAGATACAAGGTTGCCGCTGAATCCGCACCCCGTAGAGTCCTGACTATCGCCACGACTAAGTACGTATTCAGTTATGTACCTGCCAAGTGACCATGGCTGGATTCGAACCAGCGACCTCTTGGTTGTCACCCAAGCGCTCTCCCACTGAGCTACACGGTCAATTAAGGGAGAAAATCGTAAAGAGTGTATTTTAGCGCTCTGCCAATTGAGCTACAATCCCCGTGAGGGAACTGATGGGACTCGAACCCATAACCTCTCGCTTAATGAGGCGAAGTAACTCTTCAACTCACTTCCCTTAGTGGACCTGACGGGACTCGAACCCGTAACCTCCGGATTGCAAAACCGGCGCTCTCCCAATTAGAGCTACAAGCCCATATGAGAGCTAAGCGTGCTGTCGCTGCACGGCTCTCGACCTAGCGTTTCCCGACACCCATTACGGGCCTATTCGGAGGCGACTGGACGTTTAAGTAGACACTGAGGGACTCGAACCCCCGACCCCCTGCTTGTAAGGCAGATGCTCTCCCAACTGAGCTAAGTGTCCGGGCGCACACACGTAGGAAGCCCCTCTAATCCGGAGTCTAACCGGCTGGCATGTGTGCATGGAGGGGATAGCAGGAGTCAAACCATACTTCTCCGAGTGTTCACCCCGGCGCATTACCCAATGCTATATCCCCATAATGCAGAGAAAACCGAATTCAGTATGAATTGCTCGACCTGACAGGCCGAGGGGTCGCCATGACCCAAAATTCCCCATGGACGGGGAATGTAGGAATCGAACCTAACGAAGTAACTGATTTACTCACTTCTGCATAGCGGGAGTACAAGGAGTCGAACCTTGCTGTTATTTCCATGAGTTTTGGAGACTCATCGCCGCCCAGCGGCACACTCCCCATATGTACGTTCGCGGTGACAGTTAGCGCAGACTACATCACACTTAGCAATTTCTTCTGTCAAGCGCTTCCAACTGTTTCCCAAAAGCCGACCGATATTGGCTGACTTTTTATCTGGTTCGCGGTGGTCGAACTCCATTACGTAAAACGGATATTGAACACCACAGTCCATGCAAGGAACATCTTTTTGCGCACGTACAAACGCAAGCTTCTCTTCCTTGGCTTTTTGATTACGAGCAATATACTGGTCCTTATTTTGCCGATAATGCTTTCGGCGGGCCTCTCTTGCTCGTTCGTCTAGCGGATTCTTGTAAGCCACACCGCTTAAGTGGCCGACTCCAAACTCTTTGTAGTATTTGGAGGCGATAGCCAGCCCGAGGGGATTCGAACCCCCGATTTCCACCGTGACAGGGTGGCGGATTAGACCGCTATCCTACGGGCCGTAGTATTAGGGAGAAAAACGAGTACGGTAATTTGGTTTCGTTATGAGCGAAGTAACCGTGTCTCTCACTTCCCTAGAGCCAGCATCCGGAATCGAACCGGATTCTCACGGGTACGAACCGTGTACATCACCATTTATGCTTTGCTGGCAGATGCAGGGAGTGGGCAATAGAAAGGGTCCGAACAGTCTATGTATGCCAGCCCGTGTCGGCCACGGTTAAGTCACCCCTGCAAAGCCGACACCGAGAATCGAACTCGGGATACACCCGTACCAAGGGTGTGTGATACCACTTACACTATATCGGCAAATCGTGGAGAAAAACAGGGGCGGTGTTTCTTTTCCAATAAACGAAGTAACCGCATCCTTCACTTCCACTATCGGGACAGAAGGATTCGAACCTTCGACCCCTCGCTCCCAAAGCGAGTGCGCTGACCAGACTGCGCTATGCCCCGTTATAGCCTAGGCGCTCACCGTGTTCGCGTATGCGGTGGCAATTTGAACATAGTAGATCGCACTTGGCAATTTCATCAATAACCCTTTGTCGTCCTGCATTGATTAGCAGGGTCGCAACAGCGCCAAGTTTTTCAGCAGGATCACGATGATGATATTCCATTACGTATGGAGGCCACGTCAGATTACAGTCTACGCAAGGGGCGCTCTTTTGCTCGCAAAGCCAAGCGTAATTCCTTTTACGCTGTTCTTTACTTCGTTGACGTATGAGCGTTTTGTTTTTGTGATACGACCTACGTTGCGCTTCGCGTTGCTTAGACTTATCTTTGTAAGGCACATACCTTACGTGTCAGGTTTCAACTAAAAGTCAGCACGACAGGATTTGAACCTGCGACAACTCGCCTCCCAGACGAGGACTCTACCAGACTGAGCTACATGCTGTTTTAGTACGCCGGGAGGGATTCGAACCCTCAAACCGTCTATAGGTAGCGGGGTTTAAGCCCGCCGCGTATACCGTTCCGCCACCAGCGCAAGAAGAAAAAGTGCGGGAGGGATTGCCTACCCTCAACGTACCACCACAAGCCGGTTTTAAATAGCGTATGGGTACGAGCTATCCGTTACTGCTAGGTATTCCTTCGACACACTCGCTAAAGTGGCTGGCCCTCAGTCACTTGACCGTCAGGCACTTAGGGAACCGGACACCGGATTAGGCCGCTTCTGGCGACAGCCTTATTCTCCGAACCGCGATGGAAGGAGCTACCTCCCAAGTCTGGATAGGAGGATTCGAACCTCCGACCTCCTGAATCCGAATCAGGCGCGCTACCAAGCTGCGCTATACCCAGAAGATGCCGGATTGAGTTTGAGCCAATACCGGCAAGGGTGAATGACGGGATTCGAACCCGCAACCGTCCGGACCACAACCGGAAGCTCTACCGTTGAGCTACACCCACCATGCAATGAATAGGGTATATGATTGTATACCCTAAGTACGCCCGGAGGGAATCGAACCCCCACTCACTTAAGAACAGGTACCTAAAACCTGCGCGTCTACCAATTTCGCCACGGGCGCAAGAATTTGGCGAAGCATTGAGCTTTCAACGCTATGCGTAGTGACCACCGTAGCGCGCCTACGTATCACACCTTAGGACTGCTTCGCCGGTACCGGCTCGGCTGCCGCTATCACTTCGCCAAGTGCGACAAACAGGATTCGAACCTGCACGACCTTTCGATCACTAGCCCCTCAAGCTAGCGTGTCTACCATTCCACCACTGTCGCAAGTGCCGCCCCGTCCTGTCTCCGGGGAAGCGCAATATAATGTCCCAATGGCAAGCAGTAGACAGGACCGCGTGACATGTTTGTGGTCTACCCTAAGTAACCAACTGGCATCGCTCTAGCACTTCTAGGGAGCGTTAGTGCAGGGAGAAGGATTCGAACCTTCGAACTCGGAGAGGACGGTTTTACAGACCGCTCGCTTTGACCGCTTGCATATCCCTGCAAAGGATTCCCAGGGCACCTACGTCGGGCGCGACCCATCATTTCTGATGATTTCAGAAAGTCAACTTCCTGCACGTTTGCGCCTACTCGCAAGGTGCCGGTTCGCAGTATGGTTACTGCTGCCGTAGGAGTTGGACCCCTGGGTTGGAAGCTTGAGTATGTCAGGCGCTTCCGTGCCTGTCCCTACAGTCTAGCAAACCTTCGAAGATTGTCAAGCAATCTCTTCAAGTCTGTTTGACTAGCGCCCCTGGAAGGATTCGAACCCTCGACCTCGCGGGTAGAAACCGCTTGCTCTAAGTCCACTGAGCTACAGGGGCCAGACTGATTGATTTATATGTTATGTGGCTCAATCTAACCACAAAAAAGGCCACTTCTCTGAGTGGCCCTTGTACGTGTGTCCCACTACGGGTGGGATGTGTACAAGGGTTTAGCGCAGGGTCGCCCCCTGGCAATTAAACCATGCGGACACGGTATCGGCCTTAATCGGGCCGAACTCGTCGCCACTACGCTTATGTTCTGATTGATACAACATCGCTGTCAAAAGTTACAAATCGGCTGAGCGCTTTTTATAGTGCTTCGTCGGAGAAACTTTCGGTCGTGTACTTCCTGACCTCTAGCCCTCTCTTCTCAGCCTCAGTTACGCAATGTCTAGTTCCCTTCGAATTTTCAAGATCGTCGTGGAAGGCTAGCACTACGTCCGGCCCGGTGTCAAGCATTTGTTTATTCCGGATCGGTCCTGCCGCCTTGCCGTACTTAAGCCAGTCGGCCGGATAGACCTCAACGGTGCAACCTAGCTCTTCCGCAACTTCCCCGGAGAGAGAGTCAGCGCCCCGCGCCGCGCCGTGAACTACTACAGGTGCATGGCCTGTCTCAGTCATTACGACGCGGAGCGCCTTTTCAATCACGGACCGGTCTGTCCAGTTACGGTCGCCTGTGATTTGGACTCTCATGTTCCCCAGGTGGCTTCTGCCAATGAAGCGCCTTGAAGGCTAGCAGCTAGCTTCGAAGGTTGTCAAGTCTAGATGCCGCAGACCCCATTCTTGCACTTGGATTCGTCCTCCTCGAAGACGACGCCGACCTGACCGGCAGCTACCTCATACGGGACGGCCGTAAGCGGCTGGCCTCCACGCGCGCCATCAGGATAGCAGGTAATCCCGCGCAGCTTGGGGAGATATTCGTAGAGCATATCTGCGAAGTCCTTAATCTCCGCAAACTCCGTGATCGCATAGGGTAGGTTAATAGTTGACGAAATTGCGTGGTCAACGTACTGCTGCATCCATGCCTGGAATGCCACACGGCGCTCTACGTTGTAGGAGAGCATGTACGCATCTTCAATCGAGTCGGGATCAACGCCACTGTCGATAAGACGCTTGGCGGTCGGGTCCACCACGTACTGATAACGAATAATGTCCTTACCGTCAGCACGGGCCTCCTTGTAGCGGCGCTTGAAGGCCACGCAGAAGATCGGCTCGATTCCAGTAGTTGTCTCAGCAACGATCCCGATGGTTCCGGTCGGGGCGATAGCCCGCGTCTTGATCGGACGGCTGAGGTTGTGCTTATCGGCGTACTCGGCAGCGATGTCCGTAGAGGTTGCATAAATCTCCATCCACTCGCCAAGCTCATCCGTTGGCTGGTAGCTATATCCTCGCTTGAGGAGCCATTCGTGGACGCCCATAACGCCAAGCCCTAGCCGCCGGTTCTTTTCTCTGACGATATTGACTTTGCCGTACGGAAGGTCAGAGTAGACCGTGCCCGCCAATAGGAAAAGCGTTCCGTAACGGACGGCCTCCTCCATCTCTTCCTTGCTCTCAATACGGGAGAGGTTCACCGAACCGAGGTTGCAGATATCAGAATCGTCGCTGGACGTGATTTCTGTACATGCGTTGCGAAGTGTCTCACCCGCGTTGGGGCCGATATCTACCGATAGACCCGGCTCAGCGGAGCGGACCATATACTCAACCGTGAGGTTATAGATGTGATGGGCGCGCTCGTGTAGCTCGTGATCCGGATCGTCGTAAGCGGCGAAGAACTCATCATCAAGTAGGACCGAGATGTTCGTGAACTCCATCTCGGCCGGGAAGTTGAAGTCCTCTTCCTTGAGCTTGCGGATCGCCTCAGGCCAGTCCTTCATGACGATGAAGGCTTCGCAATCGTCGTGCTGCCAGTTCAGGCCAGCCCAGATCGCAGAACGCCGAGCGCCGCCCTGCATGACGCCACGACCGATTTCGTTAATCATGCGCATGAGCGGAAGCGGGCCAGAAGCCACACCGCCGGTTCGCTTGATCGGACGACCCGAAGGGCGCACATCGGAATAGTCAACGCCGATGCCCGCACCGGTCTGTAGGGCCATCGCCGCCTTGGCTAGAAGGTCGGCCCAGCCCTCCCGAGAATCCTCTGCCTTGAGGAGCAGGCAGTTCTGGACCTGATGCAGATCACGCCCCGAGGCATATAGGTAACGCCCACCGGGCATAAACTTTCGCTCTGCAATCAGGCGAAAGACCTTTTGAAATTCCTCGTCTGTAGGAAGGTATCCAAGAGAGCCAAGTACGTTGGCAGTTACTCGCCACGCCGTATCTGTCCAACCCTCAACAACTTCTCCATCTTCATTCTTCCAAGCGTACTTCTGTTCGTAGACGGAAGTAGCGAATGGACTCATCTGCTGCTTAGCAACGGCAGCGGATACCTCCACTGGTGGCATAGTAATCTCTTTCGTAAATAGTAATTGAACCGTGACAGTTAAACTGTCGCCACGGTTCAAGGTGAAGTGGAAAGCTAGCTTGATGGAGGAGCTAGCGGGCTGTCGTCAGCCTAGCGCCAATCCTTATAGATTTCAAGGCTGCCAGTGAGATAGCAATTGACGCCCTTATACACGCGCGCAGGCGTCTGTCGCATAAGGACGTACTTCTTAGGTATATTCTTTTTGATATTGTGCTATATCACAAAGGGACCTATCTCAAATAAGATAGGGTACCACCCTTGTCAAGTCCTCCGATCCGGGCCGGAATAGACGGAAAGGAGGTTTGAATGCTAACTGCCTTGCTACCATCGAAGTTCCAGCCATATGCTAAGGCGCTTGCTGCTCCACTTGGAGTTGTGGTCGCTGCTGTGATCGCTGGCATTTTCACCGGGGAGTGGGACCTTGTGGGACTACAGGCTGCGGTGACAGCCATCGTGGCTACGCTCGTAGTCTTTAGAACCCCCAACGTTCCGCCGGACGCTTGACAAGCCGCTAGGAATCTTGTAGCTTTGCGCCAGTCACGGACGACTTCATAGGCGCGATGCGCCATCCTCCCCCCGACGGAAGCCTCGGCCTTGTGCCGGGGCTTTCGTTTTGATAAGGTAATCTTCGATCTTTGCGATGAAGATTCAGCCCTACCAAACGTGCCGGACCTCCGAGGGTTGGCAGCCGATCAAAGTTCCCTCGCAATCGCGGGAGGGCGACAGCCATTTAGTCATGGTCTGTCCCTGGGGGAATCCCCGGGAGAACATCTGCGACTGCCCCGGCTACTACTACCGGTTCGAGTGCCGCCATCAACTAGAGGCCATGGATTTAGTCTGCGGCTGGTCTGAACTTCATCGTCCGCAAAAATTCGTCCAGACCGAGCAACAACGCACAAATAGGGTCTGCCCTAGGTGCGGTGGCCCCACGGACTGGCGCATGGAGGTAATCGAAAGTGACGAAGACGAAGAGCCTGCACGAACTGACGGCTGAATTAGGTAAGGCATACAAGACGTGGAAGTCAGGAGAGACATCGAAGGATAATCTCCGAAAGGACTTCTTTCAGAGTGTCACCGACCGCTATGCCAACAGTAAGGGTGAGCTAGAAGAGCGGTACGTTGTTGTTGACGGTACTGACCTTGATGTAGCGGAGGCAAAGCTTCGCCAGAAATACCCTCGCTGGGATATTCTCGACATTCGGGTGGATGAGGGGTATCCGGATCGCTTTGAGGCGATTATCGTAGAGCGGCCTGAGTTCAAGCCATACACTTTTGTCAATCCGACAGACGGTATGGTCTATACAAAGCAGGTTAGCGCAGGGTCTATTTATGTAGACGACGAACGCCTCGCTCAAGAGAACCCAGACCTTTGGGAAAAGGTCAGCTATGTTCCGGAGCCTGAGCGCCAGCTACGCAGTCTAGACGATCTTGCGCCAGACGTGCTGGCCGAACTAGCAGAGTATATGTATGAAGGCCCTCCCAAAGTCTCCCTCCCAGCCCCTCGTAAGGCAAAGCCCGAGGAACTTGAGTAAGGGTGCCTTCACTTTCACTGTTACTGACCTAGCACGCTTCCTGAATAAGAGCGCGGTTACGATCCGCTCTTGGGAACGCCAAGGTCTGATTTCCCTACCCCGCGACGACCGGGGCGACCGTAAGCTCACCGCCGAGGACGTGCGAGTGGCTACCAAGCGTGCTTACGAGCTAGGGAGAATAAATCAGCGAAGGTTGCATCTGGTCGAAGCCAGTGTTACCATGCTCACCGTTATTGAATCGGAGAACACATGACAGAAGTGACAAAGATCGCCATTATTGGCGCTCCCGGCTCAGGTAAATCAGATTTAGCAAATGAGATTGGACCACAACTTGGTGGCACATGGACTCTCTGTGATGACTACGCAGAGCGGGCGTGCGATGAGGTTGATTACGTTCCCGGATTCAACGGCGGATACATTTCCCACCTAGCGGTGGCTCTAAAGCGTATCGGGATCGAACGTAGTTCTCCCGATTTTCATATTGTCACTTGTGGAACTCTTCTAGAGACTTCCGTCTACGCCGCCATGGATCTTGAAGTTCAGGAGAACTACGCGAGTGAGCTTGAGTATCAAACTGTGATTCGGAGAACAGAGGCGGTCATGAAGACGCTTGCCGTTCTCTTCAATGACGAGTTTGACTACGATTACTTCTTTTATCTTCCTAATCGTCAAACCGACGATAAGTGGGTGACGTTCGATAAGAACCTACAGGCAGCTTGGGGGGCGTTCTTCCTCGTGCCGGTCATCCCGCTTCTCAATAACGACTTAGAGCAAAACGCGAAGGATGCCTTGAGCATCATCAAAAAGGAAATCTCTGTTGAAGATTATCGTGAACGGCAGCGAGACACGGCTGCGGCGACTGAGTGATGCCGAATACGACGAAGCAACCAAGGGGACGAAGTACGGGACGAGCCTCTGCCCGACGTGCGAAAACAACCCTAAAGAGGCGGCTGAGAAGGGTGTTATTCCCACCTACCGGCTCTGGGGGCAAGACGTTCCCTGCGATTGTGCCGCCCAAATCACTCTCTGGCGACATTACACTGCCGCCAATATCGGGGAAGAGTACATGCGCCTCGACTGGGATTGGTACGTCGGTGACGATGAATCCAAAGAGGCTGTAGATAAGTATCTCGAAAGCTGGAAGGGAATGAAGTTCTACGGGATCGGTCTTGAGTTTACCGGCCCACTAGGAACAGGAAAGACCTTCGCAGCTACTCATATCGCCAAAGAACTAATCAAGCAAGGGCAATTGGTTTACTTTATGCCCTTTATCTCGATGGTGAGTGCGTTTGAGCGAGATGACGCTGAGCGTATCGAAGACCGAATGCGCGATGCGACCTTTCTCGTCCTCGATGAGATTCTACCTCCGGTGTCTTCCCGGCAGCATGAGCTATTCGCTACGCGCCTAGAGGCCCTGATCCGGCACCGCACAAATAACAACCTACCGACCATCACCGGTACCAATTTGTCGGAGGAGGAGCTTGACGCTTACTACCCCCGCACTTACTCTTTGCTGGCGGCTAATCAAACCCGTGTATACATGGCAGGCGATGATGCCCGTCGTGGATGGCGAGGCAAGATGAAGCTGGAACTAGCTATCAATAACGAACGAACCCCAATCACATGACCGTGACCGATACTGCTCTTGATCTAGACCTTGAAATTGCCTACCACATGGCAAAGCCGGACTCAGTTTCGGTTATTCAGGGTGAAAAAGTACGTGTAGACGTAATTGAGGATGAAACCTCTGCGGCCATCTTCGAGTGGCAGATGGAGCATATCCGTCAGCACGGAAAGATCGCTTCACAGAACGTTCTAGAGGATGAGTTTAATATCATCTTCGAAGAACCAGAGACAGCAATCCGCGACCTCATCTCACGCCTGCGCCAGCGCTACGTACGCAATAAGGGCCGGGAGGTAGCTCGCGACCTCGCCAAGCTGGTCAATGATGACCCGCTGACTGTAGGTAAGGAAATGATGCGCCAGGGACGGCTATTGGCCGACCTGACGACCAAGCGCGGAGAAGTCTACCGCTCGACGGACATCTTCCGGGCCATGGAGGGCTACAACGCGCGCATTCTTAAGGGACGCGGACCCAGCCTCGGATTTAAGGAACTTGATGAACACTTCCACGGTATCCAAGGAGTTACATTCGTACTGGCTCCACCTAAGACATACAAGTCTTGGTTTACAACTAACGGGGTCCTCGAAAACACTCTCCAAGGAGGCTTACCGTATCTCTACACTCTAGAGCTACCGGCTGAGGAGTCTGACTGGCGTCTACGCTGCATGGCAGCCAACGTGCCGTACTGGAAATATCAGAAGGGGTGTCTCACTCCGGAAGACCTCAAAACAATTGAGAATGCCAGTGAGGCGATGACCAACCACGGCGAGTACCACGTCGAGAAGCCACCACCCGGTGAGCGCACCGTTGCCCGTATGGTCGAGCGCGCTCTAAACGCCGGGGCCACCGCGATCTTCTTCGATCAGCTTCAATACATGGAGAACCGCAAGGGCGTAAACATCGGAGCAGCGAATAACACAGGCGACTATTGGGAAGTCTGTAACGATCTTCGCGACTACTCGGATGAGATTCCGATTTTCGTAGTCCACCAGTTCAACCGCTCTGTGATGAACGCCAAGGAAATGCCCGAGCCGCAGCAGGCCAAGGGATCGGCTGCTATCGAAGAGGTAGCCACGCTGGCTCTGGGCCTCTGGGCGAATAAGGAAATGCGGGCCAATAACACCGTCCAGCTAGGCACGCTGGCATCACGAAACTACAACTACGCGACCTGGGAGTTGGGTATCCAGCTTTCCTACAAGTGCGAGATTGAGATGATCGGTGAGGTAGAGGACGACTACTGATGTGGCAGGATGTTGTCATTGCAGTAGGGTCCTTCTGTTTTTCTGTAGCGCTTCTTCCGATGTTGCGTAATGGGGCAGACCGACCACCGCTATTTACCGCCGTCCTAACTGCTTTCTGGCTCTTCGTGTATACTGGAACGTTTATCACGTTAGGTCTGTGGTTCAGCGCAGCGACTTCGCTACTGAATGCCGGACTCTGGACGACCGTAGGATGGAAGAAATGGCAAAGCGTAGATACAGCGACTTCGCCCAACGCCTGAACGTCGAAGCTCTGCTAGACGATCTGGGCTTTGAGCAGAAGTATGAAAAGGACGATGAACTCGTCGGGCACTGCTTCGACCCTTGGGGGCTGCACAAAAATGGAGACACCACCGGCAAGCTTGGTGTTAACACAGAGAAAAAGGTATACAACTGTTGGGTCTGCGGGGGAGGTAGTCTGCTCGACCTCGTTATGGCCGTTAAGGGCGTCCCCGAGGAAGACGGGATCGACTACCTTTACTCTTTTGTGGAATCAAACCAGTCAGACGACTCCTTTCTCTCTGACATTGACCGGATTCTAAGTGAGGCGAAGCGTGAACAAAAGGCACTCCCATTTTTCAACGAAAATGTCCTACTCCAATGGGGACCAAATCCCGCCCTTGACAGATACTTATCGAGCCGAGGTATTAGCGAAGACACGGCGCGATCTAGAAGAGTATCGTTTAATGATGCAAATGTACGAAGATCGTCTAAAGGCGACTTTACAGGTCCCGCCGTCATATTTCCCCACTTCTGGCGGGGACGTTTGGTGGGATGGCAGGCGCGGTGGGTATGCGATACACCCACCCACATTCCGAAATATGTCAACACGCATGACTTCCCGCGCGAATCGACCATCTACGGGTACGAGGCTGTCTACTTTTCGGAAAAACCTATCGTCGTGGTGGAGAGCGTACCTACTGTTCTTTTCCTTCAATCGCTCGGCTTCCCCGCCGTCGCCACCTTCGGAGGAACAGTAACCGACGAGCAGATTCGTCTACTGCGCCTCTGTCAGCAGGGGATCATCGTCGCTGCCGATAATGACACGGTGGGCGACAAAAACGAAACTAAGCTGGTGAGCGGCCTAGAGCGGTTCACAACAGTACGCATTTGCGAGCGCGTCCCGGGCGAAGGAAGCGACCTCGGTGACCTCGCAGAATACCCGCATATTGCGGCAGGAATGCTAGAAGAAGCCTCATATGTGTAGCACTTCTGGCACATAAATAGTAATGGCATTTAAGAAATTCAATAAGGTTGAGAACGCGCAAGTTCTTTCCCCTAGCGAGCATAAGGCTGTCGAAGACAACCTACATCGCATCGGCAAGACCTCTGCCAGCAGCCTTACAGAAGAAGAGCGGGAATCTCTGAGGATTGATCTTGAATCCTCGGACGAAACCCGCTAGTCTTATCTTAATCCGTAGGCGAGAGTGCCCGAGATGGGCCATGCCTAAACCCAACGAAAGGAAAAGAGAATGCCGAAGTTTAAGCCTCGTACTGGCCTTGCCGCCATCGAGGAAGCAGCCGCTCCGAAGAGCGGAGGAGGCGGATTCCGCTCATTTGTACCGGAAATCCGTTGGCGTGAGGATGGCGAGAAGAAGTACATTCTCGTAATCACTCCGATTGACGAGGTTGCCACCCTCGATCTTCACGAATGGGTACCCGTAGGTACTGGCGAGAAGGCTAATGGTGAGACTTACACTCGCTATGAAACCTTCCTCTCCCGCAAGGACCCTCTTATCGGTGAAGATTATGACGACATTACTGATCGTCTTGGCCGTGCCCCTAAGACACGCTGCTACGGCGTAGCTGTAGAGCTAGAGCCAGTCTTCGAGACTGTCCGTGGCCGTCAGCGTCCTAAGTCTTTTCAGGTAAAGACCGAGACTTACACCCGCAAGACTGACGACGGTGAGGTTGAAGTAACCGCGCCGGTAATCGGTCTGATCGTGCAGTCATCTGCACTTGTATGGTCCACGCTTGGTTCTCTTGATGAGGCCCAGGGTCCGCTATTTGAGCTACCGATTGAGGTAACTCGACGCGGTAAGGACCAGAACACTCGTTACGATTTCGTACCGTTTATGGATATGCCGGTAGACCTAGCTCCGCTTACGGACTACGTTGACGGTATCTCTTTTCTACGGGACGAGCTTGATGACGTGCAGGCCGCGATTGATGCTGCCAGTGACCCAGAGGGCGAGGCTCAGGCCATCGCTGAGGCCATTTACAATAAGCGTCTTGGGGAACTTGTCGATAAGGAGCGCTACGACGAACTCGTTAGCCCTATCGAACAGCTTGAGGATCGCTTTGGCGGCGGTAAGAAGAAGCAGCCGATTCCGGCTCGCGGCGCTAAGCCCCGTGCTGAAAAGTCTGAGTCTTCTGCATCCCGTGAAGGTAAGTTCGCTGAACTAAAGGCTCGCTTCGAGTCCGAGTAGTCCGGTGCTAACCGTTTCGGCTAAGTCAATTCGCGAAGCCACTACACGACTAGCAGAGTTTAAGCAGGTAAATCGGAACGGCAATTTTGTCGATCTGGTGACGGCTGTCTCGACTCTGAGAGAGGGATATGGCATTGACGACAAAGCCTCGTCCCACCTCGTGGAGTGGTCGGAAGAGCATGAGCCTGATATGGACCTGGGAGCATTTCTTCTAGGAGTCATTATCGGGGTCATGGCCGCTGACTACGAGCAAGAAATTGAACCTGAATCCGAATGAGGGGGTTGCCGTCTTTACGGACGGCAGCGCCCACTACGCCGACCGCGTAGGAGGTTGGGGTTGGGTGGCTATAGACGCCCATGATGGTATTCACCTAGCCTCTGGATCAGCGGAAGACGTGACGAATAATCAAATGGAATTGTACGCTGCCACCAACGCATTGCAGGCGCTACATGAAGAGTACGGTGCAATTGAAGTATTGGTGGAGTCAGATTCCGAGTATGTGGTTCTGGGGTGTCAAGACCCATCGCGTGCCCGTAACAAGAATCGTGATTATTGGAGCGAACTTGATGAAGCAATCGCACTCCATGATTACGTCGAGTTTGAGCATGTGATGGGTCACTCTGGACACACATACAACGAGATGGCAGACAAGCTAGCCGGTCAGGCTAGGAAGGAAAGACAAGATGGCCTTCGCACCGATTCATAATCACTCTGAGTACAGTGCGCTTGATGGTCTATCTACTTGCCGAGAGATTGCTGAGCGGTGCCAGTGTCTAGGTTGCCGTGCCGTTGGTCTAACCGATCACGGCACGGTGGCCGGACACTTGGAATTTGCCAAGGTACTCTCTGAGTATGACATTAAGCCGATTTTTGGATGCGAGCTATATCATGGAGTCAAAACGGAGTTCGGGAAAAACGAACGTGACGCGAGTCACTTTGTTGCGGGAGCAATCACTGACGAGGGCCTACGTAACCTCTGGCGGCTTGTCGATCTTGCTTCCACTAACTTCCGCTACGTGGGACGGGTCAACTGGGACCATCTCGCTCGAAATTCCACCGGAGTATTTGCCACAACTGCTTGCCTTTCGGGACTCGTTTCAAAAGGCATCCTTGCCGAAGGCGACCCGTACGAGCCGCTTAATCGCTACCTTGAAATCTTCCGCGACAACTTTTACGTCGAGATTCACACGTATCCGGGGCCAGAGCAAGAAGCGGTAAATGTCGAGCTAGTCCGCATCGCCCAGGAGCGCGGCATCCCGCTCATCTACGCTACAGATGCTCACTTCGCCTCGCCCGAGCAGTACGAGGTACATGATGCCTATGTCGCCATGCAGACCGGCGACACGATCTTTACGCCCATCGAAGACCGCAAGATGTGGCACCCCAAGGCGCTCTATATTCAGAGCGAAGAGGAGATTCGTGAAAGCCTCTCCTACCTTTCTGAGTCGGCCGTGGACGAGGCGCTACAGAATAGCGCCGACCTAGCTGACCGCTGCACCGCCCAGCTACCAGAAGTAAGCCGCCACCTTCCTCCCTTCGTAGTGAAGGAGTGCCCATGGATTCCCCAGAATGAAAAGCATAAGGGTCCTGCCGTCACCCTCATTGAGAAGGTCGAGGAGGGAATTGCTGCCCGTTATATGGATACGACCGAGCCGTGGGAGCGAGCCGAGCGTGAGCTAGAGGTTTTCCTTAACGCGGGGCTAGAACACTACTTTCTACAGGCGTGGGACTTTTGTCAGTTCTGTGATGCCAATGGGATTAAGCGAGGACCGGGCCGTGGATCGGCTGCTGGCTCCATCGTCGCCTATGCCTTAGGTATTACGGACATTGACCCGCTCAAGTACGACCTGATCTTTGAGCGCTTCTACAACCCGGGCCGTGAAAAGGGCTTTCCGGATATTGATAACGACTTCCCGACCGGACGCCGTAAGGAAGTACGTCAGTATCTTATGGACCGCTGGGGCCACGACAAGGTTCGCACCATCGGGACTATCACCCGGATGAAGCCCAAGGCTGCCATCGACGCCAAGATGTATAAGGCGTGTGGCATTTCTTGGGATGAGAAGGAAGCCCTGAAAAAGATCATTGACGACGTACCGGATATCGACATCCTGGGGCCGGACTCCATCGGCTGGGATGAGGAAATTGATCCTGGCAAGACCATCTACGTGATGGATCATGTGGGTGACCGCATCCGTGAATGGATTACGAGCCAACCGGCCGAGCGTCAGCCGTACATCGAACAATGGATTGATTACGTACGTACCGTATGCTCTCGTATTTCGAATTACGGGGTTCATCCGTCCGGCGTAGTCGTATCTGACGTTGACCTTCCTGACGAGCTTCCGTGCATGTGGAATAGCTCGCAGAAGATTCAGGTGACGTGCTTCCCGATGGCTGACGTGGACTCACGTCAGTTCGTCAAGCAAGACCTCCTAGGCTTGCGCAATCTTGACACTCTGGACGAGTGGGAAAAGGAAATGGGCTGGGAGCCGCCCTGGTCGAAGCTCACTGATACGGACATCCCGGAGGAGGGATGGGAGCTACTGGATAAGGGTCTTACTCTGGGTATCTTCCAGATCGAGGACGGCTACGCCCGTCGTCTGTGCAAGGAGTTCAAGCCACGCACGATTGACGATCTGGGCATCATCGTCGCCCTCAACCGCCCGGGTCCGATCCGTTCCGGCGCTCCGGATTCGTTTATCGCTCGCCGTGCTGGCACCGAAGAGATTACCTACGATCACCCGATCCTAGAGGATATCCTTGAGCCGACCTACGGATGGTTTTTGTATCAGGAACAGGTCATCCGGTTCTTCGCCAAGCTGGGCCTAAGTGATTCCGACGCTGACGCGGTGCGCAAGATTCTGGGCAAGAAGAAGCCCGAGCAGATGCGCGCCCTGCGCAACGGCGAAGGTGAGTGGAAGGGCCATGGTTACTATGATCTAGCGCTTAAGGTCATGGACCGGGAAACCGCCGATCTGATCTGGGGCAAGCTTGAAGACTTCGCCAAGTATTCGTTTAACAAGAGCCACGCCATCGCCTACGGCACAATGGCGTTTCGAACTCTCTTCGCCAAGTATTGGGGCACTGCTAAGTTCCTTATCTCCTGCATCCGGACAAACCCGGACGGTTCGGGTGCCTACGTGGCTGAGGGACGGCGTATGGACATCCTCGTCCTGCCGCCTGAAATCACCAAGTCACAGCCGGACATCGCCCTCGTAGGCGACCATATCTACTTCGGGTTCTCCAATGTGAAGAACGTTGGTCGCGGCCACGGCAAGTATGTGTGCGAGCTACGCGAGAAGCGCGACATCACCACGCCCGAGGCCCTATTCGGAGCCATCCAGGCTGAGCAGGACGGATGGGAAGAGCGTAAGAAGACTGCTGCGGCAGACGGGATTCGGTTCCTTGAGAAGTCACCCCGCCAGCGCTTCCCCCAGAATAGAATTCAGGCGCTCTATGACGCAGGGGCCTGGGATAATTACGAAGACCGTGGTATCTCGCTCCGTGAGCGCCAGCGCCTAGAGACTGAGCTACTAGGAGTCATCCTGACGGATGACACCCACGAAATCTTCGAACGCAACGCTGACGTACTCGCTCAGTGTGGCGACTATGCAGAGCTTGACTATTCCGATGAAGTTATCTATATTCCAGGGATAGTCTCAACCATCAAGCCGCTCTTTACCAAGAAGGACGGCAAGCCCATGGGTCAGATCACGATTGAGTACGAAGACAATCAGGCTGACTTTGTGGTCTTCCCGAAACAGTGGCAGAGCTACAAGTTCCTCTGGAAAGAGCGCACCCCCGCCATCTTCGGCCTAGCTAACGGCGACCGGGGGCTGAGATTCGAAACCGCAAGGAAATTACAGTGACAAACTTGAAGGCCAAGGCGCAAGCAGAGGCGGCGCGACTAGACAAGAGCTACGGGTTGCGTACCGGTTCCATCGGCTCCCAGCGCTTTGCTCTTAACGTAGTCTCAACCGGCTCGCTGGCTCTGGACTACGCATTGGGTACCGGCGGCTGGCCTCGTGGTCATCCGATTGAAGTATTCGGTCCACCGGACATCGGCAAGTCCTCCAGTATCGGATTGTCGGCTTTTCGTAATAGTCAGGCCAACGATAACCTTTGCGGCCTTATTGCTCTCGAACCGGGCTTCGACCCAGATTGGGCGGTTAAGAACGGCGTGGACCCCGAGGGCTTAGTCGTCGCTCGACCAGATGACGGCGAAACCGCCTTTGAGATTCTGGCTGAGTGGGTCAACGGCGACGTTATCGACACAATCCTCTTTGACTCCATTGGAGCCGTTGTCTCTAAGAGCGAGCTTGCTCAGGATGAGCTTAAGAGCAAGGTGGGCGGTCAGTCCAAGCTCATCACTGATGGCATTAAGCGCATTCTCATCCCGTGCTGGAAGAATGACAAGCTCGTCATCCTGCTCAATCAGGTACGTGACGTTATCGGTAGCCCTGTGCCCGGAGCCAAAGAATCTCCTGGCGGGAATGCTCTTAAGCACCATTGCGCGATCCGTGTTCAGCTAAAGCAGAGCGGACGGCCCATCTCCGAGAAGATCGAGGGCGAAGACGTGGTAGTTGCGCGTACAATCGTCGCCCAGGTCAAGCGAAATAAACTTAACGAGGGAACCAACCAGCGAGCCGAGTTCGACTACTGGCAGAAGGCCACGGAAGAGCATCCTATTGGCATTGACGCCGGTAAAGACATTGTGTCAACGGCCATTCGGATGCGCATCATTAACAAGGCCGGTGCGTGGTTTACCAGCGATCTATTCCCCGAGGGAAGTAAGTTCCAGGGGCGTCAGTCGGTTGAAGAGTTTGTTCTTGACAATCCTGACATCGCTGATAAAGTAAGGATTGCGGTATTGGCGAAAATGCCAACCGTTCAGAACATCATGCCAGAGGTAGAAGAAGATGGCGAAGCGCGGGACAGCTAAGGCGCTTTCCGTCGAACACGAGGAGTGGGTTGCCAAATTATATGGAGGTACGCGGTCGCCATCATCCGGTGCCTCCCCGACAGACCTTGGCGACGTTCGCGTAAGTGATGGCGACACCCTCTTTGAGTGCAAAGGCAAGTGGGGGGAGCGCGTTGACGGCAAGCCCGTCAAGTCCACATTAGTTAGTCAGTTTGAGAAGATTTGGGACGAAGCGGCCCAGGGTGGCAAAAATGCTGCCCTGGCCCTTCGTTTCTTTATGCCCGACTCTCCGCTGGCTAATAGAGATGGCTTTGTAGACCTCACGGTTCGCCTAGCTGCCGACGATGCCGAGAACGCCGAGCTTGCATGGCGCTATGAGGATTTGTGCTGATGGCGATTAAGCTCGACAAGACTAACCTCGTCCGCAACCTCGCGGTCAAGAATAAGCTCATCCCGTTCATCGAGCAGGAGATTGGCAAGGGCGATTTCGTCTGGGAGTACCAGTACGAACCAAAGAAAGGCGACGATGGTTGGCACCCTTCTGGTCATTGCACACCTTCGCTTGCGGAATTATACCACTATGCGACGGCGAAGAAGGTTAAGGAGACTATCTCCGCAAGTCTCTATAAGACCTTCCAAGTAGGACACTTCTGGCATCAGTACCTACAGGAGATTATCCTGCGAACAGAGCTTGCCAAGCCCGAGGATATTGAGCGAAGAGGTACTAAGGGTTGGGGCGACATCAGAGGCGTGTTAGTCGAAGAAGACGGTACGAGGGATGTTGGCTACAAGCCATATCACTACGCCACCGGCTCTGGCGACATCGCCCCGTGCAAAATCCCCAAGTACGGGGATTTCGTCGTTGACTTTAAGACGATGAAATACCACGACTTTCGCCAGCCAAATATCCCCGCTTGGTCGGCCGACAAGTACGAGTGTCAGATCAATATCTACATGGACTTCTTTGATCTAGAGCAGGGCCTTATCGTCGCCATCTGTAAGGACTCCCCGCACGACCTCAAAGAGTTTACCTACACACGTAATCAGCCGCTTATCGACGCGATCTACACCAAGTGGAAGATTGTTAGTGAGTGCGTCACTCAAAAGATCGTCCCGCCAGACGATGAGGAATTTCCGCTCCCGCTAAGGGGTCCTGATGCGTAAAACTATTCTCGCCGTTGATCCGGGAGCCGAACGTCTTGGGTACGCAGCGCTCTGGCTTGAAGAGAGCGCCGTGGGGAGTGCCGGATCAGGAATCATCGGCCTCAAACGCGGTTCAGAAGAAGAGTACCAGACCTATCGTCTTCGTCTGATTAGTAAGTTTGAGCAGGAAGCTACTCTTTTAATCAATGCCTTTCAACCTGAGTTGGTGGTTAATGAAACCATCCCTCCGGTCGGGGGTAATGCTGCTAACCAGATTCAGCGCCAGCTAGCTCTTACCGCACTGACGGCATTTCAGACAGTCGCTGTCCAGCATGGATTAGAGCTAAAGCAGGTTGCTGCGTCAACGGTCAAAGCAAAGATCGGTGGAAATCGTAAGGCAGGAAAGGTGGCTGTCCGAAACGGCGTCTTCAAGATTATGCCCTCCACCCAGATTTTCAAAAAGCAATGGGTTGGAGTCTTTGATGAATCTGACGCCTTTGCAGTAGGACTTACACACCTAGGATTCAATGTCAAAGACGGACAAGTTACAGACAAAGCCGCACCAGCCGCACAAGATTCTGCGTGACATTTATCGGCACTATCTAGAGTACCGAGATTTGGTCACTTCGCCGCAGCTTGATGCTACTGGCGGTGTTCGAGCTTCTGATGGAGTAATTGAGCATGGTTACTTCATCTATAACGAAGATGGGTCTATTAAGGAAAAGCGACATCTGACGCTCTCATTTTGGGATCTTCATGATGCGCTTCCCAAGCTCTCCGAGCGTAAGCGGGAGGCTGTGTTCTACAACGTCATTCTAGATTGGCGACAAGTAGACGTAGCAGAGAGAATGGGCATCACAACGGTAAGCGTCGGCCAATACGTAGACCAGGCCATGCAACAGCTTGCCAAGACATATTTTGTGGAGTTATTCGAAGATGGCGATGAAGAAAGTGGAGGAGGTTCCGGAGTACATTCCGGGGAAGGCGTACACAGCGCGCCAACTGGAACTAATGGCGGACCAACTCCTGCGGGATGACGCAAAGGGAGAAGTTTGCCGGGAGTGCGGCGGCAGAGGAGAAAGCACCGGAGAGGTTCGGACGACCAAACAGGATGCCGTGGACGGCCAGGGTAATCAGCTACACCTAGATTACCCTGAGTTTAAGTGCGCAGCAGGCCATATCTGGTTTGCCGGTGAGGGATCAGTTAGGGGCATCGGTGGAGAGAATCCGATCCTCTTTGAAGAGCATATTCAGTCGCGCCGCCGACGTGAGATTTTCAACTCGCTGGGAACGCCGGACCCCAGCATCGTGTCCGGCATGTACAACCGTGTTCACCCGCAGGGACGCAAGGTGAACAGCGAAGAGCAACGAAAAAGAAATGGAGCGAGCTTCTACCGATGAGCGCAATTTTCTTCGCTGTAGCCGCGTTCTTTGCAGGTCTGGGCTTCGCCTCATGGCTTGTGGATGACCGGGACAGAGAATATGACGACTAATGCCTAAGTTTGACCCCAAGAAGAAAAAGGGAACCGACGTAGAGAAGCCCAGCGCTCCTGCCGACGCCTTTCCGGTGATCGTGGAGCCTCGCTGCCACGTCTGCACCCATCAGTACCGCCCGGTTATTGACCGTTTGATCGCCCAGGGGACGACTAGCTACTCCGAGCTAGAGAGGATGTTCAATGTTGACCGACGCTCTTTCGCTAATCACGCTAAAGAACATCTCAACTACCAAGATGCGGCAATCCGCCAAATCGTGGCAGATGAAGCCAGTCGATTCGAGGCTAATCTTGAAGAGGGGATCAAGGGCGTCATCACGCGCCGCGTCTACCTCGAAAGCGCCCTTCAAAAAGGGCTAGAGGCGCTACTGAACGGTGACATCACCGTTGAGCCAAAAGACGTACTTGCGATTATTGAAAAGCTCGATAATCTAGACAAGAGCGTCGAAGGCGCGGCCATTGACGAAATCCAAGTGCAGTTCAACGCTTTCGTTCAGGCCATTCGTGAAACCCAGCCGCCAGAGCAATGGCAGATCATTCTAGACCGCACTCAGGAGCTACTGAAAGAGACTCCGGAGCTAGGCCCGGGATGAGTTGGCGACTCGTAGACGAGTCTTTTATCAGTGAGCTTAACGAGTCGCCTGAGACTCGTCACGAGTGGCTGGTTCTTGAGCCGCATCCGGACTTTCCGGGTCAGTGGCTTGTGAACGGCTTTGACGGCGGTTATCAATTCGATCTTCGCGAACAGATCGGGTCTTATCGCGCCGTATCGCCCGCTCGTCTAGGACCCTTTCTACAAGGGTGCGAAGAGTATGGGTATCGTGTTGCATTCTTCGAAGACCCTGCCAGCATTCTAGCAGAATTCGAAGCATTGAACACGGAACCCGCAATTGAGCTATCAAGCTCGATGCCTGGGACCGTCAAAGGCATGTTGCCCTTCCAGATTCAGGGCTACAACTTTCTCAAAGACCTCAACGGTGGTGTGGCGATGTGGTCAACGGGTACGGGGAAGACCGTACTCGCTATCTCGCTCATTAAGCATCATCTGGAACACCAGACGTTCGATACGTGTTGGTTCGTGGTCAAGAGTCATAACAAGATCAATACTCAGCGCTCGCTCAAGCGGCTGGCCGGAATAGAGGCAGCCGTCGTAGATGGGAATAAGCGTGCCCGCAAGCTCACGTACGAAGGCATCATCGGGGCGGATGATCCGACTGTCGTGGTTACCAACTACGAGAAGTTTCGAGTAGATCACGAGTTACTACTTCCTCTTTTTGAAGACCGCCGGGTCTTGATTATTTGGGACGAGATGCCTACCAAGCTCAAGAGCCGGGGCACCCAGCTTTACCACGCCGTCAGCACCCTACTCTATCGGGTCCCGGCTCCGCAAGTCAGCGCCCAAAAGTTCCGTCCGAGCAGCCTGCGTCAGTACATGCTCTCGGCCACACCGATTGAGAACGACCCGGAGGACTGGTTTAACTGCGTCCGGTTGCTTGATCCAACGGTTTACGGCACAGTAGCCAACTTCAAAAATGATTACGTAGCCAAATACTCATTCTTCGACCCGAACAAGCCCGAGGAATGGCATAATCTTGACAAGATGGGGCTAAAGGCGGCACACGTCACCCATCAGGTTGATAAAAAGGACCCCGATATTGCCACCCAGTTCCCGGCGGTCATCGAAGAGCCATTTTATATCGGGTGGGACGAAGAGGGCCGCAAGGTCTACGACTTCTTCTCCAAAGAGCTTCTGAAAGAGCTAAAGAAAAGTGACGATGAGGTAAATGTCCTCTCAGCCATCGGCGTTATGCAGATGTTGTGCGATATGCCGTCGATGGTGGAGGACTCTGCTCTGAAAAGAGCAAAGTACGAAGCTGCCGTAGACGACGGGGAATTTATTGCTCGTATGGGCAGCGCTGCTGCCTTGCGACTCATGGAGGGGCTGGATGTCAAGGGCCTCACCCTAAGTGACTCCGATCACGAGAAAATTCGCGTTTTGGAGTACCTGCTAACCGAAAGACACCCTGATGAAAAGATCATTATTTTCAGCGTTTACAGTCACGCACTTCTCCATAAGCTTGGAGCCTTCCTCGACAAGTGGGGCGTACGGTACGTCATTTACGGAGGAACCGATAAGGCTCGACAGGCCAGTTTCGATCAGTTCAAGCATGACGATAAAATCAGAGTCTTTATATCGTCTGATGCTGGGTCAGATTCAATCAACCTCGAAGAAGCGTCGGTTGTCATCAACTACGATATGCCGCTCAAGTGGGCGACAATTACCCAGAGAGCTAACCGCGCTCATCGAATCACGTCAGGCCATGAGACAGTCCGCATCTACACATTGCTCATGGAGAACTCGGTCGAAGACCGAATTAAAGAAATCGTGGACCGCAAATTCCAGTACCACCAAGGCGTCTTCAAGGGCGCTATTGCGGATCAGGCGGCATCCTCGCGAATGAGCGCGAGCGACCTTTACTATATCCTCAGCGGAGGTTAAGCTTCTGCCACGACCACGTTATAGGGCGACACAATCGGGATAAGTCGCTGCCGGACGTGGATTTGCTTACGGACACTGACGCGCTCGCCCAGGGAATTGATCGACGTTCCTACGATTTGATAAGTGCCGGGGGCCTTATAGGAGTGGGAGGCATATCCGCCGCCTAGCCCATAAGAATAGGCGGCGAGGCCCGTGTGGCCGTCGCCAAAGTCGATCTTCATCTCGCCTACCTGAGTATAACCCAGAAACATATATGCGGTAATGACACAACCAGTGTCGTACCACATATATCCCGCCGGGGTGTAGACGGTGCTGCCGATCTGGTAGGTGTACTGGTCGATACCAGTGCGCTCAGCCGTGGTAATCGTTAACGTGGCCTCAGGTGTGCGCCGAATAGGCTGCGTATCAGCGATGGTTTTCATACTGACACCACATCTGTATAGAGAGCCTTGTTATTCTTACTGTCAGTAGCAATTAGCTGCACTTCATAAGTGCCTGCTGATTCAAAGGTTTTGCGTACCTTGGCTCCGGATTCTTTAGTACCATCCCCAAAGTTCCAAGTGTAATTAACGATGGGGTATGTCCCTGGGGTGCTGGTACTCGTAAAGGTAACCGTACGGCCAGATACAGAAGATGTAAAGTTGGCCGATGGATTAGTGTAGACGCCCAAGTTCTCGATCTGATCGGAGAACTGGATGCGACCAAGCTCCGCGTATTTTGGTACGATCTCAAAGCCGTCGATTCGTGCGTCCTGGCGGCGCGCGTCGGCCCGAACCTGCAAGCTGTCCCCTGTGCGATCAAAGAGAACGCCGCCTTCGCTTTTATTGAGGCTTGCGTCGAACGGAATCCAGCGGTTGCCGCTCATACCCCATGGATCGGCGTAGCCGCCACGACCTTCCCAGATGACGGCATTCGTGAGAATGCTGACATTATCGAGATACCATGTGGTTTCGCGCGCAGGAAGGTCTTGGATCACGATAAGGCGATAACGACCGGCCTGGATGAGAAGGTCTTTGAGAGGAATTCTGACAGCGAGCCATGAATCATACTTAAGCTGCGGGAGGCGCAGGGGGACGACCTGACCGTTCTGGCCGTAGAGGAAGGCAGAGATACCCTGGCCCGGGACTTCGGCCCGCTGGCCCGGGAAATTCACATCAAAAGCGATGGTCGTTTCGGCCAAATCATCCAAGATGAACTCATTAGTCTGAATACCTTGTAGCGGAAGTCCCTGCTGCCCTACAATTTCGTAAGCCTTGCGGGATACTGTCTTGTTCGGAGTGGCATTGACCGTGCCGCCCCAGGGGCTTGCAACTGCATATCGGAAGAGTTCTGTAGGAGGCGTTCCACCCGAGTAGAGCGAGGCTCCTTCGACCGGGGTATTTGACTTGAATTCTTGGGTCTTGACTGAGGCATAAGTAAGCCCGCGCGTCGTGATTCCTTTAATTGCAGCGTCCCCGTCAGAGAATTTAGCCCACCAGCCAAAGCGGCCCTTACGGCGATTTGCCAGTTGATCGTCGGTGATTAGCCCTGTGTCATAAACGAGGCCAAAGGGACCGTAGACCAGCGGCGAAGATGAAAGCTGACCCTTGTAGTTACCGACAATATCGGTACGGTAGATGCGAACGCGGATCGAAGAGCCTTCGAGGTCTACGATCATCGAGTAGTCATAGCCGCCATCCTCGGCGTTGGCATACGACAGTACAATATCGTTAAATGTGTACCCGTAGCCGTTCGCCGTTTTGATGGTTAGAACACCCTGGTCATTCTGGTTGATGACCCCGCCAATTGTCAGCGGCTTTCGCCAAGTAAGTTTGACTTCAAGCCACGCCTCAGACGTGTAATCAGGAACGCGCTCTAAATCAAATTGAGTGTCGCCATCAAGCGTAGTCTGGGTTTCAGCATCAAGGTCGCCCTGGGTGCGATTACTATACTTGGCGTTGCCATAATCGGGCTGGGCATTGAGCGCGTCAAGTTTGGCCTGAGTCATGCCGTCAAGGTCAAGCTGTGTTTGCTCGTCAAGTGGTAGCTCACGGAAATAGAGCGCAATGGTGTTATAGCCATCCTCATCAGTGACGGCTGAAAGACGAAGCGCGCCATTAACGTTATAGATAACATTAGTAGCAGTGTACGTCCCGTTCCGGTTATTCCCGGAGGAGTCCTTGGCGATCTGTCCTTTGCTGTCGCGCAGACGCCAATAGCCGACCGGACTATCGGCAATAATCTCATCGGCATAGCGTCCAGGGATCGCGATACCGGTCTGGTAATGCTGACGAATTCGGGAAGCAGACAGAGCGGAGGAGTAAACCGCTACTTCGTCTACTGAGCCGAGGAAGGAGTTAGCCATCGGCCCTCCTTACACTAGGAGTTGATATTCTACTGAGTAAGTAGTTGAGTTGCTGTTGCTGTGAACGACGTTAATGTCAAAGCGGCGAGGTACCGATCCGGAAGAGCGTCCGGTGACACCATCGGCAGCTACGCCAGAACCAGGGCGCAATTCGTAGACATAGGTGCCCGTACCGGATACGGCGGCTCCCGCATACTGAACCCAGGTGGTCGGAACGCCCGTGCGGCCACGAACTTGAAGAGTTAGCGTTCCACCGGATGGAGCGGAGGCAACTACGAAGATGACTAGTAGTCCGCGCCCGTTGTAATTGATGATTTCTGAGGACGCAGTAGTGGAAGTGCGCGCTGAGCTAGCAAGCGCGACACCCTCAATGTTGTTCCGCTCGCGGTCCCAGTTGGTTCCGTTAAAGAGGTACTTACCCGAAGCCTGAACGCCAACATTCGTCGTGTCACCGGCACCGGCAACGCTGCGCTGGCGATCAAAAGTTGAACCGTTGTAAAGGTAAGCTACACCAGCGCCCATACCCGTAGCAGCAGAGGCATCCCCGGCAGCCGTAGCACTTCGCTGACGGTCCCAGGTGGTTCCGTTGTAAAGTAGGCCAGCCGTGCCAACTGTTGTGGTCGATGGGTTGGCCGTGGCGTCTGTTAGAGAGGCAGCGGCAGGAAGCTCCGAGTCTACGGTTACTGTGCCCTGAACACGGGTGACATCTACGTCGAGGCCATTGGTCGTGTCGCCTCGAACGCGATCCCAGGTGGTTCCGTTATAAACAAGGTTGCCAGCGGCCGGAATTCCAGTGGCGGCTAGAGCATCGCCCGAGGCGCTGCGCTGACGATCCCACGTTGTACCGTTGTAGACGACGTTGAGCGCTCCAACAGAGGCCGTGGTGGGATTGGCAGCGGCGTCAGCTAACGCGGCTGCGGCGGCTAGCTCTGAGTCAACAGTAACGGTGCCCTGGACGCGCGTTACATCAACATCTAGGCCATTGCTGACATCGCCGCGAGCGCGATCCCAAGTCGTTCCGTTGTAAACGTAATTTCCTAGAGCGGGGATGCCGGTACTGGCAGCATCACCGGCAGAGATACTGCGCGCACGATCCCAGCCTGATCCGTTATAGATGAGGTTCGCTACCGGTACCAGAGTCGAACCAGCAACAGCATCGCCAGCGGGAGGGGTTACATCGTTAGCCGATCCATCCGCTCCGACATTGATCTTAACGCGCTGGTATTGAACGCCACCAATGTCGTCTGTTGCGGCTACAGCACCGGAGCCGGGAGTAATGTTAACGTTGTCAGCCATATCTAACTATTCTGTGCTTGCTCAGCCCGTATTCCAAGCAGAGATTTTGAAGGGGCGGTTGGTAGCAAAGACGTTGGTTTCAGTGGGCAGGCCAGTCCTCGCATAAATCTGTTCCCCGTCCTTATAGAACCTAACAGCCGTGCCAGTAGGATTGAGCAGGAGTGGAAGGCTAGCCGCCTGAGTTCCTGGCGCATACGTCACAGCAACATGCTGCCAGACTCCTGTAGTAATTCCTGCTCCAACAGTTGTAATGGAGGAAGCGCCTGATCCATTAGTAGACCAATCAAAAATAAGCTCGCCACTTGCGGTGACCCCAAAACGATAACCACGGTTACCAGCAGAAGGATCATACTTGCTTACAATGCCGAGCCAGTCGCTAAGAGAAGTTGGTTTAATCCATGCCTCTAGCGTAAAAGCTCCGGCAAAGTTGAGCGCACTAGTTGTCGGAACAGAAACTTCGCCGCCCTCTGTAAAGGTAGCGGCGTAATCCTCGTCCCCCGTGGCCGACGTTACCGAACCGCGCTTAAAGTCAATCGCTACGCTGGCGTCAATGGGCTTGGGGTCCTGGCTGGATGGAATATCCGAAGATCGGAAAACGATGGGCCATGCCGAAGGAAGTCCCGGCTGTGACGTTGCAGGAAATGTGCCTGTGTTACCCAATGATCCATCCCGGGGTACGGGTCGCCGTACCGAGTTGTTTAGCGTGTCAAAGTCGATAGGAGCTTGGACCCAATCGGCGCTGACACAGCGCAGAGCCATCACGCGGAAGTTACAGGCCGCTGTAGCGTAGACGCTAAATCTAACGCCCGTAATTTGGGCGCGATTGACATTGACTAGTAGCGAGAGCGGAAAACGTAGCTCTACGTCGTTCGTCGTCATCGACGTAGTGCTGGACGAGAACGGAATGCGGTCTAGCTCGCTAGTGACGTTAAAGTCGCCCTCGTCGTTTGACGTAATTTCAAGAAAGCTCTGGGCGAGGTTAAGCTTAGAGCGCGGAAACTCCGGACAGGCGACACTAAGAAAGTCTGTATTCGTGAAGGCAGAGATGTCAATAGAGATGGTGCTGCCCGAGCCACTAAACGCAAGAACTGACTCAGGGTCTAGAACTACGATTCGGGTCATACGTTACGAACCTTCATAATTTTGAGCATTCCGACGTGGCCGGGGCGGGCGTCGGTCGTCGCGCTGAGTGAGTTGCTGACCGAAGAGGCGTTAAAGGACGAGTTGCCATTTGATCCGCCTGTATTACCAACAGAGCCAGAGATGGTGGTTGTGGCCGAGTGGGTGTGATCGCCCGAGTAGCTGACGTTCGGAATAATGTAAATTTGCCACTTGATACCACCGCCATAAAAGGTGTCGCTCCACGCGGTGAAGGTACCGCTTCCCGTGCTTCCAGCCTTGAGCAAATTAGGCTCATACGCATCTGAGGTATGACTATGATTGCCTGCTGCGCCAATGCTGGTACTGGCAGAGAGCGTGTGGCCGTGGAAGTGGGCGGGAATCGTCACAGTGTGGCTGTGCTGTAGATTGAGTGCGGCGTTTGATCCTCCCGTTCCGCCGATACCCGGAGCGTTTGTCCAAGCATCGCCGTTAGAGGAGGCGAGGCCGTCAGCCGGATTGCTGGTGTCGGCGCTGTTGGCGACGTAGATGCGGGCACCTACCGTTACCTTATTGACAAGGTTCGGGATATTGCCCGAATTGAGGCCAAAGTCGTTTGTGATGGAGGACCACGCCGTGCCGTCACAAATTGCCCAGCCGCTTGGAACGGCGGTGGCAGTGGTTGGACGCCACCAATCAATTACCGTGCCCAGAGGGACGACGTTAGAAGCTAGGGCGGGGGCGGTGACGGCTCCGGAAGCAAGCTTGGCCGCTGTAACAGCGCCATCCCGGATGTGATTAGTTGTAACGGCGCGGGAAGCGTCCACCGAGGCGTGGTCGGCTAGCTTCGCAGCGGTTACGGCGTCGTCAGAGATATCACCCGTGATAATCGTGCCATCGGCAATCTTGAGACTCGTAATGGAGCTATCCGCGAGCTTGGAGGTTGAAATAGAACCATCGGCGTACCACGTTGCATCAAGCGAGCCATCCGATCCGGGGACCGACTCAAAGTATTCGGTGTAGGGTGATCCACCGGGAATTGTGATGACCGCCTGATAGGCGGCGCGGTCGATCCAGCCGGTTACACGACCGCTGGAATCGGTCGTGAGATTACCGGTATTGGTAATCTGGCTGCCACCAGATTCCGTCGTATATACCGTCGCCGGACTTCCCGTCTGACGGTTTGTGAGATAGACGGAGGCACCTGAAACCGGGTTGTACGGAGAAACCGGGTTGAGGACGACGATGGGGATTTCAGTTCTCATAGAGCTTTAAGGATGGACGTAGTGGTTGTTGTGGCATTGGCAGTACAGGGCAAGGTTAATCCGTACCAATTATTACGGTCCGCTTGCTTGCCAACTACTTGTGTTCCCGGCCCGCTCCACTGTTCGCCGTACCGGATGACGATGTTCCCATTGAGGTTGCTCATCTGCTGGCTGTTCAAAAACTGCATCTGAGTCGTGTTCAGATACAGCATCACGATCTGGGTATAAAAATCAGAGTTGTTAAACACCCGAATGTCAACGTGCTTTTGCTTTTGTAGCTGAATTTGCTGACTTAACGAGAATAATACGACTCCATCCCATTCGGCGTAATCGCCAGTCGATCCACCACTTGAATCATTCAACACGACTAGGGCGTATGCGGCAGTAGATGGCGCTATAGCAGTAATGCTACGATTGCCTACAGCCGTAGACGTTGTAGAACTGGAAGTGCTAATATAAGCAAGGGTCGAAGTTTGCCAGATGATCTGTAACTGATAAAAACGCCCACCAGAATTGGTGCAAAGCTCCCCGTATGCTGTATAGGATGCGCCCGGTGTGACGGGACTTGACGCAGACGGATAAGCCTGCATACTTCCACTAGTGGTCGCCGTCACACGCAGCGCCATACCCGCACCATCTGGACGGGCGACGTGGCTGAGCGTACTGAACTCCGGGGTCCAGCCCGTTATACCGCTCTCAAAGAAAGAGTTACCAATAAGGTCGCTCTCGACGTGCAGCGGTACGCTGTAGTTCGTAAATTCGCCAGTCGGCCCGTCGAAACGGTCAGCTACGGTGATTTCGCTCATGGTGACGGATCGGTTCCAGTGTCAATACGGTTGGCGAGGTTGTAGCCGCTGGTGTTAACCACCCAGGCCCCATCTTCCCACTCAAAGTCGTTTGACTCAACATTTATGTTGTCGCCTACCGATTCAATGTAAACGTCGGTGTCGTAGCGTGAGACATACTTTTCGCGGGTGAAAGCAACCTCGTAGACGCCTGCGAAGTAGGCACGATCATTATCAAAATATCCCTGAGAAACGCGGTACTTGTGGCGACACGGGAGGTAGAAGCTTGTGACGGGAAAGTTCTTTTCTAGAACTAGCTGTGCCTGCTCTTCACTAACGCGCTGAGCCGCCCGGGAGATAGTTGGCTTAATTTGCTCGACGGAGTACACATCTTCCTGAGCCATGTACTCGGAAAGAAGATAACCCTCTCTGCCCTGCATAAAGGGCTGGTTGAGGAACGGCTGCATCGACCGATTAATCTGAACCAGTGTCTCTAGGTCTACGGTGTTCTCGGTGCTTTCACTCTTGAGAAAGTCAACTAGCTTATTGACGTTGACAGCGCTTTCGATGGCGGTTGGGCTGAGCGCGCTTTGGTTAATGTCATCAGAGTAGTAGCGATAGGCTAAGTCGATGGCGTCATAGCGCAGATTGACAGTGGGCGAGTTGAACTGTGCCGTACTCGTCTGTTGGGCGTAGAGCGCCAAGAAATAATCAAGAACCCACTTGGGATGCTTCTTGTAGATGATGGGTGTTTGGAAATTACCCGGGGCGTAGAGGCGCGGCTGTAGATGCGTAAATTCGATCTTGAAGAAGCGACCGCGCACCGGCTCCGGGAAGGCGAACTCGTCGGCTCGTAGTGCGTGGAATTTGCGTGGAACGCGAGTCCACATGAGGTCGTTCCATGAATCCTCGTTATACCCGGGCGTCGCGTCATTGGAGTAGTAGACGTTAAACCAGACATCAGGAGTGACAGGATCGAGGTACACGCGGTCTACGACGACGGGATCAGTTCCCTGACGCAAATCGAAGAAGAGATTTTCGATGGCAAACTGGGAAGGGTTTGGCTTGGAGAGCCAGAATTTATCCTTTGTGAGCGCATCTGTTGTATCGACGTTAACCGCTTCGTTACGGACGACCAAAGATCGGTAGGTATTCCCCAAAAAGTCGCTGCCGTCGTCGGCCGTGGCCGTGTAAATCTTGAAATTCAGGGCAGAGGAGCTACCGCCACCGGCTAGCGGGGTAACGCCATCGCTTGCCAGCGCCCGAATATAGGCGCTCATCGGGTTTGGCGTCGTGTACCAAATCTTGGTGATATTCGACGTAGGGTTAAAGCCAATGCGAAAAAGGCGCGTCCATGTTTGGGTGATGTCCTGCGCGTTGAAGAAGACGTTGAGCCATACGGCGTCCTCTACAGCGCTACTGGCGCTGACTTCTTTGGAAGACGTGGTGCCCCAGGCAACAGGGGACCAACCATAATCATCAATGTACTGATCGACAATGTAGTCGCCTGTAGATTCCCCGGTGGTGGTTGCCAGAATGGCAAACCCGGTAATGGCCGGGATTTTCGGGTCTGCTCCACGGGGAAAGTTGGACGGAAATCGGAATTCTTGAAAGACGTAGCCCGAGGAGGAGTAGGCGTTGGCGTCGGCCGTCTGTTCAAGGGCGACTCCGCTGAGCTTGCGGCTCATCGGATGATCGTAAAAGAGCTTGTCAACGGCACCCGTTCCTCCGCAGCCGCTTCGCCCGCTTAGAGTCGCTGATGAGATAAAGGTCGTCATGACAGAACCACGTTTCGCCCTAGACGAAGGTTACGTACGTTAATGCTCCATGGGAAGGAGTACGCTCCTGTGTCGATATCGCTGGTACGCCGCGTGAACTTGAGGCGGATGTAGCGGGTTACGACCGGATCGCCGTTAGCGTCACCGAATTCGAACTGATAGACGTTCCACGAGGACCCTAGGCTGGGATCGTAGAAGAGCGACGAAGTGAAAGAGCGATTCGAAAGTGGCGAAACGCTACGGAAACTGCGCTTAACTCCCACGCCCAGCCCGTCGTATTCGATATCAATGTCGAACGGCTTATGAATTAACTCACAGATGACGTAGTTAACCGGGGCTGAGCGACCCAAGTCAATTTCTAGGTACTCGGTGCCGCTGAGTCGTTCCTTGGAGGCCCAGAATTGCTCGTCATTGTACTTAATTGCCGGAATGCCTCCCAGCTTTGTGTATGATATCGGATAGATTCCGTTAATGACGGGGTTACCATTCGCGTCAGTAGTCGTCGTAAGAGGCTCGGCATAGTCAGCGAAAGAACGGTCAGGAGTATACTGATATAGGTCGTCATTGATGTTCAAGCTGGGGTGTAGTGAAGTATCAGTGGGATCAAAGCGGCCAACGTGGTACGAGGGGTACTGATTTGCCGTATCGACGGTGGGATTCTCCCCGGCAACTTCCGTATAGGCCCGTACGCCATTGCGATCTAGGTAACTGACGTAATGGTGCTGTAGATCACCCTTGGCGCGCGGAGCGGGCTTCTCAACGCCTTTTTCGATCCACTCGGTGCTGGATGACGGCCAAGTGACGTTGGGCTGACCGCTGATGTAGCGAATAACCTCTGTGTAGGTACTAGATGCCTGGACCTTGGCCCAATTTTGTCTGTTGCGGTTACCGGCTCCAAGCGAGGTTGTCGGCACGGAGTTGACCGGACGCAGGTAGTCAAGCGCCTTTTGCATGTTGTGGAGGTTGCGTACGTCAAGGGAAACAACGTCGTCCGCTGCTTCGCCCTCTCGCACGGCCTCAATAGACATCGTGGCCGACTGCCCTAGCTGATTATCAAATTCAATCAGAGGAAGGTCTTGATTAGCTAGCTCGTGACGAAAGGTGATGTAAACCGGCGATGAAGTGATGGTGGTTCCGTTGGACCCACCGCCTGTGACAACCACGTTGCCCCGACCAATAGTGGTAAGGGCTTCTAGGGCCTGCTGGATGTCAACTAGAGTGCTGGTTGCGAAAAGAGGAACGGTGCGCTTCTGTCGAAACGACAGCGTGTATTGACCTGACGTGGGTGAGCCGGTTACGGTTAGCTTCTGTGATTCAGAGCGAGCCACCTCCTGGCGCGGAACAACAGTAAACTCATTTGTGGAAGTCGTCGTGCCGAAACGTGGAAAGCCCTTGTATTCGTCCGAATTGCTGTCAAAGAGCCACTTGTAGTTCTCGACAATCTCGACGTTGTGGTTAAGGCCAGAGCGCGCGGCATACCGCATACCCTCGGGAGTGGTACCCAGACGAACAGCATTAAGGAAAAGGATTGCCCGGTTGCGGTAGGACTCGTCCTTAGCCTTGAGCGTATCCCACTCCTCGCGAGTGAGTAGACCGGCTACGTTATCGTTAAAGCGCTCCTCTAGGATGCGGCCAAAGCGCATAGGGTCGCCGTAGAACTTCTCCATATCGAAGAGTTCTAGGCCCATTGCGTAGAGCCGTAGCTTGGCCTCTAGCGTATTCTTGTGAAGCCAGCCAACGCCGGACGGCCCCAGGAGGGAATACATATACCGGACAAGGTGGGAGTCCGGGGCTTTGTTGTAAACCTCGTCAGGGAACCGGTCGAGGTAGAACGTCGGATTGCTAGGCCCGCCAAACGGGCTGATGAAAAACCTCTGATCTACCGAATCGGTAAATGTGGGTAGAGGAATATCAGTCATTAAAGCTGGTTCCAAGTATTTTGGGCACGAGTACGGACGACCAGACCCGGTACGCTGTCAGCGTCGTATACGTCAGTCGGAATGGCGGGAAGCTCATCGTCGCTGAGGAAAAAGTCAGCGTTGTAGTAGCTCGATGCAGAAGTAAAGTTTGGCGTGCCCTCAATAAGCTCTTTGACACCAACTGTTGAAAAGGTTACAATAAACGGGTCCTCTGCAAGTCCCGAACCACTTACGGTGAGGCTGGCATCGCCGGTAATGGTGCGAAGCCCCGTCTGTAGCGTGGCGGCGTTATCGTTATAGTTAAACGTGGATGAGTTACCGTTGTAGGAGAGGGTGTAGGTCCCTCCCGTGGGCGCTCCGGTAAGTACGATAGTTTGAACGCAGGCGGCAGCCGTCGAGCATGTTCTGAAATCGACGCATACATCGGTTAGCGGGCGCCCGTTGGCGTTTACCTCCACCACGCGGTGGCGCGGGTTGCCTGAGATGTCGGTGTTTCCGGTGAGGAGTTCTTTCGACCATCGGACGTTATCCACGCCTGCAACATTGTGAATTGTTTGTAGAAGGTCCGATAGCTGTAGTGCCGTACCAAAATACTGCTCCTTGTAGAAAAGCTCCACGGCGTCGTGGACGCTCTGATTTACGTCGCTGATTGAAACGCCAGCGGCGTACATGACTGTAATATCAAGTTTAAAGTAGCGCTTAGTGGCCTGATGCACGAGTACGTCAGTCGTAACTTGCTTAGCCCCCTCGCAGGCAACTTGTAGGTCCGGAATGTTGCGGTCGTACTGGTAATTAAAGATGTCAAGCGACGTGGCTGTGTTAGCGACGATGTTGGGCGCGTTAAAGGCGGTGCCGCCGTCGTATCCGGCAACTCCCACGGCCCATTCGATACCGTTACGCGCTCGTACGGTGCCGCCTAGCTCCGTCACGTCTTCTACGGCCCAATAATGGACGCCCTTGATGTAGGTTGCTTCGAGCGTTTCGATGGAGTCTGGAAGATCGACCACTGGCTGGTTGTAGAGCGGGGTGAAGACGTTTCCGAGAACTGGGGTACGATTCTTCTCGCCTACGCGCCGGAAGTTATTGACATAAAAACGGCTGGATGTGAGCGCGGTGAACTGTGCGACGGTACTGATTGGTGGAATCGTGCAGTCAGCGAGAACGGGGTTGGAGCCATTGATGAAAACGTCAACACAGTTGAGTAGCTGGCGTCCATAATCGTTTCGGGAGGCTGTTGAGATGTAGCTATGCTCAAGTAGCAAGATGTCGCGCGGACGAATTGCCTCAACTGTCGAATCCGATCCTGTGTAGACGTTGATGAGCGTAACGTTCGGCTTGTAGTTTGTGACCAGGGCGCTGTCACCCGTGCTGCTGACTCGTCCTCGGTAGGCGTCACCGCGATCCCGGTCAGCATTGCTCGTATTGACTCGGTAGTCGATTGTCTCAATAAAGAATCGGGCGTCGAGGCCGTTACTTCCGTTTGACAGGAAAGTCGGCATCGCTGTATAGGTGTACTTTGAGTACGGAATAGTTGAGAGCGCCGTCGTGTATTCCGTGGGGGAGCCATTGCCGGTGATTCCTGAATCTGGATCGGCCGATGAGTCGTCCACATCGGGGACTTGAATGTACTCGCGGTAACGAGAGACAGAGCCGATCACATTTGCCTTAGTCGTGGAGGCAGTCGAGATAGCAAGTGCGAGGTACTGATCGGTAGTACCGGAAACGTTACGGAAGAGCGTATTACGGAAACGAATCTTAAGCTCATCATCTGTCTCGGCGTCTAGGCCATTGAGCGTAGGAATCTCGTTTGTGATGTCGGTGATGCCTAGGATCGGGGTATTCCCGAACTGGGTGATCTTTCCTGCGGCGAGGTTGCCAGCCGTGCCGACCAAGACGGCGCGCACAGGAGCGATGACCGAAAGCTCTCCTGCCTTGAGCGTGACCGGCTCGGTGACGTAGAAGCGAATATCGTTTGTTACGTTTTCAGAGCCATTGATGACGACGTTGCCTGCCTTGACCACGGTGTCCCGAGGAATCGGGATGTCGTAGTTGGAAGCGACAGAGCGCGAAAAGGTAACGAAGCCTGTGGCGCTGACGCCTAGCTGACGACCGAAGCCGAAGAGGGCGACAAAGTTGTCAAGATCGGAGCCAATCTTAGTGTTAATGTCCAGGCCGCTACCAAGGGACTCTAGGTCGATGGAGTTCTCTGAGATGGCCTGCGCAACGGTGTCGATGATCTTGCGCTCAGGCGTGCCGACTTCACCCGAAATTGACGGGTCTAGAACCCGCAACTGCTGGATCATCTGGCGAGCTAGGTCTTGCTGCGTAGGCATTAGAAGTTAAGTTCTAGATCGAAGGTTTGGTTGGTGCCTGTGGCGATCTGTACATAGACGTTGAGGTTGTCGCCAACTTGGGAAAACTGAATATCTGCCACTTCGCGAAGAATCTCGGAAGGGATGAGGGTGGCGCGACCCAGGGTGAGTTTGTCTTGCTTGGCTCGGGCCAATTGAAGCTTTTGGTACTCGCGGCAGATGCGGCGAATCTCAGCTTCGACAAACGCACTTGCTTCGCGCCAATCGTCTGTACCAATTACCCCTGCGATTTCGGTTCCATCAGGGGTGGTGCCGCCATCAATAACCGATCCTAGAGCGGGGTGCATATCATCATTACCCATATGCTCTAAAATCCAGCAGCGAAGGTCTTGGACCAGCTTGGGACCACCGGTTACCGTGGCGAAGCTGGCTGGGCTGACTGAAATGTCGCCCCGTTCAATTCGTATACTCCAACTCATCGTCTATTATGGTGCGCAGATCACGCGGTTATGGTCACAGACCAATAGGCATCATCATAGTTTGATAGCGCTGTATTAGCCTGAATAAAGACGTTATTTGCGTCTAGGACCCATAAGTCAGCATTGTTAGTGTTTGGTTGCAAGACCTTTTGCCCAATAGTCCCTTTGTCCATACTTAGCGGGGTAGTTCCCGCGATACCTCTTGTGCAACCAGTAAGCTTGTATAGACCAGAGTCAGCTACAAAGTTAGTAAATAACACTAATTCTGAACCGAACCATATCCAGCCCTCAGTTTGCATGTTGAAATAGGGTTCTTCAAACCAGATGATCGTATCGGTGTCTGTGCAATCTAAAGCAGTTGTGATTTGTTTTGGAGACTCCCAGATTACGATATTAGGCGTCAAGGAATCTAGGTTGTGTTTGACCACGAACTCGCTAGAGGCTAGATCGGTAAGCTTTGTTGTGTAGCGCTTGGCAACTTCGCTGCCCTGGATGAGAACGCGACCGGTGATCTGGGTGTCGCCCTCCTCTAGAGATTCAACCCAGCCCATATCGTCAAGCGGACTTTCAACGCGCTCGCCCAGCTTCCAATAACCGTTCTCGCGCCAGACAGTCCAGACTTCACCAGTCATGGGCCACTGGAAGATCGCCGGGACGGTAGACACTAATACATGAATCATCGCGCCATCTTTGAGAGCGGCTTCGATGTAGCGCTCTTTGACGTTAACGGTGATGATGCGTACGGGAGTCTTCTGGTGAAGACCCGGCTTCATATAGTGCTTGACGGCCATTACTTCTTCTTAGCCTTGGGGATGGACACCATGCCGCTGTGGACCCAGGCCCGCGCCGGGTCTACGCTGGAATTCTGAGTACGAAGCGCTGCCGGTGCTGATAGATTCGCCCGGGTGACAAACCCATCGGTGTAACTGCACTCGTGTACAACCTCATCGACATAGCACTGAATTCCATGCTCCGGAAAGGCGACAATGCCACCGGGGAATAGCTCAGGCATATAAGTGAACTCAAATGTGGTTAGGAACTGGCGCGACCAGAGAAGTAGAAAGCGCTGGTAGGCGAGGAAGGCTTCGTAAAACGGTGAACGCACCATCGGGGCCTCCTCGTAATACGGACGCGCCCCGTAGCGCTCTAGAAAGGCCAACGCCTCGGCCTTGGACATCAGGGTTGAGCCAGCCTGCGGTTCTTTATCGTTATCAGACGGTTTGGAATTCGGCTCAGAGAAATTGAAATTCAAGAAGCCCGTCATGAAGGCATTGAAGATATTGACCACGCCTCCCGACTGAATCTTGTCAGCGATTTCGATGCCGTAGCCGCCAATCGAGATTGTGTCACCGACGACAAAGACGTGGGTGGCGAGTGCGTCATCGCTTAGCTCGATCTGGCCGTTGATAATCTCAATGTCGTGAATCTCCCAGTACGGGGTGCGCCAATTCAGCGAGCCGAAGTAGTCTGGGAAGAAGGCAAAGAAGTTGCCGTTCGGCATTGACTGAAATGAGCGCAGAGAGGCTGCGCATAGCTGCTCGACAAAGGGAAAGAGTGGCTGGTCGTTCATCAATGAGCGCTGGCCCTGTAGGGACTGCGACTCCATCGACTCCATGAGGCTAGGTAGCTGGAAGAAGGTGGCGAAAGCTGTGGCCTTGGCGATATTCTCTGCGTCCGGTCCGCCGGTTGCGCTGGTTGGGTCAGTAGCGCTACTGCCACCCGAGGAACTACCACCACCGGCTGCTGCTATGTCGGCTGCACTTACAGACGCTCCCTTAGAGAGCTTTTGGAAAATGGGGCCGGGGTTGATATCTGATCCCGTTCCATCCCAGACTCCATCAAACTTTGGCCGGACGATAAAGTGAACGTGTGGAGCGCTTGGATAGCCTGAAAAGGCGATAATCTTGCCTGCATCCACCGTCTTACCAACGCTAACTCCGTCAGCCATTCTCGTAACATGGCCCCAGCCCAGGATCATTCCTTTAGGAAGGTTTGCCGCATTATCGGCATCGGCTACTTCTAGCTGAATCATCCCACCCTCCTTACCAAATCCAGTAGGGGTAAAGAGGCGAATCTTCCCACGCACGGGAGCAACACAGACTGAACCTACGGGGCAGGGAATGTCCATTCCCTGGTGAACTTCATAAGAGCGCTGCTCGTGCCAGTTATTGCCTGTAAAACTCTTGGCAGCCGGAATCGGGGCGTAGATTTTATCGGTGGACGACGTGCGGCTGGTCGAGCGCGGACCGCTTGGTGATGAGTTATTTTGGGTTGTAGGACGACCTTGTGGTGGCATTACTTGATGAACTCCTCTGCCTTCTTCTTCGCAGCTTCACCTTTACCGAAATACTTGGCTCGCCACGTTCCGGTATTTCCCTGGAAGGAGTTGCCGTGCTTGTAACCAAATAGGTGGGCGGCGGGGGTATTGATGTCAAAGGTGACGCTGGTTACGCCGGGGCCGGTGTCAGTCTGACGAATGGCGGCTGCTTTACCATTAGGAGCGCGGAGGACGTACCAACCACCGGAGCGCGAGCTAGCACGGCAGGCAAATCCCGGGACATCGGGATCAAGACCCGAGGAGGGCTTCTGTGAGCCGTAGCTGTCGTCGTCCGGATCGTCAAAGTGGTACCTCTTAGAGTCACCAAAAGTGGTGGCCGTTCCGCTGAGGTCCCAGCTTGTACCGCCAGCGGGGAAGTTGCTTACAATAAGGACGCCGCTATCGGTCGAGAGGTCTTGCTGCTTGCGCTTAGCTGTTCTAATGTACTTCTGGGCGCGGTCATATACCTCCTGTACGTACCAGTCCGCGTGATTGTAGGCAAAAAGCGCCTTCTTCCAATCTCCCGGAGCGCCTGAGGCTCTGAGATAATTGGCGGCACCGTAAATAGCATCCTTGTCATTCATGATGTCCTTCTTGCCGTCGCCGTCAGCGTCTACGCCATAGCCCGCCCAAGTGCCAGGCATAAATTGCATTGGGCCTTGTGCGCCCGCCGAACTCGTATTGACGTTAGTGCTAAAGCCAGTCTCCTGAGAGTGGACAGAGGCAAGGTACGCCCAGCCATCCTTGCCAAGATTAAATCTGTCAGCCGCACCCTCGTACATACCAAGGTACTTCGAGGGAACGCCGGGAACGGACTCAATCGTTCCAGAGCCAGGGCTACCGCTGTCGCTAGGATCACTACCTCCGGTAGAGCTAGTTCCGATAATCTGTTTGAGGAGGTCTTGGAATTCCTTTTGTGACTTCTCGCTGCTGTCGCGGATGTCCTCGTAGAGCTTGGAGACTTGCTTGTCGATACCTTCGGGGAGGTCTTCGATAAAGATGTTTTCCTTCTTCCAGTTGCCAATCTCTACCAGCACCGTTTCGAGCAGTTTGCCGAAGTTGGCATCCGTGAGATTCTTCCCATTGTCTGATCCCGCGCCCGCATCGGCGGCTGGGTTCATGAGCATTCCCTGAGCAGGAGAGGCTTGCCATCCGTGCTGCGATAAAACCTCCCAAACAAAGGGGAGGCCAGCGTCAAAGAATGTGTAGAGCAGGCGCTTGAGCGTGCAGGAGGCGTCAAGCGTTACTACGCCTGGATAAAGCGAGAGATAGGGCGTCTTATCGCAGTATCCAGTGAAGACCTGAATTGGGTAATTGCGCAGCCGGGTCATCACAATGATGATGGGGTCCATCGGCTTAAAGACCGGCTCGTAGTGCTTCGTGCCATCAGCGTCTACGATCAGCCCATCAGTGAACATCCGATTCGGGTTGCGAAAGGCAACTGAGGCTGTGCTGACCTGACCTACTTTTCGATTAACTGTGCAGTTCACCACATATGGACTGAGGTCTACGACCTGATCGTCCTGTGTTTTGACGAAAACGTCAACTCGTGGCGAATAAACTAAACGCTCCATCAGCCAAACCCAATGTCAATACTTGGGACTCGTCCCTTCGCGGCGTCGATTACAGCCTGACCAGCAGCCTCAGCGCCACGCTGCTTGAAGATGTCAGCCCACGAGGCAATTTGGTTGTAGCGGGCGATGTCGTCCTTCCATACTCTTCCGCCGTCTCCGTACAGTGAGATAAACTCAAAGCTGTACTCCGTGGCGTAGACGTGTCGCTCAGCACCAGCTTTCATGTTCTTGATAAAGCCATTGAGAATCCAAGCGGCGTGAGCGCCCTTATGATTGCGCTGAGTGTTCGTCCCGCCAGCGTAGATCGCCAGCCTCACGGTTGGATCGTAATAGGTGGACTGGCCCACGACGATCTTATTGTAATCCTGCTTGTCAAAGAAGCTGCGCTCGCTGATAGCGTAGACCTGGGCGGTGCGGATAAATGAGGAGAGGTCTTGGTACCCCTTGTTAGACGCTGTAATTCCTTTAACCACTACAATCGGCTGACTCATGTGGCGAGGAAAAAACTGCTGGATACGACGGCTCTGAGCGACCTGTCCGGTAAGGCCGAACTGTGCTTCTACCTCCGTAACCCACAGCTTAATAACCTCACCCTTTTGGTTGGTTAGCGAAGCGTTGTAGCCGGTTTTTGCCTCTTCGGTGAGCTTCTGACGATGAACGGCGTCATACCCCCTGTCGCTGGGGTTATGAGGACCGATGATGTTGGGATCAGGGCGAGGGGTATACGTCTTTTGCGGAGCCTTGCTCGCGCTGGGAAAGACGGTACTCTTCTCCTTTTTGATCGGCCTACCCTTACGTGGTACGTTCATGGATTGCCTCGCTGAGTCGTCGGCGTGGCATCTTTGGCATCCTGCGTCCCCTGCCTCGTGCCGGTGTTTACGTCGTTAGAGGAGGAGTTATTGCCCCGGCGAGCCAGGAAGGCGGGCTTGGAGTAGCTGGCAGTAAGGTCAGAGAAATCCGACTCCATGTAGGCCGGAATAAGGTTGTTGAAGAAGTCGGCCAACTTGTTAATGTCTTTCTGGTCCTCGGAGATAGGACCAGAGAATGGGTTGTCCTCTTTGAAGCCAATGCCAGCGGTGGCCGTTCCGAAGAATTCAACGCCCTGACCGGCCATGTAGGACTGCAAGGCTTGGTCTACCAAGATGTCGGTAATCTCATTACCTACTTCGGAGATGGCAGCGGTAACCGTCCACGTCGGTACGATGACATCGCGTCCCCACTTAAAAGCCGGAAGCGACTTGGGATAAATGTCGAAGGTCCAACCACGCTCTACATAGGTGAATTTAACTGGCGTGGTGTCAAAACGTGGACTATTTGCGTGGCCCGTACCCTGGGTTGCCGCCTGCATATAGTTAATGAAATACGCATGGACGTTCTCGGCATCCGAGTAAAGACGCAAGTCACCCGTGATCGTGATGTCGTCAATGTAACAGGAGAGGATTTGGACAACTTCGCCACCGTATGTCGGGTACGACTGCGTATTCATTCCGTAACTCCACTCGATGGAGTTCGGATTGATGTTATTCATCTCTAGCGTGCCCACCGTTGGGTGGTCAAAAAGAATCTGCGCCATTACCCACCAGGGCCGACGTTTGAATTGGTATTTCCGTAGAGGCCGTATTCTGGAACGCCAGGAGTCTGTGTGGGACCAGAGGCAAATGGGATGTTTGCCGAGGTCTGACCAGCGTTGGCCTCGCCCTTGACGCCGCTAATCTTAAAGAACTTCTTGGCATTCGGGCCAAGTTCGATGACGGCCTTGGGACCGTGCTGCGATTGAGCGGTGTCACCCTTTTCGGACACGATGTCCTTGATTTTATGATAGCGTTGTGTAGCGGCTACCATTCCGGCAAGACGCTTACGGTAGTCATCCATTGACTCCCCATCACGACGCTTCTGGGCAGCAGTCTGAGGATGCTCCATTAGTTCTGAAACCCTCTTACTAATACCCTTACCCTCTCCAAAGACGCCCGCCCGGGTGCCCACGGTGTCAGGGTCGAACTTGCCTGCGTTCTCGATGTCCTTAATCTCGTCATCCGAGAACATGCGCTTAAGCTTGCCCGTGTCCGGATCGACCATCGCGGCTTTCTTCAAGTAGTCCTTCTTGAGAGTACCCCAGTTATTCTTAGCAGCGTTGCGGTCGCCACTGAAATACTGCTTTGCGTTCTTAGTGCCAGCCGCACCCCGCGACCAAGCAAGGGCGGCATCTTCGACATTAGCCCCCGACTCGATCTGAGCGCGAGTGCGAGGATCGGTCAGCGCCTTGAGCATTTCCGGTGAATACTCCGGGAACATCTGGTGAAGCCACGCCATCTGCTGGTCTTTGCCCGTGGTGGTCAGATTGAAGTTACCGGCACCAGGGATGCGGTTCGTACGGCCCGGGATATTTCCGAAAGCCGGGGCAAGACCGTTTACAGCTTCCATAATTGAGCGCATTCGCTGGCCTGCACTCATGAGGCCCTGAGCTTGAGGCGCAAGACCGGTCTGTGTCATGGCATAGCCCTGGACGATGGGATTCTGGAAGCTCTCACCTAGGACACCGGCAGGCAGACCGCTCATGCCGGACATAGCGATGGCATTCTTGTAACCCTGCCAGAAGGTGCCGCCCTGTTGCTGGTTAGCCTCACCCATAGCGTTGGCGTCCGCATTCATCTGCTGTAGGCTGACGCGCGCAGAGCGAGCCGCCTCAGGAATTTCCTTAACGACCTTTACGAATGCCTGGACTCCGGTGGTTCCGTGACGAGTGGACTTATCCAGAGCATCGAAGGTGGCCGGGTCCATGCCAAGCTGCTTATTATACCGCATTACGTCAGCGGCACCGTTGACGAGGTTGTCGCGCTCCTTGCCTTCTAGCCAGCCTCGGTCGTATAGCTGATCGTAGATAAAGTTAGCCTGGGTCTTATTGATCCCAGACTTCATAGCGAGCTTGGTCTTCTCCCACTCTTCACCCAAGCCTGCTAGCGCTGCCGGGTTGATACCAGGGATACGAAGACCGAATGGGCCGATGTTAATGTCACGGCCGGAACCGGAGACTCCCGTGCGCTCACCCGTGCCCTCTAGGCCACCCGTACCCTCAAGGCTGTGGGTACGCATATCGTAACCGTACTTCTGGCTATACTGATGGAAGAGCGATACCTGAGCAGAGAACTCAGACATACCATGAAGTGAGCGGGCTGCTGTGGCTAGGGCACTAGCGGGTCTATCACGAATGTTCGCAAGCTTGTCGCCATGCTTCTCTTGCATTTTTCTATAAGCTTCGGCCCTTGCCTCAGCTTCATCAGCGCCGTTGTCAATTTGGGCCTGAAACTCTCTTTGGTAAGTCTTATGGGCATCAACAACTTCTGGACGACTAGCGTATCTGTTAGCCGACCACGATTGAACACGAGAACCCGCCCAGGCAAGTAAGTCCTGAGCCGTGTATTGACCGATCTGCGGAATGGGTGGCGGCGTTACTCCGACGCCTCCATATTGAGCTACCTGAGAAGCCATAGCCTGCCCGGGGGTCATGCCCTGGTCCCAGGCTACAATATCCGTGTGAGCCGAAACGTCGCGAAGAGGACGCCGCTTGTACAAGGCCCCCAGAGATTCCTTAGCTTTTAAAGAAGCCCAGGCATCAGAGATAAAGTTCTTACTAGGTCCCTGCGGAACCTCGTCCGGATCAAAGCTTCCCCCTGAGGGCGTTGAGGCTGCCCTAGAGCGCGAACCGCCAGAACCACCAGAGCCAGAACCCCCGCCACCCGTAGACGCATTACCAGAGTGTCCCGTGGCATAGAAATTGTCAATGGCGTCCTTGGTTGTCTTAGCCGCCTTATCGTGAGCGTTGGTCAGAGCATCCAGACTCGTACGAATGCCTTGCAATTCGGTAATGAGGTTCTTATTGTGTTCCTCAAAGGTCTGAATCAGCGGGCCACGAACATCGTCAAATAAGCGCTGAATTAGCTCTTCATTGACGCTAGTTACCTTTACTGGCTGGGAGGGCTGCTGTGGGTTTGGATTGTCAGGCATACTGCTCTTTAAGTGTCGGTAGTTCGTTCTTACTCGCTATTGACAACCCACTAGCAAACTGCTATTCTACGTACTATGGCTAATGGAGCCACATACAACCGCGATCATTCGAATCGCAGCGAGACTGAGCAGGGCATCATCGCTGGCCCTGGGGCTTGGCCCCCGGTCGGCCTTCGCCCGCCTGTTGCGCTAATTCCTCGTGAATACACCCTGCGCGGGTGTATGGAGCGCTGGCTTGACAAGGGCGAGTCTTGGTTCAAGGTCTTCGCTTGGTACCGCCCTTGGGGTGCATTTGAGGGTCATCCGGCCCCCTGGAAGAAGGATTACTACCGCCAGGAGCGTGAGCGCTGGCCTGAGTACAAGGCTGCGTATGACGCTTATTGGGAGGAGCGTCACGAACATGCAGAAGCGCTTGCTGAGCAGCGCGCCCGTCGTCAGGGTCGTCCCTACTGGTATACGCCCTACGTATCTCAGTGGCGTCCTAGCCTTCGCCGTGACGATATGCTTCCTTAGCGGATGATGCCTTGCTCTCGTAGCTCGGCCATCATCTCCTCAAACTCGGCCTTGCTCTCGGGCAACCGCTCTTCTACCTCTGGCTCGTCCTCTTCGACGGGCCAGAGCTTGTAGTAAAGCTCCGGGTTGGCGGCAAAGACGCGGGACTTGAATTCGTCATCCTCGCGTTCGGCTGACTTATTACTCTCTTCGCGAATAAAGAAAGCTAGGAGTCTGGATTGGATTCGGTTGAGTCCAGTTCGCCCAGAATCTCCTCGGCTACTTCCGAACTCGGCTCCGAATCGCCCTTGTCTGTCAAGGAACCTGCAAAGGGCGTAAACGTAGGCAGGCTCCCTTGCGATAAAGACTCCAAGTTGTCCACAGCGGCCTGCTGGCGCTCTAGAAGCGCAGCATACTTATTGAAGATGGCTTGGGCCGTGGGCCAGAACCAGCGTTGCGTGATGTAGGCAAAGCGCGCTCGGGCGTATGCCTTACTGTCAGGTCCGATGGGTGGACAGAAATTCTCGTCCCCGTCGATGGATACCAGGGCTAGGGCGATCTGTGACCAAGCCCAGGCTCGCTGCTCGCCAACAGTGTCAGTGTACTCTTTGGCGATGAGGCCAGCTAGAAGCTCCTCGTCACCGCGTAGTGTACGGATGACGAAAGAGTGACCACAGAAGTCAAAGCTGTCCTCTAGATAGCCCAGCCAGACAAGGCCCTCTACGTCCTCACGGACGCCATCAGGGAAGGAATCGAATCCACTTGGCTCGGTAAAAACTTGACTCATATTCGACTTTCTATAAGCCCCATCTAGGGGCTATGCTTAACGATAACCGCTAGGAGGCGTGCTGGTATTATCGCCAGCACCAGCGAAGCCGTTGAGCGAAGCCTTCGTAGGTAGCATATCGTTGCGACCATTTTGCGTGATGTGCGTGTAGTTCACGACCATCTGCTTGAGGACTTCCATCGTGCCGACTTCGATTGTCTCGCCGTCCATCACCTGAGAGACAACACAGTTGTTGTACTCCTGGGTGTAGGGAGAGAGGGTTTTATTGCGAATCTTCGGCGGCTTGATGTACTTAAGGATACGAATCGGCTTAGAAGTGTTCGCCACGGCGTTGAAGATGCCGACGATATCGACCGGCCCCTGGTTATTTTTTGTGGCAAAGGTGCTTAGGCGCTCCCAGACATTCGACCCGTAAAGCTCGTATAGCTCAAGCACTAGCTCGCCCATGGTGGCGGCTAGCGGAGTAATAAGCTCAACCGGGTACGGCGTATCCATTGGGTGGATCGGCACGGTGCCTGCTCCAACCGGAGTCGGAGAACGGTGAGAAATCTGACGGGCGTACAGGATAGGCTCATTGTCCCAGGTGAATACGGTAAAGCCAGAACCACCTACGCGGGCACGATCAGTCGAACCATTTAGCTGGTTGTCCTTTGAAGTTGCTGCGTTAGGATCGTATGCTGCCATTAGAATGTGGTGTTAGAGGTAGGTAGTGTTACGTCACCCGTTGTCAGGTCAAGCGAGAAGACAACGTTTACGTAGTTGAGCGGGAAGGCTGGCTTGTAGCTGAACCGAACTTCTACCGTCGTCGGGTCAAGCGTGATGTAACGAGCCTGCACGTCATTAAAGCTGACGATATCTCCCTGGCCTCGCAGGAGGTCTAGTGTGCCGACAATCGCGTTACGGACGACAAGCGGGGCTTGACCGTCAGCGACAACGCGGCCGATGATCTGCTCCTCAATGGTGGAGCGGATCGACTCGACCACACGGTGCTTGGCGCGGACAATGGATAGCTCGCGCTTGACTGTGCTGGTATTGTCGATGGTGACGGCGTGACGTACCTGTACGACAGAACCGCGCTGCTCGACAACCATAAGGCCGTTCTGCGCGTCAGTGTTCTTATCAGACTTGGTGCGTACCTCACCAATTTGTACGAAGCCTGCGATGCCGCGTCGTGTGAGTGAAGCAGATACCGGGCGGGAGGCGATCATGCCTGCGATGGCCGCAGCGGCGTACTGTCCACCGACGTTTACCGTATTGGCAAAGGTGTTTGGCTGGGCACGAACGAACTTCGACGGGGCAAGAACCACACACTGCTCACTTAGCTCGCCGTTGTAGCGACCCTGTAGCTGGTTAGCGAGGTCGCGCGGGGTGGTTAGCGAGTTCGTGATGTTGTTGGTCGTAGCGTCATTACCGAAGATACCGATAATGTACTGCTGCTCCGACTTCATGAACTTAAGGTGGTCCTGTACCGCGAAGGCGATAGAGCGAACTACCGAGTCGTCCACAGAGGTTTGCGACTGACCGATGATCGGGACGACGATGTTAATGTCTTCGTAGTCGCGAAGCTGGGTCAGCGTTGAAACCCACGGAGTAGTCGTGGCGTGCTGAGCATCGGTCGGCTGCTGCTTGGTGCCAGCGTTGTCGAAAAAGAGCGGCTGCAATACGATGTCGGATGCGCCGTTCTCTAGGGCGTGCATGGCCGCAAAGCTGAGCGGGGAGAAAACGCCAGTGCCGGTCGAGTTCCACGCCTTACCGAAGCGCTCCTCGATATCAGCTAGCGAGGAGAGGCGGATCGGCTTCCAGTAGTCAGCCGGGGTGTAAGTGTAGGTAACGGCTACGGTCGCGCCGGACGGGATAGTGCCGCCACCAACGCGGGTGATTGTCTTAGCCGTGTTGTTAAAGGTCCAGTCAGTGGTGTAGGCATAACCAGCGGACTGTGTGATAGACGGAGTGTAGTAGTCCGTAACCTTTTTAATCGCGCCAACGGTGCTGGACGATTGGGCCTGCATGGTCGCGTCAGCCGGTACCGATAGAGCGGCCGGGGTTGTGCCGGTCAGAGTGACCAATTCAGTCTTTGTGATGACACCACCGGGGTCGGTTGTGTTAGTAGCCGAGTTACCAGCTAGACCTACGAGGCAGACGCTTGCCGGAACGGCCAGCAAGGGAGCGACGTTTGGTGATACTGTCTCGGATACCGAGACTCCGGGCGGTGTATAAGCAAGAGCCATGGTTCGTTAATTTCTCCTGTTCATCATTTAACCTTATAGCGCAGGCCCCAAAGATAGGTCAGGGATACCACTCCCCTTGATCGCCCTCAACAGTCCCTTCCGGAACCGGCTCGACACCACCCACATAAGGGTAAACTTTAACTGCCTCCACGTAGCCAATTGGCAGATCGGGAGGTAGGCTGAGGAATTCTCCGAACACCTTGGTTCGGTACGATGTGGAGTAAACCAAATCGTCTTCTGACTCCCAGGGGGTTGGCCCCTGGGTTTCACCGAAACCTGCAATAGAGTCGGTGTTGATGTTGATAAAATGGTTGGCAGCGGTTGGGTCTTGGTCAGATGAAATGTAGATACGACCAAGGAACCGATTAGTATACTCTTCCATCTTGCCCATAGTGAGAATCTGGACAACTGAGTCCGCAAGTAGGTCGCGGTCAAGTGAGGAGAGTGCATAGATGGCGATTTCGATGTCGCCCGTGTAAAAGTAACGCTTGAAGCGGAACATACCTTCGGTGCCCGCAGCATCTACTACTGATAGGAACTGCTCGTGACCCACACCAGCGTTCTTAATCTCGCGCTCGAAGAAGCGAACGAGAACGGTTGGGTAGTCAAGCTCGTCCCTGGGGTAGTCGATGCTGACGCGGGTTTTGCGCAGCATGTGATCGACGTGATTGTGAAACACGTCCTGTAGGCCCTCTACGATGGCCGTCTTTACGTATGTCTTGTAGCGGACTGTGCGCTGGGGCAACCAGCCGAATTCGTCGCTCATCGGTCAGTCTCCACCTTGTAGAGAATGTTCTGCGGGGGTACTAGCATCATCTCGAACTGCTGATTGATTACGTAACGGTTTCCGTAGTCAGCGCTGTACTCGCGTCGTCCACGTCGGTCTAGACCACGAATCGAGATTGGGTTCACCATGCGCGCCTGATAGCGCTCTGTGGTCGAGACAATCTCGTTATTCTTGTCCAGCGTACAGTGAATCACAAGGTCGTTATCGTTAATGTCAGGGAACCACGGGGCGATGGCGCGAGCGTGCTGGAAGCGGATAAGCGCACCCTCCTGGGTGAGCTTGTAGAAGTCTTCCGCTACGTCCGGCTCGATGAGGTAGGTGAGAACACCCTGACCGAAACCTCGATACTTCGGAGCCTTGATGCCCCCGGCAACGGGGAACTCACTAGTATAAATCTTACCCGAGGGGTCGATGTACTCATTCTCCGACTCCTGCCGTGAGCAGAAGCCAACTCCGTAGGAGATGGGGTCCTCGTTACGGGTTTGCTTGTACACGCCATGGAAGTTGGGTGAGGGAACGGCTATACCCTCCTTGTAATCCCGGTCGGTGTACATCTTCTTGATGAGAACTGGCGTTCCCATGCGGCGCATAAGCTCGAAGGTGAATCGGCGCTGGCGCTTGATGTCGTGTGGGACGTTCGCCTCTCCAACATACTTAATGGCGTAGAAAATTCCACTCGGGTTCATCTTCATCAAAACGCCATTGCGAATGATGAAGCCACCCTTACCGGAGTAGTTGTAGCCACCGGAGGCGAGAGAAGTGTCACCCGTACCAGAGAGAGTGATTCGTGCCGCTGGGTTACCTAGGAGCGCGCTCGATCCTTCGGCGCTGAGAATACCCGTACCCGTACGAGCGTAGGAGACTAAGCGCGAGCCAGAGGCTCCAAATCCGGTGATACCGGTTCCGGTCTTAACCGGGATTGCACTACGTACGGCGGTGCCAAGAGCGGCAAACGCCGTAATACCAATGCCGCTTCTTTCTTTTAAAGTAGTACGTGGTCCCGATCCCGAGAAGGCCGAGACACCGGCTCCCGTTTTGAGGAACGGAATAGACTTGACGCCCGAGCCGACAAAGGACGTAATGCCCATGCCGGTCTTGATACGAAGGGCGGTTCTGGACCCGGACCCGGTAAAGTCTGAGACACCCGAGCCAGACTTATTGTAAACACGGCTAGATGTAAAGCCAGAGCCGTTAAAGGTTGTGACACCCGAGCCGGTCTTAGGAAATAGGTGGCTGCTAGGACCAGACGCCGTAAATGCGCTTACCCCGGCCCCCGTCTTCGTAAAGATATGGGTTACAGTCTTTGGACTAGAGCCGCTAAAGGCAGAGACACCCGAGCCGGTTTCGACAAAGGTGACGACATCGGCACCCGAACCGACAAAGGCTGAAATACCCGAGCCGGTCTTGGTGTAATTCGTAATCGTCTTCGGACCAGAGCCAGAGAAGGCCGAGATGCCGATTCCGGTCTTGGTTATGTTGTTAATACCCTTGAAGGCAGAGCCGCTAAACGCGGAAACACCACTACCAGTCTTATTGTACTCCTTGACAACGCTTTTAGAGCCAGAACCAACAAAGCCAGTCTGTTGCCAGAGAAGGAGAAGGAGGCCGCTGTACGAGCCACCACCCGTGCCACCAGTCTTAAGGATGGCTCCGGTAATTGTTGCGACACCAGATCCCTGGCATCCAACATAGGTAATACCAGTTTTATTATAGTTCTTTGGAGCGCCACCAGCAGCGGTGAACGCCGTAACACCCGATCCGGTCTTAATGTAGGTAGTCGCTACCCTACCGACTGCACCTATACCGCTCTTGGTATACGTCGCCATCACTAAATCCTAAGGTCCGATGATGCCGGTGCCGGTCTTAGTGTAGGTGGCGAAAGCCGCAAATGTACCCATAGAGAAATCATCGAGAATCGCCACGTTGTTATCGTAGGCAGACAGAAAGCCGTACCACCCTGAACCCCCATGCGTTGCATCAGTAACCGTGTCTATAACGGTTTCTGTGCCACCGGAGTCATAGAGAAGAGTAATACCGCCGCCGGATATACGACGGAGCATAACGATTACGCCGCTAGGCATGTGGCCAGAGAACGAGCCTGACTTGATCGTTGTCGGAACCCCATTGTCGTACCTGTCGATAGAATAGGTGTCGTTGGTCGCCGCGCGAGTCAAGGACCAAGAGTAACCATTACTAGTGCTGGATGAGCTAGAGGGCGTCTTGACCATGCCGCCCCCGACCGACCGACCGGTTGTCGTCGGGGCTGTCGTCAACAATACGCCCTGCTCAAGACTCAGCGAGGTGCCGTCGTAGCTATTGGCGTTCCACCAGTTTGCCGCGAAAGTATTGGTCTTTAGTGCGTTGCTGACTAGATCAAAGTTGGCCGCGCCGTCATTGTTTGGGCGCTGCGACCAGTTGGCTCCGGGATTTCCGGCGTCGGCGCGAGTGAAGCTATCGAGAATACCAGCTTTACGGGGCATTTAGCTCGCCCCATACTCGTAAGCACCGACATCTGGGGCGACCCCGAAGGGGCGAGCGTGACCGAGATAGTCAGTTGCCGGATAGCTGCTAGCATCGCCGCCGTCAATGGCAATGCTAGACGGCTGCACAAACATGGCGTTTGGATACGTCGAGCCACCAACAAAGTTGATCGCCCCCGTGGTCGTGTTTGTGTCGTTGGTAGAGCAGCGATTTGATCCGTCCAGCAGATTCTTGTTCCAAGTATCCCCAGAGAGGTCAGAACACCCGCTGTTCGACCAGCCGCCCAGCAAGATGTTCGACCGCCACGTTCTCGTCGCGCCGCAGTTCGCGGCGCAGTCACCTTCGCGGACCTGAATACCACCACGAATCGTGTTGTTGCGGTACGTGCCCGTCGAAGACGCCACCGAGATGGAGAAGTACCCGCACCCAGAGATGCCGGTGACGCTGCTGTCGAAGAAGTTGTTTTCAAACGTGACCGTCGCCGGGTTCGCGTCGTTGAAGCGCCAGTTGATGCACTCGTTGTTGTAAAACAGCGAGTTCTTGACCGTGATGTTCGTCCACTGTTGCGCCGTGGATACCCCACCACCGCGATACATGAACACGCCGTCAGGGTGGTCCGCCGCGAGCGTTGCACGAACCCCGCGCACGATCACGCCATCCCAGGTGATACGCGATGGAGCCGATGCTGAACCTGAGCCTTGCTGTGCGATGCCAAAGCCCCACCCGTTGTTAAATGGTGCGCTACTGGTTGTTGGCCAACCGTTGGGTTGGACGGTGTACTTTTCGAATTTGATATCTTGCGAGTTCGAAACGTACGTCATGTCGTTCGCTTCCATGTTTGCGAACCGGACATCTTTTGCTTCCTGAATAGCAGGACCACCGGTTGAATGGAATCCGTCGAAGCTGACCCCGCCGTACGTTCCAGATGAACTCGATCCCACCGACAAGCTAGAAACGGTTACTGAGCCAGGGCCACCATCCGCGATAAACTGGATGTTGTTATCGAAATTCGTGTCGCGGGTCAGCCCCGTGCGTGTCACCGACTGCGCGCCGTAAGTACCAGAAATAACGCGAACGGTATCCCCGGCCGAAGCGGCCGACGCGGCAGCCGAGAGAGAGGAACATGCGGAGGCATCCACGTATGCAGAAGCCGTCGCCTGTCGAACACATGTTCCGCCGTTAGTGTCTACCCATAGGTTTGCCGTACCCGGTGCGCCACCCCCACCTCCGGTTGGGGCGACGGCAATACCGATAGCGGATGCGGCGATAACGCCAGAAACTAGAATTGCTCTTGCTCTACGACCCATATTACCACTCAGTATACCCTACAGCACCGCCAGTACCGCCAGACTCCAAGATCATAAATACCTGGGCTGTGGTGGGCCAGAAACCGGTAGCCTTTGATGGTAGATATGTTCCTTGACCAACGACGGCAGCAGATCCGAATGACAACCAAACCCCCGAGGTTCCTCCGTTGGATACCTCAATAACCTTTCGGTTGGTGTTTGTGGCAACAAGCGATGTACTTGAGCTTGTAGATGTTGACCCACCCTTGGACAAAGCGTTGCCCTTGGGTGGATCAATAGTTGGTAGAGGGTTAGATGAGTCTACGACGCCGTTGCTGTCCTTGACGCCAAGCACGACAACTTGGAGGTTGCGTGCGCTGGCATCGGTTTCGGCGGCGACTCCGTTGATAGCGCCTCGGGCCATCTTTTACCGCCTTTAGTTGTTGTACTGAATAGTTGGTGTGACGCGGATCGTGTCGCCAGAAGCAATGGATACGGCGGTCGTGTCATCAAAGTTCGCGGAGAACACAAGGCTTCCGAGGGTCAATGCGTTGTACACGCCGAATCCGTTAATAGCGCTGGTGCCAGCGCCCGTAGCGGTCGGGAAAGTTACCTGACCAGCCGTCGTCTTACGTCCACCGGTACCAGCGGCGATAGCGCCCCAAGAAGCAGCGGCGATAGACTGACGGGCATATGATCCGAAGTCAGTCTCCGCATAGGAGGATCGTGTTTGTGACGAAGAGCCGACCGTGGATGCTGTGAAGCTCGTCCACAGACCAATGTAGGTTGTGGTGAGGTTCGATCCACCGCGCGGGAAGATATTGAGGACAATATCTAGACCTTCGTCGGGGAAAATCTCTGCCATTAGTTTTTACCTCTAATTGAGTTCATTGATACTTGTGTTGGTCTTCCGTCCCCCGAGGAACGGCATTTTCCGCAGTACCAACGGTCTACGGAAAGCCAAAGCACACTACTTAATGCACCGCAATCGGCACAAACTGTGATTTGGAGTGGAGCGGCACCCGGTCGGTGCGCTTCGACACTCGGATGACCATCAATGGTCGCCTGCTCTGCTCGATACTCGGCAAGAGCCTGTTGAAAGCTAATAAGTGACATCAGTCAAGCGTGAGTTGTAGTCCGCCAACGGAGATTTGATAAATGTCGGCAACAGCGATGGTGACATTCGGAGACACCGGGCCGTACCACAGGATGTTGCCTGATCCCCATACAGAGGCATCGACAACGCCTAGGGCGGTTACCGTTCCCCAGGGGCTTCCTGTCGCTGCTGGGAATGTGATCTGGGCGCTATTTGAAATCGTCCCATTCGAAGCTGTGCCCCAAGTGATCGCCTGTCGCGCATAACCGTTGGCATTTGCGACTTCTGTGCCCGCTGTTGAGTCGGTCGGCGTGACCAAATAAAGGGCTAGGTACGTCGCGGTGGGCTTGGTATACGTCGTTTTGCCCGTGACGTGTTCCAGAATTTTGTTTTCTAGGTAATCTGAGATGTTTCCGGCCATATCAACTCTTATCTATGAGAAGTGCATCCATACCTGTGTACCACTCCTGGGTTTTCGCCGTTCGCCTGCGATGGCAGTTTGCACAAACCACATCACACTTGGCGATTTCGGCTTTTATCACTGCTAGGGAGCGGGTATTGTGGACTAGCTGAGATATATTTGCCTTCTTAGTCTTTTTTCCTTCGCGGTGATCTAGCTCTAGAACGATTGGATCGTTCTCGCCACAATCGACACAGGGGTTTTGGGAGTAGTAATTCCAGATGAACTGCCGATTTCGCTTTCGAATGTTATTAACCACTTCTAACTGTTTAGACGGATCAGCCTTATATCGAGCTTTTTGCGCTTCAAGTTCGCACCGTTTACAACGGGATCGACGCTTCCCTAATCGCCAGCTAAACTCTTCATCGGGCTTTTTCTCTTCGCACTTTGTACATTGCTTCATGTACTTTATGCACCGAAGTAACCAATAACTAAGTGTCTATTACCAGTACCCGCGACCTACGTTTCTCGTTCTCATTGGAGCGGGGATGAGGCGTCCAGCCTTAGAGGAAACGAGCACCTTGCTGTGGCCTAGGCCAAGGAATTGACGCTTCCATAGAGCAAGCATTCGTAGGTACTGCTGCCACTCAAGCTGGTAGACGCTTTGCCAGCGCTGTAGGTAATCGCGCCGGTCATGCCACGCGATTTGTGCGCCGACTGGGTTAGGCTGCTCTACGTAGGAGCGAATAAGGTGACGCAGGACGCAGACGAAGACGGCTTGGGAAGCCAGGGGCAAATCCTTTGAGGCGTACGTGCTTCCGTCAGAGGAGTAAGCGAAGGCGTCTAGCTGAACGTCGGTCGGTGGATTCTGGGCGTTAATGTCAAACAGCGCCTCAGCAAGAAACTCCTCCATCTTCTTGCGGTTGAAGAAGTTGAGAGTCATATCGCGCAGCCAGGGACCTTCGTCCTCACCATCGAAGCAGTCCTCGATCTTGGCCCAGGCGGCATCGGCCACCACCCAGGAGGGAGAGGGAGCTAGGTCTTCAAAGGGATCGACAACTTCAAAGTCCGAGCGCACCGAGCGGATACCCTCGATAAGCTGGAATGCGGCAATCGTGATGTACTGCCCCTTTTGGTCGGTGCCGTCATACAGCAACCGGCCAACCCCGTCGTCCATAACCTCGCCCGTAATAACCTCTTTGGTCTTGTCGGGCTTCTGGACGGTGAATTCAACGCTTACGATGTCATCGCCCGAAATAGGGAAGTCCTCAGAGTCATATAGAGAGGCAAAAATCTCTCCTGTATCTCCGAGGTTGAAGATGTTGGTTTCGCGATCATAGCCAAGGCTCATATCGCTGATTACGTGCGCGTTCCGATCAAGCTTGAAGCTTAAGATCATCCAAAGCTTGCAGATTGCCGAGGCGTCCGCTAAGCTGCCTCAAGCAGCAGTTCCAAAGCCTTCCGAAAGGAACGTATGTCCGTAGAAATGAAACAGCGCGACCGCTATAACTACGGCGGTAAGAACGAGACAAAGAGTCCCGCGCGTGACTGGACGGGCACAAACATCGCCGCTGAGCGTGATCGCCTGTTCGAAACGGGGTCAGAGTTCCAGCCGACCTACCGTAACGAAATCGTCGGTATCGACAACGTGCTTGTCGAGATTGACAACATCATCCACTGGCTCAAGCACTCGCATGAGTACAAGCGGCTCAAGAGCCGACTAGAGCCGGGTGTCATCTTTGAGGGCGAGCCGGGTACCGGGAAGACCCTCGTTAGCCGTTATATCGCCACGGCATCAGAAGCTCTTTTTGTAAACGTACGCGACTTCGCGCACAAGGATTCGATCTACACGGATGAGGACATCCGTGATCTGTTCCGGCGCGCCCGTGCCGAATACGAAAAGCGCGGTGCCCCGATCATCCTCTTCTGGGATGAGTTCGAGTCGGCTGCCCTTGATCGCACTACCATCGGTAGCTCTCAGGCGACGGCTGTCTCTCAGCTAACCGCTGAGCTTGACGGTATCCATGGCAAGAATGAGGGCGTGCTGCTTATCGGCTGCACCAACTACCTTCATAACGTAGATGCCGCCCTCAAGCGCTCTGGTCGCATGGGGCTACAGATCGAATTCAACGCACCTGATCGCGTCGGTAAGCGTAAGCTACTCGACCACTACATCAATTCCCTTATTCCGGCTGCGGCACGTCAGTTCAAGAGCGACATCGACCTTGAAACGCTGTCGTATTTCTTCGACAGTGACGACACCGCTGCCGACATCGAGGAAGCCGTTGTAGAGTCATGGCGCGTTGCCGTCCGTCGCTCGATTGACGAAGAGGCCGATCCGCGCATCGCTGAGCAGGATTTGGTGGACGTTTTCCTTAAGCGTCTGGTCGGTCCGCCTACGTCCTTTATCAGCCTTGATCTGGACGTACGCCGCCGCATCGCCATCCACGAAAGCGGTCACGCCATCGCGGCTGCCATTTTCGGAATCCCGCTTCGCCTGATTACCGTCCAGCCCGGTAAGAAGTGCCTGGGCCGCGTCATCACCGCAGAGATTGACGAACACATCTCTACGCTTGACGAAATGGTCGCACAGCTTCGCGTCGGTATCGGTTCGGTCATCGCAGAAAAGCTCACTGACATCCCGGCGAACACCGGGGCCAGCGGAGATATCTCGGCCGTCAGCACTATGGCTGCCCGCCTTGTGGATCGGCTTTACGCCGGTAAGGACACCGGGATTATCAATCCCGTTGCCATCGCGGATAGCCGTACCGCACGTACCGATATCGCACCGTCGATCAGCACCGAGCTAATCGAGCGCTCTGACGCGGATATCGAGCGCATCGTCAATGAGATTTACACTGAGGCGTACGAGGCTCTGAGAAAGGTTGGCAAGGACCACATCCTCGCCATTGCCGATATCGTAAATGACCGCGTTACCCTTACGGGCCGTGAGTTCATTCAGGTGTTCGAAGAGGTTACGGGTAAGTCGCCCGAATCCTTTAACCCGGGACTCAAGCACTCATGGGAGCTTTTGGGCAAGTAACCCTTGTTTCGCATAGTCCACGTAGCAGTTGACTTCCCTTCCTTAATTACGTCAACGGTCGGTACTCCTGCGGCCTCGGCGGTAAAGGTACCAACTTGCTTCATGTGACTATCGACTTCTGGGGATTCATCAGCCCAACAGACGATGGCATCAGAGGGATGGCCCTGTACCACGTTGAGAGCATTCACGCGGATCGGACCTTCTGTGAGGTATGTGTAAACTGCCCGAGCTAGACCGGGAAGGCTAGGAACTAATACGGTGTAGCGAGCCTGTGCCATCATTTATTAGGAAAAGGAAAGGACCGCTTTAGCGGTCCTTTCCCTTATCTCTATGACATCCACAGGAACACAATGAGTGACATTTCGGACACTCTACGTCGTCATGATGATACGTCTGTGATCCGTGTGAGAAGTCTTGACAGCACTCGCAAACATGGTCCGACTCATGCAAGTGGGTGCGCTTTAAGGTCTTACCCTCTTGCTGGTAGAACTTCATGACTTGCTCTTAAGTTCCTTGATTTCGTCTTCCCAATACTTAATCTGGTCCTTGAGGTCAGAAATAATCTGCTCAGCGGAGTTGATCTGGGATTGATAAACGCCAGGGAGAGAAGCGTCTACGCCCTCGTCAGCGACAACCGGCTCTTCCACCGGCTCTTCTACGACAGGCTCCTCGACCGGCTCAGGCTCGACGGCCTCAACCTCGGGGGCTGCCTCTTCGACGGGAGCCTCCTCTACCGGAGTCTCCTCGACTACTTCCTCTTCCTTCTTGGCAGTTGTCTTCTTAGCGGCCATTGGTTTCCTTTCTAGGGTGGCTATTACTTAACCTTCGCGCTGCGTCGGTTCTACGCTAACAGTGAATTGGCTGCGCAGGATGTCGCCAGCTTCTTCACCCTTAACTTCACGGGCTACAGCGTCGATATCGGTGGCCGAATGGCCTAGGCTGCCAGGGACGGCGACGACCTCTGGGCCGACTGCCTGCTGGCGGGTAATCTGTTCACGATTTTCTACGTAGCGACCCGATCCGTCATTCGTGATCTGCGCTACGGTCTGGGCCTGCTGCTGAGGGTCCTGGGTAATCTTAACTGCGCCTTCGGCATAAGCCTCGCCGCGCTCATTGGTTAGCTGCGCTGCCGCTGAGATACCCGGAGCAGCATTCGTTTGCTGCTTGCGGATAATCTCTTTACCCTCGGCCTCAGAAATAACTTCAATGATGTGACCAATGTTCTCAAGCAGAAGCGGATCACTCAAATCATCCTCGGTGACCTTCTTCAAGTCGCCACGCTCTCCGCGAGGCTTGAACTCGAAGCGACGTTCATTTTCCAGCGTCAGACGTGCCTCGACGTAACGAATGTTACGGATATACTTAACGTTAGACGTTGGGGCGGGGGCTGCCTTCTTGGCAGCGGTGGTCTTCTTAGCAGCGGGCTTAGGCTTCTGGGCCTTGGGCGGTGGGGCTGCTTCGCCACGGGGGGTAACACGCTTAGGTGCCATGTTGTTAAACTCCTATGTTAGTAACGATCTTAAGACTTGACTTGCGGGCGTAAGCCCCTTAACATCCATTACGGTAGAGCGGTGCCCTAAAAAGAAAGCCCCCGCGTGAGCGGGGGCTTTCGAATTCCCGAAGGGGAAGGATGATTAGGCAAGACCAGAGATGTCGAGCTTGGTCGGGGCGGCAGTCGAACCACTCTTGAGGATTCGAGATAGACCGCGAGCGTTGAGAATAAGCATTCCCACAAGCTCGTCCATGACCCAACCCTTGTAGAACTGCTCGACCTGATGGTTCTCTTCAACGTCAAGTGAGTACATGACGGGGAAGACGCCAACAAAGTCAGGATCGGCGGTCAAGAAGACTTCGCCTTGCGGAATGATAATCGAACGCTGTAGCTCAAACTCACCAAAGCTGGTGACCTTTTCGCCGCCGGTTACGGAGTCCTTGAAGGCCATACCGGTTACGTTGATATCCCAGGTGTAGAGGTCACGCGCGTCAGCCGGGTGGATGAGTACGCGGTTGGCCTCTAGCTGGTTAACCTCGATCTGCTGAACAGCCGAGTAGAAGTCCTGCGGCTCAAGCGGGTTGCCTGATCCAATAAGGACGGTCTGCTCGTAACCGTTGGTACCAGAACCGATAACGACGTTACCGGAAGTACCAAGGCGACCACCAGTCGGGGCGGTACCAATCGTGCCGTTGTCGCGAGCTAGACCAAGGTCAGAAATCGCAGCCTCTAGAAGAAGGACAAGACGGGCGTCCTCCTGCTTCTGGATGGCCTGACGAGTTTCGTCCTGAGCGAACTCTACGGCGTTAACACGTAGGTAGTAAAGGTCTTCCTTGCGGATACGCGGGAAGGAAGCGATGCGGAAAAGCTGGGGGTAAGCCTGCTTGCCTTCGAACGGTGTGATCTTGACTTCGGAGTCAGTGCTGTTCAGAATGTAAGCACGCCCCATATCGTCAAGAATATCGTAAGGCATAAGCGGACCGCGCTCTAGCGTGTCCTCAATTAGTACGTTACGTACAATTCCCTCGTAACGAAGACGAATCTGGATCGGGCCAATCATGCCCTGTCCAATGCGCTGCATCGCGCTGGTCTTGTCGGCAAGAATTGCCTCAAGGCGCTTTTGCTTTGCTTCCTTCGTTAGCTTAGGAACGTCACGTAGCTTTTCCTCATATGAGGCCGAGGAAACAGCCTGTCGGGCAAATCGTTCAAACGACATTATTCAGTACCTTTCCTTATACAAGTAGGTCGATGACAATGCGGCTTGTACCAACAAGCTCGACTAGGTGAGCAACGGCTACGTTGGCAGCGTTGGCAGCGGCAGCAAGACCACCGGTCTGACCGGTGACTCCCTGACATAGACGGCCATCGCGTCCTGCGTATAGCTTGACCGGAGCGCCCTTGGTCGCAGCCGTGGCGGAATACTCAGTGGAAAGACCAAGTGAGTTAAAGCCAGGGCTTAGAATCTCAAAAACGGAGTCCGGACCACGCCAAACGCCGACGTAGTTCTCGTCACCGAGGTCATCCAGATCGCCGCCAATAAAGTTGGCGAGCAGACCAAACGGACGCTCTACGGTGCCGTCGTTAATACCGGTAGCGATAGCTACAGAATCAGCGACAGTGCGTACAGCTACCAGACCGGCCGGAAGACCGCCCTTTAGGGTCGAAACCGCTGCTGTACGGGTGTTTAGTGGTGATGTGTCGCCCGAAAGTGGCTGGTAGAAAGAACCGTCACCATTTCGGAACGAGGTACGACCCGTGGCGGCGTTAGGGCCGGTTAGGGTCTGCGAATCTAGAATCGCCGCATACGGCGTAGCCTGCGTATGTGCATACAGGGGCCGAACGAGGCGCTTCTGATACTTGTTAGATAGATTCTTTAGTCTAAGCATCTATTTTGTCCTCATTAGTTTATCGGTTAGCGCCATTCGGCACTACGCCGTCATCCTTTTGGCGACGGCTGGTAGATGAAATAAAGGTAATCCCTCAATCATTTACATAAAAACAGCTTCGTCAGGAATATCATCCGTGGAAGCGGTCTTTGTTTCTTCAACAGAAGCGTTACGCCCGAGGGACGGGAGGCGGGAAGCGGACTTAACTCGCTTGCCGAGGCCAGCCGTCTTTACGCGCTCTGCGTAGCGAAGCTGAGTGTCAACCTCATCGGCAGACACATGCTCTAGAGCGGCTACGCGATCTAGCTTGGCCTTAGGGTCAAGTAGACCTAGCTCTACTTCAAGCTCAGCCAGCTTCAAAGCGGTAAAGATGTGAGACTTCTTCACACCGTCATTACCCTCAAGTGTTTCATTTGTGACAGGAGACTGCTGCTGGGTAACTCCGTTACCATCGGTGCCGCTCCAAGTCTTCGTCGGCCCAGAATTATTGGCCGGTGAAGTTGTTGGCTGTAGTAGGTCAACGCGGTCCTGTGCGTTGCCTACCGGGTCAGCCGGTGAAGTTCCCTGCTCAGCGGACTGTCCCTCACCGATGCGTGGTAGCTCGGTCGGGAACGGCTCTGCCTCTAGGGCTTCAATAACCCAACCAGATGACTTGACGCCATCCTCAGAAGCCGGGAAAGGCTGGTTGGAAACTGGGTCAGCCTGACGCTCGACAGCGGACGAACCGTCGTCAAACGTCTTGGTCGGGATGGCTTCGATATTCTTCGAATGCTCATCTCCCTGATCGACGCTTTCAGAAGAGTCAGCACCAACGCCAGTTACGCCCGTGCCGCCAACTCCGGTTACATCAATCTGAGCGTCCGCACGGGACGCCTCTTCGTTGGACGCATCCTGAACGCCGCCAACGCCAATAACGTCAGTGTTAGTGTCGGGCGTAGCGACCGCTGGTGCGCCACTCGCTGCATCAGCAGTTCGGTGGTTCATAGTTCCTCTCTTAGTTGCGCCAGCCGCCGCAATGAAATCACTTGCGGTTCTGACAGAAGAAGTCGTGGGTGACGTTGGGTCATCCAAAATATCTTCACTTGGTTCGTCGGTTTGTGGTCCCGCAAAACGGGACGGCAAAGAGATTTCCCAATCCATTTCGTTATTTACATGAGCGAACGATGGGAGATTGCTAGTAGGAGCAGCATGATCGCTACCCAGCCCAGCATCGGGACCCTCAGGCCCCAGCGCTCCCTCTGGGAGATTGGTGAAATCTTGGTTAAGTTCGTTTTGCTCCGGACGCGCCTTGGTCAGATCAGGATTGTCAAATCCGTCTGGCGGCTTGATGTAATTACATACATCACACTTTTCGGCATCCATATCTGAACCACACACTGGACACACGGCTTCGTCCCGTGTCGTGTCAACAGGCTCAGGTGCCCGGAGCATATCTACCTGAGGTAGAGGATTATCGGCAGTTTTCACGCTACCCTGCTTTGGGTGAAAGTCGTATAGGGCTGGCTCTAGGTCCACGTCAGAGTGATCCAATACGTGTGGAGTAACGGCACCATCGCCCCCGTGAGGAGCGGAGATGTAACCCTGTCCGTGACAGGAGATGCAGTTAGGGTCACGACCATCGCAACCCTGCGGGCAAATCATCTGGCGAACGCCGTAACCGGGAGCTAGCTCGTTAGCGGTCTTTGCTGTAACTTCGCGGACAAGTGCAGTCTCGTCAGCCGGATCAAAGACGGCTGAGATTTCGAAAAACTTGATGCCGTAGCAGTCCTCGTAGGACTTACGGGAAGTCTTCTTGCCGTCGCTGTCAATGTGATCGAACGGCATACCCTTGAGGCGAACGTGCTTGCAGTATTCGTCAGGGCTGGTGGCCGAGTTTTTACAAATGTTGCAGACGGTACGCTCAACATCACAACCCATTGAGAATCCGTCAATGCCCTTCTTGGAGTTCTTCGAGCCGTCGATGATCGCCTTGGCGAGTCGTGGGAAGGACTTAGCGTCAACCTCTAGAAGAAGCTCGACCCAAGTTGGGGGAAGATGGTTGTCCGGGGCTGAGGCGTAGTATGGGTCACCGGCAGCGGCGGTCTTATGGTCATCGACGTGGAGCTTGGCGTCTACGATGACGCCACGAGCGCGCTCTGGATCAGAATTATGGTGATCTACAAAAATCGGCTTTCCGAGAAACGTCGAGTACCCGTATTCTGCGCCCGCCTTCGCTGCAACTGTAAAACCCTCGGATGAAGTGTGCTGATCGAAGACTTCTGACCCCCCTGCAAGTTCGACTGAGGGCCATCCGTCGTGATTCTTATTAACTCTTGACGAGATAGCTCTAATGCGCGCATAGAGATATCCGTCTTCTGTTCTGTAGTCTTCAAAGTCACTGATCTTTTCTAGGCTGGCTGTACGCACACGTTCGGCCGAGCCTTTTACGGCTAGGACTTGTGCTGATTCGAGTGATGCGTACTTAGTAAATGCCATTAGTCTTCCTTAGCAGCCTCTACGATGCGACCTTGTGCGTCATACGTCAATGACTTAAATGTGGCCTTGCATCCGTTTTCCTGCTTCTCAGGCAGACCCCAAGACTCAATGAGTCCCAGAATCCGCCCTCGAAGCGTGTTAAATTCGGAAGCGATGACCTGTTCTACTTCGCTCATCGCCGTGTTACTAGCGCACGAATCACACCGGCTTCACGTCGAATGCGTGCGACCCGATATCCGTGCGGGTTGAACTGAGCCTCAAGCTCAGCCTTTGCTTGCTTAATTGACATTCCGTCGTCAGCACGAGCAACGGTGTAGGTAGCTGCCGTCATGCCAGGGCCGGTTGGCGTGCCAGGAGCGGTGCCCACGGTATTTTCCGGAACACATTGACCACCAACCATCTTCTGCCCAGGCGGGCAAGTGCCACCGGTAGGAGCGCCCGCAGGGCCTCCTGGGGTAGCCGCTGGCGGCACCGATGGGTTCGATGTGTGCGTGCTAGCAAACGCGGGGGAACCTAGGGGAACCGCACCAGGGCGATTCGGAACCTCACCGGGCTTAAGCTTTGCGCCAGGGCCGCTACCGGAACCGGCAGGGGAGTCACCAAACGAGGACAGACCGGCATCCGGACCACCCCCGGCATCAGGGCCGGGTCCTAGGTCGTCGCCGCCACCAAAGCTAGGCTCAGGCTCTCCACCCTGTAGGGCGTGAAGAATCTGCTGTAGCGTGTGAAGGATTTGCTTATCCGTTCCTCCACTTTCGCCACCATGGCTTGGCTTACTGTCACCACTATCACCGGAAGGGGATGGCGAAGAGGAGTCATCGCTACCCGAGTCAGATGAGGAATCAGAGCTACTGTCCGAACCACCCTCTGGCTTTGAGTCAGACGGGGGACCAGACGGCGGCTCAGAACCACCCTCACCCTCGGACGGCGGAAATCCTGCCGTTACCGGTTCATGTAGTTCAGCAACCCAGACCTTGCCACGCTTACGCAGAGAAGCAATCTTGGTTCCCTGCTTGAAGAGCGGGTGATTCTGTAGCGAATCAAGCGCCTCTTCTTGTGATAGTCCGGGCTTAGACCGGACTGTACGTGTTGTGAATTGCATTTTGTCTCCGAGGTTTTATTGTCCAAATAGGAAGTAGTCTTCATCTACCTCGATACGGGAACTCTCGTAATGCGTTCCCGATAGATCAAGCTTGTCGGCGTTACGAGCTACGCCCGCTTCCTCAATGAACTGTCTTTGTTCGTGGGGCGAGAAATTCGCCCCTCCTTCCTTTAACCACTCCCGAGTTGATGAAAACTGTTGGTGTGGCGTTGAAAGATCGGTTTGCTCTCCTGGGGCGGGACGGCCGATGTCATCCATGTTCTGGCCTAGATCGCCACCAGGAACTTCGTCAGGATGGCTTTCCTGAATCGGTACAAATTGGATGTTCTCTAGCTGAGCCTCTTCGTGGTCAAGGTCGGTGCTGGTGTGCATTCCGTACTCGCCTGTGAGGGTGTAGTGAATGCTGTCTGGTCGCACTTCTTCGACGCGAATAATGTCAGGAATATCGTACTGGTCTGAGTGCATCTCGTATTCCTGACCGGGCTTGAGCGGATTGCCGTCAGCGTCCTTCCAAGTGTGAGAAGAATCCTGTTCTGCCTCGGGGTTCTCCTGCTCGATCACGTCGGCACCAGGGACGCCTACGTGATTATCAAAGTTGTCGCCATGTTCCTTGATGTGATCGTCAGCGGTCTT
>ERZ724505.56-NODE-56-length-67471-cov-6.933310_pt1 | contig 67471 bp, 66 predicted proteins | sample MGYA00376038_ERZ724505 | MGnify/ENA primary metagenome ERZ724505 (study PRJEB28724, sample SAMN07190884) | wastewater metagenome | isolation source: effluent of sewage treatment plant in Hong Hong | place: Hong Kong | collected 2016-03-17 ... | reverse complement strand
ACAACAACTCGACAAGCTGATACAGGCCGAGCAAGCCTCGGCTCAGTCTCTGGACGTTGCCAGCGTACAGGCACAGAACGAAGCCGCAGGTTCATTGGGCGCATGGACGCCGCAACTGACAGGCGCCGAAACAGCTCTGCGCATGCTCAAGCTCAACCAACGCGCCATATCGGCACAAGCGCTGCGCGACTTCATCGTCAGAGCCGAAGCCGCAACCGCCGATCTGAACCAACTCAACAGCCTGGCAGCGCAAGCGAACCAATCGGACGAGGGTCGCGATCCCGATTTGCTGGCTCAGGCCCGCAAAGCAGTTCAAACCCAGGTCAACCGATATTTCGACACCGCACTACAACGCAAAGTGAGTGAAGCCCAAGGGGTGGCCGGCTATCGCTGGCTACAGGCTTGGCCTCAAGACTACGGTGTCTTGCTTGCGTTGGTGCCGCCCCAACAAGCCAAAGACAGTCAAGCACTGGTCACAGCCCGGATGCAGTCGCTCAGCCGCGCCACGCTTGCAGCTGAACGCACACGTTATTCACTAGAAGTGGCCACCCTTCCCCACGGCCAGCAGGCCTTGGTTGCAGGCAAAGCCTTTGATGCGCGTTGGGTACAAGAAGGCGCTCCATTGATTCCCCCCGAAGACCGACAAGCCTTTGACCGAGAACGAGCCCAGCGGCACCAGAAAGACCTGACGGCTGCACTGCCCAACCTCCTGCAGGAGATCGCGCGCACGCCCACCGCCACTGCTTTGGAACAACTACGGACCACGTATCTGAACCCGGACGACGCAGCCTGGCACGATGGGCAACGTCTGAACGCGGCCCTGGCTGAGCGCCTGACTGAGTTGTCACCCTGGAACGGGCTGCCTGGCGCCGACTACCTCAATGCGATCTACACAGGCGACCACGCTCGCCTGGATCTGATCGACCGCAATTTCCGTGAGCCTTATCAGCGCATGATGATGCCAGTCCTCCAGACCTTTGGCTCGTTCATGAGCGGACTGGCAAAAATGAGCGGCCTGAATGTAGATGGCCACGCCTTCTTGTCAGCACAGTTTGAACGCATGAGCCTGATCCGCCCCATGATGGCGATCTACCTGGTTGAATACGAAGGCCGCATGAAGCCCTGCCTGGAAGCAGAGCCTTTGCGCTTCAAAATCACCACTACCAGTGAAACGGTCTATCGCAACGGTTACGGCAGCTATCTGTACTCGGTCCCGCACCCAGACCAAGTGAGCTACTTCAACGTCAACCGTCGCTTCGGCCCCGCGTTTGAAAAGGTCGGCACGATGGAACCCGACTCAATCGTGCGTCGCATGCTGGAGCAGTCCTTCAAGAAGAAAGACAGTCTGGGAGTGAGCGACCTGATAGACGGCACCCGGTTGATGATGGCGCGGCTGACCCAAGCGGGTTGCCAGTCGCCACTCACTCGGCAGATGGAAACCAACCTATTAAGCTGGGCCACAGCACGCTTGTGACGCCCCAATCTTTTATGCTCAGTTCACGCGCCTGAGCGTGTTCCCATCGGTGTGCTGGAATTTCTTGCCGTAGATGTCCAGCACCGTGGTTTCGGTATAGCTCAGGGTATCGCCATCAACAGTGAACTTGGCATTGAATGCCACGGTCTTGGCCTTGTCGCGCATGAAGGGCTGCTGCACGATGCTCCAGTCCGGGTTGTGCAAGCCCGCCTTCACCTCGAACGTAACGGCCGAAGAACCGGCCTCCGTCTTGGCCACACCGCCGGCAATCACCCCGACTGCACGCGGAATCAACAACGAGTGCGAAATGGTGCCTGTGGCCTTATCCCACATCCAGTAACCGCACTGGTCATGAAACACCTTGCTGTTGGACTTGCGGCTGACCACCTGCTGATACCGCAAGCCCACCAGCACCTGCTCTTCGGCGTTGGTCACGTCGCCAATCGGGGTGAAGGTGATGGTCTCGAAATAGGGGCTTTCTTCCTTGCCATCGGGTTCGGGCGCCACATCCATGCCCTTGTCGCCCTGCCAGGTACCAATCAACCCAGTCAATGGTCCGTAGTCGATGTCGTTATCAGCCATGTTGGTCTCAGCAAGAAATGGTCAAAACAGACCACATCGTAGACCATGGCAACCGGCTTGGTTCACCGCATTTTCAACTGCGCCACACGGCTAAGGGCCAAGCCTGCGGCGGCGGTTCGGGTCTCCACGCCCAACTTGGGAAAAATATGTTCCAACTGCTTCTTGACCGTGGCTGGGCTGGAGCCCAGGATGTCGCCAATGTCGCGGTTGGTCTTGCCCCGCACCACCCAGTACAAAACCTCGCCCTCGCGGGCCGTCAAGCGGAACTCCTGGGTTACGGCGTCGATCAGCACACTGTCTGAGGTCTCCGTCATCACCAGCAGCCACTCGTCTTCTCCAGTAGGCTGGTGCAAGGCGAAGGTCAGCCGCCCCCCCGCCTGGTTCACGAACCAGCTGGGAGGCATGCCAGTAGCCCCAGCGCCGAGTCGCTCTGCCGCGACCTGCCGAACCCAAGCCAGTAGCTCTTGCGGCGCGACCCCATCGGGTGCATCGAAATACCGCGCCAGCAGTTGCCGGGCCAAGGGTGTTTTCCAAGGCAGGCGGCCATCTTTCAGGGAAATGGTGACCGAAGCGTGGCCAAAGGCATCGAGCGCATTGCGAGCCTGCCGGGCCTGCCTCGCCCCTTGCATGTGCGCCTGAATGCGCACCAGCACCTCCTTGGGTTTGATGGGCTTGATGACGTAGTCAATGCCGCCGGCATCGAAGGCACTGACCACGTGCTCGGTCTCGGTCAGGCCCGTCATGAACACAATGGGAATGTGGCTGGTTTCGCCCTGCGCCTTCAGCCGCCTGGCGACCTCAAAGCCATCCATGCCGGGCATCAGCGCATCCAGCAAGATGATGTCGGGCACCGCTTGGCTGGCCCGCTGCAAGGCGGCTTCGCCATGCGTGGCCACCAGCACGGTGTAGCCGGCCTCGTCCAGTGCATCGTGAAGCAAGGACAGGTTGTCTGGCACGTCGTCGACAATCAAAACCACATCGGTTCGACTGCGATCGAGATGATCGAGCATGGGGGTCATGTAGCAAGGTCCTGGTTGGAGGCTTGGTGCGGCATTGCATCGCGAATAACCACCGCCATGGCGTCCAGTTGAAATTGTCGGGCCATGTCGCGCATGCGCAGAACAAAGCCGTCGCAATGGGGTTCTGAGTGCGCGATCTGATCCAGCACCCGGTGTACGCCACGCACATAGCCAGACTGAATCTGTTCGTCCAGATGGCGCAGGGCCGCCGCAGAGGGCATGAGTCCGGGGTCGGCCACATCGGCGCGGCGCACCTCAATCCACTCAAGCTGCAGTCGCCGCCCCAACCAGTCGAGCAACTCGGCCACGCGAACAGGCTTGACCATGAAATCATCGGCCCCGATGCCCACGGTGTTCTCGGCGCCTTTCTCAAAGGCATTGGCCGAAACAATCGCCACCGGGGCGTCGGTCAGGGCCTCGGCGCGAATGGCGGCCATGGTGCCCCAACCATCCAACCCGGGCATGGCCAAATCCATGAAGATGGCATCGGGCTTCATGGACACGGGCCCGTGTCGCAGCATGGCCAGGCACGCCAAACCGGACTCAAAAGTCATCACGTCAAAACCCAGCGGCTCCAGAATGCGCACCAGCAGACCGCGATCGGCCTCTTCGTTATCCACCACCCAGACGCGCCGACGCTGCCCGGCATAGCCAGTTCGCACCCCACGCACCTGGGTTGGGGCCAGACTGCTTTGACGCAGCTGAGGCAGAAACAGCCGGATCTCGAAGGTAGTGCCCTGCCCTGGTTGACTGGACACACTCATTTCGCCGCCCATCAAGTCCGTCAGCATTTTGCTGATGGTCAAGCCCAAGCCCGTTCCGCTTGCTGACTGCCCTGCTGCAGACGAACCGCGCTCAAATGGCTCGAAAATGCGTGCCAGCTCATCGGCAGGAATGCCGGGGCCGGTGTCGACAATCTGTATGCGAGCCATCTCTCTGGCATGGCGTACCTTGAAGCTGACCTGCCCGGTCTGTGTGAACTTCACGGCGTTGCCCAGCACATTGATGAGAATTTGCCGCACGCGCCGCTCGTCAGCTTTCACCACCTCAGGCAGGTCGAGTCCCAGGTCACTGACAAAACTCAGCCCCTTCTGGCGAGCCTGCGGTTCCACCACCGCGATGATCTGGTCAATCAGATCTCGCAGGCGAACTGGCTTGGGTGACAAGGTCAGCTTGCCGCTTTCAATGCGAGCCATGTCCAGCGTGCCTTCGATGAGCGACAACAAATGGTCGCCTCCGCGCTTGATGACCCCGACTGCATGGCGCACATGCTCAGGCAGATTCTGGTCCTCGTCGAGCAACTGGGCATAGCCCAGGATGCTGTTGAGTGGCGTGCGCAGCTCGTGGCTGATGTTGCTGATGTAGCGCGTCTTGGCATGGTTGGCCTGATCTGCCTGCAGCTTGGCCTGCTGCAGTTTTTGGTCGGTCACGCGGTGGGACTCAATTTCCTGCACCAGCAAATGCGTTTGCCGATTCGACTCTTCCTGTGCCACCTTGCGGCTTTTATGAGTTAACACCAGCCACCACCCCACCACGCCAGACACAAGCAACAGCACCACATAGATCTTGACAAAGCCATGCTGCAAAGCGGCTGCCAGCGCATCAAGCGACTGCAGGGCAAACACATCCAGATCGCGCAGGTGTTGCTGATAGACCATGCCGAATAGCAAGGCCATGGCCGGGGCCAACACGCCGATCAGCAGCAGGAACTGCCCCAATTCAGTGTCCAACCGCCGCCACACAAAGGCAGGCAACACCCGACGCGCCACGCTACGCCATTGCTCCGCCAGCCTCGCATCGGGCTTGCACAAATCCTGGCAACGCGCATCGAGCGAGCAACACAAGGAACAGATGAAGCCCTGATAGGCCGGGCAGTGCGCCATGTCATCGGTTTCATACTCGCGCTCACACACCGTGCAGGTGTGCAAGGCTCGCAAGCGAATGACCTTGCCCAGCGGCTTGCCCTCGTCTTCCACGGGCCGCCCCAAGGGCTCACGGGCCAGGTAGTAGCGCCCTTGGGTTGCCCAGGCGATCAAAGGCGACACCGCCAAAGCCGTCACCAGCGCAATGACCGCAGAAAACGCCTGTGCCACATCCCCCATCCACCCTACGTAGGCCACAACGGACAGCAAAGAAGCCGCCCCCATCGCCCCAACGCCCACGGGGTTGATGTCATATAAGTAAGCGCGCTTGAACTCGATGCCGGGAGGAGACCACCCCATGGGCTTGTTGATGACCAGATCGGCCACCACCGCCATCATCCAGGCGATGGCAATGTTCGAATACAAGCCCAGCACCTTGCCCAAGGCCTGGAACAAGTTCAGCTCCATCAGCATCAGGGCAATCAAGGCGTTGAACACCACCCAAACCACGCGCCCCGGGTGGCTGTGCGTGACCCGCGCAAAAAAGTTCGACCACGCCAGCGAGCCCGCATAGGCATTGGTCACATTGATCTTGAGTTGAGAGATCACCACAAAAATGGCCGTTGCAGCCACCGCCCAGGCGGGCTGGTGCAAGACTGTCTCCCAAGCGCCCAGATACATCTGGTTGGGATCCAGGGCCCGCTCCACGGGCAGGAAATGTCGCAAGGCCAGATAGGCCAGCAAAGCACCACCCAGCATCTTCAGCACGCCTGGGATCACCCAGCCTGGCCCCCCGAAAAACACTGCCCAGCGCCAGCGCATGCCGTGCCCATTCTGGGGTTCCGGCATGAAGCGCAAGTAATCGGCCTGCTCGCCCATTTGCGTGATCAGGGCAATGCCCACCGTCAAGGCCGAGCCAAAACCAATCAAGTCGAACTGGCCCCGGTCTCCTGCCGCCCCGGCATAACCCGATAGCTCCGACAAGATGCCCGGGTGGGCATGAAACACGAACACATAGGGCAACACCAGCAACACCAGCCAGATGGGCTGGGTGATCCATTGCAGACGGTTGATGATGCTGACCCCATGGGTCACCAAGGGCACCACCACCAAGGCGCAGATCAGGTAGCCCCAAGACGGCGGGATGTCAAAAGCCAGATCCAGCGCATAGGCCATCACCGCGGCTTCGAGCGCAAAGAAGATGAAGGTGAAGGTGGCGTAGATGAGCGAGGTGATGGTGGACCCGATGTAGCCAAATCCGGCACCCCGGGTCAGCAAATCCATGTCGAGACCAAAGCGGGCGGCGTAGACGCTGATGGGCCAGCCGGCCAACAAGATGATCAAACCTGTGACCACGATGGCCCAGAAGGCGTTGATGAAGCCAAAGTCCACCAGCAAAGTGGCCCCCACGGCTTCCAGCACCAGGAACGAAGCGGCCCCGAAGGCCATGTTGGCCACGCGAAAACTGCTCCACTTGCGCGCCGCGCGGGGGGTGAACCGCAGGGCATAGTCTTCCAGCGTTTCCTTGGCCACCCAACTGTTGTAGTCGCGGCGCACCTTCACCACCCGCTGTAATGCCGGGTGCGCCGAAGCGACAGGGACTGCGCCGGGGGCTTGACGAATCGGGTCTGGGTTTTGCATGGTATGGCCTTAACCCACTTCCATAAGCAATGAGCGGTCCAGCCCGGACCCGGCCACACCATGGACCTGACGCCTAGAGAAAAAGACAAGCTGCTCATCTTCACTGCGGCCTTGCTCGCCGAGCGCCGCAAGGCTCGTGGCCTGAAGTTGAACTACCCGGAAGCCGTGGCACTGATATCAGCCGCCATCATGGAAGGCGCACGCGACGGCAAAACGGTCGCCGCACTCATGAGCGAGGGCAAGACCGTGCTCACACGGGATGAAGTCATGGACGGCGTGGCCGAGATGATTCCCGAGATCCAGATTGAGGCCACCTTCCCGGATGGCACCAAATTGGTGACCGTGCACCAACCCATTGCATGACTTCACTCACCCACCGCAAATTCACCACATTGGTGCAACAAACACCATCCACACCCTCTACTGCAGGAGATCGAGATGAAGCCCCAATTGACCCCACGCTACCTTGCAACGGCTCTCCTGGCCACGTTCGCCGCAACAGCAAGCACCCCTGCCCTGGCCCATGTGGGCGTTGACGGCAGTGCCCATGCCCACGATGCATTGAGCAGCTTCATTGAGGGTTGGATGCACCCGATTTCTGGCTTGGACCATCTGGCCGCCATGGTCAGCGTGGGACTGTGGAGCGTTTTGGGCACACCAGCCAAGGCCATGCGCGGTACACGCGCCTCGGTATGGCATCAACCCATCGCCTTTGCGCTGACCTTGCTGATCGGCGCCCTGGCCGGCATGGCCGGATTGAATCTGCCCGGCGTCGAGCCCATGATCGCCGCCTCGCTGCTGGTCTTGGGCCTATTGGTGGCTGGCCGCGCATCGTGGCCGGCCTCGGCATCGGTGTCGCTGGTTGCCGGCTTTGCCTTCTTCCACGGCTTGGCTCACGGCCAGGAACTCTCGGGCCATGCTTTGGCCACTCTGGTTGGCATGGTCTTGTCAACCTTCAGCCTGCATTTGGCGGGCATGGGCGCAGGCTGGGCCCTGCGAGATGCGGCCAGCCCCCTGCGCCGCTGGATCAGCCGTGCGACCGGTACCGCGGTGGCCTTGTTCGGAGTGAGCATGCTGCCCTCCGCGTTGGCCGCCGTGCTCTGACACATCGATCAGCCCCCAAACAGGAGCCCCCCATGATTCCAGGCGAGATCCTCACCGATGGCCCCGATCTGGTTCTGAACCCAGGCCGCCGAACCCTGACGCTGACAGTGGAAAACACCGGCGACCGCCCCATTCAAGTGGGCTCGCACTACCACTTTGCAGAAACCAACGGCGCCCTGCGATTCGACCGCGCAGCAGCCCAGGGCATGCGCTTGAACATTGCTTCAGGTACAGCGGTTCGCTTTGAACCCGGCCAGCAACGCACCGTGGAGTTGGTTGACTACGCCGGCCAACGCATCGTTTACGGATTCCGGGGTCTGACCCAGGGATCGCTCTGAGCCACCAAGGATTGACCCACATGGCAAGCATTGACCGACGCGCCTATTCCGAGATGTTTGGCCCCACCGTGGGCGACCGGGTCCGCCTGGCCGACACAAACCTGATTCTGGAAGTGGAGCAAGACTTCACCCTACGAGCAGGAGGCTATGGTGAAGAGGCCAAATTCGGTGGCGGCAAAACCATCCGAGACGGCATGGGCCAGAGCCAGGTCTGCAACGGCCCAGCCCCCATGGATGCGGCCGACTGCGTCTTGACCAACGCCCTGATCCTGGATCACTGGGGCATCGTCAAGGCAGACATTGGCATCAAGGCTGGCCGCATTGTCAAGATTGGCAAAGCGGGCAACCCCGATGTCCAACCTGGCGTGGACATTGTCATTGGCCCCGGTACCGAGATCATTGCCGCCGAGGGCATGATCGTGACCGCAGGGGGCATCGACACCCACATTCACTTCATCTGCCCTCAGCAGATTGAAGAAGCCCTCAACAGTGGTGTGACCACCATGATCGGTGGCGGAACCGGGCCTGCCACAGGCACCTTTGCCACCACCTGCACGCCTGGCCCCGACAACATTGCCATGATGTTGCGAGCTGCTGAAGCCTTCCCCATGAACCTGGGTTTCCTGGGAAAAGGCAACGCCAGCCAGCCGCAGGCCCTGCGCCAACAAGTCGAAGCCGGTGTCATCGGCCTGAAACTGCACGAAGACTGGGGTACCACGCCCGCCGCCATCGACACCTGCCTGAGCGTGGCAGAGGAAAGCGACATTCAGGTTGCCATTCACTCTGACACCTTGAACGAATCCGGCTTTGTCGAAGACACCATCGCTGCGTTCAAGGGCCGCACCATCCACAGTTTTCACACAGAAGGCGCGGGGGGCGGGCACGCACCCGACATCATGAAAGTGGTGGGTGAAGCCAATGTGCTGCCCTCCTCGACCAACCCGACACGCCCCTTCACGGTCAACACCATTGACGAGCACCTCGACATGCTGATGGTGTGCCACCACCTCGACGCGTCCATTGCAGAAGACCTGGCCTTTGCGGAAAGCCGCATTCGGCGCGAAACCATTGCGGCGGAAGACATCCTGCATGACCTTGGGGCCATCAGCATGTTCAGCTCCGACTCGCAGGCCATGGGTCGCGTAGGCGAAGTCATTTTGCGATGCTGGCAAACCGCCCACAAGATGAAAGCCCAGCGCGGCAAGCTGCCTGGTGACAGCGACCGACACGACAACGCCCGCCTCAAGCGCTATGTGGCCAAGTACACCATCAACCCCGCACTGGCGCACGGTGTGGCGCATGAGGTGGGCAGCGTGGAAGAGGGCAAATGGGCCGACCTGGTGTTGTGGCGTCCGGGCTTTTTCGGCGTCAAACCCAGCCTCATCCTCAAGGGGGGCTTCATTGCCGCCGCCGCGATGGGTGACCCCAACGCCTCCATTCCCACGCCCCAGCCCGTTCACTACCGCCCCATGTTTGGCGCATTTGGCGGCGCGGTGTCGCGCACCTCTTTGACGTTCCTGAGCCAGGCTGCCATCCAAGCAGGTGTGCCTGACAAGCTGAACCTGAAAAAGACTGCAGCTGCGGTACACGGATGTCGGAAAGTCAGAAAATCAGACATGGTTCATAACCATTACATGCCTGTCATGGAAATCGATGCGCAGACTTACCACGTGCGAGCCGACGGCCAACTGCTGACCTGCGAACCCGCGGTGTCCCTACCCATGGCACAGCGCTATTTCCTCTTCTGATTTCCCGACCAATCATGACAGCCATGTGACATTTTCGAGTCACTGATCCAAAACTGTCACCGGCTCACGCATTTGGCAGTTGACGCCAATGTGCGACTGAATTCACACGAAACCTGCTCCGATAAGGAGCTGCGAGGTTATTGCACATTTGTTCAATGACCTCACAGCAGTTCTGTCCCTCATCTCTTGCAGTAGGTTCATCGTGCATTTTCCCTTGCAACTTCGTGACTGGAAGGTCGGCACCCGTCTGACCGTGGGCTTTGGCCTGATCCTGACCCTGTTGATGGTGGTTGCCATCCTCGGCTTCACCGCCATCCACCAGGCCCGCGCCCTGCATGAAACGTTTGAGCACGCCATGGTGCTGCGAAGCCAGAGTGATGAGCTACAAGAACACCTCACGCTCGATTTGACACGCAGCCAAGCCATCATTCGCTCGGTGGGCATGCCCGAGGTGTCTGACCGATTCAAGCCCGAAATGGCGCGTGCCGACCAGGCGATTGCCTCACTGTTGGGCGCCATGTCGCATCAAACCAATGCGCAGGTGGAACTGGCCACACAAAAACTGACTGAGCACCACCAGCTGTATCGCCAGCGCCGCGACGAAGTGCTTCACCTGGTCGAACTGGGGCAAACCATCGAAGCCAACGAGCGGGAACAAACCGCCCTGGCCCCGCTGGCGCAATCGGTTCAACGTGATGCAGACGCCTTGATGCAAGCCGTGTCGCAGAACACCCGTCAGACGCAAGATCATTTCCTGCGCACCACGGCCACATCTCGCACGCTCATCGTCATTTTGACGATGCTGACCCTCGTTGGCGGCATGTTCTGGGCCTGGCTGATCGCACGCTCCGTCAGCCGTCCAGTCAAGACCGCCATGCGCATCAGTGAAGCTATTGCGCAAGGCCGCCTCACCCAGGATGTGCGAGAGGTGTCGGCGCAAGACGAAATGGGCCGCATGCTGCAGTCCATGCGCAAGATGCGCGACGGCCTGGTGAACCTGACCGGCGAAGTGAGCGCTCAATCAGAACAATTGGCGCAAACTTCCGTGCAGGTCGCCTCGGGCGCCGAGGCCCTCGCACGCAGTTCGAACCACCATGCGGCCGTGCTGTCTGAGTCGAGCCAGGTCTTGCATCAGATCGAAGCAGAAATTTCGACCAGCCTGACGCAAACCCACGAAGCCAGCGACCTGGCCCTGACCGCCCGCGACGTGGCCCAACAAAGCCGCCAAGCCATGAGCGAAGTGATTGACACCATGCGGGGCATTCATGCGTCCAGCCAGCGTGTGGCAGACATCATCGCCGTCATTGACAGCATTGCCTTTCAAACGAATATCCTTGCCCTGAACGCCGCCGTTGAGGCCGCCCGCGCTGGTGATCAGGGTCGAGGGTTTGCCGTCGTGGCCACCGAAGTGCGCTCGCTGGCCCAACGCTCGGCCCATGCCGCCCGCGAAATCAAACAGCTCATCACTGACAGTGTGGAGCGCGTGGGTCAAGGCACCGATCAGGTCAACCGAACAGGCGTCACCATCGAAGCACTGCGCAGCACCATCACCCAGGTGGCCAGCTTGATGGAGTCACTCAGCCAGACCAGCGTCCAACACGCCCAAGGCATCAGCCACGTGAAGCAAACCGTGCAAAAGCTGGATGCGGCCACTCAGAGCAATATGACCCTGATGACCCAAAGCACCCAGGCCGCCGCCAGCATGAAGGAGCAAGCCGGCCAACTGCTGACAGCGGTGGCCGCATTTGAAACCCCAACGGCTGTGCCAGCCTGAAGATGTGAAGCCCTGAAGGCCGGACTCAAACGGCCTCTTTAGCCCGAAACGCGCAGTAACCGGGGCGGGGCCCGACCTGAGGGTGGCTGCGGCAAGTGTGCGGCCGCTTGTCATAAATGGTGCAACGCCGGGTCTTGGCATCCAGAAAGTGGCAATCGCCACTGGCCCGGCGAGCCAATGTGAACAGGTTGTACTTGTTGTGAAAGCGCGCAACCACGCCTGACTTAATCAGGCGTTTGGCAATTTGCTTGATGTCTTCGTGTTCCGCTTCGAAGGGGTCTACCAGCTCCATGCGAACCAAATCCGACAACTTAACCTCCAGCGGCATGGTGCAGCACGAGGCCACGCAACGGTCGCACATGCCATTGCGGTATCGACTCCAGGTATCGGGGCGGTCTACGTCGACCAGGTAAATCGTGGGCTTCACGGGCGGCGAGTCTAGCAGAGGCACCCCATGCACCATATGGGTACACTTTGTGCTTGTCTTTTGTACCAGCGCTTTCTCACTGCCATGCTGACCATCAACAAACTCATTGCCCAAGGCCGAGGACTGGCCTCTGTGCTCGTTCACCGTGCCGCCACCGTCGCGCTGGATTGGGACGTTCGCCAGAAAAGCCGCTTTGACGCCACCGACAGCCAAGGCCGGTCACTGGGCATATTCCTGCCGCGTGGCACCGTGGTGCGAGGCGGTGACGTGCTGGTCGCCGAAGATGGTTCCTTGATTCGCGTGGAAGCCGCCGCGCAGGCCGTTTTGCGCATCACGGCCTGTACCGCCCACGGCAGCCCTTTTGACCTGACCCGAGCCGCCTACCACCTGGGCAACCGGCATGTGCAGATCGAGTTGCAGCCAGATCACCTCAAAATTGAACCCGACCACGTGCTGGCCGACATGCTGCGTGCCATGCACCTGACCGTGAGCGAAGAAATGGCGGCCTTCGAGCCCGAAGGTGGGGCCTATGCTGCCGCAGGCCACGGTCATGAGCATACGCACGCCGAATCGGGCCATGTACATGGCCCAGGATGTGGCCACGACCACGGCGACCATGAACACACCCATGCAGCCACGCCCCCCCAGCCCACCACACGCGGCAAGCCCATTGGCATTGCCATCAAATCAGAAGCCAAGCCGCATGTGCATGGCCCCGGCTGCGGGCACGACCACTGATTTTTTTGATGCCCAAAGTCCGCTCAGCCCCCATTCCTCTCAGCCCCAGCATTCGCCTGCAATTGATGTGGCTGGCCTCGCCCGCCCTGCCTGTGGGTGGCTTCAGCTATTCGGAAGGGCTGGAAGCCGCGGTGGACACGGGCCGAATCCAGACTGAAGCCCATGCGGCCCAATGGCTATTGCATCAACTGCAGTTGAGCCTGGCACGCTCGGACATGCCGGTGGTAGCACGTGCCCTGCCGGCTTGGCTGAGGGGTGACCTAGAGCGCATCCGCGAACTCAATCAGTGGGTGACCCAAACCCGGGAGACGAGCGAGTTACGCCTGCAAACCGAGCAAATGGGGCGTTCGCTGGTGGAATGGCTGCGCAACAACGGCCAACAAGACGAGCGAACCACCGCATGCGCCCAATTGAGCCCTGCCCCCACCTGGCCTGTTGCGTTTGCCCTGGCTGTAGCGCAATGCGTGCCCAAAGGGCTGCCGGCCCCCGCTCAACTGGCGGAAGAGGCTCTGCTGGCCTACGCCTTTGGTTGGGCCGAGAACATGGTTCAAGCCGCCATCAAGGCCGTGCCCCTGGGCCAAAGCGCGGGGCAACGCATCTTGCAAACGCTCACCGAGGCCATTCCACCGCTCATTGAATCAGCCTGCCGTGTCACAGACAGCCAGCGGCAGGCTTTCACCCCCATGCTGGCCATTCTCAGTGCCCAGCACGAATCCCAATACTCCCGACTGTTCCGATCATGACCGCACTGCACCACATCCCCGGCCGAACCAAGAAGTTGCCTCCACTACGTGTAGGCGTGGGCGGCCCCGTTGGCTCAGGCAAGACCACCCTGGTTGAAATGCTATGCAAAACCATGCGCGACACCTATGACCTCGTCGTGGTCACCAATGACATCTACACCAAGGAAGACCAACGCCTGTTGACTGTTGCCGGCGCACTCGAACCAGATCGCATCATGGGTGTGGAAACCGGCGGCTGCCCCCACACCGCCATTCGCGAAGACGCATCGATCAACCTCGAAGCGGTAGACCGCATGCTGGCCCGCTACCCCAACGCTGACATCGTGTTCATTGAATCGGGCGGCGACAACCTGGCCGCCACGTTCAGCCCCGAGTTGAGCGACCTGACCATTTACGTGATCGACGTGGCAGCTGGCGAGAAGATCCCGCGCAAGGGCGGGCCTGGCATCACCAAGAGCGATCTGTTCGTGATCAACAAAACCGATCTCGCCCCCTATGTGGGCGCCAACCTGGACATCATGGAAGCGGACACCAAGCGCATGCGCCAGACCCCGCAAGGCCTGCGCCCCTTCGTGATGACCAACTTGAAGACCCGCGCAGGCCTGGATCAGGTCATTGCCTTCATCGAAGAAAAAGGCATGCTCAAGGCATAATGCCGGGTTCCCTGATCTCTCCGTAGTTCAATGGATAGAACGGCCGCCTCCTAAGCGGCAAATACAGGTTCGATTCCTGTCGGAGGGACCATTCCCCCATGAAACATGGGGGTTGAACATGTGCGAAAAATAAATGTTATGGTTCTGCGCCTTGCAGAATCCAACAGTCGTCCGCACATGAGCGCCAAACCCCCTCGCGTCATTCCCATCCAGCCGGTGGGCACACCCGCTCAGGGCGGCTCCCTGTTTCAGTCGCACCAGACCATTCACCCCCGAACCGCCGAGGGGCTCTTCGCCAACTGGCGTTGGATTTTTGTCTGGCTGACCCAGATCGTGTACTACGGCCTGCCCTGGCTGAAGTGGAACGGACGACAGTCGGTGCTGTTCGACTTAGACGAGCGCCGGTTTTATCTGTTTGACCTGATCCTCTACCCGCAAGACTTCATCTATCTGGCGGCGTTGCTGGTGCTCAGCGCTCTGGCGCTCTTCTTCTTCACTGCGGTCGCGGGCCGCCTATGGTGTGGCTTCGCCTGCCCCCAAACGGTCTACACCGAAATTTTCATGTGGATCGAAAAGCGCTTCGAAGGCGAGCGGCTGGCACGCATCAAGCTGGACGCGGCCCCCATGTCTTTCAACAAGGCGTGGCGCAAAGGTGGCAAACACTTCAGCTGGGGCATTTTCAGTCTGTGGACAGGGCTGACCTTTGTGGGCTACTTCACCCCCATTCAAACCCTGGTGGCTCACACAGCCAGCCTGGCATTGGGCCCCTGGGAGGCTTTCTGGATTGTGTTTTACGGCCTGGCCACTTACGGCAATGCCGGCTACCTGCGCGAACAGGTCTGCAAGTACATGTGCCCTTACGCCCGCTTTCAGGGTGTGATGATTGACGGCGACTCGCTCATCGTGGGCTACGACACCGCCCGAGGTGAAAACCGCGGCTCGCGCTCGAAGTCAGCCGACCGGGCCAAGCTGGGGCTGGGCGACTGCGTCGACTGCACCATGTGCGTTCAGGTGTGCCCGGTGGGCATCGACATTCGCAATGGCTTCCAGATGGAATGCATTGGTTGTGGCGCCTGCATCGATGCCTGCGACACCGTGATGGACAAGATGAAGTACCCACGCGGCTTGATTCGGTTCACCACCCAAAACGGCCTGCAACACGGGTGGAAGCGCCCAGAGTTGCTGCAACGTGTGCTGCGCCCGCGCACGTTGGTCTACGGCTTTGCCATGCTGGCAGGGGTCGGCTTGTTGGCCGCCAGCCTGGCCACGCGCGACCCGTTCCGCGTCAGCGTGATTCGAGACCGAGGTGTGATGGCCCGCATGGTTGACGATGGCGATGTGGAAAACATCTACCGTCTGCACATCATGAACGCCATGGAAACGATGCAAACCTATCGCATTGACGTGTCGGCATTGCATGGCGTTAACGGACTGCGTATTGAAGACGCGCAGGACGTGAAGCTGGGCCCAGCCGAAAGCCGCGATGTGTCGATTCGTGTGCGTTTGGCAGGCCAGGTTGCCGCCAGCCGCGTTGGCCAGATTCTGCCCATTCAACTGGGAGTGGAGCAGCTTGGCCCGTACGGCCAATCGATACGGGTGCTGGAGAAAAGCACCTTCGTGTTGCCGCGCTAAATCACAACGGCAGGCACGACGGCAAGCACCAGGACTGGCTTCAAGGCTGAACAGAGTAAGCCAGCGCGTAGGCGTTCTTGCCGGAATGCTTCACGCCGTACATGGCCTCGTCGGCTGCGGCCAGAATCTGTTTGCGGTTCGGGCCGTGAATGGGGTAGCAGGCAATGCCCACGCTGGCCCCCACATAGGCCACTTGCCCGTCGTCCAAGGTGATGGGGCGGCACAAGGACTCGACAATCTCGGACGCAATCTGACTCAATACAGGATCAGAAGGCCCCACGCCATAAAGACCCGCCACAAACTCGTCACCGCCAATGCGGCCCACCAGATCGGACGAGCGGCGCAAGGCAGCTCGCAATCGGTTGGCGCATTCGATCAGAACCAGATCACCTGCCTTGTGGCCCAAACGGTCGTTGACCTGTTTGAATCCGTCCAGGTCAATGTACAAAACGCTGACGGGCACATGGTTGACTGTGGCCTCTGCCATGAAATGGTCCAAGGCCACATCGCACGCCGCCCGGTTGCGCAGGCCAGTCAGGCTGTCGTGTTCGGCCTGGTGCAAGGCCTGAGCCTCAGCACGCTTGCGCTCGGTGATGTCATACATCACGCCTTCGATCCAATGAGAATCACCCTGAACCGAAATCAGGCAATGAACCCAGCAAGGGAAATCGCCGTGATGCAGCAACTCCAGATCATCTGAAACGGTCTCGCCGCAACGCGCAGCCTCGTCGATGAGGTTGAGCGCGCGGTCTGGACGCGCAAACACCTGGCGAATGAAATCTTGGCCCTTGAGCCGCTGCATGTCGTCGAGTCGCAAGCCCAGCACACGCAGCGCCGTGGGGTTGCAGTTGATGAGATGACCATCGCGCCCCAGCACGAAGATGCCTGCGCTGCTGGAATCAAAGATTTGCCGATACTGGGCTTCCATCTCTTCGATTTCAGCCCGAAGCTCTCGTTCTTTGTTCAGCGCCAGGTGGTTGGAGCGCAGCAAGGCATTGGCCCCATCCACCAGGGAACCGATTTCATCGTCTTCATGGCCATGCAATCGGCTCAGCTCTTCCGAGGTACCAGGCTTCATATTGCGAAGCAAACTGGCCAGCCGCACGATGGGCTTGGATACCAACTGGTTGCCCAGGCCAAAAATCAGCAAGGCCAGCACCACGCTTTGCATGACAAACATCAGCGCCAGCGTCTTGGCCTCGGTTCGCGCTGAGTTCTCCATGTGCACGTTGTCAGCAGTCACGCGAATTCGCCCGACTTTTTCGCTTCGGTCAAACGGCGAGAGTAAATCTCGTACCACCACTTCACCGGCAATTTGCACCGCCTTATTGCGTGAAGACAAGCGGGTCACCAGCAACTCACCACGCGTATCGAGCACTTCGACTTTGGCCACCAGTTCGTGCTGGGCAATGCCATCGATCACTTCCTGCAACAGGACGCGATCTTGCGCATAGGCGCCAATCGACGCCGACTTTTCAACTGCCGTGATCAGGCCGTTCACCGTACCTCGTCCGGCCGACAAGGCACGTTCATAACCCAGGCGGTAAGAAGCCACGGCAGCCGCAATGGCCAACATGGACGTGATCAAGACCACGGCCATCATGAAGCGAACCTGCAATCCATTCCGACGCAACACCGCTTATCGCCCTTCCCTGATCGTCATGACCACCCGCAAGCCCTTGTCCTGCGGTTCTTGTCCTACGTACCCAATCGCGCCAGGGTTACGCTTGACCATTTCCACAACAGACTGCTCCGATTGAAGCAACTGCGGTGGCATGACCTGCCCGGTGAACATCAAGCGCGACCAGTAGCTATTGAGCTGCGCCTGGCTCATGCCCGTCAGCGCGTGATAGAACGCGCCCCGCACCGGGTTGTCGCGAGGCAGATCGCAGGCCAATACATAGTCACCATTTGGGTAGGTGCGGGTTCGTCCCATGAAGAGATCCACCGCCTCCTTGTTGCTCAGGGGCTTGAGGCTGTTGGCAGCATTCACCACCACATAAATGTCGGCGCAAGCCAGCCCTGACGCCATGGCAAGCGCCAAGGTCAAAGCCAGTTTTCCGATCAGCGTCGTCATGCCTGCGCCCTCAGAACGTGAAGTCCACGGTGGCCGACAAAACATGCGGCTGTGCGGCTCCGAGGCTTGGCCCCACCCACAAACCGCCCCCATTTTCAGAGACCCAGAAATGATCCCACTGCACCTTTAGCGCAGCCTGGTCATGGAAATCCCAGCGGGCCCCCAACGACAAGGATGACTGGCGCGCACGCGAGCCATTGATGCCATAGCTCACACGCTGCCCCAGCGTCTGGTACAGACCGCCCAGGCTGGACCAGTCAGGCGCGGACACCACGCCGAGGCTGGACAGGGTGCGCCCCACCATGCCGAAAACAGTGATGTCGCCCAAACGGCGCCCCAAGGAAACATAGCCCGACTGCGCATCGCGGGTACCCGTGTTGACACCCACACGGCTGTACTCGGCGCTCCAGATCCAGTCATCTCGGTCGTAGCTCACACCGAGTTCGGCAAAGACCGCCGTGTCGGTGTCCAGCCCCCACTTCTGATCCAGTTCACGCGCCTTGGCCGACACAGCTGGATCGGCGTGGTCTTCCAGGCTGCGCAACAAGCCAAGCGCGGCATAGGTAGAAGGCTTGGCCGCAGCTGTCATGCGTGCGCCACAGAGGGTCGCGCGGAACAGTAAGCCCTCGCGCTCGTGCGTCAAGGTCATGCCCCCCGCCGAACGCAACTTGAAGGTGATCTGATCGGAACTGGTTGCCAGCGTGGCACGGGCATCCACCGAGCCCGCAAAGGCCTTCAGGCGCCAGCGTGAATCGTGCTGGTTCCAGACATAGCTGACGTCGGCCCCATCCATCGCGTACAGCGGCAAGCCTGCGTACAGTTCGATATTGGGGCGCACCCACGGATAGGCCACGCCCACGTTCCGATAATCAGACAGCAAGAACAGATCAGGATTGGTCCGCCCCACGCGAATGGTGACTTCGCCCACAGGCTTGTAAGCCGCAAACAGCCATTCAACCGACTCAATGGGCTTGCTGCCGGGCAAACGTCGCTTCAGCACGATCTGCGAAGCCAGCTCCAACTTCGGGTTGACTTCGTAGTGCGCTTGCAAACCCAGTCGCGAATCGGTGTCAAGCGCAAACGAGCGTGGCTCAGGGTATTGCGCCGCATCACGGCGCAAGTACCACCCGTCAGGTGCATGGGTTGAGGTGAACCCGAAAGTTCCAAACCCATTGATGCGCAGGGGCGACTGGGGGCCGCCCTCCGTCTCGGCATGAGCCGGACGCGCCCCGATGGCCAAGACGGCCAACAGGGGCAGGATGCGGAGCAACTTGTTCATACCGCGATTGTGCTGAGGACTGTCGGATCGCGAAATGCGGATGTGGCCGGAAAACCCATCCCAGATTAATCTGACATGGGAATTCGGCAAGCCCATCAGGCCACTCGGAAGAAGGACATCAGTTCCTGCAACTGCGTGGCTTGGGCCGAGAGCTCTTCCGCCGTCGCAGACAACTGCTCCGAAGCGGAAGCGTTTTGCTGCGTGGTTGAGTTGAGCATGCCCATGGCCGAGTTGATCTGGCTGACGCCTTCCGCCTGCTCCCCTGAGGCCGTGGCAATGCTTCGCACCAGCTCAGAGGTTTGGTTGATCGACGGCATCATCTGCGTCAGCATCTGACCAGCCTTCTCCGCCATGTCCACACTGTTGGACGCCAGATCGCGAATTTCCATCGAGGCGGACTGGCTGCGCTCAGCCAGCTTGCGAACTTCGGCTGCCACCACGGCAAAGCCCCGACCATGTTCGCCAGCGCGACTGGCTTCGATGGCCGCGTTGAGCGCCAACAGATTGGTCTGGTAGGCAATGTCATCGATGATGGCAATCTTGGCCGCGATACTGCGCATGGCGTCCACGGTCCGGCTGACTGCCTCGCCACCTTCGTGCGCCTCATGAGCCGACTTCTGCGCCATTTCATCGGTCTGCACGGCGTTATCCGAGTTCTTGCGAATGGACGAGGTCATTTCCTCCAACGCGGCACTGGTCTGCTCGACGCTGGCCGCCTGCCCCGATGCCGACTGAGACAGCGACATCGACGTGGCCGACACTTGCTCCGACGCAGAGGTCAGCTGATCGGCTGCCGCCCGCACATCGCGAATGGTGTTGCTGATGGTATCCATCAGCACATTGAAGCTGCCTGCCAACATGCCAAAGAAGCTGTCGCGTTCACCTGATGCGGCCATGCGATGGCTGAAATCGCCCTCGGTAGCCCCGTTCACCAAACGACTGACTTCGGCTTCGGCGTCCACCTCGGCGGTGCGGTCTTTCCACTCGACCACCGAGCCAAGGCGCTGGCCTTGTGCATCGAAAATGGGGTTGGCTGTCAGCGCAAACGTCAGGCCAGATACCTTCACTTGGGTCTTGTATTCGCCTTGCAGCGCGGCCAGCAAACGTTGCTGATGCGCCGGGTTCTTGTGGAACACATCGAAGCTCTTGCCCTTGATCTGGCGGGCGTCGAAATGCGGCAAAGCCTGGCGCAAGCGCGCCTCATTACGCAGCATCATCTCTTCCACCGACTTGTTGGTGTAGACGATGACGTTGTTGGCATCGGCGATCATGACGTTGGTGGAACAGCTGTCGAGCGCTTGCTTGACCTGTGCATTCGCAGCCGCAATGCGGCGCTCTTCCGCTGCAGCAGCCAGTTCGTCAGTCAGATCGCTCCATTCAATGACGGTGCCCAGGCGCGCACCGGTGGCGTCAATGACGGGGTTGAAACCCAAGGTAAAGGTACGACCACCAACCTCCATGCGCTCGGAGTGGGCCTTGCTGAGCTGCTCGATCAAACGCCGTTGCGCTACCGGATCAGCATGGAACTGCGCAGCATCGGCCCCCATCAACTCGGAGGGCTGGAAGGATGGCACCCGCTCGCGCAGCGCAGACTGCGCCACGGTCAACATGCTCAGGCAGGACTGGTTGACGTAAATGATCTTGCCCTGAGGATCGGCCAGCATCACATTGGCAGCAGCCACATCCAGAGCTTGCTTGATGCGTTCGCTGATCTGGCGCATGCGCTCGCTTTCATTGGCGCGGCGAACCGTTTCGGCAAATTCAAAGCCCAATCGCGTCTGAACCCGCTTGATGGCCAGCAGCATGTTGGCCAGTTCGTCATGCCCCCAGGCTTCGACCACGCCGTCGAACTTGCCTTGCGCAAAGCGATCCAGGTGAACAGCGGCCTGCTTGAGCTTGCCAGCCATGGCGCCACATTCGCGCGCCACCAACCAGCCCAAGCCACAGGCCGCAGCAGCCGCAATGGCCACCACGCCACCTTGGTGGAACCAGGCGCCCGCAGCCGCCGCCGAAGTCGTCACCACAGCAGACAAGGCCATGGCCTGACCACGCGCAGGCAAAGAAGCATGCCTCAACCAGCGCGACGCGAAATTATTCTGAACCCAGCCACCGTCTTTGACAGCCCGGCCCTCCACGATGGACACGCCATCAGCTTGCCCGGCCTTGATCTGACGGTACAACTGGTCATGCGCAGCCACCTGTTCGCGCGTGGGGCGCGTTCTTACCGACAGGTAGCCAACGATTTCCGTGCCTTCCAGCAAGGGCGTGGCATTGGCCACCACCCAGTAGTAGTCCCCGTTTTTGCAGCGATTCTTGACCAACCCCGTCCAAGGACGGCCCGAACTCAAGGTGTCCCACAAATCCTGGAATGCTTCAGATGGCATGTCCGGGTGGCGCACGATGTTGTGCGCTTTGCCGATCAATTCCTCCTCAGGGAAGCCGCTGTACTCCAGGAAATCCTGGTTCACGTAGGTGATACGGCCCTTGAGATCGGTACGAGACACGATGCAGGCGCCGTCGCGCAACAGCAGTTCCTTATCGGTCACGGGCAAGTTGGTACGCATGGCAACGTCCTTTTGGCAATCAGGTTGCAGGAGACGAAATTCGGACTACAACTTCGATTGTTGACGGCGGGCGTCAAGCCAGATCCAAAGAAATGAACCTGAAATTCCGGGGCAGAAAAACCTTACCCCCTGATGCGTCAGGTCGCAATGCGCAATTCTTCGACCAGATAGCCTTCACGAATCAGGGCATCGCGCAGCCATTGCGGCTGAGACCCCTCCCCATCCCAGGTATCACCTGATAGCGGATGTCGGTATTTGGGCCCTTTGGGAGGCGGCGCAGGCTCGGCAACCGGGCTTTGCGCAGGTTCGTCCGAAGCCAGCTCTTGCGCGGAAATCTGCCAGAAATCCACCAATTGGCGAATCGAACGCAGCACGGCCTGTTGTTCTGCGGTCAAGGTCATCGTTCTAGTTCAGGCGCCCTAAGCAAACGCCATTTGTTTTCAGCCAATATTAGCAAAACAGAATGACTGGCATTTGGGGGATATTCAGGATTCGAAAATCTGCCTTGGGCCCAGATAGCGGAGGAAAATGATGCCCCATGAAACTCGCCCTGCTGTCCGACCTTCACGCCAATCGCCAAGCCACTGAATCGGTGTGGCAACACGCGCAAGAGCAAGGCATCGACCAAGTCGTGCTGCTGGGTGACTATGTTGACTACGGGGCCGATCCGGCGTGGGTGGTCGAATTCTGTCGCGATCTGGTCCGGCAAGGGGCCGTGGCGGTGCGAGGCAACCACGACGACGCCCTGAGCCCAGACACCTCCAGCCGGCTGTCAGAGCATGTGCTGCCCACCCTGCAATGGACTCAGTCACAACTCAACCCGGAACAACTGGCCTGGCTGCGCAACCTGCCCTTGACCGCCGAACTGGGCGACTGCCTTTTTGCCCATGCCAATGTGCACGACCCTGCTCATTGGGAATACCTGCACGGCCGCATGGAAGCCAGCCGAAGCCTGTTTGCCAGCGAGCACCGCTATGTGTTTTGTGGCCATGTGCACGAACCCTGCCTGTATCACCTCTCGCCTACAGGCAAGTCAGGCGAATTCACCCCTGTGGACGCCACCCCCATGCCGCTGTCACCAGCGCGCCGGTGGCTGGCCATTCCGGGCTCTCTAGGGCAACCACGCGACGGCAACCCCGCCGCCTGCTATGCCACTTTTGATGCCAGCCAGGCCGTGCTGACCTATTTCCGTGTGCCCTACGACCACGAAATGGCTGCGCATCGGGTTTTGACATCCGGCATGCCCGCCCCCGTGGCCCAAGCCTTGGCTGAAAGGTTGATTCATGGACGCTAGAACCCCCTTGCAAGTGGGTGAGGTCATCGATCAGTTCCGCATCCGGGAGCGCTTGCACCAAGGCGGCATGGCCACCTTATGGGGCGTGGTTCAGTTGAACACCGATGGCGAGGAAACTGGGCCCGAGCTGATCATGAAGGTGCCTCGCATCAAGGGCGGTCAGGACCCGGCCACCATTGTCGGCTTCGAGGTCGAGCAGATGGTCATGCCCATGCTGCAAGGCCCGCACGTACCCCGCTTCGTGGCCCGGGGCGACTTCACGAAACAGCCCTACATCGTCATGGAGCTGATTCAGGGCGAATCGCTCCGCCCCCGCCTCGACCAAGCTCCATTGCCCATAGACGAAGTCGCCAACATTGGGCACAAGGTAGCGTTTGCGCTGCACGCTCTGCACAAACAGAACGTGGTGCATCTGGACGTCAAACCCAGCAACATCATGTTCCGCCCCAGCGGTGAAGCGGTTCTGGTTGACTTTGGCCTCTCGCGCCACGACCGCCTTCCCGACTTGCTGGAAGAGGAATTTAATCTCCCCATGGGCACGGGCCCTTACATGTCGCCCGAACAGGTTCAGTTTGTTCGAAACGACCCCCGCAGCGACCTGTTTGCCCTGGGCGTCATGCTCTACCACTTCACCACCGGCGAGCGGCCTTTCGGGCAGCCCACGACCGTGGCAGGCCTGCGCAAGCGGCTTTACACCGAACCCATTCCACCCCGGCAAATTCGGGCCGACACCCCCCCGTGGCTGCAGGAGGTCATCTTGCGCTGCCTGGAGGTTCAACCCGAAAAACGCTACCAAACTGCCGCCCAACTGGCTTCCGACCTGCAAAACCCGGCACAGATCCAGCTGACCGCCCGCGCCGAAAAAAGGGGCACAGCCGGCAAGATCAAAACCCTGAGGCGCTGGTTTGCCGCCATGGGAGCCGAGCCCAAAGCCGACGCCACTGCGGCCCAGCAGGTTGAGCAAAGCCCCATCATCCTCGCGGCGGTCGACACCCGAGGCGCCGCCCCGGAGCTACAGCGCAAGCTACTGGCCACGGTGCGCCGCATTCTGCAAATTGAACCGGGCGCCAGACTGGCCTGTATCAGCGTCATGAAAACCAACCGGGTTGGCATGGACAAACTGACCGACCGGCACGGCAACAGCCTGCACGTGAAGCAGTTGGTCGACCTGAAGCACTGGGCCCGCCCCCTCGAGCAACAGCTGGGGCTGGACGACCAACGCTTGACTTTTCATGTGCTGGAAGCCCCCGACGCGGCCCATGCCATCGTGGAGTTCGCCAACAAAAATCAGGTGGATCACATTGTGATGGGGGCCCGAGGGCACTCGGCCATCCGCCGCTACCTGGGCAGTGTCAGCGCCCAGGTGGTGGCCGAAGCAGAGTGCTCCGTGACAGTGGTGCGCGCTTGAACCACCCGAGCCATGAAACCTTGACTCAGGGCTTGTGCAGCGCAACCGTGACGCCTTGGCTGATCGCCACGCCATACGAGTTCGACACCTGCACGGTGTAGAAGCCCTCATTGGCAGCCTGCACATTGGCAATTTTCAGCTGGGGGCCTTCCGCCCCGTCAATGATGCGCCCTTGGAACCGCCAGGTGTAGACCAAGGTGGTCGACCCGCTGGCGTCGACCATCATGGTCAAAGTCTGGCCGGCGGAAATTTTCACCTGCTTGGCCTGCGTTTGCGACATGGTCACCAACACCGGAGCTTCGACGGGGTACGACTGCACCACCGAGGCGTCAGAGTGGATTTGGGGCACCCCTTGGGGCTCGGGAGGCTCGCGGCTCCCGCCACCACAGGAAGTCAACACCATGGCCCCTCCCAAGGCCACAGCCAGCTCAACCCATAACTTCAGTCGCAGCCGTCCCACTGCTGTCTCCGTGTAATTTGTCACAAACAGACACGGACGATGCCCGACAACCCCGGGGGTGTCAAGGGAGAAACTCCGCCATTGCCCGCCCCCCAATCGGGGGCACGGACGTCAGGGGTTGACGTACAAATCCAGCATGGGTTCGGTTCCCGGTGTGACCAGATAAGGGGAGAAATCAAGCATTCCCGCCTCTCGCAACACCGACTCGTCGATGAAGAACTGCCCAGTGCTTTCCCGGCTGTTGCGCGTGAGGATGAGGTGCGCGGCATCAGCCATGATGTCGGGTTTTCGTCCAAGCGACCCCAATGTGCTCGCGGCAATATTGAGCGCCGAGGTGGCAATGATGGTGCGCGGCCAAAGCGCATTGACCGCAATGCCCTTGCGCCGAAACTCGGCGGCCAGCCCCATGGCCATCAGACTCATGCTGTACTTTGAGACGGTGTAGGCCGCATGCGACTCGAACCACTTGGCTTGCAAATCGATGGGCGGCGACAGCACCAGAATATGCGGATTGGCTGCCTTTTCCAGAAACGGAAGGCAGGCCTGGGAACACATGAACGTGCCTCGCACATTGATGTCCATCATCAGGTCATAGCGCTTGGCGGGCACCTCTGCGGTGGTCGCCAGATGGATGGCACTGGCATTGTTCACCAGAATATCAATGCCCCCGAAATGAGCGGCGGCTTGCGCCACGGCTTGCTTGACTTGCTCTTCATTGCGCACATCTACCACCAGTGGCAAGGCGCGACCGCCAGCCGCTTCGATCTCAGCGGCTGCGGTGTGAATCGTGCCAGGTAAACGGGGATCGGGCTCTGCAGTTTTGGCTGCAACCACGATGTTGGCACCATCTCGCGCCGCACGTAAAGCAATGGCCTTACCGATGCCACGACTGGCACCGGTGATGAACAGGGTCTTTCCAGACAGGGATGTCATGCAGTCGTTCCTTGAAGGGACACCCGCCGCGCGGGCGTACCGCTCAAGATTAACCGACTGCAATCAAACGTCGGCTACGGACTTGTTCTGAAATTTGCGAGCCAGACGCATCAACTTGGGGCTGTCATACAGGGCCACCTTGACCCGGGAGACAAGCTCTGCTTTCAAGGAGTGCTCAGGCTGATTGGCAAAGTATTTGTGCTCGCCATATTGTTCGTACTGAACCCAGGGCTTGGCTGTAAACAAGTTGCCAAAAGTCATGCTGGAAGGCATGAAATGCGCGGTCAACGACTTGCGCGAAAAACGTGGATCTGTGGTTTCCAGTGCGCCATGAATGGTTCGCGAATTCCAGATCAGCACGTCGCCTTTTTTCAAGGCAGGCGCATGCACCATGTCGCGGTTGCGCTCAAGAAAGTCACGCATCTTCACCAACCAGGCCGAGTGCGGCATATCGGGTTCATGCAGCTTGACGTTATGGCTACCAGGCAAAACATAGAAACGGCCCGCTTCTTCGCGAATGTCTTCCAGTGCCAGCCAGACCCCCATCAGATGCCCGTTGGGTACGGTGTCGAGATACCACCAGTCTTGATGCGGGGGGGTCGCGGCGTTCGCATCAAACAGCATGCTTTGCATGAGGTTGTGACGGGCATGGCCGCTGGTCTGCGCCAACCCTTGCAACATGGCTGGCGAAAAGAAAATATCGAGTGCCGCCTGGCGGAACTCTGGGAAGCGCTTGTAGTTGTGAACGTCCAGAAAGCTTTGAATGACATGCCCGTGATCGGTGAACCGATTGCGGTCATAGACATTCGTGTTTTGTCGATAGAACTTGGCCTTCGAGTGCAGGATGTCGCGCTTGAAATAGGCCATGAATGAATCGATCAAGGCCTCGCTGATCTGACCAGGCAAAACGACATAGCCGTTTTGCTCGTAATAAAGCCGATAGTCGTCTAGCGACAGCACGCGCTGGGCCGCATTGTTCATCGATTACTCCTGAGTGTTGGTATGTGTAGGCCGGCTTGCGCCCGACCGCTGGGGGGCCAGACTAATGGGCGCCAACATGACAAACAATCAGCAGTGATCCTGAAAAATGCGTCCGGATGTCACAGAGGGTGAAGCCACGCCAACCCCCACCCCAGGCTGTTGACAGCTCATGAAAGTTGATAACTCTCAACAATCCAGCAACACGGAGGCGTCAAACTCGGCAGCACGCCTTAACCACACCAAAGCAAAGCCATGACCATCTCTCGCGACTGGGCCACGCCCTTGACCATCGGTTCGTTCACCTTGATGGCCAGCACGGGTATCTTGATGTTCTTCCACCTGGAGACAGGCATGAACAAGGAAGTTCATGAATGGTTGGGCTGGGCCATGGTGGCGGGGGTTGCCACCCATGTGATCGCCAATTTCAGTTCATTCAAGCGCTACCTGAGCAAACCCGCAGCGCTGGGAATCGTGGGCGTGTTTGTGGCCATTTTGGCCGCGTCGTTCTTCATTCAAGAAGAAGACAAGGGCAAAGGCGGCAATCCGGCTCGACGCGCCAGCCAGGCGGTGGTGCAGGCCCCCATCAGCCAGATCGCCCCTCTGGCCCATCAAAAGCCAGAGGAATTGATGGCCGCACTGCAAAAGGCTGGCTTCAAGGTGGAGTCAGCCGATCAAACCTTGATCAGCGTGACCGGCCCTGAACAGGGTCAGCAGTTCAAGGCCTTGGCCACGATCTTCCACTAACGGGCCACTTCAATCAGACTTGGGCACCGGCATCACGCGAAGCACCGACTGGAAGGCATCGACCGGCTTGCCCTTGCGCGCCCGCTTGCCAATGTGGGCCACGTAAGCCGAGTTGCGGACATCGTCTTCCTTGGGCTTGGCGCCGCGGGTGGTGCCAATGACACGCACACCATTGACCACGCTGGCCACCGAGATCAGCGGATCGGTCTTGGTGTCCACATCCATCAGCGTCAAGCCGCGGCCGCCGTTGGGCTGCAACTTCAGCTCGTCTAACCCGAACACCAGCAGGCGACCGCCCTTGGCCAGACACGCCACCTGGTTGTGATCGGCCTGCACCAGCACGGGCGGCAAGATCACATCGCCCTCGTCGAGCGAGAGGAAGGATTTACCAGCCTTCTGGCGCGTGATCAGGTCACCCAGCTTGGCCAGCAAGCCAAAGCCTCCTGAGTTGGCAAACAGCACGGTTTGGTCCACAGGGCCAGCCAGGTAGTGCAGCGGCTGCGTGCCCGACTCCAGATCGACCATGGTGGTAATGGGGGCCCCATCGCCACGCGCACCCGGTAAGGCACTGACAGGCACGCTGTAGACGCGGCCGTTGTTGCCCACCACGATCATGGGGTCAACCGTTCGGCACTCGAAGGTGCCGTACAGGCCATCGCCGGCCTTGAAGGCAAAGCCTGCGGGGTCATGGCCATGGCCGGTGCGCGCACGCACCCAGCCCTTCAAGCTGATGACGACGGTGACAGGCTCGTCCACCACTTTCACTTCGGCCACGGCACGCTTTTCAGCCTGGATCAGGGTGCGGCGCTCGTCGCCATATTGCTTGGCATCGGCTTCGATTTCCTTGATCACCGTGCGCTTGAGCGTGGAGGGGTTGCCCAAGATGTCTTCCAGCTTGGCTTGCTCTTCGCGCAACTCGGCCAATTCCTGCTCGATCTTGATGGCTTCCAGTCGCGCCAATTGACGCAAGCGGATTTCCAGGATGTCTTCGGCCTGGCGATCGCTGAGTTTGAAGCGCTCGATCAGCGCGGCCTTGGGCTCGTCGCTGCTTCGAATGATGGCAATGACCTCGTCGATGTTCAGCAAGACCAGCTGACGACCTTCAAGGATGTGGATGCGATCGAGCACCTTGTTGAGGCGGTGCTGGGTGCGACGGGTGACGGTGTCCATGCGGAAACCGATCCACTCCGTCAAGATCTGGCGCACGCTCTTTTGCGTGGGCTTGCCGTCGGCGCCGACCATGGTCAGGTTGACCGAGGCCGAGCACTCCAGGCTGGTGTGCGCCAGCAAGGTGGTGATCAGCTCTTGCTGTTCCACCGCACGGCTCTTGGGCTCAAACACCAGGCGCACGGGCGCGTCTTTGCTGGATTCATCTCGCACGGCATCAAGCACCGACAGTACCGTGGTCTTGAGCTGGGTTTGGTCCGCAGTCAGGGCTTTCTTGCCGGTCTTGACCTTGGGGTTGGTGAGCTCTTCAATTTCTTCCAGTACCTTGGCCGCACTGGTGCCGGGGGGCAACTCGGTCACCACCAATTGCCACTGGCCCCGCGCCAGGTCTTCGATCTTCCAGCGGGCGCGCACTTTCAGGCTGCCACGGCCGGTGCGGTAGGCGTCTTGAATGTCTTGTGGGCTGGAGATGATCTGACCGCCGCCGGGGAAGTCCGGGCCTTGCAGGATCTCGAACAGCTCCGCGTCGGGCAAGGCACTATTCTTGATCAAGGCCACGGTGGCCGTGGCCACTTCACGCAGGTTGTGGCTGGGAATTTCGGTGGCCAAACCCACGGCAATACCGCTGGCGCCGTTCAGCAGCACAAACGGCAAACGAGCGGGCAACTGCTTGGGCTCTTCGGTAGAACCGTCGTAGTTGGGGATGAAGTCGACCGTACCCATGTCGATTTCATCCAGCAACAAGCGTGCAATGGGCGCGAGGCGTGCTTCGGTGTAGCGCATCGCGGCAGCGCCGTCGCCATCGCGCGAGCCAAAGTTGCCCTGCCCGTCGATCAGCGGATAGCGCAGCGAAAAGTCTTGCGCCATGCGCACCATGGCGTCGTACGCTGCCGTGTCACCGTGGGGGTGATAGCGGCCCAGCACATCGCCCACCACGCGAGCGCTCTTGACAGGCTTGGCCCCGGTGTTGACGCCGGAAAAGCTCAGGCCCATCCGGTCCATCGCGTAGAGGATGCGGCGCTGAACCGGCTTTTGACCGTCGCACACATCTGGCAGAGCCCGTCCCTTGACCACGCTCAGGGCGTATTCCAGGTAGGCGCGCTCGGCATATTGGGCCAAGGTCAGAGAGTCGCCTCCGTCGGTCGGTGGCTGGGTGAAATCGATGGTTTGCTGAGACATCGTTGACTGGAAACGTGCGGGAAATTGCAGGCCGCAGTTTAGACGACGGTTTTCATCCCCTTGTTCAGCCCTTTCTCGGTGTCCGGATTCCGCTATCTTGGAATTTCCATGACTCTGGATGCGTTGCCCTTGCGCTTCGCCCTACTCTCATGTCACGTCTGCTCATCACTCTGATGACCGGCCTGCTCGGGGCCAGTCATGCCGTCTGCGATGCGCGTCAGCTCAAAGCCGATGACCCCATGCGTATCGCCATGGTGTCGCAAGCCCGTTCAGCCGAGGTCAAGGGGCTGCCGGCCGGTTCGCGCCTGACCATGAGCCGGGTCTGGCTTGATGGTGCCCATGCGCATGCCTGCGGTGTGAGCACCACGTCCAGCGGCGACCCGCTGATCGTTGAGGGGCGGCTGCAACTCAAGCGGGTGCAATTTCGCAAGCATGGCACCGGCTGGCAGGTTGCGCGAGCCGATCGCGCCAGCATGGGGCTGCACGACCGATTGGACGCAGCTTGTGGCGTGCAGCAGGCTGAGCCCACCATGATGGCGGCCATCAAAGAATTGGAGTCCAACCCGCCCGCTGCCGGGGGGGCAGGCAAACCGCGCCAGGACACACCAACCTCCTGCAACCAGTCAGAACCCAAACACACCTCGGCCCGCCAAACCGGCGAGGGTCGCGTGGGCAAATCAGGGCGCAGCCTCCTGCACAGCGCACCCGATCTGTCTTGTTACATTGGCAAATTCATTGTGGGCGGCGACAAGGTCAACATCTTGGCCCGAGTGGTCGGATGGGCTCGCGTCAGCTACACCCATCCCGTCACCCACGTGACCACGGTGGGTTGGCTGAAAGACAATCGGGTGAAGCTGTCCGAACCCGTTCAGCAAACACCCCCCTGATTCCAGCCACCCAGCGAAGCCGCCATGCAAGTCATTCTGGTCTGCACCACCGTCGATTCCGAGCCTTTGGCGCACTCCATTGCAGGTGCGCTGGTGGATCGCCAGCTGGCGGCTTGCGTGCAAATTCATCCGATTGACAGCGTGTACCGCTGGCAGGGCCAGATTGAGCAAGGCAAGGAATTCAAGCTGACCTGCAAAACCACGGCGGACCTGTACCGGCAGGTGGAGCACGCGATTCGCGAGTTGCACCCCTACGAACTACCAGCCATTTACGCCATGCCGCTGCACCTGATCTACGCACCGTTCGAGCAATGGGTGCTGGATGAGACCGAGGTGAATCGGCACCCACGCGCCTGATTTCAGGCGGTGCGAGCGGCTGCGGCCAACTGCCGATCGAGTCGGTCGGCTTCGGCCTTGAGTGCCGCCGGATCGGTGGGCGAATCGCCATTGACCACCACCATCATCAGCATGTTGGCCACACCCCGCACGGGCCGCAACCAGACGTGGTGCTGCGCATACCGAACCGCGCATTCGTACAAGGCCTTGCCGGTTTGCATGGTGCCCCCGAGGGCCTGCAACGACGCGACCAAGGCACGCGCCTGCTTCATGAGAGATTCATCATCGGGTGACATGCAGCCAGCACGGGCAGCCATCTGCATGCTTGCCACGTTGAAGATGGCCACGGACTCCACACCCTTGAGCATCGACATGTCTCGTGCGTAATGCCCCAGGGTATTGAGCTGGGACTCGCTCAAACCGGCCAGGGTGTGCAGATCGCCGGGCTGGGAAGGGCTGGCCAGGGCCGGCTCCTCAGGCCATTCGGCCTCCAGCAGCCATTGCTGCTGAAGTGGCTTTTCTGTCAGGGCGTGAAGCTGGTTCCAGCAAGCCACCACAAAGGGCCAGTTTTCCAAGGGGCGCATGTGGGCTGGGGCGATGGACACCGGCACCACCACCCGACGGGAAAAACCCGCCAAACCCGCAGCCAGAGGCGCCGCATCCACCAAGGGCAACACCACCAAGCGGCGGGCCCGCGTGTGGCCTTCGTACAGTGTTTGAGCCAACGCCGTCAGGGCTGAGTCTTGTTCGGCTTGCGACAACACGGGAGCGATGAGGATGCCCAGTCGGCACCGCTCCAGCAGCACCCGCTTAAGCTGGGTGCGGGTCACGTCATCGGCCTTGGCCTCGCTGCCATACAGGCGAACCACCTGCCCATTGCTGGCGCGCATTTCGATGAAATACAAGCAGGCCAGTTCGGTGCCAAAGCCTTGACGGCGAATGACCAAACGCTGAACTGGCACGCGCAAACGGGCTGCCAAGTCCATCAACATGCGCCTGCCTGCCCCGCCATGCAGATCGTGCAGCACCATGAAAAATGGCGAGCGCAACTCGAACTGCTGCGTCAAGGCGTCGGCGGGCAAGCAAGACACCAGCAATTCCCAGGTGTTGTGCCCGGCATCACGCCCAATGATGGCATCAGCCTGCAAGAGTTGGCTGGCCAGCTTGTCTGAGCGGGGACCGCTGGGGGCTGTGGGCCGATCCGGCGCTATGCCCCACGACTCAGGCTCGTACCGGTCGGCACGTTCGCTGGGCAAGCCTGGGTTGGGGGGGCGTGTCCGGTCCATGGTTTGAAATCAGATGTCGATCTCGACCTGATCGCCGTGGATTTCCATCAATTCACGTCTCGCTGCAGCCTCACCCTTGCCCATCAGTTTGTTGAAGGACCCTTCGGTGGACTCAAAACCGAGTTCACCATAGGCCACCGGCAACAAGCGACGGGTGTCGGGATTCAAGGTGGTATCCCACAACTGCTCGGCGTTCATTTCACCCAGGCCCTTGAAGCGGCTGATGGTCCAGGCGCCTTCGCGGCAACCTTCTTTGCGCAGCTTGTCGAGGGTGGCGGTCAGCTCGCCTTCGTCAAGCGCGTAGAGTTTGGCCGCGGGCTTCTTGCCACGTGCAGGCGCATCCACCCGGAACAGCGGCGGGCGGGCCACGTAGATGTGCCCTGCTTCGATGAGTTTGGGGAAATGGCGGAAGAACAAGGTTAACAGCAAGACCTGAATGTGCGAGCCATCCACGTCCGCATCAGACAGGATGCAGACCTTGCCGTAGCGCAGGCCGCTCAGATCGGGCGAATCGTTGGGGCCGTGGGGATCCACGCCAATGGCCACCGAAATGTCGTGGATTTCGTTGTTGGCAAACAAGCGATCGCGCTCGACTTCCCAGGCATTCAGCACCTTGCCTCGCAGGGGCAAGATGGCCTGGGTTTCCTTGTTACGGCCCATTTTGGCGCTGCCCCCGGCCGAGTCCCCTTCCACCAGGAAGACTTCGTTGAAGGCGATGTCGCGGCTTTCGCAGTCGGTCAGTTTGCCCGGCAGCACGGCCACACCCGAACTCTTCTTCTTTTCAACCTTCTGGCCTGCACGCTGGCGAGCTTGCGCTTGCTTGATGACCAGTTCAGCCAGTTTCTTGCCGAACTCGACGTGCTGGTTCAGCCACAACTCCATGGTCGGCTTGACGTAGGTGCTGACCAGGCGCAGGGCGTCGCGGCTGTTCAAACGCTCCTTGGTCTGACCTTGGAACTGCGGGTCGAGCACCTTGGCGCTGAGCACAAAGCTGGCACGGCTGAAGACGTCGTCAGGCATGAGCTTCACGCCCTTGGGCAGCAAAGAGTGCAGTTCGATGAAGCTTTTGACTGCATTGAAGAGGCCATCTTTCAAACCGGCCTCGTGCGTGCCACCCGCCACGGTGGGAATCAGGTTCACATAGCTTTCGCGCATGGGCGAGCCTTCTTCGGTGAAGGCCACGCACCAAGCCGCGCCCTCGCCTTCGGCGAAGTTTTCCGATTCATTGCCGCTGGCGTATTGCTCGCCTTCGAACATGGGGATGATGGGATCAGCCGCCAGGGTCTGGCTCAAATAGTCGCGCAGGCCGCCCTTGTAGAGCCAGGTTTGCACATCGCCCGACTTTTCATTTGTCAGGGTGATGGTGACGCCGGGCATCAGCACCGCCTTGCTGCGCAGCATGTGCACCAACTCATTCTTGGGCAGTTCTGCACTTTCGAAATACTTGGCATCCGGCCAGGCACGAACGGTCGTGCCATTTTTCCGGTCACCGCTGCCGGCCGGACGCACCGCCACCGGCTCAATCACGTCGCCCCCACTGAAAGCCAACTGGGCGACCTGCTTGTCGCGGCACACCGTGACCTGCAGGCGGGTGGACAGGGCGTTGGTCACGCTGACCCCCACGCCGTGCAAACCGCCCGAGAAACTGTAAGCGCCGCCAGAGCCCTTGTCGAACTTGCCACCGGCATGCAGGCGAGTAAACACGATTTCCACCACGGGCACCTGCTCTTCGGGGTGGAGACCAAAGGGAATGCCACGACCATCGTCTTCAACGCTGATGGACCCATCGGAATGCAAAGTGACAGCAATGCGCTTGCCAAATCCGGCCAAGGCCTCGTCGGCCGCGTTGTCGATGACCTCCTGAATGATGTGCAGGGGGTTGTCGGTACGGGTGTACATGCCCGGGCGCTGTTTAACGGGCTCCAGTCCTTTCAGGACGCGGATAGAGCCTTCGCCATACGTCGCGTTGGGCTGGGAGTTCTTCGATTGAGAGGGAGAATTGGATTTGGTCGCCATGGGGTCGGATTGTAGGCACGCCCTGACCCTCAAGTTCGTAGGGAAACAGCCGAATCTGTCTGGCAGCCTTCTCCCGGACACCATGCCTACACCCTTCGCCCGCCTGGTACGCGCCTGGCAACAGAATTTCTCGGTCTACACGGCACTCGATCCCGTGTCGGCCGAAATTCGCGGGAAACACCTCAGCAGCATCCTCCGTCTGGCCCCTTTTACTCTGGGGGCCAACCTCGCCAACGGCATCCTGATTTGTATTGCGTTTGCGGACACATCTTTGCTACTGCCCGTGCTGTGCTGGTTGTTTTCGCTCACGGTGATTGCCGGCCTGGGAATGCGCGCCTGGTGGATCGGGCGCAAGAAGCAGATCAAGACCGCATCGCCCCACGCCATGCGGCGTGCCGTATGGAACTCCACCTACCTGGCCGCTATCTGGGGTCTGATGCCCGCCCTCTTGTTTCCCCAGGCCTCGGCCAGCCAACAGGTTCTGATTGCGTCAATCATTCCGGGCATGATGTGCGGGGGCGCCTTCATCCTGTCGCCCATTCCCCAAGCGGCACTGGCTTACCTGTGGGTCATCACCCTGCCCAGCCTGTTTGCGGTACTCAGCATGCAGAACATCTGGTTCAACGTGGTGGGTGGGTTGCTGCTGGTCTACGCCATGGTGGTGACGGTGTGGGTCTGGAATGCGGCCAAGGCTGCCAATGCCCGCCTGAAGTCCGAGCGTGAAGCCGAACGTCAAAGCCAGATGGTGTCCTTACTGCTGCGTGACTTCGAGGAGCAGACCGCCGACGTGCTGTGGGAAATCAACATGACGGGTCAATTCACGCACGTGACGCACAAGCTCGCAGCGCTGATGAACCAACGCCCCGCGCAACTGGCCCAGACCACTTTGCAGAACTGGTTCAAGGAGCACTGCTCCGACCTGACGCCGTTGAAGCAAGCCATGCGGGCCGGCAAGCCCTTCCGGAAGCTGCTGCTGCCGATTCACCTGGATGGAGAAAACCAGTTCTGGTCGCTCACAGCCCGCCCCCTGTTCGATGAGGGCGGACACTGCTTTGGCTGGCGCGGTGTGATCTCCGATGTCACCCAGGAGCACCAGGCGCAAATGCGCTTGCAGGATATGGCCCAGTTCGATGTGCTGACCGGCTCACACAACCGAGGCTATCTGCGCGAACAACTGGCCGCGGCACTCGACAGTGCCGTAACCCGAGGCACCCACGGGGCGTTGCTGTGCCTGGATGTAGATAACTTCAAAGGCATCAACGATGCCCTGGGCCACACGGTGGGCGACCAGGTTCTGCAGGCCCTGGCTCACCGCATCAGACAGATTTGCCAGGATCGCACCGTGGCCCGATTGGGCGGCGATGAATTTGCCATTGTCTTGCACCCCATCGAACAGGACCGCGATGCCATGGCCGTGGCCATGGACCTGCTTGACGGCATGAAAGAGCCGATTGTGGTGGGTGAACACACGGTGAACATGGGCATCAGCATTGGCGTGGGCCTGATTCCCGAACATGGCGAGAACCTGGATGAATTGCTGGCCAATGCCGATCTGGCCTTGATGGCGGCCAAGGCCAACGGCCGAGGGCGCGCCGAAGTCTTCGCCCGCAGCCTGGGCGAACGCAACCGCCGCAAGCTCACGCTGGAGCATGAGTTGCGTCGGGCCTTGCGAAACAACCAGTTCACGCTGTACTGGCAGCCCAAGGTTCAAACTGAAGATTGGTACATCTGCGGCGCCGAGGCCCTGCTGCGCTGGAACCACCCCACGCTGGGGCAAATTCCTCCCAGCGAGTTCATTCCGGTGGCCGAGTCTGCCGGCCTGATCACCGACATTGGCAACTGGGTCATGCACGAGGCCTGCCGCGTCGCTGCGCGCGACTTGCCTGGGCTGACCATTTCGATCAACGCGTCGCCCGCGCAACTGCTGCGCACCGACTTCATTGCGCACGTCGATACAGCGTTGAGCAACGCCAAGCTGCCGCCCGAAAACCTGGAAATCGAGATCACCGAGTCCTTGTTCATGGACGCCTCGCCCGTGGCCCTGCGCAACCTGCGCGCTTTGCACAAACGCGGCGTCCGCGTGGCACTGGACGATTTCGGCACGGGCTACTCGTCACTGGCCTATCTGCGCAAGTTCCCCTTTGATACGCTGAAGATCGACCGGGCCTTTGTGTGCGAACTCTTGAGCCGGCCCGACGCGCGCGCCATTGTGCGCACCATCATCGATTTGGCTCGCACCCTGGGCATGGACACCGTGGCCGAGGGCGTGGAAGAGCCCGCTCAACTGGTGGTGCTGGAACGCGCCGGCTGTCATGTGATTCAGGGCTACCTGATCGCCAAACCCGTGTCCATCGAAGAGTTCCACGCCTTGCTGGAAAACTGGATTCCCGGCAACGCGCCTCAAGTCAGCGCCGTGCCGCAAACCGAGTTCGGGCAAATGGCCGCCATGCGGTCCTTCCAGAGCAGCATGGACGCCACGACCATTTTTGGCTGAAAGTCGTCTCAGGGAGCTGGCTTGCGAAACACCTCGGTGATGGGCTTGAGATTCAAGGCCTCCAGTTCCGCCTCGCTGCCTGAGCCTTCCCGAACCTGATGGTATTGGCGGAAATCGGCACGGAAGGTGTCGAGCGCGCCATGCAGCCACAGCACGGTACTCAGCACGTTGAGATGGTCAATGCGCTGGTCATACACGCCCGGCTTGACCCCCTCCCCCACGAACACGGTCGCAATGCGGTGGGTGCCGACCACATAGGGGTCGCCCTGAGCCTTGTCGGTGGAACCATCCTCATCGAAGGTGAGGATGAGCAAGCTGTTATGCGTCAGGGCCCATTGCGCATAAGCCCCCAGATTACGCTGTAGCCAACCGTCTGCGGCTTCAGCGCTGTTGCTGTGGGCATCGTTTTGCTCGTTGGGCACCACGATCGACACCGACGGCAGCTGATCAAACCCCAAAGGGCGCCCCTGCTCGTCTTTCACAAACCCACGGAATGCTCGCTTGAGCACAGGGTCCTGCGTGGGGTCGAAGCCCAGGTTCACGGTCACCGGCAAGACGTGATTGGCCAGGTCGCCCTTGAGGCCGCGCTCGCTGGTGGGGGCATTCTGGTCTGTCCAGTTGATGGCCGGGTTGTGCTTGCGACGATACAAATCGGTCAAGGCCCAACTCTGCTCACAGGGCACCAGCGAGCTGTCGGTGCCACAGTTCCAGCTTGGGTAGGGCAAGGATTCGCTGAAGCTGGCAAACGTGCCGCCCGTCTTCATGATGGCCGCGCCCAGATTGGGTGACGTGAAGGGCAGCCAGCGATTGGGAACGTTGTTGTTGGCGACACCGACCTTGCCTGCGCGAGGCGCCCCCAACAACCGCCCCTGCCGGTCACGCAAGGCATTGCCGCTGTAAGGCGAACGCTGGTCCACAAACCACGAGGGCAGCACCCCTTGATGATGGGCGGAGAAAAGGAACAGGTAATTGGGTTGACTCGGGCGCGTCGGCAGATTGGAGCCATACGGTGTGCGCCCGAAATGCGACTGCGTGAAGCGGGCCCCCTTGGCGGCCATCTGGTTAAAAAACGACCAGTTCGACCGAGGGTGATAGACCGGGGCGTTGCCGTCCAGGCGCTGCGCCGGCGTGGCTTCGTGGGCCGACAGGTTTTCCAGCACCACGATCACCGTGTGATCTGGCCGCCAGACGGGGGCCTCGCCAGCCAGGCTGATGCTGGAGCACATCAAGGAGCCAGTGATCAAAACAGATAGACCGAGCGTGATGGAGCGAATCTGAAATAGACGCATGCGCAATCCTGAAAAATCTGCAAAAGCGCTCAATTCTGAATGGAGTTTTCCGCGCGCCTGGCTCAGCGCAGCGCGGAAGCCGCGCGCGAAATCAAAACCCTCATCAGCCAGAGCGTAGACAAGGTCGAATCAGGCGCGCAGTTTGTGCAAGAGGCCGGATCGACCATGGACGACATCATGAATCAGGTCGAGCGCGTGACCGAACTCATCAGCGAAATCGGCTCGGCCACACACGAGCAAACGCTGGGAATCGGCCAGGTCAGCGAGGCAGTCAGCCAGCTGGATCAAGTCACTCAACAGAATGCGGCGTTGGTGGAAGAATCTGCTGCTGCCGCTGAAAGCCTGAAACATCAAGCAGCCGAACTGGCTGACCTGGTGAGCGTGTTCAAAGTCTGAGCCGCTTTTTTTAAGCCGGGCGTGTCACTGGAAGTAACCCAGCATGCGCTCTAGCGCCATGGTCAATGGCATCTGCATCATGGGCAGGGTCAGCCACAGACCGGTCAGCCCCACGCCCAGCGTGACGGGAAAGCCCACCGAAAAAATGTTCATTTGCGAGGCCACTCGCGAAATCAGGCCCATGACGAGGTTGACCAACGCCAGCATGGCCACCACGGGCATGGACACCCACAAGCCCAGCTTGAAAATCTCAGCCCCCCAGACCTGAGGCTGCACCACCGACAAGAAAGCCAGCGGCTGATTGGAAACGGGAAAGCTGGTGAAGCTTTGCACCAGGGCGGCTGTGAGCAACAAATGCCCATTCATGACCACAAACAACCAAGCGGCGCAGGTGCCGTAGAAACGGCTGACAGCGGTCGATTGCGTACCGCTCATGGGGTCGAAAAAGCTGGCGAAGTTCAAGCCCATCTGCAGGCCCACGATTTCACCGGCGAACTCGATGGCCGCGAACACCACGCGGGCAGCAAAGCCCATGGTCAGGCCAATGAGCACTTGCTGGGCAATGACCATGAACGCGTCGGGCGAGTTCACGGCCACATCGGGCATGGCCGGCAATGAGGGCTGTGCCGCCAAGACAATGAGCAGCGACAAAGCCAGGCGCACTCGGCGTGGAATCGACTTTTGCGACAGCACGGGGGCGGCCGTGAACAAGCCCATGACCCGAAAGAAGGGCCACAGCCAGGTCGAGATCCAGGCCAGAACTTCGGCTTCGGAAAAACTGACCACGGTGGATCAGCCCACGACGTTGGGGATGGACTGCAAAACCTGCTGGATGTAGTCCACCAGGGTGCTCAGCATCCAGGGGCCGGCCACGGCCAAGGTGGCGAACGCGGCCAACAGCTTGGGCACGAACGACAAGGTCGATTCATGAATTTGGGTGGCGGCCTGAAACACACTGACCAAAATGCCGACTGCCAGCACCACCAGCAAGATGGGGGCACACACGGTCAGCAAGGTCAGCAAGCCATCGCGGCTGATGGTGAGGACTTGTTGAGGATCCATGACTCGCCTTTCTCACCCTTATTGCACGAAGCTGGCTGCCAACGAGCCCAGCAACATGTTCCAGCCATCGGCCAACACGAACAGCATCAGCTTGAACGGCAGCGCCACCATGACAGGCGACAGCATCATCATGCCCAGGCTCATCAGCACACTGGCCACAATCATGTCGATGACCAGAAAGGGAATGAAGATCAGAAAGCCAATCTGGAAAGCCGACTTCAGCTCACTCGTGACGAAGGCCGGCACCAGCACGCGAAACGGCACAGTTTCTGGCTTGACCTCACCTTCCAGCTTGGCCAGGCGGGTGAACAGCCCCAGATCAGACTGGCGCGTCTGCTTGAGCATGAACTGACGCAAGGGAAGCTGACCGCGATCCAGCGCTTCGGTGAAGGTGATCTGGTTGGCCGCAAAGGGCTCGTAAGCTTGCTTGTAGACCTTGTCGAGGGTGGGCCCCATGACAAACAGGGTCAAGAATAAAGAAAGGCCGACGATAACCTGATTAGGGGGAGCAGACTGCGCACCGATGGCCTGGCGCATCAAACTGAGCACGATGACAATACGGGTAAAGCCCGTCATCATCAGCAACACCGCTGGCAGGAAGCTCAGAGCGGTGAAGAACAGCAGGGTTTGAATAGGCACCGAGTAGCTGGTGCCGCCAGCCCCCTGCCCGATCAACAAAGGCAGGTTGCTGCCGCCGGGTGCAGCCTGAGCCATGGCCAGTGAACTGGTCAACAAGGCCCCCATCCACAGGGCGTGGCGAGCAAGAGTGGTCACACGCATGATCACGACGCTCCCGTTCCACTGCGACGCAGCAGAGAAGCAAAGGCGGTAGCCGGCCCAGCCACAGGGGCGGGCAAATCAGCCTCAGGCGCCATGGTGTGCAAGGTGGTGATGCTTTGCGCCGTCACGCCCAGAACCAGCCAGGTCCGTTGCTCACCTGTGCCGACCTCCACGGTCATCACACGCTGCCCGGGCCCCAGATTGAACTGACTGACCGGACGCACATTGGACAAGGCCCCTGCAGCCGAACCCGTCACCACGCCGGAACGCTTGAGCATCCACAGCGACAGAGGAATCAGGGCAATGATGACCAGGAACCACACCACGGTCAGACCGGTTGAGTGCATGGGGCCCCCGATCAACCGCCGCGGCTGAGACGACGCATGCGCTCAGACGGGGTGACGATGTCGGTCAGGCGGATACCGAACTTGTCGTTCACCACCACCACTTCGCCCTGGGCAATCAGAAAGCCGTTGACCAGCACGTCCATCGGCTCACCGGCCATGGCGTCGAGTTCCACCACGGAACCTTGGGCCAGTTGCAGGATGTTCTTGATGGGAATGCGAGTGCGCCCCAGCTCCACGGTCAATTGAACCGGGATGTCCAGGATCATGTTGATGTCGTTGCCCGCGCCCGACGAGGTCGATGGGCCGAAGTTGGCAAACGACGCCGGCATCATCTGGTCGCTGAGCTGGCTGGCTGAACCGGCACTGGCCTCGGGGGCCGAAGACGATGCCTGTTGCGCAAGAGCGGCTTCCCACTCTGCGGCCATCGCATCTTGTTCATCGGCGCCGGCCGAACCTTCTGGCGGAAATTCTGCGGGATCAGACATTTTGGTCTCCAAGCCAACCGGTGTGTCCGGTCGTCAACAGCTTGTCTATTTTTAGCGAGTAGCGCCCGTTCGAGTTGCCGTAATAGCAGTCGAAAACCGGCACTCCATCGACTTTGGCCTGAATGATTTTTTCCAGATCCAGCTCAATGAAATCGCCTGGCTTGAAAGCCAGCAATTGCTCCACCGTGGCGGGCGCATGCGCCAGCTCGGCCACCAGATTGACCTCGGCCGACTGGATTTGCTGTGTCAACAACTTGACCCAACGGTGATCGGGCTCAGCCGAATCGCCCTGAATGGTCGAGAACAACACATCGCGAATCGGCTCGAGGGTCGAGTAAGGAATGCAGAAGTGAATGGTGCCGCTGGTGTCACCAATTTCCAGTGTGAACGAGCAGCAAACCACAATCTCGCTGGGAGTGGCTACCGTGGCGAATTGCGGCTGCATTTCCGAACGCTGGTAATCCAGCTCGACCGGGTAGATGCCGTGCCAGGCGCGCTTGTATTCAGCCGCAATCACCTCGATCAGACGGGTGATGATGCGTTGCTCAGTCGCGGAGAAATCACGACCTTCGATGCGAGTGTGGTACTTGCCAGCACCACCAAACAAGGCGTCGATCACCGCAAACACCAAAGTCGGGTCACACACCACCAGGCCCGAGCCGCGCAGCGGCCTGATCGACATGATGTTGAAGTTCGTGGGCACCACGATTTCACGCAGGAAGGCGCTGTATTTCTGCACCTTGATGCCACCCACCGAGACTTCGGGCGACTTGCGAATGAAGTTGAACAGGCCCACGCGAATGTTGCGCGCAAACCGCTCGTTGATGATTTCCATGGTGGGCATGCGCCCACGGACGATCCGCTCCTGATTCGCGATGTTGTAGTCGCGAATGCCCTCTATCGGCTCGTCGTCCGCTTCCAACTTCTGGCTTTCGCCAGTGATGCCTTGCAAGAGGGCATCAACTTCGTCTTGCGAAAGAATTTGCTGGTTCATGGCCTGTCAGACTTCTAGGACCGAGGGAAAGCAGAGACAAATCACTGCACGATGAAGCTGGAGTAAACGACTCGCTCGATGGGGTTGTACGACTCCACCTTCTTCTTTTTCTTCTTCTTTTTCTTGGGTGGGTTGGCGGCGTCTTCCGGCAAGTCTTCCTCGGGCTCTTCCACCTCGTAGCCCATGGCACGAGCGGCAGCGCGCTGAATTTCCTCTGCCATCTTTTGCTTGCCTTCCAGGCTCAGCAGTTCTTCCGACGACTTGTGCGACAGGATCAGGATGATGCTGTCCTTGATGGCAGGCATGTAGGCCTTCATTTCGTCGGCGATTTTGGCGTCGTCTACCTGCAGGCTGATGCCCACCTGGGCATAACGCTCGGTGTCTTTGTCGGCCAAGTTGACCACGAAGGGGTCAAGGGGGACGAAGGTGGGAGGATGCTTGGGATCGCGATGCGGCTTTTCAGGCTTCTTGACCTCTTCGGCCACAGCCTCGCCGTCTCCCTCGGCTGCGGCATCGTGCGCCTTCTTTTTCATGACGAAGTAAGCCGCACCGCCACCTCCCAGCAACAACACCAGGACGGCAGCGGCAATGATGATGATGAGCTTCTTGGGGCCCTTCTTGGGGGCTTCGCCTTCTGCGGGTGCGGCGGGAGCTGCTGACATTCGCTTTCTCCTAAATTTCTCGGGATCGGCCCGGCTTTGCCAGGTTGATGCCCATGAGAGGATTATTCGAAGTCAGGCGAAAGACGAAGAATCAATAAACCGGGTGAAACACACGTGATTCTTCGTCCGGGCGCTGATGGCCTCAGGCGTACAGGTCCAAACCGCCCTTTTGAGTCAACCTGGCGACTGAGACAGGGCGTCCCATTGGTTCTTCGGACATTTCCCCGGCGCGACCGATGCGGGTTTCCCCGCCCCCACGGCTGGATCCGTCCGATTGGCCAAATGATTGGCCAAAACTTTGTTGCGGGGTCTGAGACGACACCCCTCCTCCGGTCAAGCTCAGGCCAACCTCGTCCAGTGCGCTGGAGAGTTGCGCCAAGCTGGCTTCGATGGCTTTGCGAGTTTCTTGCGCCGCCGCCGCGAAATCAACCTGGGCATTCTGGCCATCCACGGCAATGCGCACGTTGATCGGCCCCATCTCGGCCGGGTTCAGGTGCAACTCAGCGGTCATGGGGCCATCGTCTTGCACCTTGCTGACGAACATGCGCACCTTGTCAGCCAATTCGTCAGCAAACTGCGGAGAGGTCACTGGTGTCGACAAGGTTTCAGAAACGTGCGAGCCCCCCTGAACGCCCCCTTCCGGGCGCCCCAGCTGCTGCGTCTGCGCAGCGGCCAAGCCTGCCAGCGGGTCCATGCCCAGTGCATCGCTTTTGCCTTCGCCTTGCAATGCACTTTGCAGGGACAACTGCGCCATGCTCTGTGCGGCTTGCCAGCCACCAATGTCCAGGGCTCCGGCCTTGCCTTGCCCCATCTGCGCTGCATCTACGCCACCGCGTCCAGCCAGGAACGCTTGCAGGGCCGCCACGCTGGCGTTGTTGCCGTCACGGCCCTCAGATTTTCCCAAGCCAGCTTCCTTGGCATCGGCTTGCGCCAGGGCCAATTTGGCATCAGATTGCGCCAAGCCGTTGAGCCAGGCCATCATCGAAGCGGGGTCGCCACGAGGAATGTCTTGCGGCGGCTGCAGTTCACGAACCACGGCCGAGCCCTCGCCCAGTGCGGTTGCGAAATGCACTTCATCCGAATCGGCTTCTTCGCGTTGTGCTTCGTCGGCGCGGTCCGCCTTGTTTGCTGCGGACGCCTGGTCCTTGTTCTGGGCCTTTGCCGCCTGGGGCTTGGCTGCAGCCTGCTCGTTGCGGCGGGCCGCATTCGCGTTGGCTGGCTTGTCCGTATGTGGCTCAGTGCGCTGGGCCTCGACGTGGGCGCGTTGTGCCGCCTGTTGCACAGGCGCCTTCACTTGCGCTTGCACCGCCTTGTTGGCCTGGTTGGGCGCATCGGCCGAGGCGGTGGAGCTGGAATGACGTTCCAGCCACTTGGAAAAAGCAGCCTTCTGCTCCTCCTTCATGGCACCGCCCTCCTGGCCATTCATCCGGGACACGAGGTCGTTGATGATGTTGGCGCTGGCATTGGAACCCGTGGTCAGGGCATTCATCGCGGTCGGTTTGAGTTGCGCGTTCATGGCGACTCCTTATCAAATCGAATTGGGCGAAGCTGGATGCCCGCCCGCAGACAGCCCGTGGACATTGCCCCGGCCGGCGCGTGAAGCCATCTCATCGGTGGCTTTCTGTTCCTGACGGCGCTGAATCAGTGCCGCCTCCTGCTGTCGCCGCTCAATGAGTTGCCCCACGGCGATGACTTTTCGCTCTCGCTCGATCAACAACTCCCGGCAGCGCTCCATGTACTGCCGGGTTTGCTCGACCTTGCGGTCTTGCTCCGAGACGGCATCGGCCAGCCTCAGCATGAATTCCTGGTAGCAACGAACGATTTCCACCCCGCCCGACTGTCGGAACTGCGACTGCCAGCGGGTTTGGTATTCCTGGCGCCAATCGTGCAGCGATTGCGCCTGCTGGCGCGCGCCCTCGTGGGTACGGCGTGCCGCTTCCATTTCCGACTTGGCGTCGTCGCGCGCCTTCTCGGCGCCCTCCAGGACCAACAACAGTGGCTGCAATGCACTCATGTCTGACTACTCCTGACCGGGGTGATTCGTGGCCATCATTGATGAACAATGTGCCCCAACTGATCCACGCTGTCACCGAGATGTGCGGGTGTATGCATGTCTTGTTGAAGCAATCGAACCATCTCGGGATGGATTCGAACGGCTTGATCCAGCTCACCATCGTGGCCCGGAACATAGGCGCCCAGCTGAATCAGATCCTTGGCCTTGCTGTACTTCGACCACAACTGGCGGAAGCGGCGCGAGTCTTCAATGTGGCGCTGCTCGGCCACGTTGTGCATGACACGAGAAGCCGATCGTTCGATGTCGATGGCGGGGAAATGGCCCGACTCGGCCAGTTCGCGTGACAGCACGATGTGACCATCCAGAATGGCGCGCGCCGCATCGGCGATCGGGTCCTGCTGGTCATCGCCTTCCGACAGCACGGTGTAGAACGCAGTGATCGAACCATGGCCATTGAGGCCGTTGCCGCTGCGCTCCACCAACTGGGGCAGCTTGGCAAAGCAAGATGGTGGATAGCCTTTGGTAGCGGGGGGTTCGCCAATGGCCAGCGCAATCTCACGCTGTGCCATGGCATAGCGGGTCAGCGAATCCATCAGCAGCAGCACGTGCAGACCTTGATCGCGGAAGTGCTCGGCAATGGCCGTGGCGTAGTTGGCGCCTTGCATCCGGGTCAATGGGGGCGCATCTGCAGGCGCAGCCACCACCACCGAGCGGGCCAAGCCCTCCTCGCCCAGGATGTCTTCAATGAATTCCTTGACTTCGCGGCCCCGTTCGCCGATCAGGCCCACCACGATGACGTCAGCCTGGGTGTAGCGAGCCATCATGCCCAGCAGCACCGACTTACCCACGCCAGAGCCTGCAAACAAGCCAATGCGCTGACCGCGGCCCACCGTCAACATCGAGTTGATGGCGCGCACCCCGGTATCCAAGGGCATGCGCACAGGATCACGGTCCATCGCATTGATGGAACGGCGCACCAGCGGCTCGCTTCGCACATGGTGCAAAGGGCCACCGCGATCCATGGGCTGCCCCTCGGCGTTGATGACCCGGCCCAGCAAACCGCTGCCAATGGGCAGATGCCGGGTGCGGTCTTCACTACGACGCCAAGGGTGGTTGGGTCGGCCCAGAATGGGGGGGTTGATGGGAATGGTACGAGGCACGACGCGCGCGCCACTCGACAGGCCGTGCACTTCGGCTGTGGGCATCAGAAAGGCCCGGTCACCTGTGAAGCCCACCACCTCGGCCAACACTGGAGTGGACTCCATTCGCGTTTCAGAATGAATTTCGCACACCGCGCCCACGGGCAAGCGCAAACCGGCGGCCTCCAGCACCAGGCCGGCCACCTTGATCAGCTTGCCTTGGCTTTCCAGCGGCATGACCGTGCCAGCGCAGGTGTCCATGTCGTCCAGGAAGCGGCTCCAACGATCCGCGCCTGTCACGGTGTCTCGGGCTTGAATGGGCATGTTCATACTGCTTCACCCTTGTGCGTATCGATGCCGACGATGGGTTCGTCGTCCTCGTCTTCCAACTCCACCATGGGGGTGGGTGTAGCCGGTTCGCGGCCGTCGTTCCAGGGGGCCTGATGCCCCATGGCTGCGGCTGCGCGTTCCCACCGCGCTTCCACCGTGGCGTCCACCACGGCAATGTCCGATTCAACCAGGCAACCACCGCGGGTAATGGCCGGATCCGCCACCAAGCGGGCACCACGCGCCTCCATCACGTCCGACAACTGCCCTTGCGACAGGGAGAAGTCTTCCGGGTTCAAGCGCAGCACGATTTGCCGAGCCGAGGTCAACAAGGCGCTCAAGGCCTGTTCCGACACATCCACCACGACTTCGGGGTTCTGGTGCAATTCAGCACGAACCACCTGGCGAGCCAACTCCAGGGCCACGCCGGCAATCCGCCCAGCCAGCTGCTGCTCCAGGGAGTCCAGCCGCTTGTGAAAATCGCCGGCCAAGGCGCCCACATGGTCGTTCATGTAGACCGCCATCTGGGCGGCCTGCGTTTGCTTGTAGCTTTCCAGCGCAGCCAGGCCGTTGCGATAGCCGTCTTGATAGCCGACCTGGCGGGCTTCGTTGACCAACTCGTCCACACTGGGGCCAGATGGCGCTGCGGCTTCTGCCTGCGGTGCGGGCTCGGGCTCCTCACCAGGCACGCCACCCACCACAGGGCGACGAGGTGCGGGGCGAGCGGCTTGCTGCGCCGCAGCAGGCTCGGGCCGGGCACGTTGAGACGCCGCCGCTGGCTGAGGCTGAGCAGGCGATGAGTTTGACGCCTGTGTGGGCGATTGCGGTTGAGGCGACGCAGCTCCAGGGCGCCCAAAGGGGTTCACCTCGGCAGCGGCACGCTCAGCCAAGGTCGGCTTGCGCACGCCCCCATTGCCCTCTGGCACCGCACGATTGCTCGGCGCCACAAAAGTCTCCGGGTTCCAGGCCTGCACACGCCCCAGCTCTTCCTTGGGAATGAAGCGCGAGTAGGGGTTACCGCCCCCTCCTCCGCCCTGCCCACCGGGAGGCTGACCTGGCTTAGACGTACTCATCGTCGCCTCCGCTGCTCAACACGATCTGGCCTTCGTCTGCCAGACGGCGCACGATCTTGAGCAACTCTTTTTGCTCGGCTTCCACTTCGGACAGCTTGACCGGGCCACGCGACTCCAAGTCTTCGCGCAGCGTTTCGGCCGCACGGGTAGACATGTTCTTGAACACCTTTTCGCGAATCTCGGGTGAACCACCCTTGAGCGCGATGATGAGCGACTCGGTCTGAACTTCCTTGAGCATGGTCTGGAAGCCCTTGTCGTCCAGCTTGATCAGGTCATCGAAGGTGAACATGTTGTCCATGATCTTCTGCGCCAGATCCGAATCGGCTTCGCGGATGTAATCCAGCACCGAGGTTTCCAGGCTGGTTCCCATCAAGTTGATGATTTCCGCAGCAGGCTTGACCCCGCCCAACGAGGCCTTGCGCACCTGGGCCCCACCGGCCAGCACGCGCGACAACACCTCGTTCAAATCCTTCAAGGCGGCCGGCTGAATGCCATCGAGCGTGGCAATCCGCACCATCACCTCATTGCGGTGGCGTTCCGTGAACGACTTCAGCACGGACGACGACAGATCCGGATCCAAGTGGACCAGAATGGCCGCCACGATCTGCGGGTGCTCATTGCGCAGCAGTTCGGCAATCGAGGTGGGGTCCATCCACTTCAGGCTTTCGATGCCGGTGACATCGCTACCCTGAATGATGCGGTCGATCAGCAAATTGGCCTTGTCCTCGCCCAGCGCCTTACGCAACACCGCCTTGATGTACTCGTCGGTATCGGGCACCAGAATGCCCAGATCGGTCGAATCATTGGCGTAGCGGGTCAACACCCCTTCCACGCGGTCACGCGGCACCGACTTCAAACGGGCAATGGTTTCACCCAAAGCCTGAACTTCCTTGGGCTCCAGGTGCTTAAACACCTCGGCGGCCTCTTCTTCACCGATCGACATCAGCAAGATCGCTGCGTCTTCAATGTTCTTGCCTTCCAGATTGGCTACAGAACTGGGCATGATCAGGCCTCCGTCATCCAGCTACGCACCAGGGTCGCCATGGCTGCGGGGTTTTCCTTGGCCAAGGTCTTGGCGCTTTCCAGGCGAGCATCCGCCAAAGGCGCCTCCAGAGCTGGCACGGCGCGGCCATCAGGGCCACGCACCATGCCGGGCGGCAGTTCATCCATGGATGGCAACTCATTGTCATCATCCACCACCGCACTAAGCTTGGCTACCTCGGGTTCAGCCTTAGGCTCAGGGCGCGCCGCCTTGATCGCAGGGCGAATGGCACCAAACACCACGATCAAAGCCGCCAGGGTCAGAGCCCCAGGCACCGCCAAAGTACGCAACACATCCACCGTTTCTGGGCGCTGCCAGATGGGGGTGTTGTCAGGCTCTTCCTTGACCACCTGGAACGGTGTGTTCACCACCTTGACCGAGTCGCCACGTTGCTGGTCGAAGCCCACGGTTTCCTGAACCAGAGCGGTCAACTTGTCCAACTCTTCCTGGGGAATTGGCTGCGTGGTGGTCTTGCCCTTGGCATCGGTGGTGGTACGGTGGTTGATCACCACAGCGGCATTGATGCGCTTGATCATGCCCGTCGCACTACGGGTCACGCGCACCGTCTTGTCCACCTCGAAATTGGTCACCGCATCGCGGCGGTTGGAGCCGCCGGTGGTGGTGCCCTGCGCAGCCTGCAGGGGCTGTGACGCACCATTGATCGGCGCCGTAGCCGGCACGGGCGGCTGGTTGCTCATGGCGCCCGGAATGCCAGATGGCTGCGTGCTGCCAGGTCCGGTCTGCTCCGAGCTTTGCATGCTGCGCACCGCAGCGGGGTTCTGCCCCTGGTTGGGCTTGTATTCCTCGGCGGTGGATTCGGTCTGGTTGAAATCCACATCCGCATTGATCTGAGCCCGGAAATTGTCCTTGCCGACCACCGGCTCCAGAATGTCGCGGATGCGTTGCAGGTAGCTCGACTCGATCTGGCGCACATATTGAAGCTGCTGCGCATCCAGACCACTCTGGTCCGACGCCTCAGCCTGGCCCGACAGCAGCGCGCCACTTTGGTCCAGCACGCTCACCGCCTTGGGCGACATTTCCGGCACGCTGGACGACACCAAGTGCACGATGCCGGCAATTTGCGCACGGTCCAACGAACGACCGGGGTACAGCGACAGCACCACCGAAGCCGAAGCCTTTTGCTGCTCGCGGAAGAAACCGTTTTGATTGGGCAGAGCCAAGTGAACACGGGCGCTTTGCACGCCCGCCAAAGTTTGAATCGAACGAGTCAACTCGCCTTCCAGTCCACGCTGGAAATTCAGACGTTCCTGGAACTGGGTCACGCCAAACTTCTGGTTCTCCATCAACTCGAAGCCAGTGACCGAGCCCTTGGGCAGGCCTGCGGCAGCCAGTTTCAAGCGAATGTCATGCACCTTGTCGGCCGGCACCATGATGGCCGCCCCGCCATCGGTGTGCTTGTAAGGCACATTCATTTGCTGCAGCTGCGCCAGAATCGCGCCGCCATCCTTGTCAGACAGATTGGCGTACAGCACCCGATAGTCGCCCTCGCGGCCCCACATCATCATGGCCACAAAAATGGCGATCAGGGCTGCGATGCCGCCTCCCAGCATCACCTTGCGTTGCGCGGGCAGCGCATTCAGCCGCTGGACAAAACCCTGAGGCTGGCTTTCGGCCACCCCGTTGGCGGGGGCGACGGCGACATTTTGAGGTTGTGCGACGGTGACTTCCATGGGCGTTCGGTGCGTTGGGGCGCGCACCGATATGACACGATGCCGCAAACCCGCGGTAACGTCCTCATTATTCGGAAGGGAGTCGGGGAAAAATGCCGGGAACAACGACTGAAATGCCGCCTTCTTTCCGCCTATGAGTCAGGGGGAAGTCCGTAGAGTTGGCATCGTGATGAACTGAATCACGGCCTGACGGGATATCGTCACCATGGATGTCAAACTGAAGCCCTTTGATTTCGCCCAAGCCGCCGCCAAGGCCGGCATGGCCGACGTCGCCCAGCGCGTTCAGGCCAAGATCCGCCAAGAAGGTGTCGGCAACTCGGGCGCGGTGGAAAAACCCAGCTTCCAGTCGTCGTTTGCCAATGCCCTGGGCTCCATCAGCGCCGCCCAGCAAAAGGCCACCGTCATGCAACGAGAGGTTCAGTTCGACAACCCCACCGTCAGCCTGGAAGAAACCATGATCGCCATGCAAAAGGCGCAACTGGGCTTCCAGTCGGCCGTTCAAGTCCGTAACAAGCTGGTGCAGGCTTACACGGATATCATGAACATGCAGATCTGAGCTGCGTTCATGACGGGCCATGCGCCCGCCTCCTCCATGTCCCATTCCGACCGCGTTCTGCCCACAGGGCGGCTGCTGCTTTGCGGCGCCCTCATTGTCACCCTGTCCATGGGCATTCGCCATGGATTTGGACTGTGGCTGCAACCCATTACCAGCGCCCACGGCTGGAGCCGGGAAACCTATTCCATCGCGCTGGCCATTCAGAATCTGGTGTGGGGCGCATCAGGCCCTCTCATTGGCTGGTGGGCTGACCGACAAGGAGCACTCAAAGTCATCTGGACCGGCGGGCTGCTCTATGCCCTCGGCCTGGTCGGCATGGCGTTGGCGGCGTCGCCCCTTGCCTTCACCCTGGCCACCGGGCTGACGATCGGCCTGGCGCAAGCCTGCAGCACCTACTCGGTCATTTACGGCGTTCTGGGGCGCCATATCAGCCCCGACAAACGCTCCATGGCCATGGGCATCACGGGTGCGGCCGGCTCGTTTGGCCAATTCCTGATGGTGCCGCTTGCCAGCTGGCTCATCCAGCACCTGGGTTGGAGCCTCGCGCTGTTGGCCCTGGCCACTTCCGCCTTGCTGATGCTGCCTGTGGCGTTCGGTCTGCACGACCGACCACAAACAGCCCAGCCTGCCTCTGGTGAAGCGCACGAACTCAGCTCGTCGCAAGCTTTGCGCCACGCGTTTTCGCATCGCGGCTATCTTTTGCTCATGGCGGGCTACTTTGTGTGCGGCTTCCAGTTGGCCTTCATCGGCATCCACCTGCCCAGCTACCTGCGCGACATCCAATTACCGCCAGACAGCGCCACCACCGCCCTGGCCCTGATCGGCCTGTTCAACGTCATCGGCACCTACGCCACCGGGGCCTTGGGCCAACGCTGGCGCAAATCCTGGATTCTTTCGGCCATCTACGCCCTGCGCGCCCTGGCCATCGCGATGTTCGTGATCGTCCCGGCCTCAGCCTGGTCCGTGGCCATTTTCGCGTCGGTCATGGGGGCGTTGTGGCTGTCCACCGTGCCGCCCACCAACGCCATCGTGGCGCAACTCATGGGCGTCAGACACCTGTCCATGCTGGGAGGGCTGGTGTTCTTTTCCCATCAAATCGGTTCATTCACCGGCGTGTGGCTTGGCGGCTATTTGTATGACCTCTCGGGCAGCTACATGCCCGTGTGGTGGCTGGCCGCCGCACTGGGCGTGGTCGCCGCGCTGCTGAACTTGCCGGTGCGGGAAGACCACGTGCGCAGCCAGCCTCACCAGCTTTTCCCCCGGCGCACCTAGTTCGAGACATGAGCCACACCCCTCGCCCGCACCGCAAAATCTGGCTGTACCTGGTCGCCGGCGTGGTGCTGACCGTGGTTTTCCTGGCGTACTTTCAAGCCGGACTCATTCTGGATCTCGCCAACTTCCTTTGGCGCTGCGCCTGACTGGGTAGAATTGACAGATTGAAGGAATCAAGATGAAACCTATTCTTGGCAGCATCGTTGCACTGATCACCCCCCTCCACCCAGACGGCAGCGTCGATTACGACACCCTGCGCAAGCTGGTTGACTGGCACATCGCCGAAGGCACCAACTGCATCGGCGTGGTTGGCACCACCGGCGAATCGCCCACCGTTTCGGTTGAGGAACACTGCGAAATCATCCGCGTCTCGGTTGAACAGGCCGCTGGCCGCGTGCCTATCATGGCTGGCTGTGGTGCTAACTGCACCCGCGAAGCCATTGAGCTGACCGAGTACGCCAAGAAAGTCGGCGCCGACTGCACCCTGCAAGTCGTGCCCTACTACAACAAGCCCACGCAAGAAGGCATCTACCAGCACTTCAAGACCATCGCCGAAGCGGTGGACATCCCCATGGTGCTGTACAACGTGCCCGGCCGCACCGTGGCCGACATGACTCCGGAAACCGCCCTGCGTCTGGCCCAGTTGCCCGGCATCATCGGCATCAAGGAAGCCACCGGCAACCTCGACCGTGCCGCCTGGCTGATCAAGCAAGCACCCAAGGGCTTCCAGATCTACTCCGGCGACGATCCCACCGCCGTTCACCTGATCATGATGGGCGGCCACGGCAACATCAGCGTGACCGCCAACGTCGCGCCCAAGGCCATGGCACAGATGTGTGCCGCAGCCCTGGAAAAAGACGCACGCCGCGCGATCGACCTGCACATGCACTTGCTGCCCCTGCACAAGCAACTGTTCGTCGAACCCAACCCCATCCCCGTCAAGTGGGCCATGGCTCGCATGGGCAAAGCGGGTGGAACCTTGCGCCTGCCTTTGACTCCATTGTCCGAGTCGGCGCAAAGCGTTGTGGAAAACGCGCTGCGCGAAACCGGCGTTCTCTGACCACGCCTCCTGCGGGCGCGACGGCCTGACCGCCGCGCCCCATCTTTCACGCCCATCCCGCCTCACGCGTTCGGATTCAATACCCATGTCGATCAAGTCACGTCGCCAGACCCGCGCAGTTCTGAGCGCAATCGCCGTTGGCAGCACCCTGCTGGCAGGCTGCACCTCCACAGGCCCATCCCTTCTGGGCGAGAAGGTGGACTACCGCACTGCGGGCGCCAAAGTGGTCTCGCTCGACGTGCCACCCGACCTGAGCAAACTGCCCGGGCAATCTCGCTACGGCCAGGTTTCGCCCGCCATCGTGTCGGCCAACAGCCTCAGCACCCCAGTGGCAGCCCAAGCCAATGCCGCCGTGGCCCCAGGTCAACTGGGCAGCGTGAAACTGGAACGTGATGGCCAAACCCGCTGGCTGTCGGTGTCGGCCACCCCCGATCAAATCTGGGATCAGGTTCGCCAGTTCTGGGTGGACGCTGGCTTCACGCTGGAAGTGGACCAGCCCGCCGCTGGCCTGATGGAAACCAACTGGGCCGAGAACCGCGCCAAGCTGCCGCAAGACATCGTGCGCCGCACCCTGGGCACCGTCGTCGGCTCGCTGTATGACACGGGCGAACGCGACCAGTACAAGATTCGCGTAGAGCGCACTGCCAAGGGCAGCGAAATTTACGTAACCCACCGCGGCGTGGTCGAGGAATTCGTCGACACCGCCCGCAAAGACCAAACCCGCTGGCTGCCCCGCACCGACAAGGCCCTGGAATCAGAAATGATTGCGCGCCTGATGCTGCGTCTGGGCGCCAGCAAGGACGATGCAGAACAGGCTCGCGTGGCTGCGGCCCCCGATCTCAAGGCTCGCGGCTCGGCTTACGCCCCTGTGCGCCTGACCGACAACCAGGCTGGCCTGTCGGTTGACGACGATTTCGATACCGTCTGGCGCCGCGTGGGCCTGGCCCTGGATCGCGCTGGCTACACCATCGAAGCCCGCGATCGCGCCCAAGGCCAGTATGAAGTGCGCCTGCCTGGCGACAACGGCGACAAGCCCAAGGTTGGGTTCTGGGCCGGTCTGTTCGGCAGCAAGTCCGCTGACGCCGCCCCACTGAAGCACAAAGTGCTGGTGCAAGGCAGCGGCACACAAACAGCCATCAAGATCATTGACCAGCAAGGCCAGCCCCAGGCTTCGGCCACAGCCCAACGCATTGCCAAAGATCTGCTCAACGAACTGATGTAAGACGCCCCCGTGGCGCAACAAAAAACCCGGCCTAGGCCGGGTTTTTTCATGGTGCCGTCGCGCTTGGCTGGGGAAGTCTTTTCGCTTGCCCACTACGCCACGGAAACCAGGCGAAATGCGATCAGGCATAAAAAAAGCCACCCCGAAGGGCGGCCTTTTCGCTAAGCTGCGTTCGAAGATTACTTCGAAGCGGCTTCCGAAGCAGCAGGAGCAGCTTCCGAAGCGGCAGAAGCGGCTTCCGAAGCGGCAGGAGCGGCTTCCGAAGCGACGGAAGCAGCAGGAGCGACTTCCGAAGCGGCGGAGGCAGCGTCAGCGGCGGGTTGTTCAGCGGGCTTGCTGCAAGCAGCCAGAGCCATAGCAGCGATCAGCGAAGCCAGCAGGAGCGACTTTTTCATGCTTGTGTCCTCAAAAGGAGTGTCAAAAAACCGGGGTATATGGAACTATGTGCAAAGCCCACAGTCCCATAGGTAATACGAGACGAGGGCAGAGGATGCATAGCAACTTTTGATGAGTTGCTCCACATTCAGCCGCTGATTGTACAACACTGCGGGCATATCCCTATAAGCCCAGAGTGGTGACCGGCAGTGCTTCGTGAGATCGTTGTGAAATTACATCAATTTCTGACAACCAATCGCGAATGGTCGCGGGGTCAGTCGACCAGATTCCGGCACCGGTCTTGACATCCATGATGCGAATGGCGAGCCGGTCCTTCAAGACGAAGGTGGGCAAGAGGCCTGCCGCAGCATCCTCTGGCACCACGCGGCACTGGACACGGTGCCCCCAAGGCTGTCGCCACTTGATCCAACGTGAGTGCTGCCGAGGCATGGCGTCAAAGTGCAGCGCCAGCAACAGGCATTGCGTTGCACTGCTGGCCATGACCCATTGATGAAAAGCCTCGACCACGCTGGCCGAACCCAGCGGCCAATGCGCAAAGTCCAGGTCGCAGAAATACAGGTCAGCGGGGTCGGCCGCAGCCATGGCCATGCCTGCGGCCAGGCGGTCCTGAAACGACAGCCATCCGTCAAATCGCCCCGACAACGCTTCAGACATCTCTCCCCCCTCGTCAATCCTCAGGGTGCAACCAACCATCGTCCACCCACTGATCGAGCAAACCACGCACTGCCTCGCTGACCTTGGCCACACGGGCTGCTGGCAAGCGACGCAGATCGGCCAGCTCGCGCAACACGCGTGCATCGGCCCCCGCAGCACGCCACGACTCACCGTTGGCGTAGATGCAGTGATCGTCGTACATCATGCGGGTTTTGGCATCCAGAACCACCCCAACACCGTCAGCCAAGGGCTCTGCCCCCAGGTCAAACCAGACCCGTGGCTTGGGCTCGGTCAGCATTTCACCCAAGGCTGAGTGAAGCGATTGTGGGTCTTTCAGCGCACGTGCCACGGCTTCGGCAGCGAAGGCTTGCAAGGCCGCGGGAATGCGACCAGGCTCTGCCGTCGCCGCTTGCTTCGGGTCTTTGTAGAGGCGTGGCGGGTCTTCGCACTCCAGTGTTTCGCCCACGCGAATCAGCACATCGCGGGTCAGCTCGCTGGTCTCCGGCACGCGGAAACCCACGGAGCAGGTCATGCACTCCCCCTCGGCAATACCGTCATGGCCCCAGCGTGGTGGCAGGTACAGCATGTCGCCCGGCTCCAGCACATATTCCTCGGTGGGATGGAAGTTCGCCAGAATCTTCACCGGCATGTCAGGCAGCAAGGCCGGGTCATCAATCGGGCCAATGCGCCAGCGACGCTTGCCATGCACTTGCAGCAGGAAGACATCGTACGAGTCGTAATGCGGCCCCACCCCACCACCATCGCTGGCGTAAGAGATCATCAGGTCATCCAGCCGCGCGTCGGGCACGAAGCGGAACTGTTTGATCATGTCGTGCGCAGCAGGCACATGCAGATCAAGCCCTTGAACCAGCAAGGTCCAACGCGGCTGCGCCAGCTTTGGAATGCGGGTGCGGGCGATGGGGCCGTGGTGCAAGGCCCAGGCAGGCGCCTTTTTTCCCGCACCGCCCTGCACGATCAACCGTGATTCAACGTCGTCTTGCCCGGCCAGATCAAACAGCGCGGCGCGGCTGAGTGGGGGCTGCACCCCCGCGATGGCCTGACGAATGAGCAAAGGCTTCTTTTGCCAATGCTTACGCATGAACGTTTGTGGCGAGAGCCCCCCCAGCAAAGGCCAGGGTTGATCGAGTTCAGGCAGACCGGAAGCCGAGGCTGCACTGGAGGCGCCAGCGGCACGCTTCTTGGATTGGGGTGCGGATTTCATGCCGCCATTGTGCGGCCACCGAGGCACGCATGACCATGATGGGGCTCAAGGACCACGGCTCATGAGATGATTGGCCCATCATGATGATTTCCTCTCCCTGCGTCGTCAGCCTGACCTGGCGACTTGAAGATGCCCAAGGCGTCTTGATTGACGAGCTGACCGAACCCATGGAGTTTTTGGTTGGCGGTGAAGACCTGTTGCCCAAGGTGGAATCCACCCTGGTGGGCCAAGGCATTGGCTTCGAGGCCCAACTGAAGTTGGAGCCAGAAGATGCTTTCGGCGATTACGACGCCCAACTGGTGTTTTTTGAAGCACGCACACTGTTTCCCGAAGAAGTGTCGGAAGGCATGCAGTTCGAGGGACCACCGGAAGGCTCAACCACGCCGGACATGCCCAAGGACGTGATCTACACGGTGACCGAGGTGTACGACAGCCACGTGGTGCTGGATGGCAACCACCCGCTGGCCGGCATCGGTCTGCGCTTGTCGTTCAAGGTACTGGATGTGCGCACAGCCACCACCGAAGAGGTGGAACAGGGCTCGGTGGGCGAAGCCCCGTTCGTGCTGGGCATGGGCGCACCGCCCAACGAAACCCTGCACTGAGCATAAACGGGTCAGCCGCGACCGGTTGACCCGAAACCGCCCTCGCCTCGCTCAGAGGCGTCAAATGAGTCAACCTGTCGGAAGGTGGCCTGCACCACCGGCACGATGACCAATTGGGCAATGCGCTCCATGGGCTGCACGGTGAAGGCGGTGGCGCCTCGATTCCAGCAGCTCACCATCAGCGGGCCTTGGTAGTCGGAATCAATCAGGCCGACCAAGTTGCCCAGCACGATGCCGTGCTTGTGGCCCAGGCCTGAACGCGGCAGGATCATGGCGGCCAAGCCAGGGTCGCCCAGGTGCATCGACAGCCCTGTGGGGATGAGTTGGGCCTGGCCCGGTTCCAGCACCAACGGTTCGTCCAGGCAGGCGCGCAGGTCCAGGCCAGCGCTACCTGGGGTGGCATAGGTGGGCAAGCTGTCGGCCATGCGGGCGTCCAGCACTTTGATGTCTACAGTGGTCATGATGGGTTGACTTGAGGATAGCCGGCCAGTCGCTTGGCCAGTTCCAGCATCAGGGCACGCGCGAGCGTGAGTTTGTCGGTGGCCGTGCCATCGTTGGGCAGGGCATGGTGAGACTGGGCATCCACCACGAGCAAGGCGTTGTCGTCTCGACCGAAGGTGGCTGGCCCCAGGTTCCCGATGATCAGGGGAATTTGCTTGCGCTGCAGTTTGGCACGCGCGTGCGCCAGCAGTTGCTCGCTTTCGGCAGCAAAGCCAACGCAATAGGGAACGCCGCCAGCCGCATTGGCGCGTTGCGCCACGGCAGCCAGGATGTCGGGGTTTTCGGTGAGCTCGAAAGTGGGGGCCACTTTCTTGCCCTCTTTCTTGATCTTATGCTCAGCCAAGGTTGCGGGCCGCCAATCGGCCACAGCAGCAGTCGCGATGAACACGTCGCTTTGCGCGGCCTGAGGCAACACGGCGTCATACATCTCGCGAGCGGTCATGACGTTGATGCGTCGCACGCCACGCGGTGTGGGCAGGTGAACCGGCCCGGCAATGAGTTCGACGATGGCGCCAGCTTCACGCGCAGCACGGGCCAGGGCAAAGCCCATTTTGCCGCTGGAGTGGTTGGTGATGCCACGCACGGGGTCGATGGGCTCGAATGTGGGCCCTGCGGTAATGAGCAAGCGTTTGCCTTGCAAGACCTTGGGCGCCAGGGCCGCCACGATGTCTTCAAGCAGTTCCTCGGGCTCCAGCATGCGGCCATCGCCGACCTCGCCACAGGCTTGGTCCCCTGCGCCAGGACCCAAAATGATTGAGCCATCGGCTTGCAGTTGCACCAAATTGCGCTGCGTGGCCGGATGGGCCCACATTTCGCGGTTCATGGCGGGCGCCACCAGCAAAGCGCAGGTTTCGCGTGGCCGAGCCAGGCAGGTCAGACTGAGGAGTTCATCGGCCCGGCCCTGAGCCAGTTTGGCCATGAAGTCGGCGCTGGCGGGCGCAATCACGATCACGTCGGCCTCGCGGCCGGCATTGATATGCGCCATGTTGTTGGGCTCTCGGGCATCCCACTGGCTCATCAGAACCGGACGCCCCGAGAGGGCCTGCATGGTCACGGGGGTGATGAAAGCAGCGGCGGCTTCGGTCATGACGACCTGCACCGTGGCCCCCGCTTTGGTCAGCAGGCGAACCAGCTCCGCAGACTTGTAGCAGGCAATGCCCCCGGTCAGGCCGAGCAGCACGTGTCGGCCGTGAAGATCTTTGCGTTCAGACATGGCTGGCAACTCTACCAGCCAATTGTCTGGTCAGGGCGTGGCCATGGCCCGTTCATGACCAAGCCATGGCGGAAGCAAGGTGGAGTCAGGCCGCGGCAGCGCTGCTGCTGTTGTTGCTGGCGAGCTGGTTGCGGAAGGCACTGGGGGACACGCCCGTCCAACGCTTGAAAGCGAAGGTGAATGCGCGACGGTCGCTGAAACCCAACTCGTCACTGATGGATTCCATGCTCATGGCACGGCGGCGCAGCATGGTCTTGGCGCGGTAGAGCTTGGCTTCAGATTGAATGTCAACGAAGCGAACCCCTTCGGTTTGCAGGCGGCGCTGCAGGGTGCGGGGATGCAGGCCCAGGGCCGCTGCGGTGGCCTCCAGGCCCTCACGCAACAGCTCGGGACGGCGCTCCAGGGCCCAGCGCACATCGTCCACAATGCGGCGGCCGCCCACGGCCACAGCCAGACGCTTTTCAATTTGCTGGCGAGCCTGGCCGACGATGTCGGGCACAGCGCCCTTGAGGGGCATGTCGAGCCAGCGACGGTCGATCACCAGGGCATCGACTCCTTCGTTGAACGACACGGGCACACCAAAGTGGGCTTCGAATTCTTGCGGCAAACGCCCTTCTGGCCTGGGTTGGCTCAGGCGGGCTGAAATCAGCCAGCTAGATTGCTGTGTGACGCGCCGAACCAGTTGATACAGCACAGCCAAAATGACTTCGCGCACCGGCGCAAACAGCGGCAGATGCCCGCCAGGGAAAGGCAACTCGACACGCAGGTGAGCTTCTGTGCCGAATTCGTCCAGGCGCAGCATCATCCAAGGCGCGATCAGGTCATGCGCCCAGCTCGCGGCCTCCAGCGCATCGCGCAGAGTCGGGCTGGAGCTGATGAAGCTCTCGAACTCGCCGAATGCCTCAAAAACGAATACCTCACCCAGCACGAATGGGAAGTAACGACCTGTAGATCGCTCCACACACAGCTGAAGCGCCTTGTGCAAACCGAACGGCGAAACGCTGGTCGGCGATTTGGCCGAAATGCCGGCTTCACGCATGACCGGATCAAGCGCAAAACCGCAAATGTTGGCGGCTTGCGTCCAGCTGCTGATCGAAGGAAGGGGGACGGCTGTCGGGAATTCAGGATTCGTCATACGGGCACCACTCGATACAAGTGAAGGTCGTACAGACTCGTAAACAGGAAACATGCGTAATCACTTAAACAGCATCCGTTTACGGTCAAACATTCATTCGGCGTTCTCAAGTGATAAATCTAGTCTTTTCGGCCTGAACAGTCGTCCTGAAATACGCGAGCAAAAGGAATAAAACGCGAACAAACCACCTCAATAAGGGGGATGCTGTCACGCACAAGACCAAGTGCTTACCCTATAAGCACCCCATCCTTGGGCGAAGGCACGACAAGCAATGCCTCGCAGAATCAATCTGTTACAGATGTTTCAGGACAAAAGGGGCGTGTTCGACGACACATTGCTGCACACCCGTTCCGTGACACTTTTTCACCCCAAGAATGACCTGACAAAATGGGTGTGTAAGCTGAATTACCGGTTATCGCGAATCGATTACCGATACGAAAAAACACAATCAAACAGGAAACAACCGTTTCCTGTTTTTTATCGCAACCAGGGAGTCAGGGGAATCAGGCTTGATCGCGCCACGCGCTGGGGGTGACGCCTTCCCAGCGTTTGAAGGCGGCTGTGAAGGCCCGGCGATCAGAAAAACCGAGCTTGGCACTGATGTCGTCAATCGACAGCGTGCCTTGCCTGAGCCATTGGCAGGCCAGGCGGTGGCGCATGCGGGCCTGAACGTTGAGGTAGCTGTCGTCCTCATCTTTCAGGCGGCGTTGCAAGGTGCGGGGATGCAAGCCCAGGCGTTCAGCCATGTCTTCTATGCCAAATTCGAGCAAGCCGGGGTCTCGGCTGATCCACTCTTCCAGCTCGAACGCCATGCCTTGGCGGCGCGCTTCCTTGTCGAGCCGTTGCTCGGCCAGCAATTGGGCTTGCTGGTGCAAGATGGGAAAGGCGCCTTCCAGCGGCAAGTCCAGCATGCGCTGCTCGACCAGCATGGCGTAGGCGGGTTGCCCGAAGTGAATGGGCACACCGAAAAATGACTGGAAGTGGTCGCCATAGCTGGGCCGATCGCCCGGCACTTCCACTGCCAGGAAGCCCTCTTCAGACCCCTGCAGGGAGCGCCCGAACTTGCGAACGCTGGCCAAAGCGGCTTCCAGCACCAAATGAAGGGGGAGTCGCGCAGTCATAGACGCGGGCAACGCCAACTCGAACCCGAGTTGAATGCGGGCCACGTCGCCCTGCTCTACCAACTCGATGCGCAACCAGGGCAAGATGACTTTGGCCGCCAGTTGGGCCACGCGCAAGGCATCGCGCAGGCTGGGGCTGGTGGTGAGCAGGGTTTCGAACTCGGGAAGCGATTCGAAGGCAAAGGTGTCACCCAGCACGAAGGGGAAATGCTTGTCTGGGGACAAGGCCACGCTTTGCTCCAGCAAGGAAATGAGCTGCAGCGGCGAGACGCGGGCTTCTTCCAGGCGAATGAGGTCGACCTGAATTCCAGCCTGCTGGATGAGCGGCTGAACATTGAACCCACATTTGGCGGCGGCTTTGATCCAGCTGGACAACATGAACAGCGGAATGGGCTTCAGGCCTACGGCCCCCTGAACGAGCGACGACACGGACATAAAAGAATACGGCACGCTCACGATGAGCGTGCCGCAGTCTACCCAATGACGGAGGAGAGTCGCTTGGGATGAATCAGCGCGCCATGACGGTGCGCATGAATTCGCTGGCTTCCACCGGGTTGCGGGCCTTGGCAAACCCTTGCAGCCACTCTTCGTAGCCGGGTTGCTCGACTTCCTGCCAGGGGTGATAGTTGAGTTTGTAATAAGGCAGGTAGTGCTTGATGACCGGGGCAATGAAACCACCGGGCTTGAGCAGCCACCAGAAACCCTTGGCCGAAATCTTGAGCCGCTCGGTGAAGCTGAAGCCGTCGTGCTTGAGCATTTGGTGAACGAAGCGGTGCACCACGGCCGGGAACATGTAGGTGCAGTGCAGCAAGGCCGCAACCCGCTTGAAGTATCCGACGTGGGCGTAGTCGATCATCACGTCGTAGGCAACGCCCTTGTGTTCAACCTCTTCAATGGCGTGCCAGGCATACATGGCCCGAACATTCGGGTGGGCTTCGCCCATGATGTCGCGCTTATCGAACATGGCATGGGCGCTGATGGCGGTGAAATGCTCGAGTCCTGCGGTGATGGCCAGTGTGTATTCCCGGCTAAAGCGTGATCGGTACTTGTCGAACAAGAGGTTTTCCAGCCAGGCGGTCATGCCGTCCACGTCGACGCCTTGGGCACGCAAACGCGCGTTGTACTGGTTGTGGACGATGGAGTGCTGGGCTTCCTGGCGGTTGAAGCCCTGGATGTCGGCCAGCAGTTTGGGGTCGCGAATGCGGTCGCGGAAGTCGCGCACCGAGGTCATGAAAAACCGCTCGCCAGGGGGGAAGATGACCGACATGGCGTCAAAAAAGCGGGTTTTGAAGGGGTCGCCGCCGAACCAGTATTTGGGAATGTCTCCGTCCAGGCCGAAATCCAGGCGTTCGCGGGGAATGATCGGGTGCTGTTGGGTTGCGTTGGGGGTGTTCATGACAGAGCCAATTTTTGTAGCCATGGGGGCTACTTTAGGAATTGGTCCCTATTAGAAACAGGATGCTGGATGACAGCAAGGCATCCGGCGCGACACCCTCGGGTTACCCCGCACAGATGGGCCGCACGCACTGACTCACCGGTTTACCAGGTACAGGTCGCTGGCGCCGTGTTGCTGCAAGCCGCCACGGCGGTCAAGCGACGCTCGACATAGTTCGCTGGGCGAGCCGGATTCGGGCACACCCCTGCCGCAGCAGGCGCACAAGCGGTGACGGTAATCGCATAGGTGTACACCGTGCCACCGTCGTTGTGGGCGGCAGCCGGGGTTCGGGTGCAAGCAATAGAAGTTTGCATATTGCCCGTGGCAAATGGCACCAGCAAGTTGGTGGCCCCCACGCAATTGGCTGCGGCGCGCAAACGGTAGCGCTGCCATTCCAGCGCGGCTTCGGCCGCACGCTGAGCACGCTGAACCTGAACCTGTGCGGCGGCATTGCCCTGCATGCCTGACACAAAGCGAAGCGCAAAGGTCGTCATGCCAGCCAGCATGACGATGATGACGATCAACAAGACCGAGGACATGCCGCGCTGCTGCATTCAGGGCTCCCTCACGCCAATCTGGATCAGGCTTTCGACCTGCTCGGTGGGTTGGCCAGACACCGTGCGCTGCAAGTTCAGCCGAATGGAGGCCACTTGTTTGAGCCCCTGGGTATAGACGTCGATGCGACAACGCGAGACGCTGTCAGACAAGCGGGCGGTGTTCTGCGCGCCAAACGCCGTAGGTTGGGCCGCCAACACGCCATAGCCCCAGTGTTTGGTGAGCAAACCGGTGCCTTCATTGCATTGATAGGTGACGGGTTGGGCCACCAGATACACGCGCTGAGACGACTTGGGAGGCGGCGCAGGAAAGCTGGTGGGGTTGAATCGCAAGCCCACATCGTTTGGCCGGTTCACCCAGGCCGTCAGCCTGGACATGGCCCCATTCACCGCGAAGTTGTAGGGGTCGATCCCCATGCCCATGATGGCCACGTAGTCGGTATTGGCCACGGGGTTCACGCCCGCTACCGCCAGGTTCAGCGGCCCGAGGGTGGTGAAGCAACTTTCGACCGCGCAGGCGGGTGCAAACGCGTTCGCGTTGGTTGCCGCCGGGCAGGCGGGCGTGGTGGCGGCGCAGTACGCCGTGCCGCCAGGGGTGGTTCGGTAGCGTCCGGCTGCGCGCAGTTCCAGGTATTCCAGATAGCAGATCGCGCCCAAGCAGGTTCGGCGCAAACTGCCTGGCATGGCCAGGCTCAGGTCATCGGCCAGCTTGGCGCGCACCAGCACCATTTGTTCATTGAGTTCGACACGGCGCTGCGCGTCCATGTAGGCCGTGGCGGGCAAGCTGAGCAGGGGCAACATGACCACCGACAGCAGGCCCAGCACCACCAGGCTGATGATCATCTCGACTAGGGTGAAGCCTTGCTGAACCGACTGGCGAACGATGGGGGGCATGTGCATGGTGGGCCCGCTCAGAATTGGAAGCGGTTGGGGGCATAACGCACCCTGACCGCTTCGACCACCACGGGGGGCGTGTTGCCCAGATCGGGGCAGCGCACGGTAACGGTGATGCGAACCGCATCACCCGCATTCACGTTGGGCATGTTCTGATTGGCCACCCCCACGGTCAGACCGCAATTGGCCACCGTGGGCAACACAGGCTGAATCAGGTTGTTGGCCACATCAACCAAAGCGCCGGCCGCAATGGTGAAGCCGTTGTAGTCGTTGATGTTGTCAAAGCGGGTGGCGGCATTGGCGCTGAAGCGCAACTCACCGGGCTCCGGGCCCATCAATTCGGGTTGGCCTGCGCAACCAGCCGCATTGAGGGCGGTACCGGCATTCGCATCATTGGGGTCGCAATAGGTGAAGGGCATGGCTTTCACCTCTTCCAGCAAGGCGTTGGCCAAGGCCATGGCTTGCTGATCTCGCAATGCGGAAGCAGACAGTTCGGCGCTGCGGGTGGACAGCATCGTCAGGGAGGCGGCGGCAATGCCCAACACCACGATGATGATGAGCAACTCCACCAAGGTGAAGCCCTGGTGGCGTTGCGGGTGGGGGAAAGCCGGACGCATCAGTACACAAAGCCGGTTTCGCGGTTGACGGTCACGGTCAGCCCGCCAGCGGCCCCAATGGTCACTGTTTGGTCAACAGCATTGGGCACCAGTTGGCCACGGCTGTTGAATTGCACGGTATTGGCCCCGCCCAGCGCCACACCAGATGGCAAAGGCACGATCTTGGGTTCACCGCTGCCGGGTTCGATGACGGGCACGCCCGCCAACTGACAGGCACCCGCCCCATTGGCGTAGACCAGAATGAATTGCAAAGGGGTGCGCATGAAGCACACGCGCTGATTTTGTGACGTGGCCACCTGGCGTGCGAGACGCAAGGTGGCCTTCAGTTCGTCACGGGTGGTGGTTTCGTCTTGCGACTGCCGGTTGGTCAGTCTGGGAAGGGCCACTCCCGCCAAGAGGCCCATCACCACCATCACCAGGATCAGTTCGACCAGCGTGAAGCCGGCCTGGCGGGATGGCTTCATTCAGATCAGCAACCAGCGGTGTTGGCTGCGTTGACTTGGCTCAGCACAGGGGCTGCACCCAGGGCCGCAGGAGCGGTGTAGGTGAAGAAGCAGGTAGCGGGTGTCGGGGCGCCCACGATGCTGACGGTCACCGTGGTGCCGGCCACGTTGGCGGTGTAGCCCTCAGCTTGCAACTGAGCTGCGGTGGGGGTACCAGCGGTAGGGGTCAGGCCAGCTGCAGCCACGATACCAGCCAAAGTTGGCGATGGATACAGAGCGGTCACAGCCACACGGCCCTTGTCGGTACACAGGTTGCCGTTGCCGGTGGTGGCATTGATCAGGGGAGCGGCTGGTCCTGGGCCCAATGCCACGGGGCAAGCAGGTTGCGCCACGCCCTGACGGGTCAGCGCCGAGCCAAACACCATGGCCGAGGCAGCCGACACGGCGCCACGTGCTGCATTCAGCTTGGCAATGCGGGCGTCGCGCTGCATGTTGGTGAAGCGAGGCAGTGCCACGCTGGCCAGGATGCCCAGAATAACGATCACCACAATCAGTTCGATCATCGTGAAGCCGCGTTGGAACTTGGTTTTCATGGCAAATATTCCCATTTCTGGCGCCTCGCGCCTCAATGACGTGATTGCTTCACGCCGAACCTCGAACATGACTGTCCTGTCTCGCTTATCGACTTGCTGGCGAAAGACTTGAATCCTTCACGCCAACAATTCACTCTTTTTTTGTTACTTGATGGCGGCTTTGCCCAAATCCCACATAGGCAGGAACACGCCCAGAGCCAATACCAGCACCATGGCGCCCATCAGCACCAGCAAGATGGGCTCGATCTTCTGAGCCAGGCTCTTGAGGCCGTATTCCATGTCGCGCTGGTACATCTGGCCGATTTCTTCAAGCATTTCGCCCAAGGTGCCCGACTCTTCACCCACCATGATCATTTGCAGCACCAAGGGGGGAAACACCCCTGAGCGCTGGCTGGCGGTGAGCAGGGAATCGCCCCGTTCAACCTGCGAACGCATCACCACCAGGGCCTGGGCAATGTGGGCGTTGTCAATGACCTGGGCCGACAGCGTCAAACCCTGAACCACCGGCACCCCGCTGCGAAACACCAGGGCCAGGCTGCGCATGCCTTGCGCCAGCACGCCTTTTTCAACCATGTCGCCCACGATGGGCATGCGCAGCTTGGTGCGATCCCAGCGCAAACGGCCCAGGGTGGTCTTGAGGTACTGTTTCCAGCCGAGCCAGGCCACCACGCAGCCCACCACCATGGCCGGCCACCATTTCAGGGTGAACTGGGAGGTGGCCATCAGGATGCGGGTCATCAAAGGCAATTCGGCGTGCAGGCTTTCGAACACCTTGGCAAAGGCCGGAATGACAAAGATGTTGATGATGGCGATGGCCACCACCATGGCCAGCACCACGAAGGTGGGGTAACGCAGGGCCGACTTCACCTGCTCCTTGATGTACTTCTGGAATTCCAGGTGCTCAAACAGGCCCAGAAATACCTCTTCCATGCGACCGGCCGATTCACCTATGCGCACCATGGCGATGTAGAACGGGTCGAACACGTCTTCACGACGGCTCATGGCTTGCGACAGCTCCACCCCGCTTTCCAGCGCCTGGGCCAATTCGGCGTAGAGCTTGCTCAAGGCCTTTTGCTGGGTAGACACCTCCAGGCTACGCAACGCCCGGATGATCGGCACGCCCGCCTTGGTGAGGGTGTAGAACTGACGTGTGAACATCATCAGTTCCAGCGCCGAGACCTTGTCACTGCCCATCAGGCGGCTGATGACCTCTGAGGCCTGCTGCACCTGAGGCACTTCGGTGATCGACACCGGGGTGATGCCGGTCTGGGTCAAGGTATCGACCACATTGGCCACGCTGGCGGCCTCAATCCGCCCTTCAACGGGCTCCCGGTTGGCGTTGCGGCCGTAGTAGGCGAATTGCGGCATGGTCAGATGGGTGTGCTGGCACGCATGGCCTCAGCCACAGTGGTTCGGCCGGACAGCACCAACCGAATCGCATCGCGCTTGAGGGTGTAGTTGGCAAACTGCTTCTGAGCAATTTCATTGAAGGTGACGTGGTCGCCCTGTGAGGCCGCATGGGTCATCTCAGGGGTCATCTCGATCATTTCGTAAATGCCGGTGCGGCCGCGGTAGCCCGTCTGGTGGCAGTTGTTGCAGCCTACGCCTTTGAAGAAACTGCCCTTTTGCAGGGGGGCGCCGTCGTCGCCTTGCATCTGGGCCAGGTCTTTTTCAAGCCACTCCATTTCGTGGGCGGCGGGCTCGTATGGCATGCGGCAGCTGTCGCACACCACGCGCACCAGGCGCTGCGCCAGCACCAGGCGCAAGCCCAGGGCGGCCATATAGGGCGGCACCCCCATGTCGGCCAGGCGCAGGACCGCGCCCGCGGCATCGTTGGTGT
>ERZ724505.55-NODE-55-length-68319-cov-113.675393_pt1 | contig 68319 bp, 81 predicted proteins | sample MGYA00376038_ERZ724505 | MGnify/ENA primary metagenome ERZ724505 (study PRJEB28724, sample SAMN07190884) | wastewater metagenome | isolation source: effluent of sewage treatment plant in Hong Hong | place: Hong Kong | collected 2016-03-17 ... | reverse complement strand
TTGCTTCTACGGGCGGTATTACGATTGGCGGCGCAGCGGCATTAAAGCGCACGCAGGCCACCGCTTCTACGGGCGGTATTACGATTGGCGGCGCAGCGGCATTAAAGCGCACGCAGGCCACCGCTTCTACGGGCGGCGTTACGACTGGCGGAGCAGCGGCATTAAAGCGCACGCAGGCCACCGCTTCTACGGGCGGGATTGTCACGGGCGGCGCGGCGACGGCATCGAAATCATCTCCTGGGCAGAACAGCTATACCGCCAGCGGGGGGGTGACCACCGGCGGGGCGGCAACACTCAAGCGCACGCAAACGGCCGTTGGGGCGGGTGGCATCGCTACCGGTGGCGCTGCGACGCTCAAGCGATCTTTTGCTCGACTGGCTAGCGGCGGTTTATCGACGGGTGGCGTGGCTCTCTTTAAGCAGGTTCACGCTTACCTGGCCTCGGGTGGACTGACTACCGACGGGGCCGCGTTCGTTACCTTCGCGGCTGGCGCTTTTATCCATATCGCGAGCGGCGGTGTTTCTCTGGGCGGTAGTGCAAGTGTTCCCACATGGTTGCGTTATGCGGCTTCGGGCGGTTTAACGGTGGGGGGTAGCTCCTTAGCGGGGTATTACCCCATTTCTAGGATTTTACCCAGTGGGCGACTAGTCGTATTGAGTAAGAGCGATCGGCACATCGTTTTGCAACGATCTGATCGATTGATTAGTCTGTTACCCTCAGATCGACTCATCATTCCGGCTTGATTATGAGTTACTTACATAATAACGAAGAGCCTATTGTCTTATTAGACGACCCTATTTCTCCGGGGGCTGAGGATTGGTTTTATTTCGCTTGTGATTTATGGTTAGAGACTGGGGAGAGTGTATCTACTCATCTTGGGTCTGTTGTTTTAGGCACTATTATTATAGATTCTACCTTTATCGGTGCCGCTACATTTAATGGCAAAACTTATAGCCAAGTATACGGCATGAAGGTTAAAGCAGATGATGCCGAAGGCGGTCAGCTTGAAGTTACTTTTAACGTATCTACTACTCGCCCAGGAGTTGTGAACTTGGGTCGCACTAACATCAAATTCACGGCTATCATAGACATCAAAAAGCTTTAGGGGGTTGATATGAATGTACTCAAACTGATCGGACCCGTTTTTACTGTTTTGCAGAAAGGCTCCTCTTTAGCGAATCCTAGTGCTTGGAAGAATGTACAGTTGGTCAGTAATGTTCTTATAGCGGTCGTAGCGTTATTAGGTGCTTTCGGTTACAAATTGGCTATTACGGATGATACGATTACTCAGGTTGCGGCGGTTATAGCAGCTTTAGCAAATGCTTGGATAACCGTCGCTTCTTCTGATAAGGTCGGGTTACCTACCCCTGCTGATTCAGGTGAACCTACTGATAATTTTACTGGATTTGGTGATAGATGAGCGAGGAACTTGAACAGCGTAGAGGGTATATAGAACTAGATCACATCGTTCATGGGTTGTCTGAAATTGTCCAAAAACAAAGTGACCAGATTCAAGGTTTGATGTTGGAGACGGCGGTGTTAAAGACGAAGATAGACGCCGAAGCAGGACGTATATCTATGATCGAACAGGCCGTTAATAAGCTCAACGAGAAATTGGATTTGATGTTTGGGGCATTGACTAAACACGCTGACCAAGAAAATAAAGACCAGGTTAAATTGTTGTGGGGAGTCGTAGCTACTCTAGCTACCGCACTAGGGTCATTATTGATGTTATTATTTAATGGTCGATAAGGGTAGTTTAGTGGCTGAGGTGTCCAGACCTACTTTGTTAAGTCCCTTTACGGGCCTAAACAATCGCTCGCGTGAGACCTCCTCTCAAAAAGGGGCGCTACGAGAGTGCGATAACCTAGACATTACTGGAGAAGGAGAACTGCTTGTTAGGGCAGGAATGACCCTCGCAATGAGTGGGTCGTGGACATCTCTGTTCTCACCGTCATCAGGGCGTTATTTATGCGCCGTTAAGGATGGGGTTCTCGGCACGCTGATAAGCGATACCTTTACGGGGCTTAGTGCGGTTGCAGGGGCAGTAAGTTACGCAGAGCTTAACAACGAAGTATTTTGGTCCGATGGGAGCCAGCAGGGGCGGATAAAGCCTGATGGGTCGGTTTCAGCTTGGGGGCTCAACCCTCCAACTTTTCAGGCATCAGCGGTGTCAGGGGAGGGGGGGCTGCACGCTGGAAGCTATCAAGTCACGTTAACAGCAGTTGTGGCTGGCCTTGAGTCGGGAGCAGTAGCGCCTATGTCGATCACCGTGGCCGATGGCGGGGGCGTGCGGGTGATTGCACCTAATGGAAGCGGAGTTTCTTTTAACGCCTATATGACTCCTAATGGGGGAGGATCCGACACGCTCCGTCAAGTTGCTTCTCTAGCTCCCGGCGCATCCGTAGTATTAGGTGCATCACAGCCCGGTAAGCGGCTCGATAGCCTCCTGGCTATAAAACCCCCTCCTGCGACTACTCTGTGCGTTTTCCGAGGACGTATTTGGGGGGCGTCCGACACTCTGGTTTGGTTCACCGATGCTTTGTCTCCCCATTGGGTATTTCCAAAGATAGGCCATTTTGTTTTTGAGTCTTCCATTGTGATGATGCTTCCCGTAGAAGACGGACTGTTCGTCGCCACGGCGTATCGCACGTATTTTTTGGAAGGGGATGATCCTTTTGCGATGAGGCTTAGGGTGGTCGATTTTTATGGTGCAGTATCGGGGACTGGAGTTACTGAATGGCCCTTAACAGCGCTCAACCCTCAAGGTGTGACGCCCGCTCGTTCTTGTGGTTGGTTGTCGCTGAATGGGAGTTGGTGCATCGGTAGGAGTGGAGGGGCCGTGCAGAGGGTGGGTGAGGATTCTTTTCAGTTCGATACAGGTGGCAGGTACTCCTCGTCTGGCTGGGAGCGGGAAGGTATGCGTTTGCTTCTCATTTCGGTTAACGAGGCAACTGACGCACAGTTCATCGCTCAAGATATTGTGGTTGCCAGGGAGTTCGAGCATGGTATCTCTCCTCTCCCGTAGAGAACGAGATAGACGAGTATCGATTTGTAAATCCTGTAAAAATAGGGTTGAAGATCGATCAAAAAGAGTAATCGTCGAGCGATGCAATATTTGCGGGTGCCCCATCATCGGAAGGATTGTATTAGGCTGTCCAAATAGGTTGTTTTAAGAGGGTTATTAAATGCTATATTCTTTTTTGGATCGGTTATCCGGGGCAGCTTATCGTGACCTGGCTCGCCATGTGCGGAATCATAATCACGATTATGACCCTGAACGCGGGGTTCTCCTGATTGATAATATCCGAATCTCAGGACGGGTAATGGTTTCCCAAAATGGGAAGTATGAAGTTTTCTCTAACGCCCTTTCTGATGAGGGTCGGAAGCACATACTAGATGTGATTATCGGAACGGCTTCTAAGATTGACAATTGGTACATGGCCCCTGCCAGTGGTAACGTAAGTTACCAAACGAGCTGGACCTCTGCCAATTTCGCGTCCAATGCAACGGAATTGACGACGCAATATACCAACTCGACACGGATACTCTACGTAGATAATGCGGCCCAGACTGTCGGCGGCGTTATGTCGAACTCTGACGCACCTTTCGAAGTGACTTCTGTGGTGGATAACGTGACTCTTTGGGGCGGCGGGCTTCTATCGGTCTCAACTAAAGCAGCAACGACAGGTACTTTGTTATCGCTGGTTAAGTTCGCAGCCGCCCGGACTCTGGTGACTGCGGGGGATTCCCTGCAAATTGCTTGGCCCATCACTCTGAACTAAGCCCGTGAGCCACTACTTAGGGCCGTGCCGCATTGTGCTCGAAGGGGATGATGCTATTCGGCATGTGGGGGTGGCGCGCACGATCCTAGGCGGGCTAATTGACGATTTAGCTCGTAGTGGGGTGGCCTATGGGGTTCGATTCCGCCGTCTGCCCTCCGTCAATATTTACGTTCAGCAGTATGGCGGTGGTCATCAAATATTTATCTCGTCTGGCCACACAGAGGAGCCCATTTTCTCAGGGTTGCCAGTATTTCTTGAGAGCGGGTGGTGTTATCTTCCTGATATTTTTCCCGACGAGTCTGCGACATCGTTTCAGCCTGGACGGGTTTACCCTACGCAAGATCACCCGGCAATAGGGTATGACTACGTTCATTTTTCTGCTAAGGGGTGGAAGCAAGGAAAGCGGCGCGGGTACGGCTTAGGAATGCTATCGCTATCCATAGCGGATATGCCAAAAGCTTATCAGGTTCGTAATTTCTGGTGGGGACTGAGTTTCCCTGGGTATATCAGCGCACAGACGGGGAAAATGAAGCTGCTGGCCCAATCATTATTAGGATCATTGCGAGCAACAGGGGAAACAATTGGTTATTTTGGATGGCCCGACGCGCTTGGATCATCTAGAGGTCTCTATACCACCTCGGACTATGAGTATTATGTTCTCGAAGTCAGCACTAGTAAGATAGGCTATCGAAAATTGGTGTTGATGGATAATGCAATCCCTATTCAGAGATTTTTGAAGAGAAACGCCGCCTCTCTATCCCCTTTGCAGCTTAGAGTAGCAGAGGCGTATTTGTTATCAACTGCCGATATGGCGGCAACATTTTCCGTTGCTCAAATTGATATTAGTTTTTCCACCGATCCGGTTGAAGGGCTTCCGCTTCAATATGGGTGGAAGTTCTCATGGATGGGTAAAAAAGCGATGATTGTGACTCTAAAGAACCTCGGAAATGGGTATGACCCGGCAGATTGGAACTTTGCGATTATTGGAGCCCAGTCCCGACACTATGAAATTTCCATAACCGAAAGAACCCTTAGTTCATCTATTCCAGAAGGGGTGATGAACCCGAGGTTTAGTATAGATCGTAGAGTCGTTGAATCCGTTTTTTGGACGCCAGATACACGTTCGGTTATCTGGATTCCAGTATCGGTTGCCGGGGGGGCATACGGCGGGCTAAGCTACATCCGCGACCCTTACGTTAAGTTTAAAGACCCTGCCTTAATCATCGCTGACGCCCCAGTTTACGGGTGGTATGACCATGCTGGCCTTTCACATGGTCGTGATAGCCAATTGGTTATGGTCCGCCATCAGCGCCAATGGCGGCATGGGGTTAACGAAGCGCCGTCCTATACTTATTATTTAAAATCGCGCTACGACGAGATGCTTTCTGGCATAGATGGCGAGACTACGGGAAACAAAACAGTGTCTTTCGCAGCGTCTCCCGAAGAGTATGGTGAGGATGGGTTTTATATTACTGGGGTATGCGATATGCGCTATCCAGTATCGAGACATATTGACGAGAAGTTCGAATATACGGCGGGAGGAAGAACAGATAGCGATCCGATTGATCGAGTGAGCTATCAGTCTAGTTCGCCTTGGAATGGCTATATTGATATCCATTTAGATTGCGGCCATTCCTACGTTATTGCGGAAGCCTATGGCAAGGAGAGCTATGGAACTGGGTATTTAATCATCCCGATGCGATCCGCTGAAGCGGCTTATATCGGGAAGCTCATGACGTGGGACGCTTCGCTTCAATACAAGATAAATATCGAGAGGAATGTCGCGACAGGCGGATATAAGCGAAGCCGGACGAATGGATACACCGAATATATCAGCACGCACTTTTATCGAACGACGATGGATGGAGCGTATTCTACAGGGTATCCTCCTGCTGACGGACTATATACGCTTATCGAAAGCATTCCAGGGCAACGCTTTTATAGCCAACAAGCGCAATTTCAGCTTGTGGCTGGAAACTCCGTTGTTGGGGGTGTTGAGCTTACCCCTCTGGTCGATCATCAAGAGCTGGGGACTTCTTATGTTCCGCCTCATAGCGATTGGGACAAGTGGATTTATGGAAATTCTTGGGATTTAGGCGACAAATGGCAAGTGCTTCAGGTTTATCAAGGAACAGGAGATTCTTTATCATATTCTACGAAAGGCGGAAATGCGGTTTATTCCAACTTTGAAAATATCGACCCGAAGCTAAACGGGTATTTTATAGGCTGGGCTTAGGAGGTTTTAAGTGTCAACAATTGTAACTCGTTTCGATCATGCTCGTAAATTAACCAATGCCTATGGGCTACCATTGGCCACAGCAACTCTTAAAGCGACTCTGATTACCTCAGCCTATACGCTGAATACAGCGCATACGGCTTGGTCGGATATCAGCGCTAACGAGGTTGCGACGGGAGGCGGATATACCACAGGCGGGGTCACCCTTACTAATCCGGTTGTTACCAATACAAAAGTTGACTTTGATGACGTTAAATGGACGGCGCTAACGAAAACATTCCGGGCCGCTATTGTGCGGGCAGTGGGGACATACAACTCAATCACGGACCCTGTGTTGCTTCACCTTCTATTAGATGATACTGCTGGAGGAACCGATATTGTGGTTGCAGGCAGCGATTATCTGATTATCTGGAATGTCCTCGGCGCTTTTTCGTTTTAATTCGGAATGACTACGCAGTTTGATTCTGGCTACCTAGATTCGTCGATTACGCTATCAAGCGGAAATAGGACAGCGACGAGGACAGGCGCGCCTCCGAGTGGGATTCCGTTTGCTCGATCTGATACCTCCGTAACCAGTGGTAAATATCAGTTTGTTATCCACGCTAATGCCTGGGGCGGGACCGGGTTCACCGTTATTGTTGGGGTAAGGACATCCTCTGATCCAACTTACGGATCAGTTCCAAGCAATATGTTTCAAGCCACTAGCACATACGGAAGCACACTAGTTGTTTGCATTAATGCCGATACTCGGAAAGTTTACCTCGGCTATTGGAATGGTAGCACTACAACCTGGCTTTCAGGGGGTGGGAACCCGACAACGGGGGCCGGTTATGCTGTGGCTGGGACGGATCCCATTCATATCGGGGTTGGGTTTTCTCATGTGGACGGATCGGCAAGTCTCTATACCCTGGCATCGGAAATGCCGATGGCCTTGGTTTCTGGCTATTCCGCCTGGGATTCGGCGGGGGTTCAGTCCTACCCGACTCCGGCCACAATGGACTGGAACGCTCCGACTCCCATCGTTACCAACCCGGTTCCTACTCCCGGGTTCGAGTGGTCGTCCCCGCCCATTATCACAAGCCCAATCGTCCCTGAAAATTATTTCGGCTTTGATAATCCCCCCCCAAGTCAGGCTATCGGGGCCAATGTCCCCACGGTCGATATGGGCTGGATCACCTCGGCGATCGTGGTTCCCGCCAGGCCGTCGGCTGCTGACATGGGGTGGACGACTCCATCGCTAGCAGTTCCGCTTTACGCTCCAACGGCCAATATGGGATGGAGCATGCCGGTTCCAGTTCTTCCGGCCACACCGACTGCCGGGGATATGGGCTGGAGCGCACCGGAGCCCTATGCGGGTATGGCCTCTTACGTAGCTGTGCCCGCAGATTTTAGGTGGGAAGTGCTGGGGGTTCGCGCTACATCAAGAGAAGCCCTTAATGATTTTTGGTTTTTCTCCGATAACCCAACAGCGCAATTCCGCTCCACGATACGCGACGAATGGGGGTGGGTAGACACGCCTATCTTATCGACGGTATCTTCTTTATCTATACCTGATTCTTGGGGTTGGGCCGAGTCGCCGCTTATTGTTGGAGTTCTGGTTTTATCTGATCTCTGGTCGTGGAATGATTCTCCGGCGTCTTTAATTCAATCAGAGGCATTTCTATCCGATGACTGGGCGTGGAATGATTCTCATCTTCTGACGTTATCACTAAGCGTTGCGGTATCCGATTCTTGGCGATGGTCGGAATACCTAGCGGATGCATACCGGGTATCATTATCCGACACATGGGATTTCAGTGATTCACCGATGACGTGGACTCTCCTGGCCTCCGTTTCTGCTCAAGACACCTGGAGCTGGAGCGAATCGCTGGCCCTCAATGTTTCGCTCATCGGATCGGTCGTTGATTCTTGGGGTTGGCAGGATGCGCCCATCGCTCGGCTATTACTATCGATTGGCGTCAATGATATTTGGACTTGGCAGGATTCTCTATCGACCGGGCAAGCGTCTGTTTACTCCGTTAATCTCGATACCGGCGCTATTTCTCGATACGTATTGCCAAAATCGATCCTAAGCGCTGCCTGGCATCAGGGTAAGCTTTATCTAGCAACTTCTACAGGATTATATGTGATGAACGGGAGCACTGATGATGGGGCACCGATCCAATGGAACTTTAGAACAAGTATGCTAGATTTTGGAACCGATCAGTTGAAGAGGCTCAATGATCTAAACGTTTCTTGCCGAGCGACAGGTGATATCGCAGCGAAGGTCGTCACAGATCGGGCGGGAACGAAACGAGAAGACCTATTTATCCTTAGAAGACAGACGCGAGAAGCTACGCGGGATGGAGTCATTAAAATAGGTCGTGGTCTCGTAAGCCCTTATTGGCAGATCGGATTATCTGGTGTTGGACCCGCAGAAATATCCGAAGTACGGGTTATGGCCGAGCCATTGAGTCGGAGGAAATAGCTTATGAGTTGTGGACTATTAAGTGGACCTGGAGTAGGTCCGATCGTTGAAACTCAAGTCGATAAGCTCATGCAGTACGGGGATCGCTTTACGGACGAAGCACTTACAGCAATTCAGGCCATTAAAGACGGGTTCGTTACCCAAACGTATGCGTCGGTCGGGGCGAGTTCTGGGGGTAGCGGAGTGGCAGGAGTCGCAACCGCTGTATCAATGGTCAATCCTACCCCGCCTTCCGCTATTTCCCCTGCGCTTGAACTCCCCGAAGTTGCGACAGCACCCGACCTGGATGGTCTAGATCAGGCAAGCATAGAAGCCTCCGCGCCGACATACGATGTCGCCAAGCCCAGTATTACGCTACCCAGTCGCCCAGACTTGATAACACCGACCCCACCAGATGATCCCCCTGCTATCTCTACTCCGAGCTATCCCACTGCGCCAACGTTAAATTATCCATCCCCACCCGTACTATCCAGCATCCAACTCCCCACGCTTACTAATCCAGATTTAGCATCGATTATTTACGGGCTACAAGTGCTACGTTCTGCGAAACCCACAGCGCCAGCAGAGCCCACTGACTGGGCGAGCGGCCTCGCAGATCAGGTGGCTCAACAGCTACAAACGAGTAAAACCGGGTTGTCCTCCTACATCGGACAATGCCCTGCCCTGGCCAGTGTATGCCCCCGGTTGGCCGAGTTGTTATCTGGAAATAGTGTGGGTTATCCGGCTCCGGTTGCTGAGGCGTTGCGGAACCGTGCGTTTTCAACGATTGAACGGGAAACGATTGCCTTAGAACGCCAGGTTAGCGATGAATGGCTATCTCGTGGGTTTTCCCTTCCGGGTGGCCCATTATTCGCTCGTATCGACGCGGCTCGCCAAGTCGGTATTGATAAAAAAGCAGACCATAATTTAGCGATTTTTATCGAAGAAGCGAAACAGGAGATTGATAACCTAAGATTCGCCATTCAGCAAGGTATTACCTACGAAGCCCAGTTGGCAGAACAATACATGAAGCTCTATGATCTAGCCCGAGAGATCGGTAATCAGTGGCTTACCGGACATATACAGTTTTACGGTCTTCTGTTGGATCGCTATCAAAAACTTCTGTCAGGTTGGCAGGCTGAGCAAGAATTTTTTAAAACTTGGTTGCAAGCCGAGCTTTCTCGTTTGGAAGAATATAAAGCAAAACTTGACGCAGCGAAGCTACTAGGAACATTGCGTCAACAAGATATTGATCTCTATTTATCTCAGCTTAAAGGATTAGAAGTCGAGGTCGCTTTATATCGCTCTAGGATTGAAGCTGTGAATGCCCAGTTGCAGGGGCAATCATTAGTGCTAGAAGGGTATAAAACGGCCACGCAGATTTACGCCGAGAAAATTCAAGCTAATAATGCGGAATGGCAAGGCTACGATATCGCAACTCGTGGCGAGCTAGGCAAAGCGCAGATCGCTGAAACAATGGCGAAGCTCTTCGATACCCGTGTTCGGCTCTATCAAACTGAAGCGGCTGTTGATAAAGACAAAGCCGGGCTTGTCTTAGAAAAGCTGCGGCTTCGGTTAGATCGTTGGGAGAAGAACATGGAGCGAGCTAAAATTTTGCTTCAAGAGACCACGGCAGAAGCGGATACTGCTATTAAGGTTCATGAGAGTAATACACGACTCTATTCTGCCCAGGTCGTAGCTGAAAGTGCTGTGGCTGAAGCACAAGCGAAGGGCATATCCCTTAATCTTGAGCAACAGCGGATCGTGACGAATGTCGAGCTTGAGGAGGCGAGAATCGCGCTAACTCGCACCCTAGAAACCTCAAAAATCGCCATGGGAGCGCTACAAGAGATTGCCCGAATTACCGCCACGGTAGGCAGCGGCGCCATGAGCGCATTGCACATGAGCGCTAGCATGGGGGTATCAACGGGCTTCTCGAACTCGGCTTCTTGCAGTGAAAGTTACAGCTATTGATGATGGGCACCTCAGATATAATCTAATTGACTATTTAGCTAGGATATTCGCATGGCAGATGATCCCCTTGAAGGCTTTAGGAAAGCGGCGGAAACCTATTCAGTACCGGCCCCTACGGTGCCGAACACCCCTCGGAGTCAATGGGCGCCCTGGGTGCTTGGGACAGAAGTCGGCCCGCCAAAGTCTATGATGACACCTACCTACCCCGAGCCTACTGCTGTGGAGCAGGCCAACTGGGCTAAGGCGCAGGCAGATTTCAATAAGCCAGAGCAGCCGGCTTGGTCTGCAAGTTCGCTGGCTCCTTTCCGGGTGACCAATCCAGTAACCGACATCGGTCAAGCCTACGATCGGGCGGGCGGTGGACTGGCAGGGGTTGGAGCGGTTATCGGGGATCGGGTGCGTGCGGGTTGGACGGGGGTAAAGGAGGCGGCTAATCCGGATACAAGCTCCGTTGCGACATTTACCCAAGGGTTTCGACAGGGGTTTACCGGCGCTCCTGCGGCCATTTCTCCGAATTCTGCCTCTGCCTTCACCGATTCTGCCGTCCACGAGCCCCCCTCCAAGCTCGAAGTCGTCCCTCCGATGCCCCAAGCGGTGACCCCAATGCTGACCTCAGTTGGCGCGGGCTATGGTGTCGATTCTGGCCCTGCTCAGCAGGGGGGTTTCACGGCCAAGCACTATTACGGTCCCAACGGCAACATCGTTGCGTCGGGGGTCTCTTCGGCATCGAGTCGCGGAGGGTTCGTAGGGGCTGCGACCGATGCCGAAGCAGCACGGAACCTTCAGGATCGGGCAGCCCAGGATCAGGCCGCGCAGGCTGTGGTGGCGAGCCTTAATCGGGGCGCTGAGGCAGAGCGAAACACTCGGGCAGAGCGGTTGGGCATCTCCCGAAGCGTACTAGATCAGATGGAGGGTCGGCCCACGCCGCCCTCTCTGTTTGATGCACCGCAGCAGACTACCCAGGACACGACGCCGTTCTCCCGGCCTGGGGACGGGTTCGGCGATGCAGAGCTACGGCAGGCGCGGATGCAGCGTGATATTGAGGGTGCCAAAGGCCGGAAAAAAGATGCGCTGGTGGCTCAGTACGCGGCAGAATTCACGAAGCCGGCCCACGCAGGCGGTGGACAAAATCCTTCGGACGATCGCCTAAAACTCTATCTTAATCAATTAGATAGGATGGACAAATCCAGAGACAGGGCGGTCGATAACGCTCGGGCGGATCAATCTCTGGAGCTACAAAGAGCACAGCTTCGAGAGTCCCAAACCCAGGGCCAATATAACCGGGACCGAGGGGCAGCGGAGTTTCTGCGGAACCAGTCGAACGACCGACTCAAGCTGGGTGAGGATCGACTCAAAGCCTCGACGCAGGCCGCACAACGTTTTGTGGACGACTTCAAGGGCCAAGTGGATCTGACGGCTGTGAGGAACTATGGGCGACAGCTCATTGCCGATCCTCGGTTGGCCCAAGTCGATCCGGGTTTGGCTCAGCGAATTCGAGACGATGTTTTGACTTACGAAGATCTTCATGCACTGAAGAAAATGGCAGATGCAGGTCGTGATCCGACGCATTGGTACAACCCGGTTTCGTGGTTCTCCGACGCCCCGACGCCCTCTCAGACGGTGGATAAAGTGTACCTCAACCGCTAAAATATAAGGACTACTTATAAAGGTCCGCCTCCATGCCTGAATCGTTTCTGGATACTCTCGCTCGTCTACGCCAACAGAGCGAACCTCAACCTGCTCCAGCGCCTACTCAACCGCTGCCAACTCAGTACAACAGCGTTTCTATACCCGGGGGGCGGTTGACGGACGCGGACACCTATACGCAGGGTGCGGAGAAATTTCGGGTGGCGGGGGTGGATGCTCCCGAATTGATGGATAAGGCGACCCATACCCAACTGCTCCAACCGGGGCAGGAGGCATACGCAAACGCTGCTGCGCTGTTCCAGAATTATGATTCGTCGCAGCGACGAGGGGTGGATATCCACGGTCGAACCGTGGCAACGCCTTTCGACACGCAGGGCCGGGATATTGCGGCGGAAGAAGTGCGCCAAGGCATCGCGCCACCGGTGGACTTCAACCGCAGTGGCGTCATGCCCTACGCCAAGGAAGCCGCAGAATACTTCGACAAAACCCATCCGCCAAGCGAGGCCGCCCAGGCTCAGGCGGAGTTCACCGGTGGTAAGTTGACCGGTAAGACCTACGTGCCGGAGCCCCCTGACCCGAAGAAACGGGGCTATCTGGGGGAGGTGGGTGCAGGGTTGAAGCGGGGCATCGATCAAGGCCAAGCGGGGTTGTATGGCGCTACGAGTCTGGCGGGTAAGCTCCTTGCGGATGAGTCCCGGGGTTCCGATCCGATGTCGTGGAAATCCGACGACCCTCGTCTGACGTTGCAAGATCGGATCTCCAACTGGCTACAACGAGTGGGCAACACCGGTGCGATGCGCAACGACGAGGAATCTTCGCGCAACCCCGCCGCTTACTCGTTCGACGATGTGCTGAAGGGCAAAGGCGATTTGTTGCAGTGGATGATGGGCGCTGTGGGTGAGGCCGCGCCTTCCACTGGGTTGATGTTGGCGACTTCCCTCGCCACCGGTGGGTTGGGCGCGGCAGCAGAGAGTGTCGCGCTGCGGGGCTTGGCCGGTAAGGCGCTCCAGGGTACCGCGCTGTCCGCTGCCGAGAACGCCGCTGCTACGGCGCTGCGTCGTAAGCTGCTCGCTTCAGGAGTGCTGAGCGATGTCGTAACGCCCGGGATGCTGAACACCGTCGCCAAAGAGGTCGCGGCCAACCCGCTGAAGTTCGCCCTGCGCTCCCGGGCGGCGAACGCCGGCACGCTCCTCGGCGCCTGGGGCGGTAGCGCGGCGCTGGAAGGGGGGCATAACTGGACCGATGCCCAACAAGCCTTGGGGCCGCAGGCTGATCCGCGCTATGCGTTGGGCGCCGGCCTGGCAGCGGGCTTACTGGACACTGCGGCCCTACATGTGATGATGGCGCCGGTCGCCAAGATGTTCGCCACTCCAACTGCCGAAGCGGCTCTGGCGATGCTGCCCGGGCGAACGGCGGCGGAGAAAATGGGGGGCGTCATCGGTGCGATGGCGAAAGGCGGCCTGCATGGCATTCTGGCTGAGGCCCCAACAGAAGGGCTGCAAGAGGTGATCTCGGCAGCGTCCGTCGAGCTACAGAAAAAGTCTGATGTGCCCTTGATCGATCGGCTCATGCAGCCAGATTATGTGAAGCGGTATGTAGAGGCTGCCGCGTCGGGTATGGCCTTCGGCGGTCTCTTTTCTGGCGCCAGTCATGGAATGGGGCATCTGGCGAATCATTCGAAGACCGAAGCCCCCGCGCCTGAAACCACTCCTCGGCCTGGGGTTGAAACGCCTCCGCTCTCGCCTGAACAGACTGCTCCTACGCCTGCATCTGCAATCGATGTTGCGCCCTCCACACCACCGCTCTCGTCCGAACAGACTGCTCCCGCGCCTGAATCCGCTGTCGATATAGTTCCACCTGAGCAGGGTAACCCCTTATCTCCTGTTGGCCCACAGGCGGTAGAGAGTCCCACGCCGATTGGTCAACCGGTCCAACCTCTTCAATCGTCTCAAAGTTCATCGGTCACCTCTGAAGCTCAGTCTATTTCTAGCCCTGAGAGTAATATACCGCAAACCCCCCAACGCCAAGCGGCGTTGACCAAAGCTGAACGGAAAGGCTACGAACAGGCGAAGGAGGGGTATGCAAAGGTCACCGATTCGAACGCGCTGGCCGCTGAAGCGGAGCGCCTGGGGCGAGTCGTCGCACAACCAAACGTAACGGCTCCGCTCAAAGCGGCGTTCAACGGACGCATTCGCGCCATCGAGGAACGGCTCACCGAGCTTTCGCAAGTTGCTGAAAAACCAGCAGAAACCGCACCACAGACAGAAGCCCCTATCCAGCTTCAGCGGGGGCAGTCCGTCGTTCTACGCCCTGGGGAACGGATCTTCAACGATCGGAACGCCCCACCCCCGGAACCGCCGCAGGAACGGGGGCCGTTACCCGAGCAACAGACCAGTGTGCGCCGGCAGATGGAGCTGGCGCAGCAACGGGCTGCTGAACCTGCGCTGACAGCGGAAGCTACCCCTGCTCCCGCATCCTCTGTCGCTCCCTCAACCACCGTTGCTGAGCAAGCCGGCGCTGAATCGACGCAGACGAAATCCGACGTTCTCGCTCCGACTCCATCTTCTCCTGCTCTCGAAAATACTCCCCATTCTTCCGAAGGTACAGCTCCCGCTCCATCGCCCGCTCCGGTTGAGTCAAATCAGCCATCAGAATCTCCTTCACCGACTTCGGCGTTGCTGTTGCAAAATGGCAAGGTACGACTTCGATACGAGGATAGCACTCAGGATAAAACGGTGTCGAGAGCGGAGTTTGAGAAAGATCACGCCAAACTCTTTACCGAAGCGCTGGCAACAAAGGCCAAAGAGCAGAACTCCAAATCGAGCGTCCTTATCGCCGACGGTTCAGCGCTTGCTAAGGGTATTTCCCCCGAGAAGATTCTCGCTACGGCCCCTAATATCGCAGCGCCCAGTGTCGTCGAAACGAAAACCTCTCCTGTTACTCGAACGGACCTCACGCCAGAAGCGCTTCAGCATCCTGATGTTCAACAGGGGGTAAACCACGCGAAACGACTCACGAACGCCTGGGCCGATCTGTTGGGCGCTAAACAGTCCGACGTGCCGATCACCGTCGAACAAGCGCGGGCGCTCGCGGGGACTGATCCGAAGGCCCAGTTTCAAGCGTCGGTGAAGCTCGCTCAGGACTATGCTAAAACGTTCGTTGCCGAGAAGTGGAACAGCGCTGGGGACCAGATTAAGAAGAAGGTGCAGGAGGTCTACAAGAAGAAGGCTTCCAATATCGATTTCGATAGTTGGCTCTCTCGGGAAGTGGGGGATGCCCTGCTCAACGATGCCTATATGCGTCGTTTGTATGCCGACGCCCATCAATCCCTGGCCTATCGCTGGTTGCGGGAGGTTGGGGCAGGCTTGGCGAAGCTCGCAAAAGCAGTGCTCTCTCAGCTCGGACTCAAAGAATCTTCCCCTGCGATTGCGGAGTTCGTTCGTAGTCTCGTAGATCATCGCCGGACGGAGCTGGCGGAACGAAATGGGCTATCGCTTCAAAACTCCTTGCATCTGAAGGGGCTTACAAATCAACTGATGGGTAGTGAAAATGCCTTAGAGGATCTTCGCGCCATCAAAGACCGGCTCACCGAAGACCATGCCGGCCCCCTCTACACCCGTTGGCTCTCCGCTCTTCGTACCGCCCAACGAGCCGTTGAGGCGCTGTCCACCACCGAGCCAAAGCTCCGCGAGCAGGTGCAAGATGCCCTGCGCAGCGCCGTTAACCGGGCTGATCCGTTCTGGCGGACCCCAGGAGCGATGCGCCGTCGCTTGATGCGCCAACGAGCCAGCGACGTGATTCGTGCCCTACCGGCAGTGGAAGGCGCGTCCCCCGAGGCCATGCAGGCCATTCGGGAGATCGCGAATCTCGCCAGTAAGCTGGAAGACTCCCTTGCCGTCGCCCAAAGCTTCGCCGCGGCAACCGATGCGCTCCTTCCTGTTGAACAGGGCAAGGCCAAGCCCCGAGGCCGGGCGTTGGCGGATCTGATGCAGGAGTCTGAGGATGTTCGGGTAGCGAATCGTGGGGTCACTCAGGCGTTCCTTGACGCACTGCAACAGGAAGGGACTCAGCAGTTCGAAGCGGCGACTCGGCGCGAGGCCGACCCTGCTCTGGTGGAGAGACTGCGAGCTGCGCTGGCCGATCGCGAGAAGTTGGCGACTGCGCTACAAATGAACGATGTTCAATTAGCGGGTACCGGCGCCAAAGCCCTGCTGTCTGCGGTGTGGAAGGCTATGGGCTTCGCTGCCGAGGAAGTGCCGCGCATCGTTCCGACCGGCAAGGTGTGGGAGCATGTCGGCGTGCAGATCGACGCCCGTCAGGATGCGGTAGCGGGGGTCATCGAGGGCGCCAGTCAATACGCCGCCGCCAGCCGGCTGATGGAGCGCCTACCGGCTGCTTTCCGCGATGCCCTGGCGCGGGCCTACCAGCGAGAAGGGGAGGGTGATCCGATCCAATGGTACGGCCAACAGATTGCCCTGGCGCTGCGCTCAGACCCCGCACTCTGGCTCACCCTGTATCAGACCGTTCCGGAATCCGCCAGCGACGCCGAGGCCATGAACCGGTTGACCACGGAGCGCCGCACCTACAACCACTTGCTGCGCCAAGCGGTCACCGCAGAAGAAACAGCGGTGCCCGAAGTTGCGGAGGCCCTGCGCGAACGGTTGCGGGGCCGGTACGGGCGCGAGGCGATGGACAGCACCGAACGATTGCTGGGCACCACCGGATCGCCGCTGCACGCTTGGTTCCTGCTGGCCCAAGGCTATCTGCCGACGAATGATGCCGCGCCTCAATTCACGAAGGAGCGAAGCCGACAGGTTCAGGGCGTGCTGCGCGACGCCAAGATGCTGCTCGATCTAACTCCCGGTATCTCAGAGGCGAGTATCGCTGAACAGGCGAAGTTCCTCCAGCAGAATCTCCCCGCGCTGGCGGGCTTCGAGCCAGATTTCAACCACCTGAGCCCGAAGCAGAATGCGGCGGAAGCCCTGGTGGAGTGGTTCAACCGGCTCAATCCGGATCAGCAGGGTGAGGTCACGCCGGGTGAGGCTGTTGAGGATCACGGTGACCCTACCGCCGTGGTGGAGGACGAAGAGGAGTGGATAGCAAAGGCGCTGGAAGATGGCGCCGCGATGGCCGACTCCGACGAATTCTACCAGCAGAAGCGAGATGCCGAAGAGCGGAAGACGGTGCTGGAGAACACCATCGCCCTGCTCTCTGACTACTCACCGAAGAAGGGCCGAGCATCGGCGCAACTCGTTCGACGCTTCCGCGTGCTGGAGCAGGGCGCGACGGAGAGCGCCCTGTTGAACAGCGACCAAGCCACGGACTTCGCGCCGGGGATTCCGCTCAACGAACGCTTCGAAGCGGATCTTGGCGATGCGAATTTCCGTAACCTCCCGGCTGATCTGCAACACGTTTTGCTACAGCGCGCCCAAGTGCTGGGCCGAATGGGGATCGTGCCGGAGTACCGCTTGGCCCAGCACGAAACTGCCGCAGGTCGTTCGATCACCTACGCCAAAGAGTCCCTGGTCCTGAACGACCAGGCCACGCTACAGGCTGGCACGATGAAGAACGGCGCCGTGGCGAGCCAACTTGCCTTGGACTTCGCCAAGAATCTCTTCGAAGAGTCCCGGCGCTTCGTCTCGCGCTGGACTCACGCTGCGAAGTTCGGCTCCCCTCGGGACGCCCGCTTTGGCGCCATCGAGTTCGATGTTCGTTCCGCGTTGGATCATCCACTGCTCTCCCGGCTGGTTGAGGCCATCGATCGAGACTCGAACATCGGCACCGAGCTGCGGCGGCTAGCGGCGGACTACGCGATGATCCCCGAACCCGGACTGTTGGACCAAGCGACGAAGCTACTACCGGCTCTGCGACAGTCCCTCGAACTGGATAGCGGGCTGCACGAGTTCATGTCCGCTGATCCGGCGCGGTTTGCTCAGTTGTTGGTCGGCGCGATGGGTTTCGATCAGGAGGTTTTCCACAACGACTATGGCCCCGAACTGAACGACCCCAATCTTCGGCCCCACGAGCGGACCACTCAGATCCGCAATACGGTGCTGATCGATCCGAAGTACGCAAAGGAACTGGGGCTGAAGCCGAAGCAGGGAGAGAAGGGGGTGTACTACCCCTTGACGATCAAAGGGGAGAATTCACTCCGTGAGGTGCTGAACGCCTTCGTGCGGATGTTCGTTGCCAGCTACGATCCGAACACCAACACTTTAAAAAGCGGAGCAAAAGCCACGATCAGCGCGGATGCGTTGGTGGGTGTGGGCGGCAAAACTTTGACCGGTTTAGAGGCTAGCCCTAACTCGAACTTCGATCGGATTCACCGCCTGTATCGCGGGTTCGATTTAGCGAGTCAACTCGCGAATCCCTGGGTACCGGTGGATGAGTTCTGGCAGAACTGGCACGGACTGAACGACAAACGGCTCGAAAATGACCCTCACATGAATCTCATTCTGTTCAGAGGACAGGATGAAACCATGACCATCAGCGACGCCTTGGCAGCGCGTAAAGTAGCGGATATCCTGCAAGGCGACGGGGTGGAGAATCAGAACTTCAATGAGAAGAGCCTTAGCGAACTGGACGAGGATATTCAGTTCTGGCAGGGCCGGATGGATGACCTAAAACGCCAGCATGATCTGTCGGATGGACAGTCTTTGACGGAGCAGGCGAGGGCGGACGATGGGCGGACGCTGTGGACCTATGAAGGGGTGATGGAGCCTCAAGTATTGTCTCGTGCTCTGTCGGGAGATAACGCGGCTGCGATCAAGCTCTACAATGCTCAAATGGTGGAGTGGGAACTCCAACAGCGCACGAACCCGCAGGGTAAATTACCTCAACCAAAAATGCCGAAAGTAGCAGAGGCGATGCGTTGGCTCTCGCGGTTTCGTTGGGACGGGCAGCCAAAAGAACTGACCTTCGAAGGTAGAAAATACACTGCTCGTAAGTTTTACGGGTTGGATGAAGTTCGTTACGCCCACTCTCGAATCGGTGGACTTCGAGCCCGTATCGCTGAGCTTCGTGAGAAGCTAAAATCCGAAGGTTATGTCAATGAGAAACGCGGGTTAAGTGGATCGCAGCTCAACTACTATCAGAATATCGAAGAAGAGTTGGGGCGCTATCAAGCTTGGGTCGATAGCCTCGGCCTCGGGAACAACGCTGCTCGGATCAACCCTGAACAGGTGTTGTTTAACCCGGACCTTAATTCGCAGGAGGTGAAATGGAACGCCGATCTTCGAGAGTATCAGCGACAGGGGTACACCGATGCGACATTGCGGGGGGAGACCCCAGGGCAAACGGTGGGCGAAGTACAGCAGAAAGACTTACCCGAGCCGAATAAACCCCAGCCCCCGGCCTCTAAGCCACCGTCGATCGAGGCTCTGACTGCGCTGCCAATCCCCCCGGCATCCAATGAAGCGATGAACCCGGCGCCACCGAATTTCAATGTAGAGCGCCTATCAACGATTCAGCAAACTCCGCAAGTCCAATTTCAGCAACAATTTGGCGACTTCACCCGAAAAACGGCAGCTCTCCTCGACCTCGACCCATCTCAATACTCCCTCGAACTGATCGATCTGAATCGACTTCGGGCACTCAAAGGGTCTGCGAACTTCGCGGAGACGATGCGGGCGTTGGGCTATGCCGATGTTGCGGATAACGCATGGAACCACGTACTCGAAGAACCAGCATTTACGGTCTTCAAGGACGGCCATGCGCGGATTGTCGCTCTGTCTACGTTTACTCAGGGTGAAGAAATTTTCCTGCGTAACGCAATCGCTCACGAACTGGGGCACATCTACTTTCGGACCTATCTGGAAGGGGCCATCCAAGATACCTCACGCCGCGACGCCCTCCGCTTCCATTTAGGGTTGGTGGCCAACGCAACGGATCTTCAGATCGAAGAGGCTGTTGCCGAGGTAGTGCGAGATCAGACCGTAGACAGCACACCGGCGCCGGAGTCACTGGTAGGCCGGATCTTCGATGGTATTCGTTCCGCGTTGAACCGCCTCGTGGGGAAGGACAATGTGACCTTGGAGTCTCTGACGGAGCACATTGTCCATCGTACCAACCCCTCCGATGGTACGGTGAATTTCTCAGGCCGCAAGCTGCTCAACCAGTCCAAAGACCTCGGACAGGGCACCTGGGATACCATGAAGGATCTCTATTCGGCGGTGGTGCGCACCTCTCACTCCTGGCTGCGAGCCCAGCGCAACAGTGAAGGGAAGGGCATCGAAGCCTTCCGGCTGATGGCCGACATCCTGCGTTGGACAGCAGGAAAAGCCCCGCAGTCCCGCGCCCTGGGTGGGCAGCTCTTCGATTTCAGTTCGACGGACGGCAGCTACCGCATTTCCTACGAACAGGCGACGCAGCGATTCTTTGCCCGATTCGGACACCGTGTCGAGACCATGCTCAATTCGTGGAACCCCGCTCGGGAGAAGGCTTCGATTTGGAACGCCCAGCAACGCGCTGAGATCGCCGAGACGCAGCGGCAACGGCAGGTACAGGCCGTCCGCGACTATGTGGCCGGCGTGAAGAGCGAAGAAGCGGAGCAACTGCGCCAATACTTCGACACGCTGGGCAACTACTTTGGCGAAGTGCTGAAACGCTACGATGCCGGCAAGACGCTCCCTCGGATCTTCAACCAGGAGGTGCTACGAGAGCGAAAGGCCGATTTTGTCACCCTGCTAGAGGACACCGGCGTTGAGACCGAGGAAGCTGAAAAAATCTACGCGAAACTGGCCCAAATTGAGGGTTCGGATTATCGAAACGACCCCGAGGTGTTCTTCGCGCCCCACTTCCAGCGAGCCCGCATGGGTGATGCGCTCGACAGGCTCACCGATGCCCAACTGCTCCCCTTCCTGCTGATCGACAGCCAGCCCCAGGCCGCACTCTGGCAGTACACCCACCAGGCCGTGAAGCGCACGGAGTTTGAGCGCCGGTTTGGCGGATGGGTCTATGCCGACCAACCCGTTGATTTTTCACCCAACCAGCCGGTCGCGCCGAAGTTACTGTCCGAGGCCGATGCTGCGCTGATGCAGAAGGCTCAACCCGTCGCGGTGAATCCCCTCACCGGGATGCCCCGCTACGAACTACCCGGTGGCCGGCGCGTACTGTGGGATCAAACGGCGAAGTGGCGCCTGTTGCGGGCGAACGCCGCAGAACAGGGGGCGACCTCCAGCCAACTGAACTATTTCTTGAAGGCCACCGAGGCCGAACTGGGTCGCTACGGCGCCAACTTCTCGCCTCGGCTGCGCACAATGCAGTCCGCCTTGGTGGCGGGGATGAACTGGGCGGTGCTGCCACTATCCCTGACCTCCCAGGTCACTGACTTGGCGCTCCCCTTACTGCGAAGCAACGGCGACTTCAAGGCCGCGTGGGCCGGGATGAAGAAGGCGATTGCCGAACTACGCACGAAGGGGGATCTGTACGCCGCTGCGAAGGCCAACGGTATCCTGTCAGGAAATTTGCGCAGCTACTTTGCTTCGAGCTACCTCGACGCGCCGTTCATGGACACTTGGGCAATGCGCTGGAACGAGCGGCTGTTCAAGTACAACGGCATGGAGAAGGCCACTGAGTTCACCCGTATGTTCGCCTTCGCCACCGGTGCCGAATGGGTAAAATCCCTGGCCGCGAAGGATACTGCCGAGGCGAACGCCCAACTAGCGCAACTGGGCCTCGATCGGGCCGATGTGCTGGCCTGGCAGGCTCAACAGGAGAAGTTGGACACCGGGGAAGGGGCGCCGGACGAGGCTTCCGAGCGGGTCCAACAAGCTCTGAACACCTTCGTGGAACAGTCGATGTTCCGACCTTCAGCGTCCCAACGTCCGGTATGGGCCTCGCACCCTGCTGCGATGCTGGTGTGGTATCTGAAGTCTTACATGTGGGCCTATACGGACACCGTATTGAGCCGGACCTGGCGGGAGTTCAAACGGTTGGACGGCGCCGGCCAGAAGGCCCTGATGCTCGCGCTGCCCGCGCTGTTCATGATGCCGCTGGCCGCCCTGGGCCTGGCTCTGCGTAACGAACTTCGCGACGATCTGGATGGACTCGTCCCTTGGCGTACGCCGAAACCGCAGAAGGAATTAGATGCCACCGACGAGTTGATGATCCTGATCGGTCGCACCGGTCTGCTCGGACCGATGCAAACCTTGCTGGATGCCAACCGGGCTTCGGAGTATGGCTCTCCGTACTATCTCTCCCTGATCGGACCTTTTGCCACGATGTCCGACCAAATCTTCAAAGAAGTGGGGACGGCGAAGGAGGGCCACCGCTCCAAGGCTACCGCCGATGTGCTGATGCGGTTGATGCCGGTCATGGGTTCGTTACCTCAAGAGCGGAAGGCGATTCTGGATGCGGCGTTTTAATCTGCTAATAGGTGGTTAATATGATCGATTAGATACTCAGTTTCTTTCATTACTTCGTAGAAGGTATATTCCAGACCTACGTCGTGTTGTGCTTCCGCTTCGTCGTGCGCTATTTGCAGGTAATGCTTAACTTTCAATAGCTCCTCTTTATTTAAGGTTGGGCTGATTACCACAGGAGGTGTCGTTGGATGTGGTGATGTAAGCGGGCCCATCCAAAGACCATCGAAGGATTCCATGTGGTCTTTATAGTCCATAAAAGGTTGCCATCCAAATACCTCACTACCATCGTCAGATGGTAGAACACAGATAATAACGGGGTCAAACCTATGCATGGGCTTACTATCGTAATTTCCTAAATACCAATACCATCCAGGTTTAGTAGGGGCAACGCTGCTCCAAATATTCGTTATACAGGATTCATCGATATGGGTCATAGAAGTAACTCGGGTAGTAGTCTTAATACGATAGTACCTAATCGCTTATGCGCAGTATTGGATGCGGCGTTTTATGTTTCGCCGAAAAATTTTCGCGATGCCTCAGCTATATCAGCAAGGAGTTTTTGGTGAGTTTCTGTTACGAATCGGTAGATTAGCCTATTCTGTAACATTTGTTCTGCGACTTGTTGTTTTTCCTGCAACATCTGTTCAATTCGCTGCGGGGCTGTGCGGGGAAAGGAGCAATTAAGGTCCAGACCACCCCAAAAAGTAGTTAGGTCAATAGTCTTAGTCGCTTTATGTGAATTCCAAGACACACCGCAATCCTGTTGACGGTTTTGAATCCCTCGGAGTAGACCGGATAGAGATGAGTTGTGCATGGCAATGCCCTATGATTGAGCCGAGAAAAAGGATGATTTGATCTGTGAAGGAGGAGGGACTGGAGCCTCCCCGTGTTCGAATCGGGCTTGTTGACCAGCGAGGAGAGCATCTTGAGTGCGTGGTCCTACGATCGGCGGTCTTCTATAGTCGCTAAGTTTGGTCGGGTTTAAACAGAATCCTACTATCATCTGGCTTTCTGTCTCATATTTAGCCTTGGTTCTTAGCCATAGTTCAGATTCACACATGCTACCCTGCATAAGTTCGTACGTTGGAATTTTGGAGGACTCATCGTTATTATAGGTTCCAGCATGGATATAATAGGCGAGGGTAATTGAATAGTTAGGAGGGCTTTCTAGGCCACGGTCAACCTCGGGACCGCCCGCGATCAACAGTCCGACAATACTATCAGTATGCTGGCAGACCCTCTTTAACTTCGATACTGCTACATTATAGCTACGCTGACCTGTATTCTTAGGTTTAATCTCCACCCAAGCGTCCCAATCACGGATGTAGAAGTCCGGTAAGTAGTACCCTAAATTTCCTCCGAGGTCGAACCCTTCAGGTTCATACTCCCAATCGAGTTCAAGGCGGTCAAATACTACGGCCCAACGAGCTTCCAGCCGAGAGCGGAAGCGATAGCCTTTATAAACAGTTTCGATGGCCTTAACGGTGTCGTTCATGGCAGCACCTTATGGAGTCGGTTCAGGGAGATACTTGTCGATGGGGAGTCCAGCTTGCTCCATCTTTTCGAGCAGAGAAGAGGCGCTTCGTCCAATCTCAATGCTCGTTTCCAAAGGCACGGCGCGTATAAAAGCATAGTCCTGCATACTAATACCAGCGGCCTTTGCCGGATAGAGTTGACGAATAGCACCCCGCCCTGTTTGTCGCCACTTCGAGGGTACCCCTGCTTCCTTTGCCTGTTGCTTTAGTTGTGTAGGGGTTTTACCTGTATGCGCATAGCTCGTGATCGAATGGTACTCCGCGCATTTCGAGGGTCCACCCATAGCAAATAATACTGCATTAACGTCCTTAGAGTGTTGGACCTGAACAGGGGTCTGAAGATGGGGCTGGATCTGAGTCGCGAAGGAATCAGTGGAGGCCCGAGGGGTGAGTTCGCCCTTCAGATAGGCGTCGAAGGCGTGAACAATTTCCATCTGCACATCGATCGCCCTTTCGGTCTCCGACTTCATGCAGATAAAGATGGCCTGCTTTTGGTTTAGGTAGTATTCGGTTGTTTCGTTCCCTTCCACTACGTGCGCCACGGTGGCGCACCCCCCAAAATTCAATAACTTAGCTTCGTTGCGCTTGATAATCTTACGAATGTCCCGCGAACGATCAAACCCCAGCCTCTCCGCAAGGTCTATGTCGCGGATACGGGGCTCGTTTTCGATCGGAGTGAGGGCGAGGGCAAGTTGCTGGGGCATATAAGTGTTCCTTATAATATCGAGCAAAGGGTGGCGGGGGTGACCTACGGAATGCGACCGCTGGGGCCTTGCGGCTACCCACACCCCCATCGAGGCTTTGCTACGACATTCGCGCTGACCGGGCGAACGACGCATTGTTTAGGTGAGCTAAGTATAAGATATCTTACAGGAAAAATCAATGAAACTTTTTGCTACCATCGTTCTACTTCTTACGCTCATCCTAACTGGCTGTGCAATCCCTCCGCCTGCTGACCCTCTGGAATCCTGGTCTACGTGCGCTTTGGTCGGAATGGCCCTGGCCTTAGATGAGTTGAATTATGGGGTACAGGGGGAGTTGCCTGTTGAATGCCGGGTGGAATATCAGTTTTAAGCGACTCTATGTATAACACCACAACCCATCGGACCTAGCAGTTTTGTTCGCTGGCCAACGTACAGCGATCCCCAGTACTTTCAGTTCCATCCAAATTGAGCCATCTGCCATCTTAACGGGGTGTCCAAAATCGGGACTACCGGGAATAGCAGTCCATTGAAGCTGCTGTCGCACAGCGGAAAGAAACCGCATACCCTCGTCATGTGATTCGAGTAGTATTGCGGTGGGCGGCTCCATGCCGACCATTAAAAATGCTTCGCGAATGCGAATGATGTTATCGATAATGTCGGTGTTCATTTTCGGACTCCTACACATTCAGTTTCCGCTGCACCCACTCAAACGTTTCCTCTACGGTTCCGATTTCCGCATACACCCGCACGAACACAGCTCTTCCGGTTCGAAGATCCTCCATCCGTATTTCGCGATACCCGAAAGTTGACCCTGGCTCCAGATACTCTGTGGGATCTGGGGTTAAAGTATCAATGAGATATCGAGGCATCATACCCTCCTAAAATGTCCCCTATGTGGCCCAAACTATAAAGCACTTCGTAAATGTTTTCAATAATCAACGAAAAATTTAGGTAAGGTGGTACGATTCAAAGCGCGCCCCACTGAGTTCGATGTAGCGTTGGCTGTGGAAAAATAAAACCCGCCATAAGCGGGTGGATGAAGTTATTTGTTGGTTAATGAATAAAGTCCACAAAGGGCTATAATTAAAATTAGAAAGATTATTGCGTTCATTTTTCAATGGGAGAGGTTTTAGTTAATTCGTGGATGAGTTGTTGGATGGTTGAAATGGAGTATAAGGGTAATTCATTAACTCTGAATGACATGTGAATATCTCTAGGTTCGAATATATAACCTCCATGTGGTGTTCCTACGATAATCTTAACCTTTTGTTTGTGTTTGACAAGTGTTTTAATTTCATACTGCTGAAGTTTAGATAGGAATGGCTTTTTTGACAGTTCAATGGTTTTTCGGTTCGGTGATAGGAATTTGTATTCAATCCATAGGGATTTTTCTTCTCCATAGTAACAATCGAGTTTACCTTTGTGCATTGTAGTATGAATCTTCCAAACATAGCAACGGAGCCCTTTATGGATGGTTTCTATGAAGGAAGATTCGGAGTTCATAGTTGACCTAAATCTCCTACAACGTGATGGCGTAAGAATGATTTATATTGGAGGGTTTTGACCCAATCGATTAAAAGTTCTGGGTCGGGGCGGTCTTGAGTTTTTTCGTTGACACGATTCCATACGTGTCGAACTGGGCCAAATGCACCATAACAGCTACCGGCTGCGGTGGGAGTTCCGATGTGTTTTTTCTTGGTTCCGTGACCAGGAAAGACGATAATATAAGAACGGTCTTTCCGAGCACATAAAGGCATCCCATTGCCGCAGTTACGGCAAGTAATGCGTGCATTAAGGTTGGCAGGACATTCCACAAATTTAATGGGCTGTGGAGTGGGGTATTTAGGAACTTGTTTAAACCAAGAAAATGGGGCCGCATATACTGATGGGTAGCCAGCGGTGAATGCTTCGATTGCTTGTTCGGGAGTGTCAGTGCTGACATTGATGGCTGTGCCTTCGGTGTTGAGGGGGATATTAGAGTGGTGGAAGTGTGTGTAGGTCCAGGCGAGTCCTTTTTTAGGTACTGCTCGGATTAAAGCTTCTAAGTAGGGTTGATCTATTTGGTTTGCTGAGGGTTGGTGGAGAGGTAGTAGGGGGCAGCTTGTTGGGCATGTGCTAAAGATGTTTGTAGCTCCTGCTCGATAAGTGGCTGCGATTCCACCCAACTTGCTAGCTTCGGAAGATTTAACGAGGGTTAGCATAATCAATCTCCGGCCATCCTTGGCCTATTGGACGCTAGCGTTCAGGGGATACGTAGAGTAACTGCTCTTCGGCGCAGCGGCGCCGTAGAGAAGCGATGGTGCTAGGTTCTAGGGAATGGAATCCTTTTGAGTTGAACATCATTGTTTGTTGAACTTTGGGATCCCAGGTAATACTAGTTAAGTGTTGTTGGATGATTTGTCGTAGTCCACGAAGCGCTGAGGTGTATTTGATCCAGTGTTTTAGTCCGGTAGGGGGGACTGTTAGGATGTAAATATCACTGGTTTCAGTAGCGTCGGGGGCAACTAATGCGACGCGAAGTTGATTCTTACAAATTTTGATGTTTTTCGTGGGTTTTTTCGGATCCTTGATCCATTTGTTTTGTTTACAGTCCTTGCAGTTAATGGATTGTTGATTTTGTACGGTATTGAGTGGGGCTAGTTCATCCTCAAACTTATGAATGGCCCAGCATTCGGGACTTTCGATGAGGTCAGGATCCCAAGGTTTTGGATAATAGGCGTAGAAATTAACGTGGTCGATGATGATGCATTGTTCGATGGTGGGGAAAATATTGCCGTCAGGGAATTTGAATTGTTTGCCCCGGGTGCTGATCGTATTGTTGCTGACTTTGATTTGACGGCGAAATTCTTCTTCGTCGATGCCATAAGCGTCAAAAGGAACTAGGTCGGTGTTTTGGACGGTAACGAGGTCGTTCATTGGATTAGTGGCTCCTATAAGTAATACTTATATTTTAAGGTAAAGTTAGACGGAACGCAAGGAAATATCAGGAATTTCAATGAATTCTACGCCAGGAACAGGGGTGTTCATGAGTTGGAGTTCCTGACAGGCTTTGGTTGCGGGTCGGGCGTGGCTGATAAGGGAGGTGTCTTGGGTGGTGAAAACATAGGCCCAGAAAGCGTCTGGGTCCACGAGGTTGGCTATAGTACGAGTTGTGTAAGTGGCTGATCCTGCTGATGTTTTTCCTGATAGGGTGCTGGAGTTTTTGAACTGTTGGATAAGGTCTTGTTTTGCTTCATTGTATTGTTGTTCGATGAGTTTGAGCTGGGATTCAAGGGTACGCTTTTCATTGCGAAGTTTGATTAGGTGGTTAATAAGACCTCCTTGGGTACGGATTTCGTATCCTTCGTATTCTTCTGGGCATTCGTTGTAGCTCATTGAGTAGATACTCCATCGTGATCGGTTAGGTTCATGTTATCGGTTATTGCTACAAAGACGGGTGCAACATGGAAAACTCCGCTCTGTATTTCTTTGATGTGGCAAATAGCGGTAGTAGGTTTTTGATCGACGAAGCAGGAAACTAGGGCGAAGTTTGGATCGCCGCTAATAAGAGCTTCGAAAGCATTTTTATGATCTTCGATTATGTTGGTCATTCGTTTTACTCGTTTTAGGGTGTAAAAAAGAAACGTTGTAGTAGGGATCGAATGGTTCTGGTTGTTTGGAGAGTTCTCGCTCTAATATTTCATTGAGTTTGTCTAGTAGTTCATTGAGTTCATCGTTAAGCGACATGTTGTTCTTTGGGTAAGAAGTGGAGGAATTCGTCTTGAGTAGTTTGTTTGCCGTTGAGGATATTGTAGACGTGTTCTTCAATGGAGTCTATGGCTCTGATGCAGATTACTTCAGTTTTTTCTGTTTGTCCGGTTCTGCGTGTTCTCCCATTAAATTGTAAGTGTTGTTCTAAGTTGTATGTAGGCGAGGTCCAAATGGTTGTTTTGGCCTTGGTTAAAGTAAGTCCATGTCCAGCACTTTTAGGGTGTGCGAATAGGATTCTGTAATGTCCGTTTTGAAAGTTTTCTACGATATTGAGGCGTTGTGCGAAAGGAGTTTCACCATCAATAGTTGCGAAGGGTAGCCTTCTTTTTTTAGCTTGTTCTTCGAGGTAGTGTTTTTGGTGGTTCCACATGAAGCTGATAAGACTGTGTTGACGTTGTTCTGCAATATCGAGAACAAGGTCATAGCGTTCGGTATCAAGAAGGGAATAGGATTCGTTGTCGTATACTGCTCCTGATAGAATTTGTAGCATTTTTATGGTTTGTGCAGCAGCATGAATACCTACGATTATTCGTTCGTTATTAAGTTCTACAAAAGCCTCATTTGCCATTTCCTTATAATATTGTCGAATAGTAGTGTTAGGTTCATAGTCGTAATAAGAAATACTTTGTTGGGGTATATCTGTACAATCGTCAAGAGTACGTCGAATGGTGATATCTTGTATTTGATTAGCAATTACAGTACGGATACCTGGTTTTTCGGTCCATTCATTAAAAGACATTCCGTTAATCCGTTTTTGGTTGGGGGTACAACAGGCGTTTCTAAAGCTGTAGAAGCGATTTCCTAGTCTAGTTCCTTGATCGAGTAAGTAAAGTTGATGCCAAATATCGAGTACTGAATTAGGCATAGGTGTACCGCTCATCGCAGTTCGATAAGGGGTGTTTTTTATTAGGGATTGAAGTGCTTTGGAGCGTTGACTTTCGTGATTTTTGAAAGCAGTACTCTCATCGATGACTATGTATTTAAAGTGGTTGAGTGCTTTTAGGTCTTTTTTAGCGATGCTAAGTACTGCATCATGGTTGGTTAGAACAATATCAGTGTTACTAGTTAAAGCGTCCATGCGGTTTTTAGGGGTTGCGATGGTGTAGTCGAGTTCAGGGGCGAATTTCTGAATGTCGGCACCCCAAGAAGCGGCGAGAATAGTTTTTGGGGCGATGACTAGTGCTGGGCGTCGTTTAATATCTTGACGAATAACTTCGATGATAGTACGGGTTTTTCCGGTACCTGGGTCGGATGTGTTAAAGGTATGAGGACGATCGAGGATGAATTTGATGTCATCTTGTTGGTGTTTAAATAATGGAGGGATCATTAAAAGACTCCACAGTTATGGAATTCTGGACGTTTAGGTAATCTTTTTGGGTTGAGTCCTTTAGTTTTGGCAAGTTCAATTAATGTTAGGCGAATTTGTTCGATATCTTTTTGTCGATAGGGTAGGCGTCCTACTCGACTATCGATATAGGCGTTTTCTGGGTGTTCTGCGAAGGTTTGTCCTAATACACCGCCACCGACAGCAACATATAGTACAGTTTGTAGTGTTCCTATATCCCAATTTTGATGTGGTAAGGATTCTTTGATTTTTTCTAGGTTAAATTTCGGCGTATTCACAGTGTTCTTTTACTCCGCAGAATTTGCAATTCCATTTATTTGGTTTTGGGTTGAAGGTATCTGTTTCGAGTTGTTGGGCTCGGTTAGTCCATTGGATTTTGAGTTGTTGAAGTTGTGTTGAAGTGAGCTGGAAAGTGTGTTTAGTGTTGAGATCGTGGTACCAGAACTCGATGTTGATGGTGTGGAAAAGTGGATCTATGGCGTAAGCACCGAGGGCATAGAGTTGTCCTTGAGCGGTGTGAGGGATAGGACGTTTTTTTCCTGTTTTATAGTCAATGATGGTGAGGGTGTTGCTTTTGTTAGGGAAATAAAGGTCGGGTTTGATTCTTACCCAAGTATTAGGGCTAAACCATTCGCAGAGTTTCCAGTTTTTGTCGAACGCCCATTGAGTTTCTACGTTCCAAGGTTGGAGTTTTTTGATGTCGGTAAGTTCTGAAGTGAAGAACTCAGAAGGGCAGGGCTCGTCCTTGAGCATAAAATCTTCGTATTGTTTATGGATTAGGGTACCACGTTCAGCAGCAGGAGATGGCGCTTCTGATTTCTTGTCGATGTATTTAAGCTTGAAGCGATACGGACACGCTTCGAAGTCACTGAGTCGAGTATAGCTCCAAGCGATCATGGTTTAGGTCTCTATGTGGGGGGTGTATCTTTTGTCAAGTGAGATTTGGAACCATTCAAGAGCTTCACCTATGTATGGTTCATAATCAATTCCACACGCTTTTACTATTTGGTCTTCAGTAGGTTCAGTGTTGGCTGTAAATTGGTAGGTGCTATATCCATATTTATGGCGGTGAAGAGCTATCCAAAGATTTGTATCGATGAGGTGGTCGAACATGGTTTAGGCTGCCTTTAAAGCGTTAAAGAAGTCGTATTTTGCGGCTTGTCCGGTGCCGATAAGTGCAGAGCGACCTCGACCTTTGGAGTGTTGGTCAATGGTTTCTGTTACGCTGTTCCATAGTTTGTAGGCGGTTCCATCATGTTTGGGCTGGTGCCCGGTAGGAGTGTCTTGGAAGAGGTTATAAATACGATGGATATTTTTAGGTTGTTCGTCGAAAGTTTTAGTAGGGTCTCCGAGTTGATTGAGGATGAGTTCTTTAGCTTTGAAATCGCTAATAGGCTTTGCCATGAGGAAGCGGAGTTCGTCTTGAAAAGTGTTGAGGAAATGGCGAGCTTTGGAAAGTACGTCGAAAGCCTGAGTTTGAGTGTCTTTTGTAAATTCTATGTTGTGCCAGGAGTAAAAGAAGCCCTTTTCTGAGCTGTTGATGTTGTTGAACTGATTGGTGCAAATAACACGAATGGTGCTGAGTAGAATTTGTAGGGCACTACCAGGATAATGCCCCGAGCGTGCTAATAAGTAGAACTTATGTTCCTCGGTATCACCTGCTAGGGCTTTTAGATTGAGATCTGCATAAAGAACGACATCACGGTTGTTGAAATGTCCGCCGTGAGTGATTTGACCCTGACTGTTTTCGCAGAATTTCTGGAAAAATTCGACGAGTTGATGGTTTTGAATGGGTTGGTAGCGATTGCTCACGATACTAATAGTTTCGTTGGTGTCATCGCGAACGAGGGCTTGGCTATTAGGAACGGGTTCGAAAGCATCGAGAGTACGGGTGTAAAGGGGGCGTTTGGATACAGTCCAATCGAGTTTGGCGTCGGTGAGGGTGTTGAAGGATTTGAGTTCTAGATTGGAGAATGCGCTCATGTTAGTGGTTCTCTGGGGGTTAATGGGGGAAGCCGTCCTTGGCGGGGTGGGTTATTGATAATTCCAATTTGTCATAGTGTGATTGGGGTGTTTTTCTGTAGCCTTTTCACGGGCTTCGGATAGATTACTAGCTTTACAATAGTACTCTATGGTATCTACAGCGTCGAATCGTTTTAAGGTTAATTTATATAGGCTGTAGTCTTTGTCTATGTCTTCATCCTCATTCTCATCTTCTTCGTAGTAAGGGTCTTCGCGTTTTTCTAGCGTTTCCCAGTAACGTTTGGCTTCTTCTAATGTGATTTCGCTGATGACTTCATAGCGACAAACACGCATTTTGGTTTGGTTGTAATCAATGGGGATGGCAACGACATCTTTGGGGTTGACCTTGCAGATGATAATGCGTTCGCCAGAGAATTCTTTTAGGTAGTCGAGAGAACAGACGTGTAGACCTGTTGAACAGGTATTGTTGGGGTTGTCATCTACCAGATTGCGTGGCATTTCTACGATGTTGCCCGGTATGTTGAGGAAGGTACCGGTGTGTATGTCTGTGTAATTTCTGTTAACTCGTTTAAAGGCGAGGAAGTGGCCGTCTTCGGTGATGGGGTCTTTGCCCTTTTCGAGGAATTGGTAGAGGTTTTCGTAGACTCGATTACTGGGGTTTTGGAGTAGATTTTCTAGGAAGTTAGTAATGCGTGTGGTTGATAGTTTTTTGTGGTGGAGTTCGAGGAGTTTGTTGACGATGTAGCCGTGGAGCTCAGTTTCTCGGTAATAGAGTTTGTGATTTTTGATGGTGAAGGAGCAAGTTAACTCGGTCTTGAGGGTTTCGTCGGTGTTAAAATACTGAGTAATGTCTTCGTCGAGGTTGTTATCGAGAATATGAGCGATTTTTTCATACTGAGGATGGTCTTTGGTTAGGGTGCAGGGAAATTTGGCGAAAATGGTGTAGTTGTCATTAACCTTGATGAAGGGTGTCATTTGAAGGACTCCGGGGTGATAGAGTTGATTAGGTTGGTAAAAGCATCCTGAGTGATGCTGGGGAATTCTTTCTCTAGGAATTGTTGGTAAAAAAGCATATCCTCGTTTAGATATCTAATTCGTATTGAAGAAATGGTTCCATTGGTTTTGCGGTATATTATGTTAGTGGTAAGTGCTTGTTGTAATTCCCTATCTGTTTTGTTTTGGTAGAAGGCTACAAATCGATTTTTGAACTCTGTGAAGATGTCGGGTGCATTTTTTGGGATGCTCCTTTTAGGTGTTGATTTAGTGACTACCGTGATGTGAAGACCATTGAACCATGAGGTTAGGTAGTTGTAGAGATTATCCGGTTTCCATTTAGGGAAATCTGGGTATTGGTTGTTTTCTTTTCGTAGTGTAAAAGTATTTTTTGGTGGATTTCCGTTGTAGGTATTTTCGCCAAAATAATTTAGTTTACGATGAGTAATGGGTTGAGTATTGGATTTAGTTCTGGGTTTAGGGATTTTTGGCTCGAAGAGATGAGAAATATCAATTAGGTTAAAGTTGAGCTGGTTTAGAAATTCTTGTTCCTCTTTAGAACCTGTTTTGTGAAATAGGTAGGTGTTGGTGGTTATTGAGGAATCTTCGGATTTGTTGATCTGATTTCTGTTAATGGGATTGGTGCTGTAATATAGAGTGTTGTTTGAGGGTCGGTATAGGAAATTTGAATCTTTTTTCCACGTAATTAGTTTTCGTCCTATTGTTATGTTATAAGCGTTGAGGGTATTAGGGAATATAATGGTGTCGTTAATGCGTAAATTGAGGGGTGTTTGTCCGTCAAAATAGTGTAAATTCATCCAGTTTAAGCAGCGTCCGTTAGGTCCGGTGCTGTCTATACTGAATTTATTGAACCATAGAGCGGCCTGTTGTAGGGTTTTTTGTTCGTTGAGTTTAGTAGAGAGGTAGTCTTTTATTTTTGCGATAGTTGCTGATAGGGTGTGTTGTAGATAAGTAATTGTTTTTTCTGTGTAATGGAGTTCATCACGACTAGCCGTTACATCAACTTGTCCAATAGGGCATTTGATAATTAGGGCGAGTTCCTCGATACTCCATCGTATTGAACGTTCTGGTAGTACTGATTGTAAATCGATTGGGTAGATAATGTTGCCCATTAAAATACTGGGTTGGGTAAGGGCTCCATGTTTGACGATATCGAACTCTGGGGTGGAGTATAGAATTTCGATCTTTGGAATTTCTGTCGGGTAAAGAGCGTTGGTAAGACGGTAATTCATCCAAGGTAGGATGAGTTTGGCTTTTTCATAGAATGTGGTGATGTCGTTTTTATTAACTGCAATGATGATTTCAAGGCCATTGGGTTGGTCAGTTGGGTTTGAAGAAATGTGGAGCAGCGAGGGGAGTCCTTGGTTATCCTTAATTATGCTGTAATTATGTTGATATCCATTAAAGTAGCTGTTAACGATGAAATTATCGCTATAAGCAAGTGGGGTTTTGCTGCCAAGTCCTTTGCCGCCTATTTCGGAATTAGTGTGACGTTTGTCGGATTTAAAGTAACCTGTATAAAGATATTCCATATTTTCGGGGCTGAGGCCGGTGCCGTAGTCTCGAATGTTAAAGTGGGGTTCATGGGTAGTGGGCAGGTGGATGTCGAAGGGGGTTAATTGGGTGTTGGCTCGGATGTGGGCGTCTGTTGCGTTGCAACATAATTCACGGATGATGGCTTTGATGGGATCTTTATAAAGATCTTTGCTGAGAATTTCGAAAGTAACGGCGTTTAGTTCTATGGTAAAGGAGGTAGTGGTAGTGGGGGTATTGGAAGTGACAGTATTGGTTGTGTGATCGATGAACATGGATAAGGTTTCCTTAATGTAGGTCGAATTTGTCGAGACCGGTTTGCCAGGTGATTTCAAGTATCCAGGGACGGGTATTTTCGAATGTTTTTTTGATGAAAGGGAGTTTGTGTTTTGCAGCGAGGCGTCCGAATCCGATTTCAGATATTTCTTTTCCTGACATACATTGATAAACTTCTTTGAGTTCTGCTTTGGTGATGTAGCAGGTTTCTCCTCGTTTTGGAGGTTCTAGGGTTCGGGTTTTCCAAGATTGAATGATGTTTCGATAAATTCCGTGATTAGGTTGAGTGCCGATTGTATCGATATAAAGACTATAGAAGAAATTGAAGTCTCCTTTTAAGAGTCTGCGAGCAAATAGACCAAAGTCATTAAGTCCAGCTTCATGCATAACTTCTTTAGCCTCGTTACGAAGCGCTGTACGAGCTTCTTTTTCGTTTGTTGGATAGGTCCATAGATATTCAGCGAATTGTGTAATTTCTTCGCGAAGAATGTCCTCGATGTTAGTGGGCACATCGATAGGAGTTGTTTGGTCAGGGCAAATGTTGTAGCGTCGGTCGCTGCGACCGATTTCTAATGCATCGGTGTTATTAGTGGCGAAGCAGAGATTGGTGAAGTTAGGGATGGAGTATTGGTTGGAGTGCATTTTACGTATAGTTTGTTCAGGCTCACTGATAATGTTTTTTAGTTTATCAGGGGCCATTTCGGCTTTTTGTTTGCCACGAATTCCGGTTTCGTCTACGAAAAGTATGAGACATTGCTCTAGCCATCCGTTGAAATTATCCAGGACATTTTCGATGCGTTTTTCTTGGCAGTAGGGGTGACCGAAGAGTGGTTTAAGAATAGAATGGTAAAAGAGTCCTTTTCCGGTGCCTTCAACACCTTGGAAAACCCAAGCGGTACTGGTTTTTTTGCGGGTTTGGAATATGTAAGCAATCCAGTTAAGAAAATGGTTGTAGCAGGTTTCGTCTGAGCCTGTGATTGATCGGAGAATGAGATCGGTCCAAGTTGGGATAGCTTTGGGTTGTGGTGTTGAATTTAGACAATGGAGTAGTAAAGATGGAGGTGTATAGAGATTAATGGTTTTGAGGGATGCATCGAATTCATCGAGATTCGTAGGATCGAAGATAATCTCCCAGTCTTGAACGTAGTCATCTACGTCAAGATGGTTCTGTGTGGCAAAGTCATTTAAGCGTTGTTTGTTTTTTACGGGAGAAAGATCCCATCCGGTTTTAGTTTTGAATCCATTGAAATAGAGGTCTTGTTTGCGATCTCGGAAAATAACAGGGGTATTTTCTTGTATGTCAGGATCGATTTTGTTTGTTTTATCCTTGATGGTTTTCCAGTATTCGGGGAGTCCTTTTTTAGTGAGGAAGGCGGGTTCGCCTTTAAAGTTGTAGATGATTCGAGCGTTGTCGGCTGGATGGTAGTAGCTATAAGGGTTATTGGGGTTGAGTTGGATGTAAACAAAGCCTCGTTCTTCCTTAATGGGAGGCGTGTTCATAGGTTCGATATTGTTGAGTAAGTCGATGCTTCCATGGGAGACGATCTGAGGGTTTTTACCTCGAAGTCCGATTTCTTTTCTAAGTTCTTGTAGTTTTGCTTTTTGTGCTTGTTGAAGTACTGCGAGATTTACTTCGGGGATGAAGGCTCTTTCGTGTTTTTTAGTGATGAGTTTGATTCGTTTTTTTATGGGGTCTTTGACATCGATGAAATTTGGAGTAGCGATGTAAAGTGGAGTGCTGTTGTTATTGACATTGATATCGAGAGGGTAATTAAGGCAAAGGTTACCAGTGCCTAATGTAATTTGGGTTTCGAAGGCTGTGAGGTTAAGATGATAAATGAAATTTTTTATTTTTATGGGTGGGGTTGGGGTGTTCAGTAGAAAGAATAGATGAGCTTTGTATCCCCGATCGTCGATGAATGCGGTAGCGCTGATTTGTTCGATATATGAAGTAGTAGAAAAACTTTCGGGTAGGTAGCTGATAAATTCTTCAGCGGATTCAACTCCTGTGTAATCGGTATCGAAAACTATCCATTCAGTTGGTGTTGAACTTTCGGTGGTGCCTGCTCGGGGTTCATCGCAAAGAGGTGCGTTTAGCTGACCTTTGAGGATGCAATGACCGAGGGTAGCGTGATGAATGAGGTGTTCGTAGAATTCTTCAAGGGTTTTAGCCTCTTTTTGATAGGAGGAAACGTTTTTGATGAAGGGGTAAGGCGTAATTTCGTTAGGGGAAATGGTTTTTGCAAACGGCACGTTGGCCGATAGGAAATAGAGATTCATGGTAAAGCCCCTACGAACTATAGGAAATAGGATGCTATTTCAGCAGGATGCTGTTATAGGCATCCATGACAGTACGGATTTGCGAAAGGCAGTCTTCTACTGCGTTGTGGGTTGCAGTAAAAGAATTAGGGAGTTGCGCGATGTCTTGGATAGTTCGAACATCGCGCTCAGACCAGAATGGGATGGGCCATTCTAGGTCGAAGTGACCGCACGCATATTTTATTATGTTGCAGTCGAAACTTGGGCTTTTGGCCCAGATACGAGAGGGGGGTTGGTTTTTGATGTAAGCAATTAGGTTTCGTAAAGCGCTATCGATTGTACAAGATCCATTAGGGATGGGTTTTTCTTGTTTGGCCCACCAAGCCAGGGTTTTTGGATCTTGGTGAAATGCGTTAAGGCTTATATGGTCGATTTCCTCGTAAAAGTAGGGTCGAGCAATCTGTTTAGTATTAATGTTAAAAAATACCGCCGCGATACTAATGATAGCTGCATCATGTCGAGTCGAAAGAGTTTCGACATCGATCATAAGCTCTGGGAAGTGTGGCTTGTTATAGAAGCTGGCGGTGGTTTTCATAAGTATTACTTATAGTTTGACTACTTTTTATAGTATGCGCTGATTTCTCCTTCTGCGTCAAGGGGCAGGTTAGGTGCCCAGGTGGGGGAGGTTTGCATGATGTTGATAAGTTTGCTAAGTGCTTGTTCTGCTTGATTTGTTGCTACGCAACATACGATCTCGTCGTGGACGAGGAGAACGACAGGGCCGATTTCTTGCTGGGCATGAAGAGCTTGCTCGCCGATGATGATTCGGGCGAGGGCCTGAATAATATTTTCGGTGAGTGCTCCGCCATAGATTTTTTTGTTGTTGCCGTAAGTCCATCCGTCGTGTTGTTGAAGATTTGGGTATTTGAGGTAAAGACCGTTGGGCAGTAGAATTCTGTTCTTTTGGAATTCAATGCACTTATAGGTTGTTTGTGAAGTGAGAGATGGTCCGAAAGAACTGGCTTTGGTGGGGCCGTTGGCTATGGTGTGGAGTTGAGAGTCGAGGTATCTCCAAAGTTGAACAATTTTGTTGTTGGTTTTGCGATAGATTTCGATGACGCGTTGGGCTTCTTCGAAAGGGATGTCGATTCCTGTTTTTTGAAGGGTAGCCTGGAATTTCGTTGCGCCCATACCAAAACCGGCACCTAAAATTGTGTTTTTTCCCACCTCTCTTTCTTTTGATTTTTTAGCTATTTGTTCAACAGGGATATTATAGATGATCGAGGCCATACGTTTATATGGGTCTTTTTTCTGGTGAAATTCTTTGACGAGATCTTGTTGTTCGGCGAACCATGCTAAGACCCGGGCTTCGATGGAAGAAGAATCAACAATAACTAAAGTGTGTCCTGGTGGGGCAATAAGGGTGTTACGAATTTGAGAAGTTTTAGGTAAGTTCTGCAAGTTATAAATGGAGCCCGACCAACGACCCGTATGTCCTCCGTAATAGATAAGAGGAACAGGGATAGCTCTGACTAGGCTTTGGGTTTCGATTAGGGTGTTAATTCGGGTCTCTTCGATAGTTGATTTGATTGCGAGTCGGGCGTCGATGAGTTTTTTAACGTTGTCTGGAGCGTTGAGTTGTAGTTCTTGGAATTCTGGATCATTTTTAGCGAGGGCGTAGGTTTCTTTGTTAGTAGTTAGGCTGATTTTTTTAGGTATTTCGATGTTGTATTTTTCTTCGAGAAGTTTGGCGAATTGTTGGTTACTGGCAAGTTGAGTTTTGGTGAGTTGTGTTTCTTTGAGTAGATTGGTTTTGTGGTTTTGTTGGTCTTTTAGGAGTTGATCAGCGAGTGGGATGTCGAGCTGAAATTTCGGCTCAGTGAACATGCGAATTGTGAGATCGATGAGGTTAAGTTCGTTTTCGGGGTAAGGTTGTAGTCGTTTGTAGATTTCATGACAGAGCCAAGCATCATGTTTGGCGTAGTCAGCGAGTTCAATTTGCTCTGTTGAGGTGAGTTGTGTCCAGGTTTTTCCTTTAAAAGTGGCTGATTTTTTGTGTGGGAGGTTGAAATGTTGTCCCACGGATTCGAGGGAGTAGGAATTGAGAGCGAGCAGTCCTTTGCTCATGCTGAAGGTATCAAGCCAGTGGGCGGGTGGTGCTGGGGCGAAGTCGTAGATCCATGAAAGAATCATGCCGTCGAATAGGGTGTTATGGGCGAGAACAGAAGTAGTTTCGGGGTCGAGAGTAGAAAGAAAGTCTTGAAGGTCGTTGTGGGGTAGAAATTCGTGAGTTTTGTCAGTGAGAATAGCTGCACCAAGGACTTCGAATCGTGGGTGGTTGAGGTATTGAATGTAGTTGAGTTTTTTCAGGGTACATTCGTTGTCGAAGTAGGTTTCGAAGTCAATGGTGAGGAGTGTCATTTGAAGGAATCCATCAGGTAGAAAATAAAGGCTTTGTTTTGGTTCCAGTAATCTAGGGCTTCAGGATGTAGCTTTGCTATTTCTCCATCAGTAAAGGATTTCCATTGTTCGTTAGTGAAGGATTGACATCCGATATAAGTGGATGTAGGGGTGATGTAGGCTGTTCATAGGTGGGATTGAAAGATTTTTAGGTTGGTGTTACGAAGATCAGCGTTTCGAAGATCAGCGTTTCGAAGATCAGCGTCTTGAAGATCAGTGTCTTGAAGATCAGCGCCTTGAAGATCAGCGCCTTGAAGATCAGCGTCTCGAAGATTAGCGAATCGAAGATTAGCGAATCGAAGATTAGTGCCTCGAAGATCGGCGCCTTGAAGATCAGCGCCTCGAAGATCGGCGCCTTGAAGATCGGCGCCTTGAAGATCGGCGCCTTGAAGATTAGCGTTTTGAAGATCGGTAAATTGAAGATTAGCGCTTTGAAGATTAGCGCCTTGTAGATTAGTGTTTTGAAGATCGGCAAATCGAAGATCAGCGTCTCGAAGATCAGCGCCTTGTAGATTAGCGTTTTGAAGATCGGCAAATCGAAGATCAGTGTCTCGAAGATCAGCGTCTTGAAGATCATGTTTGTTTATGAGGATTTCTTCGCGAGTCATAATTAGACCTTTAGGGTTATAGGTTCGACGTAAGCTGAATAGACTCTGGCCCATTCTTCAGGAGCTATCTGTCTAGCATTTTCGTCTGAGCCATCAGTGTCATAGTCGATAATAGTTATTTGGGTATTGAGGTCACTTGATTGAACGGCTTGAACGCAACCTCCTTCGATTATGATGAGAACTTTCGTGGGCTGTGCTGAGGGGTGGGGTATCGATGAAGTCGGCATATTTAATTAGATCTCTAATGATGTTGTTGCGTTGAACGATTTGGAAGTCAGGAATGGGTTGGCAGGCTTGGATGATGGTGCGAGTGGTTTGGAGGTTCATGGTTGTTCCTTTGGAGTTTAGGGGTTAAAAGAGTTCATTATTGCAAAAATGATTGATTTGTTTTGGTTCCAATAATTTAAGGCTTCATGATGTAGCTTTGCTATTTCTTCATCAGTAAAGGATTTCCACTGTTCGTTAGTGAAAGTTTGACATCCGATATGGGTGGTGTTAGGAGTTATGTAGGCCGTCCATAAGTAGGATTGAAAGATTTTTAGGTTGGTGTTACGAAGATCAGTGTTCCGAAGATTAGCGAATCGAAGATCAGCGCCTCGAAGATCGGCGCCTCGAAGATCAGCGCCTCGAAGATCAGCGCCTCGAAAATTAGCGCTTTGAAGATTAGCGCTTTGAAGATCAGCGTCTTGAAGATCAGCACCTCGAAGATTAGCTCTTTGAAGATCAGCGCCTCGAAGATCGGCGCCTTGAAGATTAGCGAATCGAAGATAAGCGCCTTGAAGATTAGCGAATCGAAGATAAGCGCCTCGAAGATCGGCGCCTCGAAGATCGGCGCCTCGAAGATCGGCGCCTTGAAGATTGGCGTCTTGAAAATCGGCGTCTTGAAGATCGGCGCCTTGAAGATCAGCATTTTGAAGATTATGTTTATTTTTGAGGATTTCTTCGCGATTCATGATTGTTTCCTTTGGAGCTTAGGGGTTGGTGAGATGGGTTAGATGATTCGGTCGGGCCAGAGATAGAGGGTGTATGTTAGGTCTTCGGCGTAGAAAATAACGGCTGTAGGTTCTTCTATTTTGGTGAAATTTGAATATAAGAGAAGGATGAATTTTCGTTTGTGGAAATAGTAGATAGGTGCAGGGGTGTAGGGTTGCATTAGATGATCCTGTCTCGCCAGTAGTAGGTGATGAGTTTCGGGCCGAATGGGTAGACGATTTTGGCTGAGTAATTTTGGGCTTTGTGGTGAAAAACGAAGTCTCCCATGGAATAGACTTTGTTGGTGATATCGAGCATATAAGTGGCGATGGATATGGGGATGTTCATTTATTTAATTCCTCACAAAGTTGGTCGATTTCTTCGGGGGTTAATGGGGGGTGTTCGTAGAGAATGTCGTAGATTGAGTTGGGTACTTTGTAAAGGGGTTCGTTATTGGTATTGAAAGTTTGAAATGTCGATTGGAGGAGTCGTAGTGCGGCGAGGGTGGTACTGAGTTCTCGGGAGTTCATACTATAAGTATTACTTATATGTGAATGGGAGTAAAGGGGAATTGTCCGACTCCGGAAAACAGTAGCGTGAGACTGTGGGCAAGATATGGTGGATTGGGGTTAGGCTGCCAGGGGTTGCAGATAGCAGGAAGCGGTTCGGGTATGGGGATGTAATCTTCGTGAGTATAGTGGTTGGGTAGGATGTGGACTATGTAGTAGAAAAACATGTGTTGCGGCTCCCACGGAAGTGGTTAGGGATTTGGGGTTGGGTTTACGGGTGGTGAAAAAGGCCGTCCTTGGCCTGGGGGTTAGAAGTTGCGAATGCGGCGTCCGGTAGCGGCAGTGCGTTCGGCGGCGCGGCGTTCAGCGATGATGGCTTGGGCCTCTAGACGCTCGGCTTCTCGTTCGAAGTTCTGGCGGCGAACCTGTTCGATGGTGATGGGGTCTTTGGGACTCCATTTTAGCATCTGTTGCTGATTTTCGGGGATGAGATCAGCGATTTTGTCATAGAGTAGACCTGTGATCTGCTGTAGGGTGTAGACCTCGGCGAGTTCAGTTTCGAGGGATTCTAGCCGTTCCTGGTCTTGGTCTACTTGGGATGCGATGCCAGCCATGGGGTTGGCGTAGGCATGGGTTTCGAGGCTATCTTGAATGCGGGTGGTAAGTCCGCTGATAGTATCTTCAAGGTAGCGTTGTCGGTAGACGAGGTTGCGTCGAAGTCCGCTCAACAGGGAGATGGATAGAGAGGGAGTGCTGATACCGAGGTCGAAGTTGAAATCAGGGAGAGAGCTGATGAGCCGGGCGCGGTTGGCGGCATTTTGGGCCCTGTTGATGTCAGTGTCGAGCTGAGTAAGCTGTTCGGTCAGTTCATCGATTTCGACTTCTAGGGTGGCGTGGGCTTCTTCCATGGCGTCGATAATCTCTTGAGGGGTTTTGCGAACTCGTTGTAGCCGCTTAGCCACTTCAAGATCTCGTTTGGATTTGGTGGATTCTAGTTGTAGGGCCCGGATGGTACTAGCGACTTCGGTGCGTTGATCTTTGAGGGATTTGATTTTTGCGATTTGGGTGGTGGCTTCTTGCTGAGTTTTGGTGTTCATGATGGCTTTTTCAGAGGGGGAGATTTCGAAGGGGGAAACGGGTTCGTAGGTGGTGTCGTAGTCGTTGGTATCTTCGAGATTAGTTTCGTCGTACATTGTGTCTACTCCATTGTTGATTGGCATGAAGAAACGACGAAACTTTATTTTTACGGATAGAAAAAAGCCGTCCGTGGCTTAGAAACTAAGGATTAGTGTATATCCCACCAACCAGAAGCAGGTTGTAAAGGAGGCGCGATGTCTTGGGTAGTTCGAACATCGCGCTCACTTTGAAACCTTGCCCTGATGAAGAAGGGATTAAGACGCTTGCTGTGTCAAGCTTTTCCAGCGAGAACTACTCGCTGGTAGGCTAGATTAGCTTGGTCGTACTCGACTTTGCCGTTTTTCAGCATGGGTGGGGTTTCCGATAGTACAAGCCGGACGCCCTCTCCGGCTTGGATGTATGCTTGCGCTGGTGTTCGGTTCTTTAGCACCTTTACCATCGCGTCAAATCCTTTGACGGTTGTCTCAATGGGCATTTCTACCCAACTGGCACCGGCTTGCACATGTAGGGTGGGTTGAATCACCCTCATGAAGTTTTCCTTTTCTTCATATACTTCCCACAACCTACTGTTATCCCATAACGTCGCTTCTACGACGATTTCCTCGTCGCTGGTTGCCACATGGCAACCCGCATCGGTTTGGCCGAAGGTATAGGTATTCCGATTGATCGCGTACAATTTGGTGCTCATCTTTTTTCCTCGTATTGTCTCTTTATGTCTTACAGAAACGACGAAACTATACTTTTTGGGGTTTGTATGGAAGAGCAGAAAGGTTGGCAGGTGGTGTTGGAAGTGCTGGATCGGTTGGTTGAGGCTTCTGATTGGGCAATGGCGATTGATCGGGCAGAGTGGGAAATTCGGAGGGCTGAGCAGGAAGAAAAAAAGATGAAGAGGCGAAGAAAATAGGGTATGATAGAGAGGCCTGTAGATGGATTTTGTGGGTAGAGGGAAGCGGTTTAGAGGATTGTTAATAGAAACAAGGAGTTAGGAAATATGGAGGTTAGACAGTTGTCACTTTTCTGCAAAAAATGCTGTTTTTAAGGTGTTTTCTTGTAGAAACAAGGAGTTAAGGCATAAAGTGTCCGAGATAGCTGTAAGTTACTGGATTTTAAGGCTTTTTAGGAAAGTGTGTAGAATCAGGGAGTTAAAGCATAAATTGTCCAGGATGTCGAGATGCGAAAAGCTATCTCGCACAGCATAAATTAAAAGGGAATCAATCAGTAACAGCTTTTTTGTCCAGGTTGTCCAAGAAAAGCCGTAGTTCCATATGCGGTTTTTTTTTATTTTATTTTCATTTTACTGTTACATTGTCTCTCTCTCTATAATTATAATATTATTTATTTCTATATAAGGTAAGATATATCTAAACAAATAGAACAAAAATAAGAATAGGTAGTAAGAAAGCAAAAGAATTTTTTCTGTATGAGATGCCTTGGCGCATCTTTTTTCATCTTTTTTTATTGAACAGTGTTATATTAGAAAATTCTAATATTCTTATATTGTTGAAAAATAAGGGTATTTTTGGCCTCTCCGTTTTCATGCTGTACGCGCGTGTGATACCTAAAATTACGGGTCTAAAAACTGACCAGAATCCTGTTTCTGGTCAGCTACTTAGTTACCCCCATCAATGTACCTAAATTCTTACATTGATGTACCTACAGGTTACATTCCTTATAAAAAGAACGTATTATTTCTGTGATTTCTAATTGGGCCTCCCTCTGATTTTTGGCTCTTAGGGCCTGAATCCCCCGTGGTGTCTTCACTCGCATGTCCGTTCCTGTTACATAAAGGGTCCAAAAAGGGTCGATTTGGCTCTGTCGGGCAAAAGAATTGGGGTTGTACATAGCGTCATTGCTCCTGGTTGGTTAGCACAAAGTACCTACGAAACAATGCCTTACACACGCAGGTGAAAATTATTTGCGGCTAAGTCCGCCTAATCCCCTGCCTTTTTTGTGGTTTTAGCCCTTGACTTTTCCGTAAATCTTCGTTCCGTTGTTCTACTACCACTGTTTTGTTGCTCCAACGACACTTCGTTTCTAAGGCCCAAAACCGTCGATTCTTGCCCCTTTGTAGTAAAGAGGCTACCAACGTAGCTCCTTAGCCTGTAGTCGCCAGGAATCGATGATTTGGTGGCAAGGGGGTGGTTTACGGGGTGAACGACGAGACCTTTATCGCAGGCCGATCCTTGGCCGAGCAGGCTAGCGATTGGCTACCTGCTCAATGACGGCGTGGTGCCGGGTAATGGTCAAGGTCATGAAGGTCTGCGCACCATCGGCAAGGTAGAGGAAGGAGAGGACGAGGATTGCAGTGGCGATGAGAGTTTTCATGTCGTTGCTCCTGTGTTGGTTGGCACAAAGCAACGACGAAACAAAGACTTACGAACTAAAACAAAAAAACCGCCATCCCTGGCGGTTGTGGTCAGAACGGTAGGTCGTCCACTGTATCAGGGTCGTAGACCACTACTGAATCCCATTTGCTGTGCTGAGCCGGCCACGCCATTAGCAGTGCCTCTGGGGTCGCCAGATGCGATCGGTATAGCCTCCAGTAACCATATTCATTCGGGTCAACGTGCCATTCGCGGTAGTGCAGTTCAAACATCGTCGTATCCTCATGGTTGATTGGCACAAAGCAACGACGAAACAACGCTTTATCGAATAGCTACAGCGAACTAGGCAGGAGCCGACCCTGCGGTAAGTACTGAAGGTCCGAAGTGCGAGCGAGGCAGGATGCCGAGCGAGCGCAGGAGGGCCAATACTTCAAGGAGGGGGGATACCCCGAGAAGCAAACGGGCTATATAGGAAGGCATCCCCATAAAAATTCCAGGGGGTACCCAGGGGCTCGGTTTTTTGTTGCATCGCAACACTATTCTATAAGTATTGCTTATAATTTTCTTGACCCAAATCCCTCTCCGTGCTACATTCTCTTCCGCGTGGTGAAGGTCTCGGTTACTTCGACTTGGCTTTGGATGACACCGATACCGCTGTTCCCGCAATTGGTGGTGAAGGCGTCGGTTACTTCGACTATTAATCGTGGGGTTGGAGGTTCAAATCCTCCCTGACTTCGGTCAGTAGCTCAACAGGTAGAGCACCAACGTACCGATGCCGTTTGTTCCCCAGCCATTCGGAGAGAGGCCACGACATGCGTGGCCTTTTTCTTTTGGAGCAATCCGCAATGAAACTCAATACCAAGGTGAAGCCCACCCCTGTTTGGACCCACGAAGGCGCTCCGGCCTATCGGCTCCAGGCTATCGGTGAACTACGACGCACCGTACTGGCTTGCCTGTTATGGGAATCGGGCTTCTACGAATCAGGCGAGGCCGTCGCTGGTCGGATCAAGCGTCTTATCCCAATGTGTGACCCGGCTGAAGTCGCTGATCTAGCGATCAGAGCGCGTGAAGAACACCGTCTCCGGCATGTCCCCCTCCTGTTGGTTCGAGAGTTGGCGCGTTATGCAGACCGCTGCCCCGCCAGCCTGATATCCAATACACTTTGCCGGATCATTCAACGTGCCGACGAGCTTTCTGAGTTCTTGGCCCTGTACTGGGCCGACGGGCGGCAGCCCATCTCTAAGCAGGTTAAAAAAGGGCTGGCTCAGGCGTTCCGTAAGTTCGACCAGTACTCCCTGGCGAAGTACAACCGGGACTCGGTGGTGAAGTTGCGAGATGTGCTGTTCCTCATCCACGCAGCACCCAAGGACAAAGCTCAGGCCGCGTTCTGGAAACAGCTCGTTAACGGCACCCTGGCACCTCCGGATACCTGGGAGGTGGCCCTCTCTGCTGGAGGCGATAAAAAGGTCGTTTTTGAACGCTTGTTGACCGAAGGGACGCTAGGGTATCTAGCATTGCTGCGAAACCTGCGGAACATGCAGCAGGCCCATGTCAACACGGATCTGATTTTCACGGCTCTTCGGGCCGGCGCTGAACGTTCCAAAGCGCTACCCTTTCGATTCATCTCGGCAGCACGGGCCGTTCCAATGTGGGAAGCCCAGCTCGACGAAGCGATGCAGCTTGCGACGACCGGTTTACCCCGCCTGCATGGAAAAACGGTCGTTTTAGTCGATGTGTCAGGGTCGATGAAGGAACCGCTTTCCACAAAGTCGGACCTATCCCGATTCGACGCGGCAGCGGCGCTCGCTGTTTTGGTGCGCGGAATTTGTTCCGAGGTGAGAATTTTTCGGTTCAACGCAGGAACGTATGAGGTTCCAGCGCGCAAAGGGATGGCTTTAGTAGATGCGCTCGGAAGACCCAGCGGTGGGACAATGCTCGGGCAGGCAGTGGTAGCTGTTCGGGCGGCGTGTCCTGATATGGATCGTCTTATTGTCTTCACAGATGAGCAGTCGTCTGATCCTGTCGGACCGCCCGGATGTCAGGGGTACATGATTAACGTAGCGACTGATCAGAATGGGGTCGGGTACGGGGATTGGTGGACCCGCATCAATGGCTTCTCAGAGAGCGTGGTGAACTATATCGTGGAGTTGGAGAAGCCGGAGGTAGAAGTGTAACCCTAAGCCGCAACCTGATCGGGTTGCGGCCTTCTATCGCATCGCAGCAAAACCCTAAGTCCTTAATTTCTCGGTAGATAACCCCAAATAAGCGGTGATCGCCCGGATGATGAACTGATTGACAGAGATCCCTTTCTGCTGGACCTCCAGCATCATGCGTTCATAAAGCTCTAAGGGCATAGAGGTCGTGGCGGTAGCGCGTGGTTTGGACATCGTTCTTGACTCCTATATACAGTGTATAGAGTATAAGGTATACTTATATCGTTGACTACTCCTACTACTGGGGATCCCTATGCTCGAATACCATAAAATACAAACTGTGTTTCGGCGCGATATGACCTCTCGACAGAAACCCCTTCTGGAGGGGGAATGGACTATGCCGGAGTTCGAGTATTTAGCGCATAACTTATGGACTTTCACTGAGAAGGTAGATGGTACCAATATACGCGTCATGCTTAGAGACGGCGAGGTAACCTTCGGTGGTAAGACGGACTCTGCGCAGATGCCTATACCCCTATTAGCCCATCTAGAAAACACGTTCCTACCCCTAGTAGGGAAGATGCGAGAGATTTTCTTCGGTCGAGATGTATGTTTGTATGGTGAGGGGTATGGTGCAAAGATTCAGAAAGGTGGGGGTAACTATCGAAGGGATCAGGCTTTTGTGTTATTCGATGTAAAGGTTGGCGATTGGTGGTTGCGGCGTGATGATGTAATGGATGTCGCGGATAACTTGGCAATAGATGCGGTTCCACTTATCGGTCAGGGGACCCTCTTTGATGCTGTGGCGAAGGTCAGAGAAGGATTTCTATCTGTTTGGGGGCCATTCCCAGCAGAAGGGATTGTCGCCAGACCCAAGGAGGAACTTAGGACCAGGGGTGGAGAGCGGGTCATCACGAAGATCAAAACGCGGGATTTCCCCGTGACACCGACGCCCAGGGTTTCAAAACCTGTTTCGGGCGAAGGCCAAAAGCCAAAAGCGCAGCTAGAAGCGTTGGAGCTACCTGTAGCGAAGAAACCCCTTTCCCAGTGGACGCCACGACTGCCCGTATGGGTTGAGTGATCTTAAGTGCCTGTCGAGATTTTTGCTTTACAAATTTATAAGTATTACTTATAATTTAACCTTCCTTTGGTGGTTTGAATTACTCGGTCCAGGGGGTGCCCAGGGCCGGGTCTTTTTAGGAACAGAGCATGGCGGCCTTCCCTACTGAACTTGAACACCTCATCACTGATGCCGCGCAGCGTCACGCACTACCTCCCAAACTGGTCCATGCGGTAGTGCAGAAGGAATCCTCGGGAAATCCCTGGTCTACTCGGTACGAGCCGGACTTCTACACCCGGTACATCGCGGGTAAAAACGTCGTGCATCCTCGCCCACCCTGCTCTCAGAGCACCGAGGCGACCCTGATGGCGACGAGCTTTGGGCTCATGCAGGTCATGGGCGCCACGGCGCGGGACATGGGCTTCGACGGCACGTTCCTAACCGCGCTTTGTGATCCGTTCACCGGTCTGGAGTATGGCTGTCGCTACTTGCGGTCGTTGATCAAACGGTATGGGTGGGACCAGCGTGCTGGCGTTGCAGCCTACAACGCAGGTTCCGCTGTTCGGAAGCCCGATGGCACGTTTAAGAACCAGGACTACGTGGACGCCATTGCTAAATTCGGGGGGTTCTGATGGACGCACTTTTTATGGAGCATTTTCCCGCCTTCGTACTGGAGCAGGCAGAAGAGAGGGGTTTCCAGGCCAGTGTTTTGCAACCATTATCAAGCAATTTTGGACGTGACCTTACTGGAGACCCCTCCCTTCTGCTATCTGACGATTTTCCCCCGGCTCCGGGTACCTACGTTTCCGCAAAACAGGATGCGCCTGACGATGACGATTCGACCGAGCGCCGAGCCCTGCAACTAGAGTTGGACTTCTACAGTAATCTGGACTCAAAGTTATGACGATTACCGTTACCGTTCCGGTTTGGCTGTTGTTCATGGTGAAGTACATCTGCATCGCAGGTGGGGTCGTCGGCCTCCTTCTGCTCTGCTTATTCACTTATGTCGGTTGGCGGTTCGTTAGGGATTGGAAATGACCTTCGTCATCGCTTCGCTGATCCTTTTCGTCGCCGTCTTCGGTTTTGCTGTGGTTTTAACGTTCCTGGTCCTCTACCTCTCTGGGAGATTGTAATGCTACTTCTGGTATTCGAGGAACATCCTGAAACCCTTACTTTCTACGTACTTCCAACGGATCACCCGCAAGCGGAGAACATCCGGCAATCGGACTCTTTACTGATCAACAGCGATGATATTCCCAAGGCACACCCTATCTGGGCACTGAACGAATGGCTTACAACTAAAGAAGCCAGTCAATTCGTAATCAATACTCCCTATAAAGGTACGATCACTGAGGTCTACCAGTGCGGATTCGTTCTATGATGCAGCGTTTACTCTTAATCTACGAGTTGATCCCCGAAGCAGTTGGGGTATATGCCATACCAGAGAATCACCCTCAAGCCGATAATATCAAGCAGGCTGACTCATTCTATATTAAGGACCACAACCTACCTCTAGAACACCCTATTTGGGCTTTGAGCGAGTGGTTAGGTACTCAAGAAGCGGAGCATTTCAAAGTGGATTCTCCGTATAAGGGTACGATTGCTGGGGTTTATCGGTGCGGATTTTTCCTATGAGAAGTGGCCATTTCTGTACGGTATTTGTTGAAGAACCTACTTCGACTTACGTTTATATAGTAGGTTGCGGAGCGATCCATATAGTTGGAGTAGCAATGGCCGCTATCGTATTGCTAGAGCTGTTTAAGGTGATTTGATGCAGCCTATCTCCCACGAAATTTGGGACTCCAAGTACCGGCTAAAGGATGCCAACGGTAACCCCATCGATCGAACCTTGGACGACACCTTTGAGCGGGTGGCCGGCGCGCTGGCGAATGTCGAGGAGAGGCCCGATGACTGGTATGAGCGGTTCCTATGGGCACTCAAGAACGGCGCTGTCCCTGCGGGGCGCATTATGTCGAACGCCGGCGCTCAGAACCACAAACCCGGCACGTCGCTGATCAATTGTGTGGTTTCTGATACAGTACCCGATTCGATGGAGGGCATCCTGGCGAAGCTGGCCGAGGCGGGCCTATCGCTGAAGGCCGGCTGTGGGATTGGTTATGAGTTCTCCACCCTGCGGCCTAAAGGCGCAAAGGTCATGGGGCCAGGAGCACACACTTCGGGGCCGTTGCCCTTCATGGACGTGTTTGATGCGCTCTGCACCACAGTTTCGTCCGCCGGTGGCCGGCGCGGCGCCCAGATGGCAACCTTCGACGCCTCGCACCCCGATGTACTGGATTTCATTCGGGCGAAGCGGCAGGACGGACGCCTTCGGCAGTTCAACCTCTCTCTGCTGGTCTCTGATCGGTTGATGGACGCCGTGAAAGCCGGCGCCGAGTGGCCGCTGGTCTTCCCGGGTCGCGAGGAGGTCTACTCATCCATCCAGGCCGTTGCGCTGTGGGACGAAATCATGCGCTCGACCTATGAGTACGCGGAGCCAGGGGTGCTCTTCATCGATCGCATCAATTACTACAACAACCTGTGGTGGTGCGAGGACATTCGGGCGACGAATCCATGCGGCGAACAACCACTTCCGCCTTACGGCGCTTGTCTGCTGGGCTCCGTCGATTTAACGAAGTTCGTGCGTAACCCGCTGTCCTGTGATGCTCAGTTTGCTTGGGGGGCCTACCGGAAGGTGGTCAGTATCTTCACCCGGATGCTGGATAACGTCGTGGAGATCGCCAACCTACCTCTGCCTGAACAGCGAGAGGAGCTGCGGCGGAAGCGCCGGCATGGCATGGGGGTGCTGGGGCTGGGCTCGGCGCTGGCGATGCTGGGCATCCGGTATGGGTCATCGGAGTCGTGTTCGTTTACGGGCGCCGTGATGCAGGTTATGGCGGAGGTTGGGTGGGAGCAAGCGGTTCTGCTTGCCCGAGAGAAAGGACCAGCGCCGATCATGGGGGAGTTCTTCGAAGCAGACGGGGGGGTATTGGGGGAACGTCGTGGGCTGAGGGATTTTCCGGGGAGGGTTTGTGGGAGAACCCTGTTCGCCAGGGGCAGTATCTACATGCATAGGCTCGGCGAGGTTTATCCGACAATCGTTGAAGATCTTGCTTACTACGGCGCCCGTTTTACCCATCACACCTCGATCGCTCCTACGGGAACCATCGCGCTTGCCTTTGCGAACAATGCGAGTAATGGCATCGAGCCGAGTTTTGCCCACCAATATACACGCAACCTGACGAAGCAGGACCGGAAGACTCGGGAGGCTGTCGAGGTCTATTCTGCCGAAGCGTTGCTATGGCGAGAGAAGTACGGCGATACGGCTTACCCAGACTATTTCGTAACCGCAGAGCAGGTATCGCCAAAAGAACATATCGACGTTCAAGCGGTGGCTCAACAGTGGGTAGATAGCAGCATCAGCAAAACGATTAACTGCCCTACGGGCATGTCGTTCGAAGAGTTTAAAGAGGTCTATCGGTATGCCTACGAGATGGGGTTGAAAGGTTGTGCGACCTTTCGATTTAACCCAGAGTTCCAACAGGGCATCCTGGTAACTGCTGAGAACCTAGCGAACACGCAATACCGCTTTCGTTTAGATGACGGTACGTTGATTGAAGCTAGAGGTGACGACGTGATTGAGTATGAGGGTGAAAGTCATTCAGTCGCGAATCTATATGACGCTTTGAAAGAGGGACGGTATGGCCGGTATTAAGCGAGGATCGTCCGATAAGTCGTTGCGGCGGTTGGATCAATCGTTGAAGGGGTTCAAAGGGCGTAACGGAGATTGGGGGTCGATGGTCCCAGATTCCAGCAGCCCTCGGCAGAAGCGTCGAAGCAGTAAAAAGGCAAAGGATAGGGATCTGAATGACGACTAAGCGTATTGAAGAAGGGCGAAAGATCACAGGATGGGAGATTATGTCTACCGACGAGCCTAAATTAGCTGTCGCGTCTACTTCCCCCGTTGGGCGCCCAGAAGTGCTTTCCGGGGTGACCTACAAGATCAAAACGCCGCTGTCCGAAGCGGCTTTGTACGTCACGATTAATAATTTGAACGGAAAACCTTTCGAGATTTTCGTCAATTCGAAGTCGATGGAGCATTTTCAGTGGATCGTGGCGCTGACTCGGGTGATGTCCGCTGTTTTTCGGCAAACCGAGAATTGTTTCTTTCTGGTTGAGGAATTGAAGTCTGTTTTTGATCCGCGTGGGGGGTATTGGAAACCCCAGGAAGGGCATGTGGCGTCGTTAGTTGCCGAGATTGGGATTGTTTTGGATCGGCACATTAACGAAACATGTAGTCAGGACAGTCCAAAGCCAGTTAAAAAGCAAAAACAGTGCTCGATGTGTGGCGGTGATGTTGTTGTTTCTGAAGGGTGTGAGAAATGCCTTCAGTGTGATTGGAGTCGATGTAGCTAAATGCGAGGTTGCGATGAATAAGGTTCTCTTTGCGGTTACGATGTTGTTTTCTGTTGGGGTTTTTGCGGATTCGACTGGGCCTTGTTTCGGTCCCGCTGGGTGTACGGAGGACCCTACTATAAGTTATGGTCCTTCTCAGCTTTGTCTAAGTGCTGAGTTGGGGTGTGCGACGGTGTACTACTCCCAACTTGGGGCCGCAGATGGGAGTGGGGCTTGGTTTGCCGTTGCTCAGTCCACTATTCGAGGTTACTCAGTGTTGGGTAGTGCCGGGCCTTGCTTAGTATCAGAAGTCTGTTCAAACATCTATCAGCAGGCATACGACGCTTTGCGGACGAACGCTTTGATGGCAAATAGGGCGATGCGGTTTATTAGTTCGGATTGAGCTGCGTGTGGACTTGGCAACGTACCTCAATCTCTTGCTCCCCTGTGAGCGGAGGCTATTTCGGCGCCAGTTAGCCGGTAAAGCCGGGGTATCGATGCAGACTGTGAGTAATTGGGTGTGTAAGCGTCAATTTCCCAGGGGTATACACGCACAGATCATTATGGAATTGACTCAGCGGAAGGTAACTTTGGAGGGTATTTATGGGGGTTGACAATCTCGTAGGAGTAGACAGGCAGTATGCACTGTTGGTCGCTTTGGTGCAGCAGACTCCGAGTGTTCACTGGTGGAAATCACGCCGTACTTGGGATGGGACAGAAGTTCCGCAATGGTTTCTCGTCGGTGCGCCGCTCCCGACGGGGTTGGTCTCCATGTTTGTTCCTGAGCAGTATTGGGATGCAATCTCAGCAGTTGAAGTAGCCAATGGTGAGCGCTTCGATGCTGACCCTTTGGTTGATGTCGTTAACCGCCTGTTAGCGTGGAGACTATGAGTGAAGATCGCGACCCTAATGGGTTAGATGCGCATACCCCCGGGGCAAAATTGGATAGCGGTAAAAACCGGCTGGGTCTCGTTCTGGGTGGGTTTGCTGCGGCGCTTCAGGAAGTGGGGCGCGTCGGAACCTACGGGGCCAGCAAATACACACCCGAAGGCTGGAAATACGTCGAGGGTGGGCGGGAGCGGTATTGGGACGCGCTCTGGCGGCATCTATTCGCCCACGCTGGTGGGGAGAGGCTCGATTCAGAGTCGTGTATGCCCCATCTGGCTCATGCGGCTTGGAACATCCTTGCTATCATTGAGCTAGGCCCAGGGGGGTATGACCTAGAATTCATGAAGTTCGCAGCCGATGCGAAGCAGGTGACCCGATGCAGAATGGGATGGAAGTTCCTTCTCGGCAAGATATCGCTGATTTGGCGCTGGCTGATTTGACTCTGCGCCGTTGTTTTGATGTTCGAGCCGCTTCGAAGATGATGACCTACGAGGACATGCTACGGATGGCCGTGAAGGAGATGCATGAGGATAAAATGAGGTGGGTGGAGGCTTGTTTGAAGGCAGCCCTTCCCTTTGATGTGAGCGGAGATTAACGATGAGTGAATTGAAATCCTATCAGCAGCGTGTCGTCATAGAGCATGAAGAACTGATGACTAGGTTGGTTAAGTTGAGGGCTTTTTTTACGTCGGAAGCTATCGATACGGTCAGTCGGGAGGAGCTAGTCCTTTTAGCGATGCAGCTTTTAGCTATGGAAAGTTATGAAAAGGTATTAAGTAGTCGTATTGAGATCTTCCGCCGGTCCCTAGGATAGTTTGATAGTGGGCACTACCCTAACCCTCGACGGTGGTATTGAGGTTATTTCTCGGGCTGATTTGCTGTCGTTGCGCAGTCCGAAGACCCGAGCCGCACTGTTGGTGCGGTTTCAGGCATTGCGGAAGGCGATGCGGGAGATGGGGCTTGATCCGGAACTGCTTGACTACATGGAGTGGAAGGACAGGAAATTGGCGATGGTCGAGAAATCCTATGTGATGCTACTGGTCTACTGTGGGTTATCACACGGGGATGCGCTGAGTGCTTTGCTTCGTACCTGTGGGGTGGAGCTGGGGGAAGCCGAGGTTCGTCGGAAGGCGGGGCATATTCAGCGGGCTGTCGAGGGCACCTTCATTCCTTCAGCGTTGAAACTCCTGCTTCGGGATTCCGAATGGGCCATGGACTTCTCTCCGGAACGGACCTTGGAGGAGCTTTACAAGATAGCGACGGGGAGCATTTTGGATGTCGCGGAATGGACGGGTAACACCGTTACCCTACGTGATAGCCGGCAAATGCCTCGGGCCATAGCCGCTCAGATCTCTGCGGTTAAACCAGTGGTGGGGCGCGATGGGACTGTTTCGATCGAGATAAAACTACACGACAAAGTGAAGTCGCTTGAACTTTTAATGAAGCATTTCGGGTTGCTGACGGAGAAGGTCGAAGTGACAGTCGATCAATCGCTATCTGACCGGCTGGAGAAGGCCCGAAATCGGGTATTTGAGGGCGAGGTGGTCCCTGCGGGACTGCTGGGACAGGGTACAGATAGCTGATGGCACGAGTTTCTAAGGCAAAGCGGGTTTTGACAGACTTCGATCTCTCGTTGGCGGACGATGCTGCTCGTTTTTTCTACAATCCGACAGGGTATACTCGGTACGCTTATCCCTGGGGGGAGGCCGACAGTCCCCTTGCGAAGTATCCTGGTCCTGATAATTGGCAGGTCGAAGTGATGGACTATATCGGGAAAGCCCTACAAACCTCGGACAAAGCGGTTCGAGTAGCCATTAGTTCGGGCCATGGATCGGGAAAATCGGCTCTATTTTCGTTTCTTATCAGTTGGTTCATGGCGACCCGGCCCGACGCGAACATCAAAGCAACGGCCAACACGAAAACGCAGTTACAGGCGACGTTATGGCGTGAATTAGCCTTATGGCATAAGCGTTCCTTATTTATAGACTGGTTCGATTGGATGGCGACCTCCTACCGAGCGAAGGAATCCCCTGAAACATGGGTCGCCAACGCAATTCCCTGGTCGGTGAATAACGCTGAAGCCTTCGCCGGGATGCACGGTAAGCATGTCGCGGTATTTTTTGATGAAGCCTCCGCCATCGATGATGTGATCTGGGAGACCATTGAGGGCGCGTTCACGACGGGCGAGTACAAACCTCTCTTTGTCGTCGCCGGTAATCCAACGCGGTCCTCGGGGGGCTTCTACCGGTGCTTCCACGACAGGAACTCCCCCTGGAAGACCTTCCGGGTCGATTCCCGTACTGCGCGGATGACCAACAAAGCCCAGCTCAATGAGTGGATCGAGCGGTGGGGCGCAGACTCCAATTTCGCTAAGGTTCGTATCTACGGGCAGTTTCCGACGGTCGGCGATATTCAGTTCATTCCGACCTACGACATTGACCGCGCCATCGGCGCCCGAGTGCATCTGGTAGAGGACGACTACCTCGTGTTCGGGGTGGATGTGGCTCGGCGCGGCTCCGATTCCTCGATTATCTTCCCCCGGCGCTCCAACGTGGCGTTGCCGCCGAAGCAGTATCGGGAGCCCGATCTCATGCGGCTCGCATCCCTGGTGGCCGATGAAATCGACAAACAGCATCCAGATACGGTTTTTGTGGATGGCAACGGCCTCGGCGCGGGTCTTATCGACCGTCTGCGGCAACTGGGTTTTCAGATTGTAGAGGTTATCGGTCAGTCTAGGCCAATAGATTTACACTATTACAACAAGCGAGCTGAATGCTATGGTGGGCTAAAAGAGTGGCTACGGAGCGATGTGAGCCTGCCTAGTGATAATGAGCTTCAAGAGGAACTGGTCGCAATCGAGTACGACATGCCAAAAGATCGGATTCTGCTCGAAAACAAAGACGATATTCGTGAACGACTGGGGCGCTCTCCGGATAAGGCGGATGCCTTGGCGCTGACTTTCGCCGAGCCTGTTAATCGGGTCCGGTACGAATACCACGCAAATACGGTGTCGCGGTTAGCGACGATGCGGCAGGGTCGGGATTGGAGGAATCTATGAGCTTAGGTCGGGGCGTGTGAACCAAGAATCCGTCGGTGAATTGTTGGCGGTTCTCACGGCCAGTGGGCGGTGGGGTGAGTCTTTGTCGGGCAATGGCCCTACAAAGCGGATCTCTCTGCATCCTTCGGATATCGCGGCAGCGCTCGCCCAAGTAAAACCCGATGTTGTAGCTGATCTGTTGCTGGTGATGTATTGCCACCATCATATCGGTGATATTGGATCTCGTATGGTACCTATGCTTCGCCAGGATCGCCGGCTAGCTTTTACGGACTCGTTTGACGATGCTCGGCTCATCACTCTTATTTTTTTGGCCCTGGCCGATTTGGCGGCTCCAGTAGTTTGTGTGTCTTGCCAGGGGCGTGGGTTGGTTCGTCAACAGGATATTTGTGGTACTTGCGGGGGGACCGGCACTTTACCAAAGCAGCGGGCCTCGGTTTTAGCCGCAACGTTTGGGGTTGCAAAGTCTACTTGGTCCGAACATTGGGCGTGGCGCTATCAAATCGTATTTCAAATCTTGAATCAGCACCTCGCTGATGGATTATTTCAGCTAAAAAGAGCGTTGGGTTATTGATTACTTTATAAGTATCACTTATAATTAAGACTCCATTTTATAGGAGACTTCCAATGAGTGAATTGCAGCAATCCGTCTTTACCGCCCTTGAGCAACTGACTCCTCACGAGCTGCGTGAAATCGCAGAACGCGCCCAAAAAGCCATCGTTGAACGCTCGGCTCGTGTATGGACTGAGGCTAAAGAAACCGTGGACGATCTGGCCGCAAGTTTGGGTGTATCCCCTCAAGAATTATTCACGCGTATTTATCCTGTCGAGCGTATTAAAGCCCCGGTGAAGTACGTCGATTCGGCCAACCCGAAGCACACGTGGACTGGACGCGGCCCTGTGCCGAAGTGGCTGAAGGAGCAAGTGGCTGCGGGTCGCAAGGTCGAGGAGTTTGCGGTCAAGGAAGTTCTTATGGAAGCACTCGCCGAAGTAGTTGAAGAAGTGGTCGAAGAGGCCATCGAAGAAGTCCTGACCGCTGAGTAACACCCATGCCGGTCGGTTACGTGACTGTTGAGGAACAGCAGGCGCATCGTGCGCCGCTGTTCGTCCTCTGTGTGTTGTTGCTCAAGGAGCGTCACCCAGAATGGTCTGCGTGGCGCTACCGGGTACCCACGATTAAGTCATCTTTCCTCTGCGGGATCGAAACCCCCGCAGGGGTTGTGGCCTATCATCTCCCGATTCATTTTTGGGATACTCTTTCAGCGCTACCGGATAATGTGGAGCTTCATAACCTTCCGAATGGGTTTATGCATGATAAGCCTGAGAAACTATTAGCTTTAGTGGAGTGGGTGCCTAGCTATGAACCTCATTAGTAAGGTGGCAAAATGGGTCGTTTAGTTTGGGGTATCGGCAAACGGGTCGTCGGAGATAGTCGGGTCACACTATTTCGATATGAAACCTCTAGGTACATCTATGGAGGCGGGTGGAAGGTTTCCATATCATTACATCCACGGTGGTTTTATTGGCAGCGATGTTACGGAGGATTTCGGGTAACTCTGTTTGGTGTGAATCTCCATTGGCGCGTTAGGTAGGGTTACCTGTGGGAGAAGATATTTAATGAATCGCACTGATCAGATTTACCTCGGGCTGCTCAATGATGTTCAGCAGTTTGGGGACGAGGTTAAGGGCAGGAACGGGGTCACTCGATCTAACATCTTCCTTCCTAAAATTGCATTCACTGAGTTTCCTTTGGTAACTCTACGAAAGACCGCTTGGAAGCTCGCCGTACGAGAAATGGAGTGGTTTCTTTCAGGGGATAATAAATGTCCTGACGAGTTGTTGGGGTGGTGGCGTGACCAGTTAAGCCCGCTAGGGTTTTACTACGGCGGGTATGGCGAGCAACTGCGTAGGTTTAACGAAACTTTCGATCAAATTAAAGAACTTCAGGACGCACTAAATAAGCACCCCGGTTCCAGGCGTTTGCTGTTAACGACTTGGAATCCGATTGATATGTCTATGATAACGGAATGGAACTCAAACGAAAAAACTCCGACGACTTGTCACACAACGATCGCGCAGTTTTTTGTCCGTCACGGTATTTTGCACATGACCAGCTATCAGCGTAGCGCAGATATGTTGCTCGGGGTTCCTCACAATTGGGTGCAGTCTTGGGCACTACTCGTGTGGCTGGCCCATGGTGCGGGATTCGGCGTCGGGACGCTGCAATGGGTCTTTGGGGATGCCCACATTTACCAAGAAGAGACTCACCTAGCCACATTACAGGCGCTATTGAATAGTGGTCCTCGCGAGTCTCAACCCCTTCGGCTTCAGTACCACGGGGGTGGCGGGAAGTTCTTAGCAAAAGATTTCACGGTGGAAGGCGAGATTCCTGAGCCTGTAGCAACCTTACGTCCGAGGATTTTGTAATGCGCCTCAGTTACTACGAACTACGCTCTTTAATCGAACAGGGCGTCATCGATGCGCCTCTCAGCCAGCTTAATGGCGCTTCCATCGATGTGCGGATTAGCGATACCTTGCTAGTCGAAGCGAAGCCCGATGGTCCTGGGCCACATTTAGTGGATGTGACGGATAAGCAGAATCTACAGTTGCCGAAGTTCCAAGAGATCAAAATGGGTACTGCCGGTTATGCGCTTCGCCCTGGGGGCTGCGTTTTGGTCGCTACGGTCGAACGGTTTCGGCTGCCATTCGATATCATCTGTGAACTCCGATTGAAGTCCACCATTGCCCGGTGCTTCACCAATCATTTGTTCGCGTCCTGGTGCGATCCCGGGTGGGGGTTCGAGGCTCCAGGCGATACTCGGTTGACGATGGAGCTGCATAATTGTATGCAGTATCACTACATGCGCCTGGTGCCCAACATGAAGATCGGCCAGATGATCTTCGAGCGGGTCACGCCGGTGCCGAGGGACCAGAGTTACGCAGTGAGGGGACAGTACAATGGCACATCCGATGTGGCGATGAGTCGAGGGGTGCGGTGATGCCGGTACGGACGAAGTTTACGGTGGATCGGGTAACGTTAGGTTATGCGGGTGGGGTCGTTAAGCTGAGTTCAGCGGGGCCCTGTGACCCTCGTAATGAGAAGGCTTTCGAGGCCACTCCTAACAGTACCATCGCCCTTACGCTGTTTACTGGAGATGCTCTTGACGAATTTCGTCCTGGTGATGAATTCTATGTTGATTTTACTAAGGTAGCGCAGCAATGAGCCCGCTCCAGGCATTTGTGTGGGGTGTCGTTTTAGGGGCCACGATAATGGGGATGGGCGTGTGGATTGGGGTTGGTGTGTATCTGTTTAGGGGGAGTACTGGATGAAGCATTTTTATTGGGGTGGTTGTCGGTGCCGCCATTGCCCTCGTAGGGGTACTCATCGGTCGAGGTGACCTTTGAGATTTTAGCTATTGACACCACCCGAACGATAGTGTAAGCTAATTTCCACGATCGAAGAGGCCCGCCTAGCGCGGGTCTTCGTGTTTCTAGACCCGCCATTGAGCGGGTTTTTGCGTTTTTGGAGCCCTGTTGGCCGATTCCCTGTCCGTCGCACAGCTTGAGAAGTTCCTCGGTGACCTCCAGTACGAGCCCCAGTGGCGTATCGAGGCCGCGCAGGCGATGGCCTATTTTGATGGGAACCAGCTCACTGCCGATCAGATGGACAAAGCGGCTGATCGCGGCCTGCCCCCGCTGGTCCGGAATCTCATCGGTCCGACGATCCGGCTGGTGCTGGGGATGGAGGCCAAGAATCGACGCGACTGGCAGATAGCTGCTGAAGGTGATGCGGACTTCGACCGGGCGACGGCACTGAACGCTTTGATGAAGGCCACGGAACGGGCGACAAAGGCCGACGCGGCGACTTCCAGCGCCTACTCCTCTCAGGTCAAGATCGGCCTTGGGTGGGTCGAGGTCGGGTATGAATCCGACCCCTGGAAGTACCCCCTGCGGGTCTCCTCGGTGCCCTATCAGGAGATCTACTGGGACTGGCGAGCGCGTGACCCCTTTCTGTCCGATGCGCGGTTTGTCGTTCGGAATCGCTGGTTCGACATCGATTTGGTCAAGTTGTACTTCCCCGGTAAGGGCACGCTGTTGGAATCGGCGGTGCGTGGCTGGGCGGACTGGGACCAGGGGCATATCGATGCCTATGACGCGGAGTTGATGGCCGCACATGATGACTTCCGCTCCTCTTCGTTGGAAGTGTTGGAATGGCTGTCGGTTGAGCGTGACCGGGTTCGACTTTCCGAGGTTTGGTACCGGAACTACGTGCGCGGGCAGGTGATGAAGCTGCCAGATGGCACGGTGATGCGTTACGACGACGCCAATCCAAATCATCAGCTTGCCGTGCAGTCGGGCACCGTGACGCTGACTTCGGCGGTGCTACCTGTTGTGCGGCTGTCATGGTGGGCTGGCCCACACCGGTTGGCGGATCTGCCGAGTCCGTATCCCCATGATGCGTTCCCCTACGTGCCTTTTTGGGGGTATCGAGAGGGGGAAACGGGGGCGCCCTACGGCCTGATTCGCGGAATGATCAGCCCCCAGGACGAGGTGAACTCTCGGCTGGCGCGCATGTATTGGCTGTTGTCGGCAAAGCAGGTCATTGCGGATTCCGACGCGGCCCACCGGCCCTGGGATGAAGTGGTGGCTGAAGCCGGGCGCCCTGACGCGGTTCTGTTGATGAACCCCAATCGACGGAACAAGGACGGTCGGATCGAGGTGAAATCGGACTTCCAGCTTTCCCAGCAGCAGTTCCAGGTACTTCAGGACGCCACGCAGGCAATTCAGGATGCGGCGGGTGTTTACCAATCGATGCTGGGCAAGGCGGTTCCTGGCGCGGATTCCGGGGTTGCCATCACTTCGTTGGTCGAGCAGGGTGCGACGACGTTAGCAGATCTGAACGACAACTACGCGCAGTCCCGTATCCGCGTAGGGGAGTTATTGCTTTCCCTGATCGTCGCCCGGAATAGCGGGCAACCCCTACCGATTACCTACGAGTTTAACGGGGAATCGAAGACTTATACGTTTAACACGGAGCCTTCGAATACCCTTTCAGCGTTGCTGCTCCGTGTGGGTTTGGTGGATGTACCCGATACCCCGACGTATCGGATGCAGCAGTTCAAGAACCTGACCGAAGTACTGAAGAGCCTGCCGCCTGAGTTGCAGATGGCCGTGGCTCATATCGTGATTCGGGCTTCGGACCTTCCACAGAAGGAAGAAATGGCTCGGATCATCGCGCAGGTGACCGGGCAGGGCGGCAGTCAGCCAATGACTCCTGAGCAGTCCGCGCAGATGCAACAGCAGCAACAGATGGCCCAGATTCAGCAACAGATGGCTCAGTTGCAGATGGCCGAGCAGGCGGCGAAGGTCGATAAGCTCCAGGCTGAGACCGACAAAATTCGACACGGCGTGGTGTTGGACGAAGGGAAATTGGCGCTTGATCAGGATAAGCATGGTCTGGCTGTGGTGAGCCGGGCAATGGATGCTGAGCACGAGGCCGCGCAACTGAAAGCAAAACCGAGTGAGAAGATTACATGATTGATGTGAATGACCCGGCGACCTGGCCCGAGGGTCTGGCGGAATTGGCGAAGCTTGCGGATCAACCTGATCTGGGAACAGTAGAACCCCAGCCGGAAGTAAAGGCCGAAGCCGAAGTACTCACCGAAAACCCTCCGGAAGCGACTGAGAAGGTCGATCCGGCGCGGGACGACAAGGGGCGTTTCACGAAGGCGGAGCTACCAGAAGAAGTCCCTCCGAGTGACCCGTTACTTCTGACTCCCGACGGTAAGAGCGTGCTGTCGTTCGACGTGCTTGTGGCGGAGCGGGCGCGAGTGGCGGCTTTGGAGGCTCAGTTGGCTGCGCTGCAAGGTCAACCGGCGCCGGCATCCGCCGCCTCAGTGGTCACCCCAGCGGCGGAGCCTGAGCCGGAGTTTTCGACCGAACAGCTCGCCAAGGCTGAGCAACTGACGAAGGATTGGGGTCAGGCTATTGCGGACCTCTATCTGGACAACCTTCGCGCCGGACAGCAGGTGGCGAAAGCTCTGTCACGGGCTGAGAAGGCTGAGCAGGTCGCCGATACCCTTCGGAAACAGGCCGAAGCTCAACAGGCCCGGGAGCAGCAGTCCGAGGACGCTCGGGTCCAGGCAGCGATCGACAATAACCCGTTGATGTTGGCTTGGCAGGTCGATAAGGACAGCCCTTTCTTCAAGCGGGCGGTGGCTCTGCATCAGCAGCTCATGGAGAACGACCCGGACTATGCCAAGCTGCCCTGGGGGGATCGATTCGCGGCGCTGCCCGGCAAAGTCGAGGCCGTGTATGGGGCGTCTCCACATTCGGCGAAATTGGCGGCTGTCAAACCAGTCCCAGCGAAGCCCGTTCCAGCTAGGGTTTCGGAACCCGAGGTTCCCCTATCCCTTTCTGATCTCCCTGCCGGCGGTGCGCCGGTGGCGGACCCTTCCACAGAAATTGCCCGGATGACCGGGCCGCAATTGCAGCGGAAATTGGCGACGATGGCGCCCGACGCGCTGCGGGCGTTTTTATCGCAAGTGCATTGAGGATATAGAAGATGGCTCAAACGAATGTTCCTGTTGGTTCGCCTCTAGCGGCTAAGGTTTTTGGTGCTGCGGTTTTTGCTGAATACGCAAATGCCCCCGGTTTCGGTAACCGCTTGACGGGTCCAGCCCCAACTCAAGCATCTGCTGCAACGACCTTGGAGAAGATGCAGACTTCGAAGGATTATCCCATTGTCCGTATCACCGATCTGGCAAAGGGTAACGGCGATACAGTTAGCGTAGATTGCTTCAATATTCTCGAAGGTCGTCCGACGATGGGCGATAAGAAGCTGAATGGCCGGATGATGTCTTTGTCTTCTTCGAGCATGGACATCACACTGAATCAAAGTCGGAGCGGCGTGGATTCAGGCGGTAAGATGTCTCAGCAGCGCACAATGTACGATTTGCGCACCATTGCGAAAGCTGGATTGGTCGGTTGGTGGACTCGGTATTGCGATCAGCTAAAGCTGGTTCACATGGCCGGCGCCCGGGGCTCTCAGAACGGGATGGAATGGGCCATTCCGCTGGCCTCCGATCCGGAGTTTACCGAGATTCTGGTGAACCCGGTTAAAGCACCGACCTACAACCGGCACTTCTACGCTGGGGATGCGACTTCCTTAGCTACTCTGGATACCACCGATTATTTGAAGCTTTCCGATTTAGACCGACTGCGGACTCTGATCGAAGAGAGCGATAATCCGTTGCAGCCTGTCAAGCTAGATGGGGACTTCGCGGCTGAAGAAGATCCGTTGTGGGTATTGTTGGTTAGCCCCAGGGTCTACAGCAATCTGCTGCGACAAACGGGCACTTCCGCGATTCGTACCTTCCAACAGACTGCCCGGGAACGAGGTTCCAAAAACCCGTTGTTCACCGGTGCTGTAGGGCTCTGGAACGGCATTCTAGTTAAGAAGATGCCTCGTACCTTTATCGAATTCCAGAGCAGTGAGGTGGTAACGGTAGCGACCAGCGCTTCGGCTTACACTGAGACGACCGCGACTGTGGCAAACCTCGGGGCTAATTATCCAGTGCATCGTTGCATTCTGTTGGGCGCCCAAGCCTTCGCCGAAGTCTACGGTCGTGATTCTTCCACGGGCACGCATTTTAGCTGGAATGAGGAACTGACTGACCACAAGAACGTAACGGAATTCTCTGTCCGTTCGATTTGCGGTTTCTCTAAGCTGCGATTTAAGAACAAAGCCGGTGTGGACTTCGATAACGGTGTTGCTGTGATCGATACTGTTGCTCCGAACCCGAATGTTGCTTTGGCCTAATTTATAAGCATCACTTATATTGGAGTGATTCATGGCAGATATTAATGCGGTTCCTGCTCGCAAAACGCAGGCTGAGTCGGGTGAGTGGGGTAACTACCGTGCTCGTCATTTTACTTATACCTTTGCATCAGCGCAGATTGCTGATGTTCTTCTGCTCGGGCAACTTCCGGCAGGTGCCAAAGTCGTTGATATCCTGATGCGGAATGCTGCTCTGGGTGCTAGCTCAACGGTTTCGCTAGGTTATCGTGCTGTTAATCCAGCTTCGGCTCTAGCGGCGAGTGCTGCCGCTTATTTGGCGGCTACGTCCACGGTGTCTGCGGCGACTACTCGGGGTTCCTTCGCACCGAATAAGCAGACGGAAGACCTTTACTTGACAGCCACTGTGGGTGGCGGCGCTGTAACGGGTCAATTGGATGTCGTGGTGATGTATATCTTCGAGGGCATTTAATTGCCATGTTGATCCAATACATCGGGCTAAAAACCGTTAAATATGACAATGTAAATGACCCTCAGACCCCGTATATATGGTCTAAAGATAATAATTACATTGTCGATGTGAAAGAAGAACACTGTGCGAGGTTACTGAAACATGAAGAAGTCTGGCGGAAGTACGAAGTCCAACCCGAAGCCGATGTCAAAACCGATGTCAAAACCGATGTCGAAACCGTCGAAGGGCGGAAAGGGAAGTAAGGGCTGCTAAATGAGCACTTCCTTGTTGGAGGTCGTAGCAAGATTACGTCAACGGGTTGATGACCTAGGCGGAGATTTGCCTGCGGCTCCAACAGGGTATTCCTATTATTGGGAATATGACGATACCACTTGTTTAGTAAAAAACGTAGATCTCGTTCGGTTAATTTCTGAATCGCAGCTAGAATTTTGTCGCCGTAACCCGATTTATAGCACGACTCAACTTCGGTTTATTGCAGGGAAAGCCACGTATCAACTGGATCCTGGGATATTAGCCGTTGAGCGTGCTTATCTAGCTTCTTTGGATCGTCCTCTTGTACGGCTATATCACCATCAGATTGATGAGGGTGATGAACGGTTGGTTTTAGACGGTGAGATCCGGTATTACCAAGTAGGAATTCCAGATCACACCATCACGGTTATCGCAACTCCTACCGGGGTTGATACTCTACAGCTTTCGGTTCAACGGTTGCCCTATGGAACTCTAGCTTGGGACAGCCGAGATAATCGATTAGAAATCGACGATTTATTTATCGAGGATCTTTTGCTATATGCTGCTTACCTTGTATATAGCACAAGAGATTTCGATGTTTTTAATCCAGAATTGGCAAACACTTACGCGGAGCGTTTTCGTTCCCGTGTTGGTGTGCCTAAAACCGCGTCGGATCTACAGGTTGCTAAAGGCACTTCTGGTATCCGTATGAGAACTCGGGTGTATTATTAGGAGTTACTATGGCTCTTTTAGTGCCCAATCAAGGCGAGCAGATTGTTTTAGAGGCGACTGTCGGTAAGACCGCTGGCCAGAATTTAGCATTAGTATTGTATTCCTCCAACACGACTCCGGCAGAAACCGATACCGAAGCCACTTATACGGCGATGAGTGGGTTTGGCTATGCCGATATTACGCTAACCGCCGCGAGTTGGACGTTTACCGCTGGGAATCCTTCCACGCTTTCCTATGCAGAGCAGACGTTCACGTTTACTGGAGCTGCTGGGAATTGCTACGGGTATTACTTCAAACAGGTCACTAGCGGGAAGTTAGTTTGGGCGGAGCGGTTTACTTCAGCGCCGTTTAATATCGCGAATAACGGTGACCAAATTAAAATCACCCCACAAATTACCGCAGACTAATGGGATTAGAACATGGCTAAGAAAGATTTCCCTCGTAATGGCGCTTGGGCTATTGATGAGAAGGGTCGATGCGGAATTCTCTACCAAGCGAGGGACAGTACTCGTGAAGAATTTCACATCGTTAACGAAGTTGGCGAGACTAAGATCGTACAGATCCGGCCCTGGGTGCTAACAGATGAAATGAAGGGGGCGACTGGCGCTTTGCTGCGCTCTCGTATGAATGACGGCGGTCGGCTTGAAGAATTCGTTCCCGTGGGTGCCTTGGCGCCAGAAGATGCGGATCTTCCTATTGAGCCCTGTCCTTGGACCGCGCTATCCATCGCGCCGATCTCCGCAATCCCGGCGAATCGCATTGTGGGATTGTCGGAGGAAGATCTGAAAGCGATGGGTTACATTACTGAGGGTTAATCGATGAAACGTGCTTTAGCTTTTGTTGCGCTGCTTTACATGTCCCTGGTTTCCCACGCTGCAACCTTCGCGGCAAAGTGGACCGACCCTACTCCTACGAGCCCGGCCTACGTCGCCGGGTATACCGTCAAGATCCGAGTCAATGGGGTCGAGCTTACTCCGGTCACCGGGCTTACCAGCCCAGAGGTCAATACTACGATTCCAGCGGCATCAGGGAATACTGTCGAGTTCAACTACAAAGCAATCAATAATGTCATCCCAGGGTACCCCATCTCAGGGAATGAATCTGCTTGGTTTACCGCAGTAGAAGCTACCGCTCCTGGCGCCCAAGGCGCTCCGAGCTTCGTTGTCATCGTCTACTAAGATGCGCCGCTTCCTTATTGCAGTTGTTCTATGTGCCATTACCGCCGTTTCCGGTGCATGGACACTGCAATGGAACACGGATAGTAGCTGGCCGGCGGGAACGACTGTTAGCGCCTGTCTTAATGGTGTCTGCGTTAACGGAATAACAGGAAATAGCCAGTCGTTTAGCGAAACCTATCAGCCAGGAACCGTTTTGCATGGGACTGCTCAAGCAGTTCCGCCAGTCGGGTATCAGTGCGGAGACCCCCTTGCCGACTGCCCACCTTCAGCTATTGCTGAAATCGCGCAAACGATTCCATCAGATCAATCACAACCGAGTCGCTCCGCGTGGGCCGCAGGGAGTAATGGTATGGCGATAGCATATATCGGTTCAACGTCTATCCAGGCCAGTAGCGGCAGTGTATCCCAAGCAGTAACAGTTCCAACTGGAACTAATTACGCGGTTATTTTCTACGGTGGGTGGTCATCTACCGTTAGGACGGTAACGTCTATATCGCTGGGCGGCACTTCAGCGAGTAACTTATATACCCGCGCCAACTCAGATGATGCTCAAGATAGCTATGTCTACGGCGTCGCGACATCGGAAGGGAGTAAAACCCTAGCTCTCACAATGTCGGGGGCGATGACAGAGGGTGGCATTGTCCAAATCGCTTTCTTGTCCGGCGTCGATACATCTAATCCGCTTGTCGCGACAAACTTTGCGGAAACCACCTCCTCTGCTTTATCTGGCGCGACATGGACGAATATGGCATCTGCTGCCGATGGAATTGGACTTGTATTTGCGACTGGTTATGCTGCTGACGTTATTTTTACGATAACAGCGCAATCTCAGACGCAGATGCTTAACGGGACGTATAACTCCGACGATTATGTAGCAGGGTATAAGCTAACAACCGCCGCTACAACGACTTTTGGTATAACGGTCGACGAGAATCAGCGGTATTGGTCTGCTGTGGTTGTTACGCTTAGACCCAGTTCCGGCGCCCAAACTCATAATTATACGGGTTCTGGCGGCATCGCCACCGGTGGCGCCGCTGCGCTGAAACGGACCTGGACATCAACGGCGAACGGGGGCATCACAACCGGCGGCGCTGCTTCCGCATCGAAGTCATCGGGGAATAACTACACGGCTTCGGGCGGTATTACGATTGGCGGCGCAGCGGCATTAAAGCGCACGCAAGTCATTGCTTCTACGGGCGGTATTACGACTGGCGGAGCAGCGGCATTAAAGCGCACGCAAGTCATTGCTTCTACGGGCGGTATTACGATTGGCGGCGCAGCGGCATTAAAGCGCACGCAAGTCATTGCTTCTACGGGCGGTATTACGATTGGCGGCGCAGCGGCATTAAAGCGCACGCAGGCCACCGCTTCTACGGGCGGTATTACGATTGGCGGCGCAGCGGCATTAAAGCGCACGCAGGCCACCGCTTCTACGGGCGGTATTACGATTGGCGGCGCAGCGGCATTAAAGCGCACGCAGGCCACCGCTTCTACGGGCGG